>Ga0187869_10002054_pt1 | contig 16695 bp, 14 predicted proteins | sample June2016WEW_13_1_2_FD_132972 | JGI IMG/M metagenome (GOLD analysis project Ga0187869, IMG submission 132972) | Peatland microbial communities from SPRUCE experiment site at the Marcell Experimental Forest, Minnesota, USA - June2016WEW_13_100 | ecosystem: Environmental > Terrestrial > Soil >...
AGACTCAGGCAATAGGGGAGATCATCACGGCGGTCAGCGACCTGGCGCAGCAGTCCAACCTGCTTGCGGTAAACGCCGCAATCGAAGCGTCGAAGGCTGGAGAACATGGGAAAGGGTTTGCAGTAGTAGCCCAGGAGATCAAGAGCCTGGCCGACCAGTCGAAACAGGCAACCGCGCAGGTGAGGGCCATCCTCGGAGACATTCAGAAGGCGACCGGGGCGTCGGTGATGGCCGCCGAACAGGTGAGCAAGGCGGTGGATGGGGGTGTGAAGCAGGCAGCCGAATCCGGAGAGTCCATTAAGAAACTGGCGGAAAGCATTGCGGAATCCGCGCAGGCCGCCACCCAGATCGCCGCGTCCAGCCAACAGCAGTTTGTAGGCATGGACCAGATTGCGATGGCGATGGAAACTGTCAAGCAGGCTTCCCAGCAGAGCGTGTCCGCCACCAAACAGGCCGAACAGGCCGCGCAGAACTTGCACCAACTCGGGCAGAAGCTAAAGGAAATGGTGGGAAAATATAGAGTGTAGTTGCGAGCCGGCGGGGTGTTTTGCCTTGGCGGTAAAATGACCCGCGTAATCTGCGCAACCCGAAACGTAGTCTTATATCTTGAAAATGAGAGACAGCTATGGACCGGAAGGACGAGGACCTTCTGAAAAAACTGCTTCCCATGTTTAAAATCGAGGCCCGGGACCATCTCAAGATCATATCCTCCGGTCTCATCGAACTTGAAAAAGGCGGCCTCGAAAAGCAGGGCGAAATCATTGAAACCATATACAGGGAATCGCACAGCCTGAAGGGAGCGGCTCGTTCAGTAAATCGCTCCGAGGTTGTCGCGATTTGCCAGGCATTGGAGAATACTTTCTCCGCATTGAAACGCGAAGAGATTGTTCCTTCCTCCCGTATCTTGGACCTGCTGCACCAGACGGTAGACCGTGCCTCCGACCTCATCATCGGAATGGAAATTTCACAGGCCGACAAATTCGGGGCCGGGGGAATAATCCACAAGCTTGAAGAGGCAACACTTCAAAAACAGAGCGTTTCAGGCAGAGAAGAGATAGCGGAGATACGGCCCGATTCGCCTGCCGGAGAACAGGAAAAACCAAAGGAAAAGGCGCCCGGCGTTGATGCGATTCCGAAAATCGGCACCTTCATCCCCGAGACTCCACCGCCGGCCGTACCCGCCTCTTCATCCGCCGGGACAATAAGGATTTCGACGGCAAAGCTCGATGCGCTTCTCCTCAAGGCCGAAGAGATGCTTGCCGTTAAACTCTCTGCCGGCCAGCTTGCCCTTGAGCTGAAAATGTTGAAGGACTCTTTTACTCGCTGGAAAAAGGAAAGGGGAAGAAAGGAATCGTTCAAAGCAGCCTCTGGGCGGGAAACCCCAGGAGAAGCGAGAGATGATGGTGAGGCCGGCCCTTTCCTGACATCATTCGAAGCCGGCTTGACGAAGCTGATCAAGGCCGCTGAGTACGATCACAGATCGAATGCCGTAATGGTTGATGCTCTGCTCGAAGATATGAAGAAAACCCTGATGCTTCCTTTTTCTTCGCTTCTCGAGAGTTTCCCCAGGTTTGTGCGCGACCTCTCGCGGGATGCCGGCAAACTAGTGGAGTTGAATATAGAGGGCGGCGGGATCGAAATAGACCGGCGCGTCCTGGATGAGATGAAAGACCCGCTCATCCACCTGGTGCGAAACTGCATTGACCACGGCATTGAAATGCCCGGGGAACGAGAGAAAAAGCACAAATCCGCCAAAGGAAATATAAAGGTTTCCGTCTCTTCCAGGGACGGCAGAATTGGCATTACGGTGCGCGACGATGGAACCGGGATTGACGCGCTGAAAGTAAGGTCAGCGGCTCAAAAGTACGGCGCCGTATCGCGTGAAGAAGCCGAAAAGTTGGGAGCAGACGAGACACTGTTTTTGGTTTTCCGGTCCGGTGTCACCACGAGTCCCATCATTACGGACATTTCCGGCAGAGGACTCGGGCTTGCCATCGTGAAGGAGAAAGTCGAAAAACTGAACGGCACGATCTCAATTGATACCCAGCCCGACGTCGGTACAAGCTTCAGGATGGTGGTTCCTCTGACGCTAGCCACATTTCGAGGCGTCCTCGTCAGTGTGGGTGGACATCTTTTCGTCCTTCCATCCGCGAATGTCGAGAGGGTGGCCAGAGTCAGAAAAGATGAAATACAAACAGTGGAGAACCGTGAAACTCTGTCTTTCGACGGTCATGCCGTCTCGCTCGTAAGACTCGGGGCCGTACTCGAGTTTGAAACAACCGCCGGTCGGGCATATGACGAGAGTCCTTATGTGCAAATCGTGGTGCTCGGTTCGGCCGGAAAACGGATGGCTTTTCTCGTCGATGAAGTCCTTCAGGAACAGGAGATCCTGGTAAAAAATCTCGGGCCCCAGCTTTCACGAGTGCGAAACATTGCGGGCGCCACTGTCCTGGGAACCGGCAAAGTGGCGCCGGTTTTGAATGTCCAAGATCTTATGATATCTGCCGTGAAAGTTGCCCCAACTCCCGCAGGAACTATCGTTGGAGGACCTCAAAAAAGGTTATCTATTCTTGTCGTTGAGGACTCCATCACGGCAAGGACTCTGCTCAAAACAATATTGGAATCCGCAGGATACGAGGTCGCAACTGCTGTTGACGGTATCGATGCGTTTACCGCATTGAAAACCACTGAATTCAATCTCGTGGTATCCGATGTCGAAATGCCCAGGATGAACGGGTTTGACCTTACGGCAAAGATAAGGACCGACAAGGGGCTTTCCGGATTGCCTGTCGTGCTGGTGACCGCGCGCGAATCACGCGAAGACAGGGAGCGCGGAATTTACGCAGGGGCAAACGCATATGTAGTGAAGAGCAGTTTCGAACAAAGCAATTTGCTGGAAGTTATTCGGAGACTCATATGAGTGTCAGGGTCCTCGTCGTGGAAGATTCAGCAGTCGTTCGGGAATTCCTTTCCTATATTCTCAATTCCGATCCCGCAATACGGGTGATAGGAACGGCTAATAATGGAACGGAAGCCTTGCAGCTCGCAGAGAAGCTAAAGCCCGATGTAATCACTATGGACATCAGCATGCCGGGGATGGATGGCTATGAGGCGACACGCAGGATAATGGAGACTAATCCGGTCCCTATAGTCATTGTGAGTGTGAGCGTAGATCCAAAACAAGTTGCAACGACGTTCCGCGCCCTTGAGGCGGGCGCGCTGGCGGCTGCCGGCAAGCCTATGGGAATCGGCCATCCCGAACACGAGCAAACGGCAAATGCGCTTATCCAGACGGTAAAGCTGATGTCCGAAGTGAAGGTGGTGAAGCGCTGGCCGATAAAGTGCAAGATAGGGGCACATCTTACTCAATCCGGTATCGCCGGCGGGTATGATTTGGGCTCAAAGGATATCGGGATTATCGCAATAGGTGCATCGACCGGAGGTCCCCATGTACTGCAAACCATTCTCTCGGCGCTTCCAAATGATTTCCCTGCGCCGGTCCTTGTCGTTCAGCACATTTCTCCAGGCTTTATACAAGGTTTTGCTGACTCGCTTGAGCACTATTGCAAACTACCGGTGCGAATCCCCTTCTGCGGTGAAAGTGCGAAGCCCGGAAACATCTATCTTGCACCCGACGGCGTCCACATGGGAGTCGAATCGGGAGGCCGCATTGTCCTGACCGGCGAGCCGCCGGAAAACGGCATGCGTCCATCTGTTTCTTACCTGTTCCGGTCCGTGGCCGGCGCATTCGGCCTGAGATCGGTCGGTGTGCTCCTGACCGGCATGGGAAAAGACGGCGCCGGCGGCCTTAAATCCATGAGCGAAAAAGGAGCCGTAACAATTGCACAGGATGAGGCAAGTTGTGTGATTTTCGGCATGCCCGCCGAGGCAATCCAGCTCGGTGCGGCGGCCCATGTGCTCTCCCCGGAAGCAATAGCCGCAGCTTTGGCTCAAATTTCCAGGCGGTGAGCAGTGTTCACTGCATTCGGAGTTGGTAATGGGTTCTAAAGAAAACAGCACGGCGGACGGGTCTGAGATACTCATCGTAGAGGACAGTCCCACCCAGGCCATGGAATTGGAGTTTATCCTGCACCAAAACGGCTACCGCACCTCGGTTGCCCAAAACGGCAGGGAGGCCCTTGCATGGCTCAGCCGAAAAACACCCGCCATGGTCATCAGCGACATCGTAATGCCGGAACTCGATGGCTTTGAGCTATGCCGGGCCATACGGGCAAATCTGAAACTCAGGCCAATTCCGGTTATTCTTCTTAGCTTCCTCTCCGATGAGGCTGATGTATTGAAAGGTCTGGAAAGTGGGGCGAGCAATTTCATCATCAAGCCCTATAACCACGCTCACCTGGTTTCCTGCATTCAAGAAAAGCTTTCAAGAGACGCCGCAGAGGAAGACCGGCCTCAGCCGCCGGTTACCGTCGAGTACTCAGGGAAGGGATACACTATCAATTCTGGCGTTAGACAAGTTCTCGATATCCTGGTTTCGACCTATGGGACCGTGGTTAGCAAAAACGCCGAACTCATCAGGGCGGAGGCCGAGCGGGAACATGTGCTCGAAGAACGCGAGAAGCTCATCGCAGAACTCCAGGAAGCGCTTGCCAACGTGAAAACCTTGAGCGGTTTGCTCCCTATTTGCGCCTGGTGTAAGAAAATACGTGACGATAAGGGCGATTGGCATGAGATCCAAAACTATATGTGCGACCATTCTGAAGCCAGCTTAACCCATGGCATTTGCCCTGAATGCTATCGTAAGGTTCGTGAGGAGGAAGAGACACAGTGAGCACGGACGGGGTTTACCGAATATAGATTGGGGTTAGTTAATGTATTCTAAAGAAGACAGCTCGGCGGACGGGCCTGAGATACTCATCGTAGAAGACAGTCCCACCCAGGCCATGGAATTGGAGTTTATCCTGAAGCAAAACGGCTACCGCCCCTCGGTTGCCGCAAACGGCAGGGAAGCCCTTGAATGGCTCAGCCGAAAAATGCCCGCCATGGTCATCAGCGACATCGTAATGCCGGAACTCGATGGTTACCAGCTTTGCCGGGCCATACGGGAAAATCAGCAACTCAGGACCATTCCGGTCATTCTTCTTAGCTTCCTCTCAGATTCGCGTGACATCCTCAAGGGACTTGAGAGCGGCGCAAGCAATTTTATAGTCAAGCCTTACAACCCGGATTACCTCATTGGGTACATAAGCAAAGAACTTTCGGGAGAATCCCGCGCAGAGGCCGAACGGATTCAAGCGCCCGTAGCGCTCGAATATGCCGGAAAAGAGTACTCGATCGCTTCCAACCCCCGGCAGATCCTCGAAATCCTGCTTGCGACCTACGGGACCGCAGTCCGCAAAAACGAAGAACTAATCAGGGCTGAGACCGAGCTTCAATTGTTGAACGAAGACCTCGAGCGTAAAGTCATGGAAAGAACTGCAGCGCTTACAGCGGAAATAGCGGAGAGACGTCGAGTGGAGGAGGAACTTCGCAAGAAGAGCGAAAAGCTGATAGCCTATTCCGCTAAGCTGGAGCAAACCAACAGGGACCTCCAGGACTTCGCCTTTATTGCTTCTCACGACCTGCAGGAACCAGTTCGAAAAATCCAGACATTCGTCGATCGTATAACGACTCAGTATAATGAATCGTTGGATGAGAAGGGACGTGATTATCTGGATAGGGTTCGCCGATCCGCCCGCAGAATGCAGGAGCTGATACTGTCTCTCCTTAAATATTCGCGGCTTACTTCAAGCGCTGAACATTATTATCTTCCGATCGATTTGACGCAATCGGTGCAGGAAGCCTTGTCGGACTTAAAGGTGCTTCGCGAAGATTCGGGCGCACAGATCGAGGTTGGATCTCTTCCCACGGTTGAGGCCGATCCCGTTCAGATGCGGCAGCTCTTTCAGAACCTTTTGGGAAATGCCCTGAAGTACAGGGGGGAGAAAACACCCGTTATCAGGGTCTACGCTGAACCCGGCGAGTCTGAGGGGTTCCATGAAATCCGGGTGGAAGATAATGGAATCGGTTTTGACCAACGTTACCTCGATAAAATCTTTAAACCCTTCCAGAGGCTCCATGGCAAGAGCGCGCCTTACGAAGGCACCGGTATGGGCCTCGCTATTTGCAGAAGAATAGTCGAGCGCCACGGGGGGAGCATCACGGCACGGAGCAAAACTCAGAGCGGGGCAATATTCGTGGTGAGGCTGCCGGAGAAACAGTCATGAGCGGGACGAATTAAATGGAATCGATATCAAGCGGCTTTGCCGAAGCCTTTCGACTCCTGGTGACTCTTGACCACGAGGTCCTGGAAATTTCGTCCAGGACGCTTCAGGTTTCAGGGATAGCAACTTTCATCAGTGTTCTCATAGGCTTTCCCTTGGGCACTGCGCTTGCACTTACCCGATTCTTCGGCCGGGGACTGCTGGTAAGCGTCGTAAACTTCGGGATGGGACTTCCGCCCGTGGTCGTGGGCTTTGTCACCTGGCTGCTCCTGATGCGTTACGGCCCCATGGGCGCTTTAGGCATTCTATACTCGCCCACAGCCATGATCATCGCACAGGCGGTAATCGCGTCTCCAGTTGTGACCGGATTCACCCTGGCGGCCGTGCAGTCCATAGATCCGAAGCTGCGCCTCCAGATACTGTCTCTTGGAACGACCCGCCTGCAATATTTTTTGCTGCTGCTCTGGGAGTCCAGGCCCGGTATTCTGGCTGCAGTCATTGCAGGATTTGGACGCGTCCTGGGCGAGGTGGGCGCATCGATGATGGTAGGCGGCAATATTCGCGGATATACAAGAGTGCTTACCACTGCGACCGTGCTCGAAGTCTCAAAGGGTGAATTCAAACTGGCGGCCGCATTGAGCATCATCCTGCTATTGCTCTCCTTTTTTATAATGGCTGCGCTAAGTTACCTGCAGCAGCGCGGGACTCAACGCTGAACGGCGGTCAACTTCAAATGAGGCCTCCCGCTCCCGCCCCGTCTCGCGGGTGGGTGGGCGGGCTGTCGAGAATGCGCGGCCGCCCCCGCGCTACGCGCTCACACGTCGCAAAGGGAGGCCAGCAAGCATGCTTCACTTTGTGAAGCATGCAAAGCTCGCGAAGCGTGATCTATACACCGGAACCACTTCACTTTTTGGAAGCGCCTCACATTTGGCTTGCCTCCAACCGCACCACATTTAGTGTCTCCGCTGTCTGCATGGCTGCGCGGAAAGAGCCGATTCTTTTTTTTGAGCAGGGTATTATATAAGTCTATAATACGAGGACAAGAACATGAAGCAGTACGTAATCGATCAGCTAAGGGAACCCGACCACGAGAAGATCCTTGAATTCCTGAAGAAGAATGCTGATGCATCGGAATTTGGAGACATTTTCTGGGTGATGCTTCCTGAAGAACTCTACTCGGATATACAAAAGGAGCACAAGCAATGCCATCCTTACTGCTTTGCCGTAAACCTTTCGTTTAACCGGGCGGATTTCGAGCTGCTGACCCGCAGCCGTAGTGTTCTGCGGTGTGCTTGCATCAGCTACGCAGACAGGAAGCAGAGGGACTATGTCATCGACTATGCCGACCGTATGATCGAAGAACTCAATATCAAGATTTAGGATTCATTGCCGCTTTCAGATTTCTGATATTTTGCGCGTAGTCACCGCTGAAAACCGCCGAACCGGCGACGAAGACATCGACGCCGGCTTCCGCAAGTTCCCCGACAATTCCAGGTTTTACTCCTCCGTCAACCTGAAGCAGTGTCGAAAGCCCCGCATCATCTATCATACGGCGGCATTGCCGGATTTTCGGAAGCACATTCGGGATGAACTTCTGTCCGCCGAACCCGGGATTAACAGTCATAAGCAAAACCATATCGACATCCGGCAGAATCTGATCGATCATGCAGAGCGGCGTCGCCGGATTAAGCGCAACGGCAGCTTTTACCCCAAGCTCCTTTATTGTCTGGATCACCCTGTGAAGATGCACGCAGGCTTCGGCATGGACCCCCAGCCACTCGGCCCCCGCTTTGACGAAATCTTCCAGGTAGCGGCCAGGTCTTTCTATCATCAGGTGAACGTCCAAAGGGAGGCGTGTCACCTGGCTAAGCGCCTTTACCATATTGGGCCCGATGGTTATGTTGGGCACAAAATGGCCATCCATGACATCGACATGTATCCAGTCGGCCCCTGCGGCTTCGACAGCCTTGACCTCTTCTGCAAGCCTGCCGAAGTCGGCAGACAGAATGGATGCGGAGAGCAGTTTTTTCATTGTTTCCCTTCAGTTTTGGTTCGTAATGGACGGTGCCGGCTCACGGGACAGATTATATCACGGCTCTCACCACCTCCTCCAGAGCGGCCAGTCCCATCGCCTCATCGCTCAAATGGACCCGCAAGACCCTGCGCCGGTGTTTGCGCAGTGCTTCGAAATCACCCAGCGCCTGGGCACGCATCAACATTCCGAAGGTATATGGCTGACCGGGAATCCCGGTGTCCTCAGCAACGTCCGTGGTGAGCATGAGAAAAAACCCCTTGTTCGTTCCCCCTTTGTGAAGCTGGCCGATCGAGTGCAGGTAACGCGGACCGTAGTTTACTGTCGTGGCGATTCGCATACTGTCCATCACAAGCATACGAATCCGCCGCAGTCCTCTCTCGTTCGTTTCATTCTCGGTCAGGTAGGCAAGAATGCCCAGGTAACCATCCCTCGCAGCCCCCTCGAAAAACAAGGCCAAAGCCTGCTGGACGCTGGAAGCCCCACCGCCCAGGTAGAGCCGTAGCGGACCGTAGGACATTTCCATCCCGGCCTCGGGCACCCTGCCCTCCTCGTTGACCTCATCAAGAATTTTAGCTGTAAATTCCTTGGCTTCCTGCACGTTCGGTTGATCGAACGGATTTATACGGAGCAAGGCCCCAGCGGTAGCGGTGGCAACCTCCCAAAGGAAAAACTGCTCTCCGAGATCGAGCCGGTCGCGCATATAAACCGTGATGACCGGGTGGGCGGCTTTTCGCAGAGAATGGGCTGTGGCCTCAAGGGCCTCGTCCGGTTCGTTTGTTATTCTGAATTCCACAAACAGCCGGTCTTCTCCGTAGCTTTGCCGGGTTTCAACCGGATCGCCCGATACCGGAATGACTCCTGTCCCATCCTTTCCCGTACTTTCGGCAATGAGCTGCTCAAGCTACATTGCAAACGAGGCAATCGGCCCGGGCAGAAGAAAGGTCAGCTTGTCCCTGCCCCCTGCCGCAAGCACCCCTATAGCCACCCCGAGCGCTGCTCCCGGATTTTGGGAAAGGGGCTTCTGAATCCGGCATTCATCAAGCATCTTCAAAGCCCGGAGGAGCAGTTCATCCAAATCGATGCCCATAAGCGCGGCCGGCGCCAACCCAAAAAACGAAAGCGCCGAATAGCGTCCCCCGATATCCGGATAATTGAGCAAAACTTTGCGGTAGGAGCGCTCGGCGGCGAGTCGATCGAGCATCGAGCCAGGGTCTGTTATAACCCCAAAGTTTTCGCTGGCGAGGTTTCCCTTTATGCTTTTAACTCTTTCAAAAAAATACTCGCCGAAAGAACGGCTCTCGACGGTGGTACCTGACTTGCTGGCCTCGATGAAAAAAGTGTTCGCAAGAGGAACGCTTCGTTCGAACCGAATGACAGTGGCGGGATCGGTGGTGTCGAGCACCGTCAGCGGCAAGCCGGGAGCATGCCTGCCAAAAGTTTCTCTAAAAACCAGCGGGGCAAGGGTGCTTCCTCCCATACCCATAAGGAACACGTGGCGGAAGCCCGCTTTCTTCAGTTCGGCGGCAAATTCATTAAGATCGGGCACAGCCTTTCTTATCTTCAAGGGAGAATCCAGCCAGCCCATCGAGTTTGCAATTATTTTCTGCTCGTCCGGTTCATTTTTCCAGAGCGCCGGGTCCTTTTCCCAGAGCCGGGCGCAGAAATCGGCCTCCTCAAGGTTTTTCAGCCTTTCCATTACCGCCGATTCGAACCCGCTCAGATCAAAATCCATTCCGGCCAGCTTCATACAGAGACCTCCGGGTCTTTTCCGTGAATCACCGCCGATATTACGCACTTTCTGATTCGCTTGACATTTGGCTTGCCTTCACACACACCACGTTTATTGCCTCTGCGTTGTGCATGGCTGCGAGCACGGTACCGCCGCTTTTGCTCAGTCCTCAGTCCTGATGGCGAAGTGCGAACGCCGCAGCCCCGATGACCCCGGCTTTATTCCCCAGTTTTGAAGCACAGATGACAAGACAGCCTGTAGCCGCACTCAATGCGCGGCGGCGCACCCCCTTGTCTATGCGCGAGACCATCTCGGGCATGCCTTCTATAATGCCGCCGCCCAATATTATCCGGCAGGGGTTAAACGCGTTCACCAGGGCAGCGGCACCCGCTGCCAGAGCGTCTGTAACCTCGTCAATTATCTTCGTCGCGAGTGCGTCTCCAGCGTAAAAGGCCTGCACCAGTGTTCTTGCCGTGATGTCCTCGACTTTGCCTCCCGCCATCCTCAAAATTGTGCCGCCAAAGACCGGGTCGGCCTTCACACTCGCATGCGCTCTGCGCGCTATGGCCCATCCGCCGGCCAGTGCTTCCATGCATCCCCTGTTGCCGCAATTGCAAAGCGGGCCGCGAAGGTCCACCGTCATATGCCCGATCTCCCCTGCTGTGTTGCAGCACCCTTCAAGCACCTTGCCGCCGCAGACTATCCCTCCGCCTATTCCCGTCCCGATAAAGATACACACCAGATCGCCGCAGCCTCGACCAGCCCCGAAAAGCCATTCGCCCCACAGCGCCGCCCGAACGTCGTTGGTTACTACCACGGGAATTGCACATGCCTTTTGCACTTCCGCCTTAAGCGGCACGTTATGCCAGTCCAGATTGGGCGCAAACACAACGGCCCCGGTCCCGGGGTCCACCTGACCGGCGACACCGATGCCGATCCCGGACATTGAAATCCCGGAGGCGCCTTTGAGCTGCTCGACTCCTTTGACAACCTGAGTTAACACCGCACTGTAGCCGCCATGCGTTTCGGTGTCATAGCGAAGCAACTCCAGCAGCCGTCCTTCCTCATCGACTGTGCCAAACGCTATCTTGCTGCCCCCCAGATCGATCCCAATAGCACAATGACTGATATCCATAAGCGCCTCGGACCCAGCGTAGCACCCGTGAATGAATCGTAGCCCAGCCCATCGTGGGCGCTCTCTGAATCAAGCTTTCCGGATTTTTCCCGGCAAAACTCGACCACTGAAACCTTTCATCTTTCGCCAATCCAGCCACTGGTGGCGCGGAATGACCAATACCCCTTCTGCCGTGCGATCCGATACCGAAACCACGATCTCCAGTGGCCCATTGTCGAGTTCAACAGACACGATGTCACCGTCGGAAAGCCCCGCTTGCTGCGCATCTATTGAGTGCATCGACATATACGGTCCAGTGATGCCGCCGTCAAGCGAATCCGACCAGGCCGAGAATTCCGTTGTACCAAACATCCATTCGACCATTAAAAGTTCGAACCCATCAGGGCTTTTTGATTTTTCCCGGGACTCTACACCCCGCAGGGCGTGGAGATTTCCTTTACCGGATTTGCCTTGAAGTATCCTTATCCCATCAACCGGATAATTATTCGCATCAAACCCCTCAAAGCCCTTGTGCTCCGTTGGGATAAACTCTCCAGGGGAGATTTCGCTCGCTCCGGTATCCTCCATCGGGATGCCCGCAATTTTCCAAAGCGCTTCCCAGGCCGGCAGGTGATCCCCGCCGGGAATAATGTCCCGATAAACGCGCGGCGGGTGTTCTCCTCCCCAGATCGGTACGCCTCCGTGATGTACCCGCTTCGCAAACTGGGCCCTTCCTTCCTGATTTATAAATGTCGAACCGGTTTCAAAGATTGTGGAAGCCGGATAAAAAATCGAAGCGCGCTTGACCGTTTCAGTCGGAAAGTAATCGATTACTATCAGAAGTTCGAGTTTTGACATGGCGAGATCGAGTCTTACCCGGTCCGGATAATAGTGACAAGGATCGCTCTCCACAACGACCAGCGCACGAACAAGACCCTTTTCGATATCGCCGACAAGGTCCTCAAACGCTTGCCCATCCGCTCCGGAAAGAAGGGCTGAGCTGAAAGCGCCCGCCCCCGGCAACAGATAAAAAATGCCTGCCTGTTTTCCTGTCAAGGCCAGCAACCGGGTGCAGCCGGCGGCAAACGCGGGCGTGCTTTCGCGAGTCACGTCAGTTCCGCAAATTATTACCGGTCTTTTACTCGATGCAAGCTGTTCGGCTAGTGGGCCAATCCGGGCTGGAAGCTCACGATCTGCATGGTCTTCGACCAGCGCACCATAAAAGTCCTTTGCGTCTTTCCCGAACGCTGCACGATCCTTTTCGACCGCCTTGGCGACGAGCATGCCCAGGTATAGCTCAATTTCGCCGGGCGGAGCCGGTATATGTTCGGCATTGCAGGGCAGAAGGACCGCACGTGGATCGATCGTCACAATGGGCGCCTGACTCCTGGATGCCTGCCTGATCGCGAGCGCGGCCATCCCCCCTTCGTTTAGGGGATCGGCCCCTGCAATGATAACAAAATCCGCTTTCTCGATTTCCCTCATCGATATGGCAATTTCGCCATCAAGCCCCTCAAGGGCTGAGCGGGTCTTACGGAGCTTTGCGGGATCGAAGAAAAATACCGGGCCCCGCCAGTCTCGTGTCCTGCATATTCGCTTGAGCATGCACTGGGACTCGAGGCTGTTTCGAGTCGAGCCAACCCCGGCAATGGCATTGGGGCCGTATTTTTTCTCAATATTGTCCAAAGACTCCCGCGCTTCTGCAAATGCGGTCTGCACGGTAACATCGCTCTGTCCAACTCGCGCAGCCCAGGGACGCTTTTTGTGATCGGCGCCGCCATTGGAGTAGGAAAATCCGAATCTTCCAGCATCGCATATAAAATACCCGTTCACATCACGGTTGTAGCGCGCCTCCACCCGCATGACCCCACGGTAATGGGCGTTCCCGACCGTATTGCACCCCAGCGAGCAGTGGTTGCAAAGGGAGGGGACTCTCTCGAGGTCCCATCTGCGCACTTTGAACCGGGCGGTCTTGTCGGTGTAGACGCCCGTAGGGCAGATATCCACCAGGTTTCCTGAAAAAGGGCTCTCGAGCTTACCGTCCGAAAACCTGCCGAAGTAAAGACGGTCCCCGATTTGCATGGGGCCAAGGTCTTTGTATCCGGCAAACTCCTGGTAAAACCTCGAACAGCGGTAGCAATGGATGCAGCGGTTCATCTCATGCTGAACGTAAGGTCCCAGGTATTGGTCCCGATACGTTCGCTTACTGCCCCGATACCTGCGAACGCCGTGCCCGCCGGACACTGTTTCGTCCTGCAGCAGGCATTGTCCACCTTCGTCGCATACGGGACAATCCAGGGGGTGGTTCTTCATCAACAGCTCGATTACTCTTTTGCGAAATTGAACCGCCTCTATATCCGTTGTCGAAACGACCATCCCATCCTGGGCATCTACCATGCAGCTCATCTGCACGCCCTTGAAGGGACCCTGGATAAATTTGACCGCACACATCCGGCATGCCCCAACCGATCCCAATGCCTCGTGATAGCAGAAGCGAGGAATTATAATGCCCAACCGTTCGGCGGCGTCGATGACTTTGCTGCCCTTTGGGACATCTACTTCAAGATCGTCAATGACCAGCCTAGGCATGGAAAGGACATCCTTTTTGGCTAATGTGCTGGCGGACTTCGTCTTCAAAAAAATCCAGAAGGCTGATTACCGGCTCTGCTGCCCCTGGGGCAAGAGCGCAATAAGAGTTCCAAACCTCTTTGCACAGTGTCCTCAAATTGGGGATGAATTCTTCTTCCCCCTCTCCATTTTCGATTCTCCACAGCAGGTCGCGCATGTAGGGCAGCCCCTCCCGGCAGGGCGTACACCATCCGCAGGACTCGCGGGCGAAGAATTCCACGAGGTTAAGAGTGGCGCCCACAAGGCAGGTCTTGTGATCGAAAACCATAATGGCGGCTGTACCGAGACGGTTTCCGATGCTCTTCAAATCCTCAAAATCCATCCGGATATCGTAGTGCTCCCTGGTCAGGAATCGGGTCGAAGCCCCCCCGGGAAGGCATGCCTTGAATTCAGAACCCGGAGTCATTCCTCCGCAATGTTCATCGATTATTTCACTCAGCCGGGTACCCATCGGCAACTCGACTGCGCCAGGAACATTCACTTTACCGCTTATGCAGTATAATTTCGTGCCGGCCCCATTTGGCGTGGCGCTCAAGCCTTTGAACCACTCGGGACCGTTTCGCAGAATATGAGGGACATTGGCCAGGGTTTCCACATTGTTCACAACAGTCGGCTTGTCCCACAGGCCCTTTTCGGTCGGGTACGGAGGCGGCTTTACAGGGTTAGGTCTTTTCCCCATTATGGCGTTGAGAAGCGCGGACGCCTCCCCGCAAATGTATCTTCCTCCGCTTCGGTGAACAACTATATCAAAACAAAAATCCGTACCCAGAATGTTATTGCCAAGAAAACCCGCCTGCCGCGCATATTCCAATTCACGCTCAAATATGACGGCGCTGCTTTCATAAGAGGGACGCACGAAAAAGAAAGCCTTGGAAGCCGAAAAAGAATAACCGGCCAGGGTCATCCCCTCGATTATACAGTGCGGGTCTACATGGATCAGCATGCGGTCTTTAAATGTTCCGGGCTCCATCTCGTCGCCGTTTGCTACAAGGTAGCGGGGAAAAGCGCCCGAGTCCGGCACCGCAGCCCATTTCTTACCGGCCGGAAAACCGGCGCCGCCTCGGCCCAGCAGGCCCGATTCACTCACCAGCCGTATGATCTCTTTGGGAGACATCCTTCCGCCGATGAACTTTTCGAGCGCCTGGTACCCCCCGCTTTCGCGGTATTCGTCCAGGGTCGCCACCCTGTTCGGTTTCCTATTTTTGAACAGTACCTGGGGATATTGCCCCATTACTCGCTCCTATTGTGGAAGCGGGGATCTATTCTCACGCTACCTTCTTTTCGCCTCTCGCTCCCCGCTTCCTGCTCCTCGCTTCCCGCTTCTCGCCCTCGAGCTATTCCCATTCGTCACATTCGGCTTCCTGAGCCAGCCTGTCAAGAATTCGGCCGATCTTTTCCGGGGTCAGCTTTCCGTATACCCGCTTGTTTATCACCATTGCGGGAGCGCGGTCACAATAACCGATGCAGCAGACCGGGAGAAGCGTGAAGAGCCCGTCCGGACTGGTCCCCCCCATGGGAACGCCGGCCCGCGCGCTTATGTAGTCGATTACACGCTGGTGGCCCTCCAGCCAGCACACCGTGCTGTCACACACCTTGATCACATATTTGCCTACGGGACGGCGGTATATATAATCGTAAAAGGTGGCAAGCTCCTCCAGCTCCAATGGCGTCATGCCCATCAGCGCCGCCGCTTCGACCATGGCTTCATCGCTCATCCAGCCCTGGAGTTCCTGTATTTCAAACATTACATCTACGGCTTTCTCGCGGGGCGATTCCGCCTCTGCAATCATTTTCTGGAGCTTGAGTTTCAATTCATCCGGAAGCATAATAGTTTTTGTTTTTACTTTTGAGTTCGAGGTTTTTGGCTACGACTATACTGCGATGTACCCTGGCGACGAATATGAGCCAAAAATGTAATTTGTTGAAATTCTTTCATATTACATGAATTTGTATTATTTTGGGTCAACTGGAAACTAAGTCTGTGCCGGTAAAAGTCAATCAGTGAAAGACATGACCTTGAGCAACCTGGTACCTGTGGTAGTTCATGCATTCGTCGGATGGTCGTTCTGCGCCGCAACGATGGGCATCGCTATGGCGACGGCATCACTGCAGAATGCGTTGGTTATTCATGCCATCGCAGCGCCAATCATATTCTCGGCAATATCTCTGAGCTACTTCAGGCGAGCCGGTAGTTGCAGCCCCCTGGCGGGGGCGACCGCTTTTGTCGGCTTTGTGATGGCCATGGATTTCTTCATTGTCGCCCTGGTCGTCAACCGAAGTCTGGAGATGTTCAGGAGCTTGTTGGGCACCTGGATACCGTTTGGTTTGATATTCGCCTCAACCTACGTGACGGGATTGGCAAGTGCTCATCGTAGTCACGTTTCAACTAGTCGAAGCGCGGCCCAACCTGCGGCTCACCCACCGCCCGCCGGTGAAGATGTGCGCGGCCGCAGATGAGCCCGGTGAGGATTTCATGAAACCAGAAGAAGCCTACCGGTGGCTGCTGGACTACTCTACAACCACCGCTTTGTATGAATCAATGAAAAGCCTGATCAACTGGGACCAGCGCACATACCTGCCCAGAGGAGGCCATTCACACCGGGCGCAACAAATTGCGGCAATTACCGCCCTTCTTCACAGGCGTGCAACGGACCCCGGGTTCGCAGAAATGCTTGCCAAGGCCGAAGCCTCGCAAATCCCCGGACAACCGCTGTCCGATGAAGCGGTGAATCTTCGTGAATGGAGAAGAAAATACGACCGCGCAACCAGGATACCGGAACCGCTCGCAGTCGAACTGTCAAAGGCGGCCTCGCAGGCAGAGCTTGCATGGCAGAGTTTGAGGCGCGAAAATGACTGGAAGGGTTTTCTTCCTTACCTCGAGCAAATCATAAGTCTCAAGCGGCAGGAGGCTGCCGCGCTCTCTACCGGCGGAGAAGAGATTTACAATGCGCTGATCGAAGATATC
>Ga0187869_10002088_pt1 | contig 16550 bp, 10 predicted proteins | sample June2016WEW_13_1_2_FD_132972 | JGI IMG/M metagenome (GOLD analysis project Ga0187869, IMG submission 132972) | Peatland microbial communities from SPRUCE experiment site at the Marcell Experimental Forest, Minnesota, USA - June2016WEW_13_100 | ecosystem: Environmental > Terrestrial > Soil >...
GGTTCCCTGTTCCGGGCCTGGGAGGATTTCGGCCCACAACTCAAGGCGGTCCGCCTCGACCTCCCGGAATCCGGCGGTCCACTGCCAGATTTTCTGGCGGAACTAAAATGGGAGATGGATTGGGTTCTGACCATGCAGGCGCCGGATGGTTCGGTGTATCACAAACTCACCACGAAGCAGTTCGGCCCTTTTATCATGCCCGAGGCCGAGACGGAGCCGCGTTATTTCACTCCCTGGGGCAGCGAGGCCACCGCCGATTTTGTGGCGATGACCGCACAAGCCGCCCGGATTTACAGACCCTACGACCCGGCTTACGCCGATCGTTGCCTGGAAGCCGCCCAACGGAGCTACAAGTTTTTGAAGGCCCACCCGGAATTTCATAAGGCTGATTCAACCGGGTTCCGCACCGGCTCCTATGAGATCAAGGAGACCAGTGACTCCAGCCACCGCTTGAACGGAATTCCCAACAACCGCTTGTGGGCGGAGGCAGAACTTTGGGAAACAACAGGCTCACCCGACATTTTGGGAGACCTCGAAACCCGCATCCGGGCAATCAAAGGTCAGGTGAACTTCGACTTCGATTGGGATGAGTTGAAAAATCTTGGGCTGCTGACCTATTTGTTTTCTCAACGTCCTGACCGCGACCCGGCTCTGGTAAAACTGGTGCGTGGCAACCTGCTGGCCGTGGCGGATGAAATGGTGCAAACTGACCGTCTTCAAGGCTACCCCAATCCGTTCGGCTCGCGCTATGGCTGGGGCTACAACGGCTTTGTGGCACGCCAAACTCTTGTACTAATGGCGGCCGATCGCCTTACGCGCGCCGAGAACAAGCCGGAATACCGCGCTGCGTGTCTGGATGCCCTGAATTTCCTTTTTGGCCGCAATTACTACAGCCGGTCGTTCGTTACTGGAATAGGGTTCACGCCGCCAATGCACCCGCATGATCGCCGGTCCGGCAAAGACAATGGCAGTCCTTGGCCGGGTTATCTAGTGGGCGGTCCCTGGCCCAAGGCCACCGACTGGAAGGATGAGCAGCGTGACGCCCGCACCAACGAAATCGCCATCAACTGGAATGCTGCGTTGGTCTATGCCCTGGCCGCCTGCCTCCAAAACCCGGAGTAAACCGATCATCCACCCCGTGGAGAGACGCTGTGCCGCGGCGTCCGCTTTCTGGATTCGATGTTTGGAGTTCGCCTGTCCTCCGTAGCAGCGTTGCGAAGGATGGAATGTTGAATGTTCGATGTTTCACATGGATATTCCTCCATTCAAAATTTGGGTCTCAATCCGGTCCGCCCATGGCCTTCGCCCGGGAAGCTTCGGCATCACATCAATTGACCATCAAGGCCGGCTTTCAGCCGGAAGCGCATTCGTCAGGCTGACGTCACGAAATGGCAACCCTGCCTGGTAACATTTGATTTGCGTCTGCAGGTCATTAATCACCGAGGCAGCGTTGGTTTGGGACTCGACCAATTGTAGCGCTTTTTGGGCGGTCGTGACCGCTTCAGGAAATCGCCCGGCCTCGGCATAAGCCGCCGCCAACGTAGCCAGGATTGCGGGATTGCCGCCGCCGGAAAGTTGCTCCGCTTGTTCGGCCAGCTCGACCGCCTGGGTCCCGTTCCGGACTGACGCGTCCGGGCAGGTCGCCATTATCCAAGCCAGATATTTGTGAGCGTCTGCATTGTTGGGCTGCAGTTCCAAGGCCTTTTGGAAATTAGCCACTGCCTCACCAGCCTGCCCCTGCCTGAGAAAAATAAAGCCGAGGCAGTTATAGGCCCCTGCGTTGTCCGGGCGGATTTGCAAGCCCTCCTGCAGAGGAGCGATGGCCTGATTCATCTGCCCCTTTTGGAAAAGAACGCAACCGAAATTGATGAGCGCATCGCCAAGATTGTTGCGCGCTGCGGTCCAGTCAGGTTGAAGCTGCAGGGCCGTTCGGAACTGGGCGATGGCCTTATCCGCTTGCCCGTTTTGGAGCAGCGCCAGGCCAAGGCCGTTATGGGCTTTGGGGTGGTTTGGCTCCAATTGCAACGCTTGCTCAAAGTGGGTGATTGCCTCCGTCAGTCGGCCAACTTCGGTCAGCGTGATGCCCAGGTCGCAGTGCGCATCGGGTAAGTTGGGTTGGAGTCGCAGCGCTTCCTGGTAGTGCTTGATTGCCGCCTGTGGCTGACCGGTCTGGGCCAGGGCGACGCCCAAGTTGTTGTGGGCCATGGCATAGTCTGGTTTAAGTCGCAACGCCTCCTGAAAGTGCGCTGTTGCCTCCTGTGGCTGACCTGTTTGGAGCAAGGCGTTGCCCAAGTTGTACTGCGCCTCGGGCAAGTTGGGTTGGAGTCGCAGTGCTTCCTGGTAGTGCTTGATTGCCTCCTGTGGGTGACCTGTCTGGACCAGGGCGACGCCCAAGTTGTTGTGGGCCGGGGCATCGTCAAGTTTAAGTCGCAATGCCTCCTGAAAGTGCTCTATTGCCTCCTGTGGCTGACCTGTTTGGAGCAAGGCGTGGCCCAAGTTGTAGTGGGCCGGGGCATAGTCAGGGTTAAGTCGCAACGCCTCCCGAAAGTGCTCCATTGCCTCCTGTAAATGGCCTGTCTGGGTCAGGGCGACGCCCAAGTTGTAGTGGGCCCGGGCATAGTCAGGGTTAAGTCGCAATGCCTCCCGAAAGTGCTCCATTGCCTCCTGTAAATGGCCTGTCTGGGTCAGGGCGACGCCCAAGTTGTAGTGGGCCGGGGCATAGCCAGGGTTAAGTCGCAACGCCTCCCCAAAGTGCTCTGCTGCCTCCTGTGGCTGACCTGCCTCGCTCAAGGCGGTGCCCAGATTACTCTGGGCGATGGGATTATCTTTTGTTACTGCCAAGGTGTGCTCAAATAGTGTTTCGCTATCCCGCCAGAAGCGGAGTTGCCGTGCGGTGGCGAACAAACATCCGGCGAGAACAACGCCCGCGACCGAAGCCATCACCATCGGTTCAAGCCGCAGTTTTTTAGCCAGGTCACCGAGGCCAAATACCACTCCGATGAACACCCCGATGAGCGGCAGGTAAGTGAAACGATCGGCCATTGCCTGAGAGCCCACCTGCACCAAACCCACCACCGGCACCAGCATCCCCAAATACCAAAGCCAGCCCGTCAGCAAATACGGCCGTTGCCGGCGTGCCCGCCAAATCACCCACGAAATCATCGCCAACACAATGATGGCCCCTGCGACTTGCACCCACGGATTTTCTTTGGGCAGCGAATAAATGGGCAGCGGATAAATGACCGCCAAATTCACCGGATAAACGCTGTTAAAGAGGTACTTCACATACGCCACCGCCGCATTTGCGATGCGGGAAGACAGCGGATACCCCCCCAGTGAGACGACCGCCTCGCCGCGTTTTTGTGCGACAAACGTCACCACACAAGATGCTGCCGCCAGGGCAAAGAACGGCCACTTTTCCAAAATGGTTGAGAGTTGAGCCCCGAAGGCATTCGGGGTGCAGTTGAGAGTTGAAAGTTTCCCGACCGACTTTTTGTCGCCGGTCACCTGCCACCCGTCACCGGTCACCCTCCTGAGCGGCCAATAATCCAGCAACAGAAATACAAACGGCAGCGTCACCAGCATCGGTTTGGCCATCAAACCCAATGCAAAAAACAACAATGCCAGACTGTAATAACGTGACGCGGGACACGTGACACGTGACCGGATGGAGTTCGTCCGTGTCACTTGCCACATGCCACTGGTCACCCCTTGCGCGTAGCACACGTAGGCCATCAGTGTCAGCAAACCGAAGAACGCAGAAAGCACGTCTTTCCGTTCCGCCACCCAGGCCACCGATTCCACATGCAGCGGATGCCAGGCAAACAGGGCGGCGATGAACGCGCTTTGCCAGAGCGCGCTGGTCAGGCGCAACAAAAGCAGAAAGAGAAGAACGGCGTTGGTCGCATGAAAAAGAACGTTGACGAGATGATGCCCGCCGGCATTCAAACCAAACAACTGGCAATCAACCATGTGCGACAACCAGGTGAGCGGATGCCAGTTGGACGCATGCCAGGTGGTGAAGGCCCACTGGAATCCTGACCATGTCAGCCCGGCCTGGACCATCGGGTTCTCCGTCACGTAATCGGGATCGTCAAAATTTAAGAATGCATAATGCCGCACCGGCAGATAAACCAGCAGTGTGACCAACGTGAGCAGCACACACACGATACGCGGGCGGGACATGGGTTCAATTCTACCGTAATGGACCAAGGTATCAAGGATGCTGAAGAAACGGTGGTGACGCAATTTGCCATTTCGGTGGGGCGAGCGTCCTCGCGAGCCGGCCTCGGCGCGGCGAAGCGAAGCGGAGCCGGCTCGTCAGCAGCCTCGCCCCACCAAAATGAGTCACTACCGAGGAAACATTGAACCGGTGGAATGCGTGATGTTGTAAGTCGCAGGGTGCGGTGCGCTCAAACAAAATACGCTCTCCTATTGACTTGCCGGCGGGTCTTGTTCCAAACGACTTTTTGCCCAACTGGTTAACGACAAAAAAAAGACCGCTGCGTTTCGGCAGCGGTCTTGGATTTGAAGCTAAACTCTTTATGCCTTTTGACGGCGGCGAATCAATATCGCCAAAACTCCCAACCCCATCAAAGTCATTGAAGCAGGTTCGGGAACTGCAAGAGTTACCGCTGTGTCAAAATCGCGAATACTGGTTTTGCCTTCAAAATTCTGCATGCCAGCCACGCCATCCGCGTTAAGGCCCTCGCCCGTATTGTAAGCGGCAACAGGGACGCCACCGCGAACCCACCAAGTGCCGTCAGCGTTGGCTGTCGGATCAAGTGAAAGTATATAAACATTGCCAGCAATCAACGACACACCTGCATCCAGATTTTGAAAAGTCAATGTCTGAAGAGTCTGCCCTGATGCTCCGTTGTAGGTAAATTGGTCGCCTGCTTGCAGCAAATTGAGACCACCTGTGCCGGTACTCCCCGAAAAACTCCCGGTTGTACCGCCCAAATTATTATATTGCGTTATCGTGGCAGCGCCTCCGACTGTGGCAGAAGGCCAACTTGCCGGGGCGGCGCCCATATTATAAAGCTCAACGTTAAAAGTCGCTGCAGCTCCCGCCAGAACCAGTTGGACGTTTTGCAATGTGCCCGATGTGGTCACGACAAAAGCCTGACCCAGCGCACCAAAAGTATCGGTGCCATTGGCATTGCCGCCCCAATTATCGTTGTCCTGTGAAGTGCCGCCACTGTCAGTGGTTGGGGCTAATCCTGTCTGATAAACCGGTGCGCCGAGCCAACTTGATGTTGACGACGTGCTTCCGACTATGTTTTGAGCTTGAACTGACGTGGCCAATGCCAGTGCCGTTAATATTGCTAGGGTTTTAATATGAGTTTTCATACGACTTTTCTGTTACAAACTGCTGTTTTTAGGTTAACCGTTGCTACGAGACTATCATCATTGTCTGTTTTATGGAATGGATAAAACTATGATATCCTGGAGGATTCTCCGGTTGAAAATGAGTGTTCCTCCTTGTGAACACTGGCGAATTTGGCGGCTGGCTGGTTCATGGGCCGAGCTGGATGCGATAAAATCTGACAGGGTTGGCGTTGAAGTTGGTGTCCACCAGCGTGACCGGCGTCACCGGCGAATTGCTCGTGAACAGGACCTGCCAGCTCATCAGATTGGTCGAGGCCCATAACGTGTAATCCGGCCCCACCGCGCCCGTCGCCACCAGATTCACCTGGCCGCCCGCCACGTTGATTGAACTCACCGTCGGCTGCGCCAACGGATTGACGATGACATTGAAATTGTTCGTCGCACTCAAGCTCGCGCTGTCCACCACTTGCACCGTAATCGGGTTGGTCGTGTTGGCCTGGCTCACCAGCGGTCGCCAGGTGAAGACGGCATTGGTGTTGTTGAGCGGCGTGAGGGTGGCGTTGGTGGGGGCGCTGAGCAGGCTGAACGTCAGCGTTTGGGGCGGCGGGTTCGTGTCGGTCGCCGCATTGGTGATGACCAGGGTGACTCCCGCGTTGATCGTCTGGTTCGCAATCGGCGCCAGTGTCGGCGGTGTGTTGGGTGCAGTGGCCGTGGCCTGTCCCACGAAAGTCACCACGCTCAAGGGCGGCAGTGTGTAGGTGAAGGATGAATTGGTGAGGTTGACCGGCGACTGGACGGCCAGTGACATTGTGCCGGACGTGATCCACGGTGTCACGGAAGTGGCATTGAAATTTGTCAGGCCAAAGGTCTGAATGACCGAAATGTTGACGTTGGTATTGACGGCGACGATGGCAAAATTGGGCGAGTTGGTGTCCTTGTAGGCGCTGATGGAAGTGTTGGTGTTGTTGATCACGCCAATGCGATAAAAGTTCGGGCGCACAAACCGGCTCCATTGGGACAGCACAAACCCGCGGATTTGGGGAACACCGTTTGAATCCACGAGGCCGTTGGCACTACCAAAGGCTTTCCACCAGATATAGGCGCTCATGTTGCCGGTCGTCAGGCACTGGTGGACTTGATCGGCGGTGGCGATGGCGGTAGTGATGGTCTGGTCGTTCAAAAGAAACTCCGTCATCCAGGTCGGCTTGCCCTTGTTGTGGGCGTTGGTGTAATCCTGAATGTTTGTGACGCCGTAAAGATGCCCGCCGACCAGACTAACATTGGTGACCGCAACCGGATCATTGAGCGTCGGGTCCGAATAGCTGAAGTTGTAGTCCAGTGATTCGGGCATCATGACCGGAGTGCTGCCGAATGAGCCCGCATTTGTGAGAAAGAAATTTTCAAATTGCGTGCCGCTCCAAACACACGACTCGTAGGTGGCCGGCCAGTCCGGCTCGTTCTGGACGGAAATGGCCCGGAGCGGGGTGCCGTTTGAGGCCATGTAGCCGGCAAAATTATTCAGGTAACTTGCATAGTTGGCATATTGCGACGGCAACAACGAGCCGTTTGTCAACACACCGTTGCTCTTCATGGAAGCCGGCGGCGTCCACGGCGTCGCCAGCACGCCAGCACCCAGGGCGACGGCTTTTTGCGCGTCGGCAAGCGCCGCCACCCAGTTGGTGGTCGGATCAATGCGGACGCGCAGAAGCGTCAGTGCCAGTTGATTCGCGTTCGTGCCAAAGGCAGTGTTCATGAAAGTGGCGCTGACGGGATCGGATACGTCGGTCAGAAACACCACGCCGCCGCCGAAGCCGTCAATCCGCTGATGCACATCGTTCCAGTTCACCGAGCACTGCCCGAACGCCGGCGGCGGCGGCGGAAGATTTGTCAACTGCACCGACAGGTCATCAATGTAATAGGCGCCGGTGGCGCTGTTCGGAAGTTCCGCATACAACGTCAACGAGCCAAGCGTGCCGGAAACATTCAATGTATATTGCCCGGCAATCTGCGTCCAGCCACTGGCAGTGGCCGTGTTAGTCGCCGCCTGTAGATAAGTTGTTCCGCTGCCGTCCGTTTTTTGAAAAGTCAGGTAAACCGTCTGGCTCGCACCGCTCACCAGACGCACCCAGGCCGACACATTATAGGTTTGGCCAGACTGAAGCACGCCGGCAAACGACTGGGCGGCACCCATGTAGCCAGCCGTGCGGTTGGTCACCAGACAGGCGTAGCTGCCGGAATGAACCCGCACGGTTTCAACGGTCAGGGTCGGCGAACCAAACGCAAACCAGCCGGTCGTGGTGCCGGTTTCAAAGCCCGGATTCGTCGCCAGTTCTTGCGCTCCCGCAATCCCGGCCAGAAAAAACATCAGCCCTAAAAACAGGATGTTTTTCAAACCAAGCCGGCTTTGCCCGCCATGCCCGGATTGTAAGATCATGAATAAATTATTCTTCGTCAAAAAAAACCGGCAGACAGTTGGTTGTCCTGTCTGCCGGCTATGATTTTTAATTTATAGTCTGATGGATATTGTTCCCATCATCCTGCGATTACGGCCATGTAATCCGATAGGCCACGAACCCAGTGCTCGGTGCCGCGGTATCGGTATAGCTCGAGTTGTCGCCCCCGGACGCCAGCCCGGTCGCAATGGGTGTCCAATTCGGAGGCGAGAGGGTCGTCGCGCGCTGAATGCTGTAGGTGTTCGTCTGGAAGAGGGAACCCAGCGATTCCCAGTTAAGGGTCACATTGCCGTTCGACGCCCTGACAATGGACGTGATGTTGAACAGTCTGGGTATCGTGCCATTGTAACCGTTCCCGCTCAGATAGAAGTCATCCAGCAAGACCATGTTGTTGGTTGCAAAGAACGCGCCATTATCGCCATTCACGATGGATTCGGTGGAGATGCTCGCGAACACCTTGTTCAAATAGGGAATCATACTATCATTATTTTGGCCGTTATTGGCATAGTTCCGGTCTCCATAGAAGTTCGAGAACAGAAGTGTGCGGGTGGAAGCTCCCTGCGCTTGCAACCATAGTGAGAATACCGGTTCCCCCGTGGTATTGGTGACACCACCGCTGACCACGGCCATGGTGTTGTCGTTCGAAACATCCAGCCAGCAGAGATAATTCACATTCGTCTGCAAGCCGTTCGCATTACCGTTGACGGTATCACTAATATAATCATAGCTGTTCGTATAGCTAGAGGTTGGCCCGTCATAGGTGCGCGCTATCAAGTCGAACGGCGCCTGAAGATAGGCACCAGTGGAGTCCGAGCTAACAATACGGAAACCGGGGCCCGCCGTTCCCGTTCCACCACTGTTCGGGCCAAGCGGACCTGTGGAGAACCCGAAGTCAGTCAAACCTACTCCCAGATCCAGTCCGCTATTATACGTGCCGTTAACGTTGATAATAGGAGGCGGCTGCGTAAGTGAAAACCGGAAGAACAGCGTTGCAGCTTCACCTGGAGGCATGGTCAGATTGTTCAAATTCCCCCACGCTAGCGCGCCTGGTGAATCGTAGCCAATATTTGAAGCTACGTCAGCCACATAGCCGCTCTTGGGCGACAGCGCCTTGTTGCCGTTGACCGTCACAACATTAAACCGGTCAAGAGTTCCGTTATAGTAAGATCCCTCGGTCACCCAGCCATTCCCGCTGATACCCGCCGTGGTATTTCCAAACACACCATCAAACCGTTGGACCAAATTCCAAGCCGACGGCACGCCCTGGAAGGTCTGGACAGTAAGACTGGCCTGCTTGTTCGGGGAAACTCCATTGGTGGCAGTCAGGGTGAAGGAGTAGGTCCCGGCCGCACCCAGTGTCACATTCGTTGAGCCTTGATCTCCAAGGGCAGTCACATCGCCCACTCCGCTGATGACTATGCTGCCGGGGGTGGTGCTCGCGCCAGTGATATTCCAGCTCAAATTCACGATGTGTCCCTGGCCGACTTCACTAAAGCCAGCGGCAAAACTATTAATACCGAGGAGAGACGTGTTGAGTTTCAAGCCGTTCAGGCCGTTTGTCATGACGAATGCAATTTCAGCAGGGCTCAACGTCCGGTTCCAGAATCCAATGTCGCTAAACTGGCCCGCTACACCTCCGGCAATCGAGCCATTGCGGATATAACCGCCAAAGGCGGTTTTAGCACCCGCGATGTTAATGTCAGGCAACATCCAGCGCACATTACCAGCCGCCGAATTGGTTCCTGCTGGCAGATAATTGACTACTCCCTGCAGATTAGTTATATTGAGAGGATAGTTGGTGGTGTTGTAATATGTATTCGTCACATACAACGGAACTGCGACGGCGAGGACGCCCTCATTATCAGTATATGGCCCCGGGTTTTGATGGCCCGTATCATAGCCGCCATCCACATAAACGTGCAGGTCGCCATTGGTCTCAACCTCCGTTGTCAGCATATGCCAGGTGCCGTCACAAACATTACTGGAAGTATCATTTGCCCCCTGATTCCAATAATAGGCCATTGCCGGGGTCTGCCAAGTGCCGTCGGACATTTGATTTCCAGCTACTCCACTGGGAGTAGTTACGTTATAATTAAGCCGATAGAAATATGACGCAACGTTTGGATAAGTAGTATTTTGCTTGTCGCTGATTGAAAAGAAAGGACCGCTCTGGCCATCGTTGGCGCATTCCCCCATCAACCGCAGCTCGTTGCCGCTCTGGTTGTCGGTGTATTTGACCCAGAAGTTCATCGTGGCGCCGCGCTGGTTGATGAAGGGCAGAAAGTCGCCCGAGCAGTCAAACGGATTCTGTCCGGCCGTGGCATAATACGCGACCGTGGAACCGCCGGACTGGCTGAAGTAAAATGCCAGATTCGATGAATTAATGCCGGGATGGCTCGCGGCCACGATGTTGGCAGCGCTCATATTGACCAAGGTCAAATCGCGCCGGTTAATCAGGTCGGGTGTTGAATTGGCAATTACGCTGTTTAGCGGATAATAGTCAACGAGGCCATTGGTCACCTGTTGAAAGGTCACCTGTGCCTGGCTGGTGTTCACGATGAAAGCAGCTTGCGCCGCCAACATAGCTGTCAACAGGACAGCCAACGGTTTGGATCGAGTTGTAATTTTCATGGGTTTGGTTTTTTATTTGTTTAGATTTAACTGGGATTCGTCAAATGGAAAATCTGTCAAGCGTTGAATTTAATAAAACCAATAGTTAGGCGCTTTTGAATTTATATGACCCGGCACTATTTGTGACTTGTTGTGGTATTCCACATGGCCGTCAGCGTAGCCTGCGTTAACGCCGTTAAGCGCGCCTCCATAAACATGGGCCGTGTGCAGGTCAATGTCGCTGATGTCAGAGCCAACCACAGGTGAAGTTAGGCCACCCCCATTACCCGACGCGCACTTGTCACTGATGAATGGAACAGTGGCGACTGCCTTGCTGGTGAGTTTATCAGGCCACCCGTAAGCGGTTGAAGGTGAACCCCTAAGACAGGCTGGAACTGCTGAAGAGGGTTTTGTGCTGTAATCCGTTGGCAATTCCACGGTTCCTTCATCCGGCCATCGCGGCACCCACCAGTCATGATTCAAAGTGAGTTCGCCCGGGTAATTGGCACTAAAAAATGCAGCCAATTCATCGATGTTTGCAATCGGGGTTCCATATTTGAGTTGCTTTTCGCACCAAGTATCCGCGGCGTCCATTTCCGAAGGGCGAGTCGGGCAGAACCACATCGGCACGGTCAGCCCATAAGTAATCAGGTTGGTGCACATGCCCGTCCCCACGTCCCAACCGAAGCTGCCACCACCGTTTGGATCGAATCGTGGGAGCCGGCCTAGCGGATCGTCTCCAGCATACATGTTGACCACGAGGGTCCACTGCCTGTAATCGGAAGTGCAGGAGATCACCTTGGCCTTGAATTTCGCCTGTGCCAGCGCCGGCAACAGCAGCGCCGCCAGAATGGCAATGATGGCGATGACCACCAGCAATTCAATCAGCGTAAACGCTGATTTTCCCTGCCGCCGCGCATTCGGGCTTGAGGTTTGGAATAACATGACTGATTTCAGGTCTATCATAACACAATTTCTCCTTTAAGGAATGGACGATCCTACTTTTTGGTTCCTGCCATTTCCCGGCAATGAAACGGGTGCCGCGCCGTTTCCGTTCGCGCCCTGTCCACTCTCCGCAGCAGCCCGGCTGCGGAGGACGGGCGACGGCTGTTTTTGCAAGGCCCGATACTCACTGGGCGCAACGTGGTTGACGGATTTGAAAATGCGGGAAAAGTAGAAGGGATCGTCGTAGCCGAGCTTGGCGGCGACTTCCTTGACGCTCAATATCGTCTCGTCCAACAAATGGCAGGCGTGTTGCATGCGCAGCCGGATGAAATAGTCAATGGGCGCGCAGCCAATCTGGCGTTTGAAGAGCGCAAAAAAATGAGATGGGGAAATATTTGCCTGGGCGGCGAGCGTGGCCACCTGCAACGGCTCGTCCAGATGCCGCAACATGTGGGAAATGCTTTGCTCAATCTTCCGAACCACTTCCGATTCGCAAGACTCCACCCGACAACCGGGAGTGCTTTGAACCGTCGGTTTCGGGTTTTCGATTTGGGCGGTTTTCATTTGCACTTTTGCAACAACAAAATTAGTTCGCCGCACGAACAATATAGACCATCACGGCCATTTCACAACAATTTTTGTTAATCGGTTTCATGCTATCACGGGTGCGCCGAAGTGTTTTTGGAGAACGAGCACAATGGCGCCCCGCAGCCGGGGTTGCGCTTCCGGGTCAGTGGGCAAAATCCGGGTGACGGCATGGGTGAAAGCCCGGCGTTTGACGACTTCAGCCACGACGGGACCGACCTTGTCCCAGGCCCGGGTTACTTCTCCCACCACCACCACCACATCGGGAGCCAGTCCGGTCACCAGCATGGCGATACCGGCCCCCAGATGATGGGCCATTTGATCCAAGGCCTTGCAGGCCCGGACATCATTCTGTTCCACCAACCGCAAAATATCACCAAACGACAACTTGGCCATGTCGCTCTTGGAGCCAACCTCGCCTTTGTGGACGGAAGCCAACTCCGTGTAATAGCGCACGGCGGCGGCATTGGACGCCAGCACCTCCCAGCATCCGCTGTTGCCACACCGGCATTGGGGACCGTCGGGCATCTGGGTCACATGGCCAAATTCCCCAGCCACCCCCGTTGAACCCCGCACCAACTGGCCGTTCAGTATAATCCCCGTACCGATCCCATCTGAAACAGTGACCGCAATCAGATTGTTCACACCTTTTGATAAGTGCCCAAACCAGAACTCCGAAAGCGCACAGGCGTTGGCGGCGTTTTCGAGTTCCACGGGAAGCCCGGTGGCGTCTTGAAGGCGGGACTTCAAGTCGTATTCCGGCCATCCCAAGTTGGGAGCGAAGACCAGGCGTTGTGATGGCAAATCCTTCCGGCCCGGCAGGCTGACGCCAATGCCCTCATACGAGTTTTGGGGATGCGCCCGCATCAAATCCTTGATCCGGCGGATTAACCGGGCGATGAATTCAGCCGGATCTTTTTCCGTGGGCATGGACTCCTGGGCCAAAAACTGGCTGCCCATGCTGGACACCGCCAGAGTGGTCGTAGCCGGTTGAATATCCACACCTATCACCCCGCATCGTTCGGTATTCAGGTGCAGAAAAGTCGGCTTGCGGCCCCGCGGCAAATTACCGACCGCCCCCACCTTCAACCAGCGTTCCGCAATCAACTGCTCGGTGATCGCCGACACAGTGCTGCGTTGCAATCCCGAGTAACGCATCAAATCAGCCCGGGACACGGGTTGATGTTTGCGCACCAGATTCAACATGATGCGGCTGTTGATGTCGCGGACCGTTCCATTGGTCGCCACCTGAAAATTGTTCAAATCAATTTTGCGCACAAAATGCCTTCAAGGCATCGCTCAACGGGATTAGTTTGTGTCGCAAACTTTATCTGTTCCCAGCCGGGTGTCAAGGATAAAGTTCGCAGTACGAACAAATTCATTTAACATCAACATATCAACATGATTATCAACATGATAAATTCAATGCAGAATAAAAGTGGTGAGGGCTTTTAAAATTGTATCTTCGCTTTTTGCGCCATCAAAATCCGATGCTTACGCCGCCGTCCACGGGCAACCCCGCGCCCGTGACAAAACGCGCGGCAGGCAAGCAAAGACATGTCGCAACCAGATTCATGTCTTCCGCCCGGTCGAAACAGTTCATCGGCGTACGGCCAGGAATTTTTTGGGGTGTTCCGGATCGCCGGCCAACACTTTAAGCATCGGACTCAATCCCGCCCGGCGCGATGGCGTTCACACGCATGCCGCGTGGTGAAACTTCAGTCGCGAGCGCACGCACCCTCCCGAGACAGGCGGATTTCGCCGCGGAGCAAGCCACGACGAGTGGGATCCCGAAGAGCGAAGCCATCGAAGCCGTGAACAAAATGTTGCCGTGTTCCTGAAGATGGGCGAAGGATTGTCACATTCACCATGGCTTGTGATTCGCGGTAATGCCAGGCCAATCATCCGTGCGGAAGGGGGCTGCCGGCAACCCGGCTCCGTTGTAAAGAGTCGCCGCCGGGCCCGCCTCCCACGCATAGCGGGCCGCCTGCGGATCCGGGGCCATCGGAGATGACACGACCACAGAATCCCCTTCCACTCTGGCATCAGCCCAATGCCATTGGCGGTCTTTGCCGGCAACGGCGAACTCTTCCAGTTTATCCCCTTTTACAACCAGCCCGCCATCGGTGTGGCGGAAATGAATTTTAAGCGCGCCCGGAAGATGTTCCACCGAAGTGAAAGTCGGCCCGGCATCAGAAATTTTTTTGCCGTATTCTCCTGCCAGCGCGCACAAGGCCAGCCGCTCTCCAACCACTTTTTTATCCTTCGGATGAATGTTATCGGGATCGCCGGTATCAATGGTAACAGCCAGGCCGGAATTTTTTACATTCCGGGCTGTCAAAGCCTGGGCTTCACGCAATTCGGCCCAGGCATCGTCTCCCGGCTGGTCGCGGTGATGCATGAACGCGGGCAGGCTGACGATATCAAACGGAAAATCACCCTGGCCAAAAAGTTTCCGCCAGTCGCCAATCATCGCCGGAAGCAACGTTCGATACTGATAAGCCCGCTCGGCGTTTGCCTCGCCCTGATACCAGATGGCGCCGGTTATGGCCAGCGGCGCCACCGGTTCAAGCATGCCTTCGTAAAGGATGGCCGGCATCGTGGGATAATTTTCGAACGTCAAGGGCAGCGGATGCGGCGGGCGGGCATCCACACTCAACGCGCCTTTCCATTCGCCGGCGAGCGGAATCACGGATTGGTTCCGCAGGACCAGCCGCAGTTCATCCGGTTTGGCCAGAAATCCGCCCTGCGGTTTCAGCTTGAAGACCCGCACGGCAAGGACATTCCGGCCGGGTTTCAGCACGCCATTTTTGATCACATACGCCCGGGGATTCTCCACCCAGGAACTGGCGCCGACCCACTGGCCATTGAGGTAGGCGGTATCCATTTTTTCAATCGAGCCAAGGCAAAGGGTTGCCTGGCCCGCGGGCAACGGATCCGGCAGGGTGAACACTTTGCGAAACCAGCAGATGCTGGGCACATCCGCCACGCCCAACTCCGAAAAGCCGCCGGGAATCTGGACCGTCTTCCAGCCGGCATCATCCAGCCCGGCCGCCGCCCAGGTGTTGCTTTGCGACCCCGCGTCATATTCGTCCAGCCAGTGCATGAGGAAACTGCCGTATTCCGGTCCGCCTTTGGCGTGCAATCTTTCGATTTCCGCCAGCGGCGCGTCAAAATCCTTCAGCCGGTGCAGCGTTTCCGGGCTCATCCAGCTTTCGGCCGGGGTGCCGCCCCAGCAATCCTCGATCAGGCCGATGGGCACATGAAGTTCATCCTGCAGTTTCCGTCCAAAAAAATAGGCAACCGCCGAAAAGCCTGCGCCTTCAGCGACGGTTTGCGGCGAACAAATCTTCCACGAGCCCTGCGGAACCGCCGCGGGAGAATACGAAACATGCTGCCGAACCATGAAGAGCCGGATTTCCGGATGACTTGCCAATTTGATTTCCTCGTCACCGTTTCGTGTCCGGCCCAGGCCAAGCTCCATGTTTGACTGGCCGCCACACAGCCAGACATCACCCACCAATACTTCGTGCAACACCACGCTTTGCTCCGGCCCGGTAATTTTAACCGTGTATGGACCTCCCGGCGCCGGGACCTTGACCTCCGCCTGCCAGCGGCCATCCGGTCCCGTCACCGCCGTCGCCGTCTGACCGGCAATTTCCACCCGAACCGCCTGGCCGGGCTTCGCCCATCCCCAAAACCGGTTTGCCTTTCCGCGTTGGAGAACCATGTTGTCGCCAAACATCGGGCTGACGAAAGGCAAAGAGGCATTGTTGGTCTCAGCCGCCGCAAGCGTCAATCGGTCGCCGGTAGCGGCAAGCAACGCCATGCAGGCAAAAATAAAAATGCAGGAATGTTTGGGTCGCATAAATCAATTGATGAATTATCGCATCAGATGACGCAACTTTTTAGGAGAATTGTCCATGCAAATCATAATATTGTCCATTCCGCGGCAAATGAGTATGCAGTTTAGTGAACGCGCTTTGGATGCAACGGAAGACAAAGCGAATGTATTTTATGAATCATTCTCAAACCATTAGAAGCCGGTTGATGGGAGGGCACCGGCCATGAAGGCCGGCAGCGGGTGGCTGATTATGTTTGCCGGTTGCTTTCTTTGCGCCGCGCCGCAACAACTTCTACCGGACCATCCCCAGGCGCAATCCGCCACGGGCGCCTTCGCCACCGGCCAATATCACAATCTGTTCGTCGAGGCTGGACATTCATCCGAAGAAGTGACGAATAAAATCAACGCCGCTTTTCAGCAGTTGTTCCATGGCGACCCGGCCACGCAGGCGGTGTATTATCCGGCAGGGACGAACGCGAACGGGCCGCTCGCCTATGTCACGGACATCAAACACAACGATGTGCGGACTGAAGGTTTGTCCTACGGCATGATGATCGCGGTGCAAATGAACCGGAAGGCCGAGTTCGACGCGATTTGGAACTGGTCCAAGACGTACCTGTATCATGACTCGCCCGCGCATCCGTCGTACGGTTTTTTTCGTGGCAGGCGCGGACGAACGGCACGGTCATGAGTGAATTCGTGGCGCCGGATGGCGAGTCCTATTATGTCATGGCGCTTTACTTTGCCGCGAACCGCTGGGGCAGCGGCACGGGAATTTACAA
>Ga0187869_10002127_pt1 | contig 16300 bp, 14 predicted proteins | sample June2016WEW_13_1_2_FD_132972 | JGI IMG/M metagenome (GOLD analysis project Ga0187869, IMG submission 132972) | Peatland microbial communities from SPRUCE experiment site at the Marcell Experimental Forest, Minnesota, USA - June2016WEW_13_100 | ecosystem: Environmental > Terrestrial > Soil >...
ACCGCTTCCTCATGATAGCCGAGCGCCTTTTCGTACTGGCTGAGATCATAATAGACTCCTCCAAGAAACGAGAGAATAACTACGATAGCCTGCTTGTTACCCGACTTCCTTGCCAGCTCAAGAGCTTCTTGACCTTTTTCAAGGGCCTTCGCATAGTCGGATGTGTTGTAGGCCTGGAGCGCTTCCTTGGATATGCTATCCCAATCGTCCGCCCGCGCATGATTGATGTAAAACAGGGTTGCAAAAAGAAACAAGCCAACGGTAATGGTGACAGCAGCCCTTATCCCCATGTTTGTTCCTTTCTCACTGCCATACCGTTTTGACCGCTAATCTCTCCGATTTTAAGAGCTTTGGACCTCGGGGACCATGGCCAATCGTCGCCTTCTCAGCCGTCCACAAAGGTTTCTTTGTGTTGAGGCCCTCCAGCAGGACGATTTCCTTATCCTTTTGCCCGTTCTCACAATAGAAGTTCGCCGACTTACCCTGGACTTCAAAGCTTCTGCCTGTCACTGGTCTGCATATTGTTCCGTCCGCCAGTTCGACCAGCCACGAACTATCGTCGGCCACGGACTGGACCGGGAAATCGGGCTTCGGCAAGGGCTCCGTCAGCTTCAATCTGAATCCGGGGTCACCCTTAGCCGGATTTGGGTCGCATATTACAAGCTTGCCGTCTGCGGAGGCAAAACAGGGATCGATAATTTCATTTCCTATCATGCAGCGCCATGCATCCGGCCTTGTAACTGCAATGGAGCTGGTCCAGCAATGTCCTTCCCGCACACCCCGGCCCGGTGTATCAGGCATAAACTTAATAATTTTTGTCGCCTGCTCTGCAAAAACTGTTAGTGCTGCAAAGACCCCAATGAAGACAAGACAAAAGGTCCGTCCCCATTTTACCTGCGCCATAAATTTCTCCTTTCACCCTGTTCGGGTCGTGGCTCCAGAGTTACGGGTCACAGGTCGGTCAGCCCCCGACTCCCGGCTCTCGTCTCCGGACTCCAGATTCAGTTTCCTGGCAACGGCCCCGGGTCGCCCTGCGAGATGAATGCGCCCCAAAACAGCGGCTCCGCCGCCTTTTTGTAGAGCGGCTCCACTTCAACCCTGAATAATGCGTCAACTTGACCCCCAACTGGAGCCGAACCGCATTTCCGGGTCGGATTCCATCCGAAAAAGCTTTTGGAATGCCAAATGTCGGTAAATCATATGATATTCCAATCAACACACAACTGGGAATGCCGATCAGAGTAATTTGGGCAATCTCAGGGCACATCACCATTCAGCCCCGCAGTTGATGGTCTCGTTTTGAAGCCGACTTATTATCAAGTGCAAGCAGCAAAGCAGAATCTTGAAGGGCCATGATTGCCGGAATGGTCCCATGAAAATGAAAAGGACTGACCGCCAATTCATTCCAGCGAACAGTCCCTTCAGATCATTTTATTGAATGAGAGGGGATTAAATGCTGCTATTTGACTTTTTCGCTGAGAGTCTTGCCTGCTTTGAACTTGACGGCCTTTTTTGCCGGAATTTTGATCTTCTTGCCGGTCCTGGGATTACGGCCTTCTCGTTTAGCCCTTTTCGCGATGCTGAAAGTCCCGAAACCTACCAGTGTGATCTTGTCACCGCCTGACAAAGCGTCGGAAACAGCCGAAACAAATCCTGCCACAGCTTTTTCAGCCTGTGATTTGGTAAGTCCAACTTCACTTGCGATTTTTGCAACCAATTCAGCTTTCGTCATTTTCTTTCCTCCTCAAAGTTTGATAATGAAAACTGCCTCCCAAGATCTCTTAAAAATTCCGTGTTCCACGGCCTAAAACAGAAAAACTGCGGTTTGGATTTCACTACCACTGATGAGTCAGATTCGGCGCCTTGACGCGGCGGCCCTTGTTCGGGGCCATGTGCCCTATTTGAGCGTCACTCCCTCCATCCTTGGCTTACTAGAAAATCCACAAAGCTGCGAACGTCTTTGCCTGCATTAGCCACGGTATAGAGATAGTACGGACGTCTGAGTGGATAAGTTCCATTCCTGATCGTGGCCCTCGATGCGCTAACCGGCAGCGAGTGTTCATCTTTTCTGATCTTCAGGCTCTTGGTCCTGGCCGCAGGGCCGGGGAATGTGTCCCGCATTCTGACGTAAGCTATGGAGCCTGCTGTTTCTGCAACCTTTTTAATTATCCCCGGGAAGTCCGGTAGTGTAATTGCACTTTTGGTAATGGGAACTCCGCCGAGCATGTCGTTCTCCACAAACAATAACGTACCGGGATTCTTCTCGCCACTTTTGAAAACTGTAATGGCTAGATCTTGCCCGCTAATATCCTTCCAGTTGACGATTTCGCCAGTGAATGTCTTTCTTACCTGGTCTATCGAGAGTTCGTTCACCGGGTTCTGCAGATCGGTTATGATGACTATCCCGCCGTATCCTACCAAATGTTCGTCGAGTTGAAGCCCCTTGACCTTTGCCGCCTCGCTTTCCTGAGCGGTGATCTTACGTGAGGCCATCGCCACATCGGTCTCACCTGCAACTAGCGCTTTCATCCCTTCATCGGCCAGTGAATGGCGGGATACGGTTATATCAACCTGAGGATCATCTTTCATATAGAGCAGGGCAAGATGGTGAACTCGGTCCCACATTGAATCGGCGCCTGTCACTTTGATGGGGACCTTTGTCTGAGCGGCCGAGGGCAGGTCGCCTGCAATGGAAAATGTCGCCACAATGATGGCGATTATCAGGATCTTCTTCACTTGCTCTCCTTTTGCTTTGAGTTGCCCTTCTGTTGCCCTTAATGCCAATTACTTTAACCCGGAATAATGCATCGACTTCTGCGCTATGCATCCAAACTGCATGTTAGGATCGGATTTTTGCCCGAAAAACTTCCGCTGCGACCCTGAAGCCCCAAGAACCATACGATTTCCTAATCGAACATTCAAGTGATATGTCAATGAGACCGGTTTTTGCAGTGTTATGACACACCTCCTTCCCCGGAGTTTTGTATAACCTGGATCCTGCCTGTCCGTCTTAATGGGTTCAGGCGAATAAGATGCGATAGTACCGGGCGAGTGAAAAAGCCGTTGCTCCATGTACATACCATCTTCGGGCATGGCAGACCACTTTGGCCCCAACCTTTACAAGCCGCCAGATGATCAGTCAAAGTTCCTTGCCACTTGTTAAAAATCGACCTGGCATCAAAAAACGCTCAATACATGATCTGCACATCAGAATCCCACCGGAGCCATCAGGGATTTCCGTAGGACTGACTCCGCCTTTCAGATATGGTTTTCTCACAATGACTGATGATTTCAACCTGGCCCTTATCCATATTTCCTAGAAATTGAACGGCCTTGACGCCCGTATTGTCCATACGCAGCATGACGAGATAATAGTTCAGGCCGGAGACCATATAGCGGATCAGGTACTGGTGATTGTGAAAGAGTCGATGAAGAAGGCGTTGGAGCGCATCATCCCAGAGATCCCGTTTATCGTTGAACCCAAGATTGCCGATTCGTGGAAAGCATAAGGGCAGATAGTGCCCCAGATCGTTCCGGGGTCAATCATCTATTTTGCTGCGTACATAGCCGTTCTGTCTTGACCACATCTCTTATGTCCCTTCATCCAATGTTGAATTTCTCCTTCCATTCCCCAATCTTTTCTCTTGCATATTCGTACCCGATGGCGACGATCTGGTCGATGGCGGTGAAATTAAGAAGGCCAAGGCCGGAGACTGGCGGCCGCAGAAAAAGAGACGCCGCCGTTCTGGCAAAATTCGTTTTGTGCACGCTGCTGACCGTGGTGGTTCGGGATATTATGTCGAAAAGGTTAGGAAAGCGGACAATATTGGACGACGGCCTGACAAAACTGCGAAGAAGCTCCAGCGGCGATGGAACTTTTTCCCTCTGAACACTGAAAACTTCTGCGCCGCCACTGGCGTTGACCGCTATGATGGAGCAGTCCCACAAGTCTTGCATGACGTCTACGGGCAGGTTGTTTAGCACTCCTCCGTCCACGAGCAGTTCATTGCCTTGAATAACAGGCTCTACGATGCCGGGGAGGGAGGTGCTCGCCCGAACGGCCTTCCGCAGCGGCCCGTGATCGTGTACAACAGGTTTGGCTGTGGTGAGATTGGTGGAAATGCAGAAATAGTTAACCCACAAATCCTCGATCATCTTTTCGCCGTAGAGCTTCTTGAGAGTATCATCGAATTTGCGGGAACCAATGAAGGAGAAGTAAGGGATCGTGAAATCTCGGAACGGTTTTGAGTCGATGAACATTTTTCTGCCCAGCCGAACCATTTCTTCCCAGGTCATGCCCATCGCGTATTGTGCTGAAATGGCCGCTCCCATGCTGGTGCCGCCTATCAGGTCAATGGGTACTCCAGCTTCCTCAAGAGCCCTGATCACGCCAATATGGGCAAATCCGCATGCGCCGCCGCCGCTAAGCACCACACCCACGGCTTTGCCTGTAAGAATTCGGGCCAGGCGCCTGTACTGGGCATCCGATTCGCCCGCGAGATGATGGTGATTTTGGGCTTGCAGCAGTTCCTTCCACTGTTTGGTCTCGCTTGGCAGGCGGCTTCGGTCGGGGTGCAGCAGGATAAGAGTTCTTTTCGTGGTGTCCATATCGCCCGCCGGACCCATCATGGCGTCGATGTTACTGTCCACCGCGAGAATGTCGGGCGCCCGTGCGAGAATGAGGATGTGATCGGCCTGTTTCAGGCACCGATTGGTCCATGAGGTTCGGGACATGTCGGCTTCATAAAGAATAAATTCATGCTTGGTTTCCTGCTCGTCCAGCCAAATGGACAGGCTCATACGGTAGGGATCATCATCGCCAACCTGTGAAATATTTTCGACTTGAACAAGGCTGTCAACTCGACGGCTATTCAGGTGCAAAGTCGATGCAAACTCCATAAGCATCTTGCCTAGCCGGTGTGAGAACTCGGACAGCGGAGCGCCCGGTTGGGCGGCGATGACTGCGATGCTCATCCCGGTCCGCTTTCTCTTCAACGCGTGCATGCCCTGTTGAACGCGCCTGGCCAACATCCGGGTGATACCCAGCATGACCTCGGGATGTTCTTCGACGAGCCTTTCTGCGGCATCCCTGGATATGCTCACCAGATAGCTGTCGCGGACGCAACGAACGGTAGCCGTACGGTGACCGCCCAAAAGAAGCGCCATCTCGCCGATGACTTCACCGCGTGCCCTTTCCACCGTCCGTGTTTCCCCATCCTCATCGTCTGCCACCACCTGAAGCCGCCCGCTCACAATAATATAGAGCCGGTCGCCCCTGTCTCCCTGGCGGAAAAGGATCTCTCCTCGCTTGAGGCGATGCCATTGGAGATAACTGTCTATCCTTTTGAGCAGGTCCTTGCTCATCGTCCCGAACAGGTCTTGCAGTATCATCACCAACTGATTTCGGCACAATTGCCGCCGCATGATTTCATATAGCCCTTCAATGTCGCCGGGGCCCAGTTTCGTGAAAGAAGATTTTGAAAGTTTCAGCAAATTGGTTTGGCAGACCGCGTGGACGCTCGCTCTACGTTTGCCTCCACTCAGATTCGGGATCTCTCCGGCAACTTCGCCTTGATCTATTACCCCCACCTCCCACTCCGATCCGTCCTCCTGTTTGATCGTCACGGCCAATTGCCCGGTGGTGACAACGTATATGGCGTCACCGGGGTCTCCCTGGCGAAACAGGGTTGCTCCCGCATCCAGCGTGACCGGCTCGAGGCCCTGAGAAAGGTCCATGAACATCGTATTACCAGGGTCGCCTGTGGGTTTATCTTTCATTGGCCCCTTTGCCTCCCGTTCACTGGGTGTATGGATCAGGTACGCACATCTGGCTGATACTGCCGCCGGAAGGGGAGGATGAAGAGGTGGATATTTTTGAACAGGTCCCCGTCCTTGAAGCTGTCTGCTTCCCTGATTCAGTGGACTGCGAGCTTAGGTTTAGTGCCCAAGCATCTGTGATACCCTAACCCGGACAAGCCGGAACCAAAAATGGATCACGCGAAGGCGCGAAGACGCGAAAACCGCGAAATAAATCCTTTTAAAAGAACCACCAAGCCTGATTCATCGTGGCTTTACAAGGTTAATCCCATGCTCGAACACGAAGACGGCGAAGCCAAGAAGAAATTTTTTGCCAGAAAAAGCACGAATTTCGAATTTAAGCGCCTAAAGCCAGTTCCCCATTAGGATGAACGGCGCCCAGAAGTAAGGGTGCGAATATGGGGCCGATTGAGGCGCAGAGGGTGAGTTTTCAGATCCCTGCAGTTCGGTTTCCATACCTCGCCGAATTGGCAAAGTTTGCGAGGCCTGGCCTCTTATGAAAATCAGTTGTGCCTTTTGCAGGGCTTCGGCCTTGGTGAGTTTTTCCTGCTCGCGCAGTTGGTAGAAATTCTGCATGAAAATCCCCGTGCTTTCATCTGCAACCGGCCACAGAGTGGCGATTACTCCCTTTGCCCCCTGCCGCTGCGCCAGGACCCCGAAACCTTCCACCTCCCTACCGTCTCCCACGCCGGTATTGCAGGCCGACAATGTCAGAAGTTCCACACCACCGAATAGGTTGTTCTGCAATCGGACCTCGCTCAGTGGCAAATGGCTTCCGTCACCCAGAACAAGATATGATTTCGTGTCATCTCCAGGGGTGAACTTAAAATGGCTGGCAATGTGCACCAAAGGATAACGTTTGCGCAGCCCCTCTTTCATTGCTTCGAAAGTAAAGGCGTCATCTATATCTATCACTCCAGGCAAGACCCCGCCGGTTGCTCCCTGGGTCCTGATAATTCCGGAAAGCTCAACCGGTACGGCGGGCATAGGGGCAAAACCTTCATGCTCCTTACTCACCCCCAGACCAAGCCCGCTCCAGTTGGTCTTTGGCCTGTCTTTCAGCCGGGCCTGGCTTGCCGGGGTAAAGATCACGCTCCGGTAATTCTCCACCAGGTAGTGTTCTCCATCGTGCAGGGCGGCCACGGGCAAATACCTTAGAGCTCCGTCGAGTGACCACATAAGGGTTGTGGCTCTGAGTTCCTTTAGGTCTTGAGCGGCCGGACCGACAATGATCGAGTACATTTCCCGGGCCGGAGATAGCGGGTCGTGTTGGGGGCCTCTGAGAGCCTTTCGGAATTCGTTTACCTTCCGGTTCAGATCTTTTTCGGTGATCTGATATTCATAAGCCTTCCTGAACTCAGGCGTAATAAGCAACAGGCGAAAACTGTTTTCACCAACAATGGTGTAAAGCGCAACCACCCCTTCACCAAGCTCCCGTAAGTCTTCCTGGAGCCCCTGTGCTTCCTTTATCTGCTCCATTTTATCTTGCCGCTTCTCGGAGAGCTCGTTTCCAATATCCGCGATCACTTTCTCAAATGCGCGGCTGGCCATTTCCAAATCCTGGTCCAGCTCTATAAGCCTTGTCTCTTCATTCGCCGTGAGCTTTTGACTCTGTGCTTTCCGGTCCAGCGCCGCTCTCTCAACGCCCAAAGCGGCCGACTCATCGACAGCCCTGCGATAACGCACGTCCAAGGGGCCTTCCAGGCCGGTAAATGTCGCGCTGCCCGACACCGAGTCCTCCTTCTTTGTATCTTGACGCACGTATTCGAAATACTCCTCCTGCTTCAGAAGTTCCATAACCTGCTGAGCCTCGGGTAACCTCCCCACATCAATGAGAAGGTTTGCCAACTGCTTGTAGACATATCCAACTGTTTCCTGAAAGCTCTCCAAGGTCTCTTTGTCTATCTTGGAGACACTTTGCCTCTGTTCCTGTGCGGTATTTACCGCCCGTTTTCCAAAAAAGATAGCGGCATCCCGATTACCAAGACCAACGAGAATCCGCGAATAATTTGACTGCAGAAGCCTTAGAAGAGCGGGCATCGAGTTAACATCCGGAATTATTAATGCCCTCGTGAAAAGCGTGGCAGCTTCCGAAAACCGCCCCATCCTGTCGTAGAGGCACCCAAGGTTGTTCAGGCTCCAAGCCTTATCGGGGTGATTCCTGCTAAGCTTTGCATCCTGGATTTCAATCGCCCGCAGAAAGAACTGCTCTGCCTCCGCGTACCGGCCCATCTTTGTCTGGTTCGTCCCAAGTCTGTTCAAGATCATGGCCACTGAGGGGTGATCCTTGCCAAGGTTTGCCTCTTTGATTTGGAGCGCCTGACGATAGAGAGGCTCAGCCATCGCGTACCTGCGGGTCGATCTGTAGATGTGCGCAAGATTATCCAAACTGGATGCCAGGGCCAGGTGATTATCCCCGAGCTTCGTCTTCTGAATTTCAATGGCCTGCCTGATGAGCTGCTCGGCCTCAGCATACCGGCCCATCGAGTCATAGTACACTCCAAGTCGGTTCATGCTCTGGGCCGATTTCGGATGGTCCTTTCCGAGCTTAAGCTGGTATATCTGGATCGCCCGCTTGTACAAAGATTCAGCCTCATCGTATCGGCCCGTCCTCATACAAATGTCGGCGATATGGCCGCAGGTGTTGGCTGCTTCAGGGTGGTCCCTGCCAAGGGTGCTTTCAAATATCGCCAACGACTGTCTGAAGAGCTTTTCTGCCTCAGCATTCCGGCCTAAGTTCATGTAAACCACGGCAAGGTTGTTCAAGTCGATCGCCACCTCGGGGCAATTCTTGCCAAGCCTTGACATATTTATATCTAGGGCCTGCTTGTACAGGGATTCAGCCTCCTCATTTCGCCCCATCAATGCAAGTATGTTAGCAATGCTGGCCAGGCAGCGTGCGATTTTGGGGTGGCCTTCGCCGAACTTGACTTTCCACATCTCCAACGCCCGCTTATATAAAGACTCCGCCTCTGAGTAACGGCCTGTCAGCCAGTACAAATCGGCGAGATTGTTCATGCCGGCGGCGGTGTCGAAGCAGTCGCCGATAGCTTTTTCACTCATATCCAGTGCTTTTTTCAGTAACGGTTCAGCATCGGCATATCGAGCGATCTTCTGATAGTACAAACCTTGGCTTTCAACAGTCGCGGCATCGTAGCAAACCGAGAGTTCCCTGAACCCGGCGTCCTTTTCAATCTTTTTGAGCCTTAGTGTTGCATGATAATTGCATCCTTGGTCGGTTGGTCCAAGCTGTCTATCCTGAAGTTCACCGGTAAGTTCCTCGCCCTTTATAGAGATGCTCAACGAGTGCCCTTCGGAATTGCGGCTCTTAAAATAGGGATATCTCACAGAGAGTTTCTTGAGTTGATTTCCGTTGAACCGGCGCACTGTGAGGTTCTCGCCGCCGAGATATCCGGTTATATTCCCGACCTCCTCAGAAAAAGCCAGCTCTACCTGCCGCACCGGTTTTTCGTTTGCCCCGCAAGATGCGCCCGAGGTCTCCAGGATTTTCAGCTCTCCCCTGTAGTGGGAGACCTCCCCGTATGCCATTGTGGAGAATGGGACCCAGATTACAGCTACTGCGATCGCCAAGGTGGCCCTGCTCATGACATTTCCTCAGAAGAATTCTTCAGGTCGGTGCGCAGGCGCCTGATATATGCAGGCGCTGTTCTCACGGTTGATGTACGCCGGAAGAAAACAGCGAATGAATCCCTCCATGCAAGTCTCCCCGGAAGACTTGCTTAATGAGCCCCATTGAGAGGCTGTATCCTCGTCGGCCATTCGGTTGCGCGCCCATATCTTGACTTCATCGGGTACGTATTCTAAGCTGCCACACCCTGTCAAACGGTTTAAGGTAGAGATTTGATTATCAGTTGTTCTTTGGTTTTGTCTTCATCATGCATGTCCAACTCTTTGGAACATCGATGCACAGGTTCTCATGCATACTCGGCATGCCCATGCTCTTTCACGATCCCACAATGGGAATGCGAGCACAGGGTGGGATCTGGAGGCAATTTGGATTCGCTGAATGAACAGGGACCCGAACTTTACATTATGACATGGCCTTGGGCCTAGACAAGCGATTTTTCATAACGATGCAAACACCGCAGTCCGTGCAGCTTGCCAACATGTGAAATTGGGGATTTTTCAACATATAATGTGGATATCACGCTTTCAGCGTCATGATCGGCGGAATACCGGATGAATTGCTTGCAGTACGATTTTTTTCGTTTCCTGAGGTGACTCTTTTATTTGATCAGAATCTTGACGTGCAGGCTGTCCACCGCTTTTTCAGTTCCTTCCCACGGCCGGTACAGAAGTATCTTGAGATCGGCTTGTCCCACCTTTACAGCTTTGATTTTCCATGTCTTCAATAATGGGCCGCCGAGAATCCGTGTGTCCTTGAGTGGAACTTCAGTGGATTCGAGCACCCTCAGATGCGTTTCGTCCGGCTCGACTATTTCCCACAGATATCCCGTCCCGCCCGAGTGTTCCAGACGAACTTCGAAGATTGCGCCTTCGGGCACGACGATTTCTTTTCCGTTATCCTCTTTGGTGATCACCACAGTATTGGGTCCGGGACCCTGTGCTGAAGCGAAACCCGCAAAGAGCAAAGGTACAAACACAATAAGAAGAAAGATTCTGGGGAGTTCCATAATTCTCCTTCCCGTTACCGGGATATTGTTTCCGGTGTGATTTTACCGTTTTCTTCAAGCCGGAATACCCGGCCTCTCCACTCCACTCGCCTGCCGAAAAGGGCTGCCGACCAGATGAAAAGGCTGAAAAAATCTCTCAGTGGAACGAGCAGCAGGTTGTGTCTAAGGATTTTGTCCCCGAGCCGCCGCACCCCGACCATCCAGGCCATGAAGAGCCTTAAGGCGCTCACTGATGCGAAAATGAACAGTCCAAATCTCGAAAATCCCGAAAAGACGAAATAGAAAAAGGAAAGGGCCGTCCCATTAGTTATCAGCGAGCCGGCGTGCCCCCACGGAGCACAAGCGCGTATACCTCTGGCCCACCTTAACTGATGCCGCACAAAATCGGTTAGGCTCATGTTCGAGAGAACCGTCTCGACCACATACCTGGAGAGTTTTACCGGCAGACCAGCCTTTCGAACCAGGTTACCCATCATGTAATCATCGGCCAGGTAGGGGGCAATTGCCGCAAATCCGCCTATGGTCTCGAGTGTTTTCTTACTAATGGCAATGGCTGCTCCGAAGGCAAAAGAGATCCCACCGGCCATCTGGGCCACGAGTACCCCTGGAGCAAATTCCGATGAGATTCCCGAGGCCTCGAGTTTTGAGGGCGTTCCAGGCGCCTCCCCGGCGCGATAGAGACATGTGAGCAAGCCATCGGGCGGAAATTCCCAGCAGATCGTCTTGATAAAATCCGGTCCAACCCGGATGTCGCTGTCCAGCATCAGGAGAATCTCATGGCCGGCTTTCGGAAGCATGCTGCTTAAAGTGCATACCTTCGGATTAGGGCCGATTTCGTCGGCGCTTATCACCAGTTGGATGGGGACTTGGGGGAAGTCTGCCTGCAGCCGGGCGATAACGGGAAGAGACGAATCCTGCGAATCGCCAACCCCAAAGACGATTTCGAATTCGGGATAGTCCTGGCGGCAAAGGGATGCATAGTTTTGATAGGCCCGAGAGTCCGCTCCGCAAAGAGGAATCATAATGGAAACAGGGGGAAAGCAAAATTCCTCCTGTCCCCCTTTAGAAAAGGGGTGTGAGTCGTAGATTCCCTCCCGGCCCGCGGCGAGTTTGCAAGCGGGCAAACCGGCTGCTGCTGCTCGCCGCTGCGGAGCGGCAAAAAACTTTTCAGCAGCAATTATGCTTACAAGGTAATAGCAGGCGGAAGCCGCAGTCAGGATGCCAAGGATGATCCTGACGGGCTCGATGAGACTCGAGAGGGATAAGGTCTGGTCTTCGGGCAGGCAGATAAGCGCCACGCCAAAGCAGACCAGAAGAGTCCCCGCCCAGCGCATCCGGTCGATTTGTTCCTTCAGGAAGAATTTTGCCCCCAGGACCGTTACCACATACACGAGTGCAGTCGCCGGGACCACAAAACTCAGGTTGGCCCAGGAGAGTACGGTCAGGAAAGAAAAGAAACTCACGGCCAGGCATGTGACGCCAACAACGAAGTTCAGGTTGCCTGCTATTCGCTTTATTGTTCGCAGGATCTCAAGCCGGCTGACCGCCGAGACGTCGCCGACCTGCTTCATGCCCTTGGTGAGAAAAACGTCCCCGGCGGCACTTGAAAGGACAACCATAAGGACCATCAGGGCAGTCAGCATGCAACTCCCCCCGGTCCAGTTTCGCCGCTTTCGGCAAGCGAGCCGCCTGTTTTATCTTTTCTTGCGCCTGAGAGTGAAACCAGAGAGACCCCGAGAACGATAAGCACTGAGCCGAACCAATGAGCCGGTGAGACCGGTTCATCCAAAAAGTAGCTGCCGGAAAACACGTTCAGAATATACCCGAGTGCAGTTATCGGGAGCACGAGGCTCAGGTCGGCCCACGAAACAGCGGAAAGAAAGCAGGCGAAAAAAACGATCAGCAGAACGATTCCTGCCCAGATAAAAGGGCTCTTCAGCGCGTATGCGAGCATCATGAGAGAGAAGCCATCGCTGAATGAGGGCATCGAAGCGATCACTTTCATCCCTTTGCTGAGAAGTGTATTTGCGACTGCCTGGGTAATAACAGCCAGGCTAATTACAAACGTAGTTTTCATAAATCCTTTTCCAGATCGAAGTAGGTGGAAGGGATTATTCCAAGCCGTTCGATTTTAGAACGTACCGATGGATCGATCAAGATGGATAGTTCCCGAAATCGTTGTAATTCGCCTGCCTCGCAGGTTGATTGCGAACAAGGAAGGGCGGGATGAAAATATATTTCGTTGGTCCCCTGCGGCAGGTTGTCGAGCAACGATAAGACATACTCGATGCTCATATTGCCGGTCAGCAGGTTTCCATATACCCTCTGCGGGAAAATAAATCCTCGCCTTCGGAGTTTTCGCTTCATCCTGTCCGTGAGGAGTTTGAAAACAAGAGCATATCCGGCTGATAATAGGGGTGAACCTAAAAAGGGGAGGGCTGAAAAAAAACTATCGGCCGGGACTCGCACTCTTTTTATACGGTACCTTTCGGAGAGTTCAACTACTGCATCAAGGACGACGGGATGCACGTGCAAGTGGCAGTGGCCGTCCACGTGAGAAAAAACTAAGCCGGATTGGCTGAATTTTTCGAATTGAGCAGCGATTTCATTGAAAAGGTCCTTTCTCGCGCTCGGGCAAAAAAAATACTGCAAGCCGGCCCTGGCCGGGTCGGATGGGAAAGTTCCGTTTTTGCCGGCGACATGCGGTATTTCCGATGGACTCAGAACAGGGCGGCCATCGGCGCAGGTGACGTGAAGTCCTACGGCAAGCCGGGGATTTTCTTTTGCGAGCATTACCGCATGTTCGAACGCCTGGCCCGAGACCATAAGGCTGGCACTTGTCAAGATTCCACGGCGGTGAGCAAGGATTACGGCTTCATTAACTTCCCTGGAAGCGCCGAAATCATCCCCATTTATAATCAGACGGCGGGGTTTCATCTCTTGTACCCGTTCACCACAGAGGCACAGAGAGCACAGAGTGCAGAAGATGTCATAGAATCCGCCGACGTATGCCGTCCTTTAATCTCGGCACATTGAAGTTGATGAGCAGACCGAGCTTCCACCCTCCCAGTTTTAGGTAGGTCAGAAGCTGCGCCTCATGAATCCGTTCGATGGATGACAACGACTTGATTTCGACTACGACAGATTGTGCGACGAGAAGGTCAACGCGGTAATTGCAATCCAACCGGACCCCCTTGTATTCAACCGGCAATTGCAACTGCCTCTCGACACCAATGCCGCAAAGCGCCAACTCTCGACATAAACACTCCTCGTAGGCCGATTCCATCAGTCCAGGCCCCAATACCTTATGCACTTCAATCGCAGCCCCAATGATCCGCTCTGTTATAGTATTCAAATCCAAATCTGCCTCCTGGAAAACAATCTATTGAAACTATAACCCGTCAAAGGCAGGCAGGCAAAAAGCCTGCTGATTAGTTGCTTTTTTCTTTAGGTACTATGGATATCTGTAACGATTCTGCCAATTCGAAATCTTGTTCCTCTATATCTTCTATATGCCAGTCAACTGCTCCTGATGCAGGTATGTCTTTTATTTTTCCATCATGCTTGGATCTGAAAATAAATCCCAAATCGTAATATCTCTCGTCATAGGTTAACAAAGTTTCGAAGGTAGAGGAAGGGATTATTACGTCGATGTCGAAGCATTCTGGAACAACTTCGCTCAGATGGGGTTTTTGATAGGATGGCACATAAGTTATTCTACCTATTTCTTCTCCAGGATTTCCTTCACGAATCGCCAGTACTCCTTTGTTAAGATAGCCTAATCCTATTATATTAAGTTCCATTGAATCACTTGTTTTCGCATCAAAGTACAATGTTCGCATGCTATTCTTGTTTCGTGTTTCATAAATAAAACGTCGTTTTTGCATTCTAAATCTGATTATGGGCATAAGGTTCCCCTTATGGTGCTAAATGTATAATTATGCTACGATCTCTGTGTCCTCTGTGCCTCTGTGGTGAACACTTTCTTTCACCGGGTCTTCTCGAAAACGTTGCCGGTAAATCTTTTGCGCCGCGCCCGCAGTGTCAGATAATCTCGGGCTTCGTGATAAAGACGGCGGCGGTCGTTGCTGTCGAAGATTGCCCGCCGGATTATCCTGTAGATCACTTTTGGCCTGAAATAGTAGCGGCCATAAAAGTACTCGACCGCATCCACGATCTCCTGCCGGCTTAGCCAGGGATACTCATAGTTGGGGAGTTGATGTCCCAGTTCATCCGACATGTCGTCTTCCGTAAGGTAGCCATTGGTTTGAAGATATTCGTAAAACTCGGTGCCCGGATAAGGGTGTGCCAGAGATACCTGGATGGTTTCCGGATCGAGCTGTTCGGCGAATTCGATGGTGCGCATTATGGTCTCTTTTGTTTCGCCGGGCAGGCCTATCATGAAATCTCCGTGGACGGTCAGACCAAGTTCGCGGCAGTTATTCATGAATGTGATGGACTGTTCGACAGTGATTCCCTTCTTCATGTTATTAAGAACTTCCTGGACGCCGGATTCAAAGCCCACTACCAGAAGACGGCAGCCCGCTTCTTTCATTGCCTTGAGCATATCGAAGTCCGCATGCACGCGGCTGTTGCAGGACCAGGTGAAATTGAGCTCCTTGAGGTGCTTGCAAAGCTCGATTACACGCGTCTTGCCCCATGCCCAGGTGTCATCGTCGAAGAAGATTTCTTTTACTTCCGGGAAAAGTTCAAGCGCGCGTTTTACTTCGGCAACGACGCTTTGGTTGCTGCGAACGCGCCAGGGATGCCCTGTGAATGTCTGAGGCCAGAGGCAATAGATACATCTGGCCGGGCATCCGCGCGAGGTGTAAAAGGCGAGATAGGGATGCTTTAGAAAAGGAATATTGTATTTGGCCGGGTCAAGGTCGCGCCTGTATATTTCCACGATGAACGGAAGGGAATCCAGGTCTTCGATGGGCCGCCGGTCAGCATTGTGAACTATTTTCCCATCTTGCCTGTAACTGACCCCTTCGATCTCCTTGAGGTCTTTTCCCGAGGCAAATTCGGCAACGGTGTAGTCGAACTCCTTTCGTGCAACGAAATCGATCGCCGATGACGCATTCAATGCCTGCTCGGGCTGCACGGAAACCGGAGGGCCGACAAAGGCGATCTTAATGGCAGGATTGACTTCCTTTATCTTTTCAGCAAGGCGGACATCGTGCTGAAAACCGGGCTTGCTGGTGAATAAAACCAGGAATTCAAAATCCTTTGCGATGCTAATAGTTTCTTCGGGGCTGATTCCGTGCGGCGAGGCGTCAACAAGCCTGCTTTCCTTTATCAATCCAGCGGCATAGGCGAGCCAGACAGGGTACCAGTAGGATGCGATTTCGCGGCGCGCTGGCCACCGGGCGCCGGCACCCCCGTCAAATTTCTCGAATGACGGAGGATTTAGAAGCATAGTTTTCATTTTCCGTGGTCTCCCTGAATTCAAAAAAAGGCACTATACGGGGGCAAGGGGTCCGATGTCAAGAAGCCGGGATTTGACGGGCGATTCCAGGCGGCCTCTGGAAGATGCCCGAAAGCGGCTTTGCGTATAGTCATATAAAACGAATGATGCCTTCTGCCGACGCTCGTTTAGTTAGTTTCCATCCGGAAAGGGTCCTTTTCCGTCCTGGGGCGGTGGGACCGCCGGTCGAGTTGGCCACTGCCTCCGGCGGTGGCGCAGGCAGGATCTCGACGCTCCGCGAGGCGGTACCCAAGTACGCCTCCGCGCAACCCCTCTATTTCCTTGCCAGTACGAAAAATGCCTCCTTTTCGAACAGAAACCTCGCGGGGCGTGGAATTCGCTCCGGAGTTTCCGGATGGAC
>Ga0187869_10002181_pt1 | contig 15962 bp, 10 predicted proteins | sample June2016WEW_13_1_2_FD_132972 | JGI IMG/M metagenome (GOLD analysis project Ga0187869, IMG submission 132972) | Peatland microbial communities from SPRUCE experiment site at the Marcell Experimental Forest, Minnesota, USA - June2016WEW_13_100 | ecosystem: Environmental > Terrestrial > Soil >...
ATTTCGCAGTACGGCGTCAATTTGACGACCGGCGTAATCGCGTCCGTGGGCGCCGCGGTCTCGGTCGCGCCGAATACGACTCCGGCCTACATCGACTCCGTCAACTCAACGACACCGTGTTTCCCGATTGCGCTCGACACCAACGGGACGACCGGTTATGCCTCCTCGTTCATCGAGGCGGCGGGTAACGGTACCTTGTCGGCCGGCGCCGGCAGCCCGTTCGAGGTCGGTGTCCCCACCACCATCACCAACCCGATCGCCGCCACGAATCTGCAGAGCGGCGGGACACCGTTCGAGCTGATCGCCGATGAAAATACCGGCAGCGTGTATATGTACGAGGTCGGCCTCATCAGCCCCGATGTCGGGTTCCTGAACAGCGCAGGCCCGCCATCGACCGGCAACGCCAATGCGCTACCCAACGCGATCGTCGTGCTGCCGTCGGCGTACATATCCGGCGATCCCAGCAACGGCTCGAGTGCTCCGTTCGTCTACCTCGCGAACCGGGGCCAGGGCAATATTTCCGCGTACAATTTTCAGTACGTCACGTTTGCGGCGCTCAACTCAGTCGCTGCGGCAGTCGGCACGTTGAGCGCTCCGGACGCCTTGGCGACCGCGCAATTCGTCTCCGCGTCGAACGTCTACACGTATTACTTGTACGTGGCCGACGGCGGCGACAGCACCCTATCGGCGTTCGCGATCAATACCATCCCGATCGCCGCATGCCCGACATGCCTGTTGGGCGGATTGACCCAGATCAACGCCGATGCGGCGACCAGTGCGCAGACGATCGCGACCGGGGGAACGACGCCGGTGGCGCTGAGCGTCGTAGTGCTTCCGCTGGGAAGCTTTCTGTACGCAGTGAACCAGGGGTCGAATAATGTCTCGGTATTCAGCATCAGTGCGACGACCGGGGCGCTGACGCCGGTCACGGGAAGCCCATTTCCGACCGGAGCGGCGCCGAGCTCGGTCGCAGTTTGGCCCGTGCCTTGATGAGCAAGAGGACCATAGCAATGACTAGCAGGTCGCGTCGCGGTGCGCATCCGATTCGACGCCTGCGCGTGCTGCGTCTTCTGTTCGCGATCCTCATGCTCGCCGGCCCCTGGCTCGCGTCCGCCCAAACGGTTTCTTCAATCACATTTGCGCCGGCGAGCATTCCGAGCGGCGGCAAGAGTCAGCTGACGATCGCGCTCGGCAACGCCATTGTGGGCGCGGGCCCCGCGATCCTCACGCAGACTCTGACCGATACCTTGCCTGCGGGGCTCACGGTCGCCAATCCGGCGGCGATCGGCGGCACCTGCACGGTCGGCGCCGTCGGCGCTGCCGCGGGCGGCGGCGCGATCACCTATGCCGCCGACGCGTCGATCCCGACCGGCGGCTGCACGATCAAGGTCAGCGTCACGGCCACGAGCGCGGCGCGCGCCACTTATTACACCGATTCGATCGCCGCCGGCGCGCTCGTGACGACGCTCGGCAGCAACCCGGCGTCCGCGAGCGGTACGTTGAGCGTATTGGCGGCCGTCACCGTTCCGAATCTCGTGGGCCTCTCGCAGACCGCGGCCGCGACCGCGCTGCAGGCCGCCGGCCTCGCGCTCGGCACGGTGACCAAGGCGCCGGGCCCGGCTGCGATTCCTTATAACGCGGTATTCACGCAGGCGCCGGCCGCGGGGGCGACCGTTCCCGGCGGCAGCCCCGTGCTCGTCACGATTTCGACCGGCAAAGGCCTCGCCACGAACCCCAATCAGCCGCTGACCTCGGTCACCGGTTTCGTCGAGCCGTATCAGCTCAGCGAGGCCGGCGCGCTCGAGCGCGTTTGCGCGGCGCTGCAGAGCGCCGATCCGTCGACCTTGTCGGTATCGCAGCGCAATTTGCTCGCCAATTGCCTCGCGATCATCGGCACCTACGGCGGCGGCGTCAATGCCGCCGGCCTGAAGAACACTCTGGATGCGCTCTCCGGGCAACAAACGACCGCGCAGCAGCGCACCGGAATTCAATTCGCCGGCGCTCAATTCACCAACATCGGCACGCGGCTCGCGCAACTGCGCCAGGGCGTCAACGGCGCGAGCTTCGCGGGACTCGATCCCGGGCTGCCCGCGGGCAACGGCGTCGCGCAGATGCTGTCGTCGCTCGCGCGCGATCTGGGTCTGAAGAGCGACGTGCCGCTCATCGGCAATGCCGGATCGATCGGCGGCGATGCCGGATCGATCGGCGGCGGTGCCGGCGATGCCGACTCCTCGATCAGCGCATCCAGCCGCTGGGGATTCTTCATCAACGGCAATCTGCGCAGAGGCAGCCAAGAGACGACGACCTACGAGACGCCGTTCGATTTCAAGGCGAACACGATCACCGCGGGCGTCGATTACCGGCTCAGCGATCGGTTCGTCATGGGCGTGGCGCTCAACCATTCGAGCGGCTCGACCGACTTCACCGATGGAACCGGGCGACTCGACTCGCGCAACAACTCGGCGTCGCTGTACGGCACGTTCTACAACAACGAGTTCTACCTCGATCTCATCGGCAACTACGGCCATACCGCCTACGACGCGACCCGCACGACCTCGTTCTCGATCAACCCGAATACCGTCGACATTCCGACCAATTGCACCGGCGGCACCTGTTCGATCGATACGACGGGCTCGACGGGCGCGCAGCAGCTCGCCTTCAGCATGAATATCGGCTACAGCTTGAGCGCGGGCGCCCTCGTCTGGGGTCCCGACATCGCGGTCGATTACACGCACATCAACGTCAACGCATTCAGCGAAAATGACCCGAGCGAGTCGGGTCTCGGCCTCAGCTTCGGAAATGACATCGGCGAGTCGCTGCTCGCCAAGGCGGGCGGACACCTGTCCTACGCGATCAAGACGTCTTTCGGCGTGATCCTGCCCGAAGCGCGCGCTCACTACATTCATGAATTCAAGGACCAGCAGCGCGCGCTCACGGTGCACTTCACCGACGACCCGGATGCCGGCACGCCCATGGGTCCGGTCAGCAACTTCCTGGTCTTCACGGATCCGCCCGATCGCAATTATTTCGACTGGGCCGCGGGCTTCAGCGCGCAGTTCGCATTCGGCATTTCCGCATTCGCCGACTACAACGCGATCCAAAGTTCGGTGCAGCGCATTCACGATATCGCGTTCGGCGTGCGCATCGAGCATCAGATGCGATGAGACCGAGCGCGCTCACGCTCAAACTCCTATTGCGTTACTATACCAGGGTAGGGTATCGTTGAACCCTATGGACCCCCAACCTAGCACCCCGACCATCGACACCGGCAGTCGCCGCTTGGCGCGCCTGTGCTGCCGATCGCTTGGCCGGAACAGGGCTCGGAAGAGACTCAGTGGCGGGAACGCAGCGCTAATCTGCTGATTCCACCGCAGCCATCCCTCCCGGGCTCGGGCAGTAACGCTTGAGCATCTCGAGGAGTAGCGATCATGGCTGCATTTTCTCTTTCCAGGCCGCGCGTCACGCAGCGCGCGGCAAGCAATCTCGCCGAGATCGCAAAGCGGTCGGTAGTCGCAGCCGGCGAGATCGCACTCCTGCTTTGGATGGCGCTCGCGCTCGCGTTCTCGCTATTGCTGATGGCCGGCTTTTGGTTTTGATGGGACCAACGCCGGGGCATGAGGCCACAAGAAGAGGCTATCGGCGAATAATTGTGCCAGGATCTCGACCGACAATTTATAGCCGCGGCACGCATTATCCGGGCAAGGCGATTGGGATGTAAGGCAAGGGTGAAGAAGTGAATTTTTTCGCGAAACTCTATTATCCGCTGCGCAAGGCGTGGAAAGCGGTTGGACTTTATCTGGTCATCGCCGGGCCCGGAATGGTCGTCATGGTCGCGGACAACGACGCGGGGGGCATCACCACCTACGCGGCGACGGGCGCGAAGTACGGCTACCACCTGATCTGGTTCCTGCTGCTGCTGATCCCCGTCGCCTACTATGTGCAAGAGATGACCGTGCGCCTCGGCGCCGTCACCAAGCGCGGGCATGCCGAAGCGATCTTCGACGGCTTCGGAGCGTTCTGGGGCTGGTTTTCGCTGCTCGATCTCATGATCGTCGATTGGCTGACGCTGGTCACCGAGTTCATCGGCATGACTGCGGCCTTCGGGGTCTTCGGCGTCCCTCCGTGGATCACCGTGGTGGCGGTCATCGTGCTGATGGCAGTCATCGTGCTCAACGGCAGATACTGGACGTTCGAAAAGCTCGCGCTGCTGTTCTGCGCATTGAACCTGATCTACATCCCGGGTGCCTTCATGGTGCATCCGTCGGTGCGCGACGTGCTGCACCAAGGCTTGATTCCGAATTTCGCGGGGGGTTTCAACGGCGTGCTGTTCTTCTTCCTGATGGCCAACATCGGGACGACGATCGCTCCCTGGATGCTGTTCTTCCAGCAAAGCGCGGTCGTCGACAAGGGCATGCTGGAGAAAGACATCCCGTGGGGCCGATTCGACACCTTGCTCGGGTCGATCGTCACGGTCGTGGTCGCCGTATTCATCGTCATCGTGACCGGGACCGTGCTTCCGGGCATCGACATCGACAGTGCGGCTCAAGCGGCTCAGGAACTCATGAAAACCGACCGTTATGTCGGAACCTTTCTCGCGATCGGATTGTTCGATGCCGGTCTGCTGGGCGCCATCTGCATTTCGCTCGCGAGTTCCTGGGCCTTCGGAGAAATCTTCGGCTGGGCGCACTCGCTCAATACGAAGATCCGCCAGGCTCCATGGTTCTACTCGACTTACTTTCTGATGCTCGTCACTTCCGGCCTCGTCGTGCTGATTCCGCGGGCGCCGCTGGTGTTGATCACCTTGTTCGTCCAAGTCATCGCCGTGACGCTGCTCCCGGCGGCTCTGGTGTTCTTGATCCTGCTGCTCAACGACCGGACGACCATGGGTGAGCGCCGCAATACCATGAGCCAGAATCTGATCGGCGGCTTTATCGTCGCATCGATCATCATCCTCTCGACCCTGTACGGCTTCTCCGTGCTGTTTCCCAACCTGTTCCTATAGATGAGTACGCCGATATGAGCGCATTCCACAATCTCATCGAGAAGATCACGGCGATCAACGCCCGCTACCGCGAGCCGCGCATCGAGATGTCCGGCGCCGTGCGGATCTCCCTGATGGTGCTGCGGGTGTACCTGCTCGCGCTGGTCGCGTTGATGATTTATAAATTCGTTCTGATCGTCAGGCAGGGATAGGTCGTGGTAACGGTACTCGAGCACGAGTTTTACTTGAGCGAGATCCTCGGCCGGCGGGTGTTCGTGAAGAGGCAACGGATCGGCCGCCTCAGCGATCTTGCGATCGTGGAAACCGGCAAACTTCCCGAAGTCACGCAAGTCATCGTCTCGCGGCCGTTTGGCTACCCGCCGCTGACGGTTCCGTGGGACAAAGTGCTGTTGATCTCGAATAACGAGGTCGTGCTCGACATCGACATCGAGGCCGACCACACGACGCAGTATGAGCGCGCTCCGCAGGAGAATCTGATCCTGCTCAACGACCACATACTGGATAAGAAGATTCTGGACATGGACGACCACGAGGTCGAGATCGTCTACGATGTAAAACTCGCGTTTCAAAACGGCAAGCTGTACGCGGCCGAAGTCGATTTCAGCCACTATCGGGCGCTGCGCCGTCTGGGTCTTCGCAAGCTCGCCAAACTTCTCACGAGTCGCAATGAAGAAAACCGGGTGTCCTGGCTTTATGTTCAACCGCTGCCGCAGCAGCTCGGGAGCTTTGCCGGAAACATCAAGCTCAAGGTCCCCAAGGCCGGCCTCAGCGAGATTCATCCGGTCGATCTTGCCGACATTCTCGAGGAGCTCGAGGGCGGCCAGCGCGTCGCGTTGTTCAACGCGCTCGATGCCGAACAGGCCTCCGATACCCTCGAAGAGGTGGAGCCGCGAGTGCAAAGGGAGCTGATCAGCGCCATCGAGAAGGAGCGCGCGGCGCTCTTGATCAACGAAATGACTCCGGCCCAGGCCGCCGACATCCTCGCGATTCTGCCGCGCGACCAGGCCAGTGGGATTTTAAAGCTGCTCGATCAGGAAAAATCGTCCAAAGTCGAGCACATCATCGGCAAGCACGACGAGCAAATTCTGCTCTATGCATCGCCCGAGCTCATCAGGCTGCCGGCCACGACGCCGGCCGCCGAGGTGCTCGACCGCTATCGCGAGCTCGCGACCGGCAAGGACGTCGTGATGTACGTCTATGTCACCGATGCCGCGGGGATCCTCAAGGGAGTCGTGGACTTGCGGGAGATGGTTGCGGCGGAACCCGGGCGCACCCTCGGCGACATCATGACGGAACATGTCATCGCGTTGCCGAAGGACGCGACGCTGCGGGACGCGGCGATGCTCTTCGAGCGCTATGATTTCCGGGCGCTGCCGATCACGGACGAGAACGATCACCTGCTGGGCGCCGTGTCCTCACGCGACGTCCGAAGTCTGCGGCCGAGACTCGCCTGAGGCCCTGTCGGTGAACACCCTGCGCCGCCACAGCCCGCGGCGCGGGGCGCGGGGCGCGCGGCGCGGGAATCAGTAGGCATCGAGTGCGAGGTTCACGGCGAGAACGTTGACTCGGCGCTCGCCGAGAAAGCCAAGCGCGGGCGCCTCGATGTGCCGCTCAATGAGCGCACGCACGGCGGATGGATTCATACCCCGCGCGGCGGCGACGCGGTCCACTTGATATAGCATCGCGGCGACGGTCACGTGTGGATCAAGCCCGCTTCCCGACGCGGTCACGAGATCCAGCGGGATCGGGGCATTGGAGTTGCCGTGCGCCTTGACGAGAGCAGCAATGCGCGCTGCCACGTCTTGGGCCAGCTTGGGGTTCGAGGCGGCATAATTCGTTCCCGAGGACGCGGACGCATTGTAGGGATTAGGCGCCGTCGCAGACGGCCGTCCCCAAAAATAGCGCGCGTCATCGAATTGCTGTCCGATCAGCGTCGAACCGATGACCGTTCCTTCGCGCCGCACGAGACTGCCGTCGGCTTGCTCCGGAAAGAACGCTCGAGCGAGTCCGAGAATGACCGCAGGGTACGCCAACCCCGTTATTGCGGTCAGTAGAACCATGCTGACGAGTACGGCGCGAACTTGCGAGAGCACCGGCGTTCTCCTTTAATGCCAAAGCATGACGTGTTCGGCGACCGGGCCGAGGCACAGCAGGGGCAAGAAGTTGAGGCCGGCGACGAGCAAGACCGTCGTCGTGAGCAGCATTGCAAACAGCGCGGAATCGGTCGGAAGCGAGCCCGACGTGATTGCGCGTCGTCGCTGCTCGGCGAATGTGCCCGCCAAGGCCAATGCCGGTAAGGTCAACAGGAAGCGCCCCGCCAGCATCGCGACAGAAGTCGTGGTGTTATAGAACACGGAATTGGCGCCGAGGCCCCCGAAGCTCTGGCCATTGTTGGCAAAACTCGACGCGTACGCAAAGGCGATCGAGGTCAGCCCATGGGGTCCACCGTTCGTCGTCAACCCGGCGCGACCGGCCGCGGTCATCACGGCCACCGCCGTGAGCGGCAAAATCACGATGCCCGCGACGGTGGCATAGATTGCGATGAGCTTCATCTGCGCGACGCCAATCCGGTTACCGAGATACGCGGGCGATCGACCGATGATCAGCGCGCCGACGAAGACGGCGAGTAGCGCGGCAAGTATCATGCTGATCAGACCCGTACCCAGGCCGCCGTAGCTGACTTCCCCGAGCAGCATATTGAACAATGCAATGCCGCCACCGAGCGGCGAAAGACTGTCGGGCGTTGCGGCGGTCGAGCCGGTGGCGCCGTTCGAAGTGACAATGATCGCGAGCGTGGATCCCACCGTGCCGAATCGCACTTCCTTGCCCTCCGTGTTGCCCGACCAAGCGGCCTCGCCCGCGGCGAAGACGTGAGGCGCGGCCGCATGCACGAGAGCCGGATTACCGGCACTCTCTGCCCAGTGCACGCCCGCGAGTCCCAGCGCAAACAGCAGGGTCATGACCCCATAGAGCAGCCAGCCGTGGCGACGCTGTCCGGTCATCACACCGAATGTGTAACAGAGAGCGGCCGGAAGCATCACGATCGCGAGCATTTCGACGAAATTGCTGAGCGCCGTGGGATTTTCATAGGGATGCGCGCCGTTGGCGTTGAAAAACCCGCCGCCGTTCGTGCCTAAATTCTTGATGAACTCGAGCGCCGCCACTGGGCCTTGCGCAATGAGTTGCGGCGCGCCCTGCAAAGTCGTGGCCGTCGTATAGCCCAGGAGGTTCATCGGCACACCTTGCCACACGAGTATCAATGCACCCGGGATGCTCAGCGGCAACAGCACCCACAAAATCGCACGCGTGACGTCGCGCCAAAAATTGCCGAGCACGCCGCCGCCGTCGCAGGCAATGCCGCGAATGAACGCGATTCCGACGGCGAGACCCGCGGCTCCCGCGAGAAAGTTCTGCGACGCGAGCGCGACGATCTGGCTGAAATAGCTCATCGTCGTCTCACCGCCGTAGGCTTGCCAGGTCGTCGTCGTGGCGAAACTAATCGCCGTATTAGCCGCAAGATCATCGGTCATGGGAGTCGACAGCACGTCCTTGCCGACGAGAGAATAGAACGGCAGCAACTGCTGTAGTTTCAGAACAAGGAAGACAAACGCCGCCCCGGCGAGCGCAAACCAAACGAATGCGAAGAAATACTCGCGCCATTTCATCGGCCGCTCGGCAGCCGGTCCGACGAGCCGGATGATGACGCGTTCGACGGGAGCGAGCAGCGGATCCAAGAAAGTCGGCTCGTAGGCGAAGACTCGGGCGAGATACGACCCGAGCGGCCAGATCGCGGCCGTCACAACCGCGATGAACGCCAGATATTCCGACAGGCTGATCCAATCCATGCCGCCTCTTCGCGCCGATTTACGCTTGGCTGCGAGCCGATCTTCAGCGATCGCGTGGCAGTCGATTGCGGCGGGCGTCGCGCAGAAGTTCGTACCCGAGACGCAGCAGTCGTGACGAGGACGGGCAACAGCTATCGGAACGCCCGGGGGCTTGCCCGTGTTCCACCACGGCCGTCACGAGCAACGCCAAGCTGACTTCTCGACTGCGAAGATACGTAATATTCATATCGTTGATTGCAATCATAGGGCGGGGATGCGTAAAAGTTCCGTAACAAGCCGTTGCGCGCGGCGTAAAGAATCTGCAAAGCACTGGCCACCGAAGGCGCTGTGCGGGGCGCCCGCCGCACCGGCTAGGGCTTCATATCCTTGGGCACGAAAAAGAAATCGCCGACCTCGTGACCCGCGCCTTTGATCGATTTGAATTCCGGCTTCTGGTTGATTTTATTTTGCGCGGCGCCCGCCTCGACGCGCTTGGTGATGCGGCTGAACAGTTCCGGTGCCGCGAGTATGCCCTGATTCGTTTCGAGCTCGCTCGCGAACGCGAGCGCGAACACCGAGTTCGCGCCGCCGCCGCTGTCGAGCACCGGCTGATCGCCGCCCGACGAGATCAACAGGCGCGCACGCTTCGGCAGCTTGTAGGCGATGTATTCCTTGGTATAGCCGCCGCTGCCGGCCGCGAACAAATAGCTCGGATCGGTCGACAGCAGCCCCGCATAGCAGGAATCGGCGACCACGAGTATTCGCCTGGCGGCAAGCCGCGCCAGATGCGCAGTGATCTGTTCATTCGGGACCCAAAACGTGTCCTTCGGCGGCGCCTCCGAATTGACCGGCAGCCAATAGCCCGCGACGTCGAACGGTGTCTGCAATCGTGCGCCGTGGCCGGCGTAGTAGATCAGCAGATTATCGTCGGGTTTGAGCACGTCGTTGAGGTCGTTGAGCGCCTTGAGCATGCCGACGTCGCTCGAGTCCTCGAGTACTTGCACGGTGAATCCGTACTTGTCGTGCAGCACGCGTGCGGTGCGTTCGGCATCGTTGACCGGAGTCGCCAGGCTCTCGATGATTTGATAATGCTGATTGCCGATGATCAGCGCGTAATAGCGGCCGAAATTGAGATTGCCGACCGAGCGCACGTCGGCCTGGGCACTGATCGTCGGCATCGACGCGATCGCCTTGGGCGTGCGCAGCTGCGGCAGCGAGGCCAAGCGGCTGTTGCTCGCGGCGCGTTCGCTTTCGAGCTGTCCGATCCATTTCTTGAGCGCCTCGATCTCGGCCTTGGCATCCGCCGTCGTGGCATCGGGCTTCGTCGTGGCATCGGGCTTCGGTGCCGGGTTGGGATTCCCGGTGGTCTGCGGTGGACGGCTCGTGAGCTGCTTCTCCAAGCCTTCGAGCTGGTGCTGCAGCAGCTGCAACTGGACGTCCTTTTCCGCGAGCTGCTTCTCGAGTTCCGAGCGCAGCGCCTCCTGCTCATCGCGCGCCGCGGACTGGTACATGACGCTGTCTTCGGGCAAGCCCCACGCTTGCCGATACAGATTCAGCGCCTTGAGCTTGTCCTGCTCCACGCCGATTCCTTGCTCGTAGAGCGTTCCCAAATTAAACAGTGCGCGCGCATATTTTTGGTCGGCGGCCTTCTGGTACCAGAGTACCGCGGACTCGTAATTCGGCGGCCCGCCTTGACCCCGCTCGTAGATTTCGGCGACGTTGGTTTGGGCCTCGGGATCGCCGCCTTGCGCGGCTTGCAGCCAGACGCCGAGCGCCGATTTGAGGTCGGCGCGGTCGTACGCGACGTATTCGCCGCCGCGAATGCGGCAATCGCTGGCGGTGGTATGCGTCGGGCGGCGCGCCGTGAGGTAAGTCATGCTGCCCAGCTGGCGGACCTGACCGGGCAATAGGCAATCGACGATTTCGAGGTCCTCGCGACGCACGATGCCCTGGGTCGCGGCCGCATCCGGTTTCGAAGCCGCGGAAGCGAGCATGCTCACGGTCAGCAAATAGGCCGCCACCAGGACTCTCATCGCATCACCTCGCAGTCGATTGATCGAAGCTGAGCACCGCGGTGTTCGAAAGTCAAGACGCGTGGATCAGCGGCCCAGCGCATCGACGACCGGAGGATAGCTCTTGAAGAATTCGCTGCTGTCGGCCAGCGTTTGCGCCGTCGTGCGCAGAGCCTCGGGGTCAGCGCGCACACGCTTGAGAAATTCGTCGGCGGCGCGCTCGAGCCCGCGAACCGCGTCGCGATCGCGAGGATGCAGCGCGTAAGCCTTTGCGAAATAGTCGAGCGAATCGGTCAGCGCATTGCCGACGTGTTCCTGCGTGTAGAACGCCCATGCCTTGTCGCCCTCCGCGAAGTCCGATTTGATCTGCTGCTGGGTGTCGGCCGGCAAATCCTCGAACGCAACCGCAGGGCCCGATTGCCGATAATTGCGATACCACAGCACAGAGGCGACCAACGCGAGCAGCACGACGGCGGCGATCAGGGCATTGCGCGCGCGCGTCGCGCCGAAAAACTGGCGCATGAACTCGGCGGCGTCGCGCGGCCGCTCGGCGCGATCGAACGACAGCGCGCGCGCAAGCGTACGCCACTCGCGCCGCCGCAGGCCGCGAATCGGCGGCGCGGTCAGTCCGGCCGCACGCGCGGCTCCCGCGGCTTTGTCTTGAAACGGATGTTTGCCGCTCAGCAGTTCGTAGCAGATGATGCCGAGCGCGTAAATATCGTCCGCGGGCGCCGGATCCGCGCCCTGCACCATCTCGTCGGTGGCGTAGGCTTCCGTATACGCACCGAGCGAGCCGGCGTCGAATTCATCCTTGGGTCCCGCGCTCGCCGCCGAGGGCACGGCGCGCGCGATGCCGAAGTCCAAGATTTTCGGGGTTCCATCGGAGAGCAGAAAAATATTGGCGGGCTTCAAATCCGAATGCACGATGCCCTTGCGATGCGCGTAGGCGAGCCCCTCGGCGATGCCTCGAATCACCGGCAACGCGGCGGTGCGGCCGAGGCCGTGATTTCGAACTGCGCGGATCGCCGCATCGAGCGGCTGACCGCGCAGCAATTCCATCGTGATGAAGACATTGGCGCCGTCGCGGTCGAAATCGAACACGGTCGCGATGTTCGGATGCGCCAAGGTTTGGGCCTTGCTCGCCTCGCGCTGCAACGCGACGAAGGCCTGCGGGTGCTGCGACGCGCTGCGGTTGAGAATCTTGACCGCGACTTCTGGATTGGGGTCGCGCGCCTCGAGCTTGCGCCGATCCACGGCACTCCAAACGATGCCCATGCCGCCGCGTCCGACCAAGGTCTTGAGCTCGAACCGGCCCTTGAGCAACGTGCCGGCTTCGAATTCGGCGGCTTCGGCCGCTTGGAGCGTATCGGCTGCGCGCACGCGCGTCCGCGAATCACGGCTCACCGTCTCGCCGCCGGCATCTCGCGAGCGCGTAAGCCCGGCGCCCGGCGGATCGGAGTTCATGCCGCGCGCCGGCGCATCACGAGCCGCCGCCGTTGGTCGCGGGCGTCTCGTCCGCTGCCGCCGCCGTGCAATCGACGATGACCGCGGTCAAATTATCGGTGCCCCCCTGCGCGACGGATTGCGCGACGAGTTCCCGGCAGCAGGCATCCGCCGCGAGGGAACCGAGGATCTCGCGCAATTGGGCCGCATCGAGAACTCGGCCGATGCCGTCGCTGCACAGCAGGTAGCGGTCGTCGGCGCGCACATCGCTGCGCACGATATCGACCATCAACTCATCCTCGGCGCCGACCGCGCGCGTGATCGCCTGGTCGTCCGGGCCGCCGGTGAGCTTGCCGCCCTGCGCAATCCAACTGTGATCGGTCGATAGTTGCTCGAGCACACCGTTGCGCAGCCGGTAGGCGCGACTGTCGCCGGCCCACAAGATCGCGCACGCGTACTGCCGGATCACGAGCACGACGACGGTGCTGCCGCTCTGCACCGGCTTGACCGGCCTTGTCGCCGCGCGGCGCAGATAATCGTTGACCTGCCGCAACTGCGCGATGATTGCATCGCTTTGCTCATCCAAGCTCGCGAGCAGCGGCGCATCGGCGAGCGAATCGCAGACCATGCGGCTCGCGAGCTCACCGTCGCTCAAGCCGCCCATGCCGTCGGCGACCCCCCACAAGCCTCTATCGGACCGATCGATGAACGCGTCTTGATTGTTCGAGCGCACCGGGCCGCGATCGGTGATGGACGCCGAGCTGATCTGGATCGCCGCTCCCTCGTGAGCCGGGCGATACACGGTGGGACTTCGCTCCGGTTCCGTTGCGGGGACACTCCATCCCGCCTCCGTCCAGGCACCGTCGAGCATCGCACTGTATTGCGAAGGATCGGGCAGGCCCGCGGTCATGAGGCAGCACGGTTCAACGACCGAAGAGCCGTCGGTCCACCATAGGCCGAGCCCGCGCGGGCTCGAGTCCAGATGGCTGCCGAGCAGCTGAAACACGGGAACCTCGAGCGCGGAGACTTCCCGCAGCGATAGGCAGCACGGCTTGTCCGCGACAGTCAGTACGGCTTGCGCGGCCGCTCGCGTCAAACGCCGCGCGCCCGCGGGCGCCAACTCCTCGAGGTGCGTCGCGAGTTCCATGACGCGCCGATCGAAATCCGCGAACTCGAAGCGCTCCAGCGCCAGCGTATCCAACAACAATTTCTCGGCGCGCTCGAAGCCGCGCCGAAAGCGCACCGCGACCTCCAGCGTGCAGAGCTCGAGCGGAGTGGGCCAGACGAGCGTCAGCGGGAAATAGCGGCCGACGCGATCGACGCTCGGCAGCAGCAGGCCCGCGACCGGCGCCGCGCCGCAGACGTTGGGTCCCAGCGCGAAACGCCAAATCGGACTCGTCAAGTAGATCGAGAGCCATTGTTCGCCGAGCGCCGAACGGCTGTCGGCAATCGCATGCTGTAGCCACTGATCCCACGGCGAGACGAATTCATCGGCGACTCGCCGGCGCAGAAAATCGCCGTGTGTCGGCAGCTTACCGTAGAGCCCAACGTCCATAGCTTCCCTCCATGGGCAAAAACGTCTGCCGAATCAGCTTGCGCAGCGAAATTGATGCACGGGCGACTTCTGGTACGGATTGCGGATGCTCGAGGCCTCGATGATCACGGTCGCCTGGTGTCCGCCGCTCTGAAACGCCGCGTCGAATCGAACATCCGTCTCGGCGCGCAATGTCCCCGCTTCGAGCAGCCGGAACCAGGCCCACGGACCCTGGAACGCGAGGTTGGGCCGCGCGCCGGTGCGATCCTCGAAGCTCGCGGCGGCGGCGCCGGGCGAGGGTCCCGGCCATTTGACCGGCATGCTGCGCACGGGTCCATGGCGATAGTCGAGCGTCTGACCGTCCATTTCCAGCGTGAAACGGGTCGCGGCCGCGTCCAGCTCGCCGGGCGTCAACGTGAATTGTTGTTCCGGCGATTGGCCGCCCGGCCCGAAATAGAGTTCGCGGATCTGCTGTGCGGCCTCGAATTGTTTGAGCATGCCGGTCGACGCTCCCGCAGGTCCGCTGCCGCCGGCGCGCCAGACCCAGGGGCTGCGCGTGGTGTCGACGAGCGCCGCGAGATTTTCCTTGAAGAACTGATCGAAGATGCCGCCGACGCCGAACAGTCTTCCGAAATCGGCAAGCGGTACGTCGACGCCGCTATTGGCCGTGAACGGATAGCGGCCGCCGATGATCTCCTGGCAGGCCTTGACGATATCTTGCCGGTAGCGCTGATCGAGTTCGCCGCGCGCCTGGCCGACGGCCAGCGTTTCGCTGCTTCCGCCGACTTGCGCGACCAAGGCACCGATCGGCGCCGGCAGCGTCGATGCGGCGAGCCGCAACGACTTGAGCGCATCGCCCTGGCCGGATTTCTCGAGCGCGCCGAGCGGGTCGGTCTCGCCGACGCCCGTGCCCAGGGCGCTCATCTTCTGCTGGATCTGCGCGACCTGCGTGATCACCCGATCGATCGGCGCGGCACCGGGCGGCCCTTGGACCAGTTGATTGACGGCCAAGAAATGCTGGGTGATTCTCTCCGCGGGCGTAGGCTGGCCGGCCGCGGGCTTGTTGCCGCTGTTGAACAGCTTGTTCAAAGGATTCATGACCGCCTTCGCAGCGGCGGCCGCAATACTGGTCGCGGCCTGCTGGCCGCCTTCGGGCGGCTTGGCCATGTTGGTATTCGCCTCCACGGTCGCCAGCAGTCCGCGTAGCGGCGACGTTGGCCCGCCGAGGATGCCGAGCACGTCGGCGGCCTGCGCGGGGTTTTGCAGCGGCACGACTTGCACGTCGCTGAGGATGGTGTCCCAGGCTTTGATGTAATCGTCGGCGTAGACGTCCATGAGTTGGCTCGCCATGCGCTCGGAGCCTTGCATGTCGAACGCGCTGTCGCCCATGACCCAACTGTCTTGCGTGAACTGTTTGACGAGTTCCAAGGTGCCGAGCGCCGAAATCTGATCGAACACCGCGCGCGTGTAGAGGCCGGGCACGGGATCGGAGAGGCGTTTGCGGCTCTTGCGCACCAATACGCGATCGGCGCCGATGCCGGCCGCGACGTCGAGGCGCAAATCATGGCTCGTGTCGTCGACGTGCATCAACTTCAATTGATCGTACATGATGCGCGCGAGCGAGGCCTGGCGCACCGTGTTGCGGCTTTGCTGGATCAGCGCCGCGTCGATCGGCAACGGACGCAAGCGCTTCTGATCGTCGATGAGGCTGTGCAGATGCGCATTCAGCGACTGCAGGACATCCGGATATCCCGCGTAGGTCTCCTGCCAGCCGAGATCGATAAGGAACGCCAGCTGCGCCTTGTCGAGATGCTCGGGCTCGCCGAGCATCAAATAGGCCTTGAGGTACTGATAGAGCTTGTCGGGCTGCGCGGCCGAGCTCAGCAGGTGCTGTTTGAAGTCATCGCCGATCTTCGGCAACAGGCTGCCGTTCAACTCGCGCTGGTAGGCGTCGCGCGCCTCATCACCGACGGCCTCTCCTTGATACAGTCCCCAATGCATGCTGAGCGCCCATTGGTCGCGATAACGATTCGCGGTATCGGCGACATTGCGCAAGGCATCGAGTCCGGGCAGCATTTGCGGCAGCGTCTGTTGCGGCGCCGGCAAGGCGACGGAATTCAACTGATCGAGCGCCGCGCCGACGTCGG
>Ga0187869_10002183_pt1 | contig 15954 bp, 10 predicted proteins | sample June2016WEW_13_1_2_FD_132972 | JGI IMG/M metagenome (GOLD analysis project Ga0187869, IMG submission 132972) | Peatland microbial communities from SPRUCE experiment site at the Marcell Experimental Forest, Minnesota, USA - June2016WEW_13_100 | ecosystem: Environmental > Terrestrial > Soil >...
CACGCCGCCGCGCTGCCGCTGCTGGCCAGCTACGGCTTCACCGCGACCCTGTTCGTCACCACCGGGTGGCTGCGCCCGGCGGCCGGCCGGGCGGTCAGCCAGCCATGCCCGGCCCCCGCGCTGTCCTGGAGCCAGCTGGCCGAGGCCGCCGCGGCCGGCCTGGAGATCGCCGGCCACAGCCATTCGCACCCGCAGCTCGACCGGGTCCCGGCCGGCCGGCTCCGGGACGAGCTGGCCGGCTGCAAGGAGCTGCTGGAGGCCAGGCTGGGCCAGCCGGTCAGCGGCCTCGCCTTTCCGTACGGGTACTCCAGCCAGCGGGTTCGCCGCGCCGCAGCGGACTGCGGCCATCGCTATGCGTGCGCCGTGCGCAACGAGCTCAGCCGGCCTGACTCGGACCCTTTCGCGCTGCCCCGGCTGACTGTCCGCCGCTCGACCAGCCTGAGTTCCTTCGGCCAGGTCGTGCGCGGCCGCCGGGTGCCGCTCATCTACCTGCCGGACAGGTCCCTGACCCGAGGCTGGTCGGTGATCCGCCGCGGGCGGGCGCTGGCTGACCGGATGACCTCCGGTGCCTGAGCCTGGCAGCCAGCTGGAGCAGGCCGGCCGGCCGGCATCCGGGTCGGCCAGCGCGGCGGGGCCGGCCCGCGGCGCGGCGATTGCCGCGCGGGGGCGGGCGCTGGTGGCGGCCGCGCTGCCGGACCCGCTGCTGCGCAACGCCACCTCGCTCATGCTCAACACGGCGCTGACCGGGGGGACGGGCCTGGCCTACTGGCTGATCGCCGCCCGGCGGTACGCCCCCGCCGAGGTGGGGCGCGCGTCAGCGGCGCTGGCCGCGATGAACCTGCTCGCCGGGGTGACGGCGCTGAGCCTGACCGGCTCGCTAACCAGGTTCATCCCGCAGTCCGGCCACGGCACCCGTGCGCTGGTGCTGCGGGTCTACGCGGTCAGCGCGGGCGTCTCCGCGCTGGGCGGCGTCCTGTTCGTGTTCGGCGCCGGCCGGCTCGGCCCGTCCTATGCCGAGCTCACCACCGCCGCGGCCGGCGCGGCCTTCATCATCTCGGTGGTCGGCTGGGCCATCTTCACCCTGCAGGACGGCGTGCTCATCGGGCTGCGCAGCGCTGTCTGGCTGCCCGCCGAGAACGGCCTCTTCGGCGCAGTCAAGATCGTCTTGCTGATCGCGCTCGCCACCGCGATGCCGCGCGGCGGCATCTTCCTGTCCTGGATGCTGCCGGTCTTTCTCGCCCTGCCGCTGGTCAACCTGCTGATCTTCGCCCGGATCATCCCGCAGCACGCCAGCCGGACCGGTCACCGCCAGCCGCCCACGGCCCGGCAGGTCTCCCGGTTCCTGGCCGGCGACTACGTCGGCGCTACCTGCCTGCTGGTCACCGGCAGCCTGGTGCCGGTGCTGGTGGCCCTGCTGACGACGCCGCGGCTGACCGCCTATTTCTACGTGGCGTGGACGGTGGGCGCCACGCTGGACCTGCTGGGCGTGAACATGGCGACGTCGCTGACGGTGGAGGGAGCCTTTGACGCCGGCCGGCTGGCCGCCAGCTGCGCCTCGGCGCTGCGGCGCGGGCTGATCGTGCTCGTGCCGACGACCGCCGTGCTCGCCGCGGCGGCCTACCCGCTGATGGCGCTGTTCGGCCCCGGCTACGCGCGGTTCGGCGCGCCGGTCCTGGCGCTGCTGGCCGCCGCGACGCTGCCCAGGTCGCTGACGGAGCTGTACCTCGGCGCGCTGCGGGCGCAGAGCCGCACGTCCAGGGTCGCTCTCGTGCAGGCGGTCCGCGGCGTGGTCCTGCTGGCCGGGGTCCTGCTGCTGACGAGCCTGCTGGGCGTCATCGGAGCCGCCATCGGGGTGCTGGCCGGCCAGCTGCTCGCCGCCGCCCTGATCCTGCCGGGCCTGTGGCGGCTGGTATCGGGTGCGCGGCTGCCCGCCGCCGCCCGGCGGAGCGAGGTGTAGGGACATGCGGTCACCGTCAGGCCTCGCGCCGCCGGCCGGCCCGGCCGCGGCGCGTGCCCAGCCGCCAGCGCGCCAGGCAGCGCTGCTGATGGCCGCGGCGGTAGCCGGGACGGCAGGCCTGGCCGCGTTCCAGCTGCCGCTGCCCGGCGTGCGGCCGGGCCGGATCAACGGGCTCGGCCTGATCTCGGTGCTGCCGGTCAGCTGCCTGATCGGCCTGGGCCTGCTGATCGTCGCGTTCACGCTGCTGCTCGGGCTGCCGCGGGCCAGGCCCGTGGCGCTCGGCGCCGTGCTCGCGGCCACCGTGATCTGCCTGGACGGCGTGACGGCCAGGGCCGAGCCGCAGCCGCGCTTCCCCACGACCTACCAGATCGCCGGGTACATCGACTACATCAGCCGGACCGGGCACACGGCTCCGGCGCTGGACGCCTACTTCTCCTGGCCCGGCTTCTTCGCTCTGATCGCGATGGCCGCGGGGGCGGCGGGCGCGCACAACCTGACCGAGATCATGCGCTGGTGGCCCGCGGCCGTCGACCTGCTCTGCCTGCTGCCGCTGTTCCTCATCACGCGCAGCCTGCGCGCATCCTGGCAGGCCCGCTGGTACGCGGCTCTGCTGCTGAGCCTGGGCAACTGGGTCGGCCAGGATTACTTCTCGCCGCAGTCCCTCAATTTCCTGCTGTACCTGATCTTCGTCGCGATCCTGCTGAACTGGTTCGGCCGCGCCCAGCCGCGGTCGCCGTGCAGCGGCGAGCGCGAGCCGCTGCCGGCCGCCGGCCGGCAGCAGGTCGTCCTGCTGCTGGTGCTGATCGCGATCTTCGCCACGTCGGTGGTCAGCCATCAGCTCACGCCGTTCCTGATGCTGGCCGCCTGCGCCGGCCTGGTCCTGGCCCGGCGGTGCCGGCTCACCGGGCTGCCGGTGCTGCTGGGAGTCATCCTGGCCGGCTGGATCAGCTTCGGCACGGTCGCGTTCTGGTCCGGCCACCTGCAGCAGATGTTCGGCCCGGTCGGTCACCTGCTGGCCAACTTCTCCTCCGGTGTCGGCGGCCGGGTGGCCGGCCACCAGCTGCACGCGCTGGTGCCGCAGGCCCGGATCGGCGCGGCCGCCGTCGTGCTCGCCATGGCGGTGGCGGGCGTCGCCCGCCGGCTGCGCGGCGGCGTGCGGGACGTGGCCGCGCTCGTCCTGCTGGGCGTGCCCTTCCTGGCCCCGGCGGTGCAGAACTACGGCGGCGAGATCGTGCTGCGGACCTACCTCTTCGCGCTGCCGGCCGCCTGCATCCTGGGCAGTTACCTGTTCTTCCCGGCCGGGAGCGCGCCGCGCCGGGCGTGGCTGCCGGTGACCGCCGCCGGCCTGGCCGGCCTCGTGCTGGCGGGCCTGTTCCTGGTGGCCCGCTATGGCAACGAGGCATTCGAGCAGACGCCGCCGGGCGAGCTCACGGCGATGAACTACCTCTACGCACGGGACAGCGGCGGGATCAGGCTGATCTGGCTGAGCCAGCTGCCGCTGGCCAACGCCACCCCGCAGATGCCCTGGCAGTACCGCGACTTCGAGAAGGTGAACTACATCACCGCGGCCGCGCCGGCCGATCCGGCTAGCGTGCGCGGCCTGGCGGCCCAGCTGCGCCAGGCGGGACCGGCCAGTTACCTGATCACCACGTCCACCCAGGAGGCCTACCTGGAGCAGGTGGCCGGCTACCCGGCCGGCTGGGGACGCAGGTTCCGGGCCGCCATGGCCGCGGCTCCCGGCGTCCGGGTGGCGTTCGCCGACACCGGCGCCGTCGTGTACACGATGAGCTGGCCGCCCGGCTCGCCGCGGCAGCCGATGCCCCCGGTCGCGGTCCGGGAGCCGGCCCGCGGGGCCGGGTGGACGCTGGCCGGGATGATCGCGCTGTGGCTGCTGCTGCTGGCGCTGACCGCCCGCGAGGTCATCAGCCTGGGCGTGCCCGCCGCCCGCTGGCTGCTCCGGCCGCTCACCGCGGTCTCGGTCCCGCTGCTGGTGGTGCTGCTGGCCGCCATCGCGATGCGCTTCGTGCTGCTGTCCTGAGCCAGCCGGGCCAGGGGATGGCGCAGGCTGCCGGGGTGCTGGCTGCCCGGTGCTGGCTGCCCGGCAGGCCTGCCGTCAGGCGCTAGCCGACCAGTTGCCAGGGTCGGGCATGCCCAGCGGCACCGTCGCGGCCGAGGCCGGCAGGGCCGCCGGGCTGACGAAGGTGCTGCCGTCCGGGCCGGCCTCGACGGCCTCCTGCAGCGCGCTGCCCTTGACGTACTGCGACCAGGGCAGGAACCACTCCGTCCAGCCGTTGTCCCAGGTCCCGGCCCGCGGGCTGCCGGTGACCGTGACCGGGTCGCCGGGCACCTCCATGTTGTAGTAGGTCTCGGCGTCGGCCGGCGGCATGTTGACGCAGCCGTGGCTGACGTTGGTGAAGCCCTGCTCGCCGGTGGACCAGTAGGCGTCGTGCAGGTAGTCGCCCGACCAGGTGAAGCGGACCGACCACGGCACCTCGAGGCTGTAGCCGGGGCCCGTCATCAGCACCGGGTTGGCCTTGTCGATGGTGACGTAGGTGCCGTTCGGCGTGTCGTCGCCGGGCCTGCCGGTGCTGATCGGCCAGCGGTCCAGCAGGTGACCGTCCCGGAACAGGTCCAGGTAATGGTCGGTCGTGCTCGCCACCACGATGAGCGAGCTGCCGATGCTGAACGACTGGGTCAGCGTGTGATCGCCGTAGACGCCGGGAGCGCCCTCGATCCCGTCCAGATGACCGGTGAAGCTCACCCGGGTGTAGGCGGGCCAGTAAGCGCGCGGACGGAAATCGAGGGTCTGGTTACCGTCCCAGTACCAGGCGCCGACGACCGGCTTAGACGTGGTGAGCTGCAGGGATCGCTCCACGGCGGCCTTGTTGGTGATCGGCTGACTGAACGTGTGCATGATCGGCATGCCAACGCCGTACGTATCGTTGTAGCCCTCGAAGATCATGGTCGAGAAGGTGCGCGCGGGCCGCAGGGTAGTGAAGGAGCTGGTCCGGGTGACCGGCGATCCGCCGGGGGCCACCGCGGTGGCGGTAACGGTATAAGTCGACGAAACGGCCAGTGCCCACGTGCTGTGCCAGGACGTCTGCGCGGAGTTCATGGTGCCGGCCACGGCGCTTCCGGCTGCCGTGACCGAGACGCTGGTGAGCTTGCCGCGGGTGGCCGTGACGGTCACGCCCTGGCCGGGGCTGGCATTCGCCGTGCCGTTGGCCGGGCTGATGCTCAGCAGCGATGCTGCCGCTGAGCTCGCGGATGAGCTGGCTCCGGCATCGTGGTGACCGGGCGAGGCGGTTCCGGACGTGCCTGCCGAGCAGGCGGCCGCCAGCAGGCCGGCCAGCGCGCAGGCCAGCATGACCAGCGCGAGTCGGCCCCGGCGCGCCGGGGATGGACCAGGCACCCGCACGGTGAGACCTCCAGGGCAATCTGACTGCTCCGGCTCGGTCCCCGCGCCGGAGCAGTCAGGACCCGTCGCGGGGATGGGCGGCCGCGTTCCCGCCGGGTTGTGCGTCAGCGGCCGGTCCCTCCGATGAGGCACCGGCCAGCCGGGCTGCCCGGTCAGGTTCACGGCTGCCGTTCCAGGCTATGCGGGCCGGACGATGCGGACGAATCCGTGCCAGCCGGTCCGGCCGGCCGCGGGCCAGGGCGAGCAGCGCGGCGAGGACGAGGATCCCGATGGCCGTCCAGGGGACATAGTCGCCGAGCCGGTCATACAGCGTCCTGGCCGACGCGGGCGGCAGCGCGAGCGAGACGACGATGGCTCCCCGCCGGGACGGCCCCGCGCTGGCGAGCAGGCGGCCGCGGGCGTCGAAGGCCACCGAGTCGCCGGTGAGCGCGGCCTGCACGACCGGCCGGCCGGTCTCGGCCGCGCGCAGTGCGCTGAGCGACGCGTGCTGGGCCAGCTCCCAGCTGCCCTGGAAGGTCGAGTCGGCGGTCTGGTAGATGATCAGCTGGGCGCCGTGGTCGGTGTCCACCCGTGACATGTCAGGGAACGCGGACTCGAAGCAGATCAGCACGCCGATGGTCAGCGGCTGGCCAGACCGCAGCGTCGCGTGCAGCACGTGCGCGCCGGTCCCCGGCACCATGTTCTGGGCCGCGGCCTTGCTGATGCCGGACAGCCAGCCGAGGGCCGACCGGAACGGGATGTACTCGCCGAAGGGCACCAGCCTGGTCTTGACGTAGCTGCCCTGGACGTCGGCCGGGCCGATCAGCACGGCCACCTTCGACTTGTTCCCGGCGGCGTTCAGCGCGTCCTGGCTGACCAGCAGCTGCGCCCCGACCGCCGAGGACAGCCGCTCCAGCCTGCCGACCAGGCGCGGGCTGGCCGCCAGGTCGTACCCGACGCTGCTCTCGCCCCAGACGATCAGGTCAGCGCGCCACGCCGGGCCCTCCGTGAGCTGCACGTCCGCGCTGACTCGCTGGGCCGGGCCGTTGAGTATCCCCGGCTGCACGAGCGCGACCGTGACGTGCCGGGCCGCGGCCGGGGGCGGGGTCAGCGCGAAGATGGCGGGACCCGCCACGGCGGCGGCCAGCGCGGCGGCCAGCCCGATCAGCCGGGGCAGGCCGCGGGCCACCAGCGCGATCACGATGCCCGTGTTCGCTACCACCAGCGCGATCGTGACCAGCCAGACGCCGCCGGCCGCCGCCAGCGCCAGGATGGCCGGATGCTGCCACTGGGTCGCCCCGAGGACGGCCCAGGGTCCGCCGAGGGCCTGCCAGGACCTGATCCACTCGGTCAGCAGCCAGGCACTGGGCACGACCGCCAGTGCCGCCAGCGCGCGCCGCCAGGACACCGGCGGCCGTAGCAGGCTCCAGGCGGACACGCCGACGGCGGTCCACAGGAATCCGAGCGCGATCGCGATCAGCGGCATGGCCGGCCCCAGGTTGGGGAGCAGCCAGTACATCGCGACCAGCAGGTAGCCGGTGCCGAACCACCAGGCGCGCACGGCCGCCTCGCGCCGGCTCGGGGCGCCGCGCATCAGCAGCAGGCCGGGGACCAGCCCGATCCAGCCCAGGAACTCCAGGTTGGGTGCCGGGAACGCCAGCACCGGCAGGGCGCCCGCCAGCAGCGCGCCATACCGGACGGGCTGCGCCAGGGCGCGCCAGACTGCCACCCTGCCATTCTGCGCCAGAATGACGCGGGCCCGGGCGCCGGGCTGGCTCAGGGCTCGGGCTGGCTCAGGGCGCCGGCGCGGGCCGTGCCGCGGGCGCCGCCCGCCGGGCTCGCCGGCGGTCAGCGACGCCAGTCGCCAGCGCCCAGGCCAGCGCGGCCAGCGTCAGGCCGGTCAGCAGGCCCTCCGGCCAGCCGCCGAGCCGGTCGGCGAGGGTCATGCTGGTGCGCAGCGGCACCCTGGCCTCGATCTCCGCGCGCCGCCAGAGGCCGGTATGCGCCAGCAGGGAGCCGTCCGGCGCGATGATCGCGCTGACGCCGGTCGTGGAGGCCACCACCACGGCGCGGTTGTGCTCGACGGCCCGGATCCGCGCCATCGCGAGCTGCTGCAGCGTCTCGCCGGTGTACCCGTTGAGCTCGAAGTCGGCGTCGTTGGTCTGCACGCTGAGCAGGTTCGCCCCGGCGGCCACCTCCGAGGACACCAGGCCGTCGAAGCCGACCTCGTAGCAGATGACGTCGCCGAGCCGGATCTTGCCGACGCGGAACACGACAGCCCGGTGCCCCGGGGTGAAGTTAACCGGCTGCAGCGATGGTAGCGAGGTGACGTGATCCAGCAGGCCCCGGAACGGGATGACCTCGCCGAACGGCACCAGCCTGCGCTTGATGTAGACGGCGACCGGGCCGCGGGCTGGCAGCCACAGCTGGCCCGCGTTGCGCACCGGATCCTGGAGCACCGCGCCGACAAGCACTGGCCGGCTGATATCGCCGACCGCGGTGGCGATGGTGGAGTAGCTCAGCGGATCGAGCTCGGGATCCTGATCAGTCGAATTCTCCGGCCAGATCACCAGGTCCGGTGCCTGCCGCGCGCCCGCCCGCACCCGGGCGGCCAGCTGCTCGGTGGCGGCGGCATGGTTGTCGGTCACCGTGGTCGCCCGGAGCAGGTCGGGCAGGTTTCGCGCGTGCGGCACGTTCCCCTGCACGGCGGCGACTTCCGCGGCCGGCGTGCCAGGCGTGCCCTCGTCGACGGGCAGCCACGCGCCGGCCAGAGTCAGGCCGGCCACGGCTGCCAGCGCGGCCGCCGGGCCGGCCCGCCGCCGCAGCCAGTCTGGCCGCTGCGCTGTGCCTGCCAGATTCCCGGTGCCTGCCGGATCCCTGGTGCCTGCGGGATCCCGGGTGCCTGCCGGATCCCTGGTGCCTGCCGGATCCCGGGCCGCGTCGGCCGGACTATGCGCCGGGCGGCGCTGACGCTGGCGCGCCGTGCCCACCAGCAGCCAGGCCAGGCACCCGCCGGCCAGCCCGAGCAGGAACGTGAGGAACGTCGGGCCGCCCACTGCGACCCAGCCGGCGGTCGGGGCGCTCGCCTGGCTCATCATCAGCCGCCCCCACGGGAAGCCCTCCCATGACCACCGCTCGCGCACCGCCTCGGCCGCCACCCACCAGCCGCCGACCAGGACCGGCCAGGCGCGCAGCCGCAGCAGCAGCCACTGCCCGATCGTCAGCACCGCGAAGATCAGTGTCTCGGCTATCGCGAGCGCCGCCCAGACATACCAGGCGACATTGATGAGCCAGATGAGCAGCGGGCCGAAGAAGGCCAGGCCGAAGACGGCGCCGACGGCGACTGCCGTCCGCAGCCGCTGGCCCCGGAGCGCGACGGCCAGCAGCGCCGGGCCGGCGACGGCCAGCGGCCAGATCCCGGCCGGCGGGGACGCGGCCGCGAGCGCCAGGCCGCCGGCCAGCGCGATCAGCAGGGCCAGCCGCGCCGGCAGGACGCCAGCGCGCCGGGGGCCAGGTCGAGCGCCCGGGCGCGCCGCCGGGGCTGGCTGAGCGTGCGGGCTGGCGGGACGCAGGGCAGCGGCCGGGCCGGCGCCTGGATCGGTACCGGCCGGCTGAGCCCCGTCACTGCCGCCGGTCAGCCGCACAGTTCCTCCGCGACGTGCGTTTCGGAAAATGCCTAGGTCTGCGAGCGTAGCCGGGGCCAGGTCCGGGACCGCCGCCACCAGCGTGGGCGGGCATCCGATTACCGCATCCGTGGGATTGCAGCTATTCACCGTGATAACATCGTCACCGTCTGTTTGCTTAGCAACGGGCCAATGCCCTGATAAAGGCGTTTGTGACGAGGTTCGGGTCCTTGATCAAGATTAGATACGCCGAGCTGCCGACTGGCTTACACGTGCGCGCGGAGGTCGAGGGCAAGAGCACGGTCATCTATCTGCTCCCCGGCCTCACCCCCGTCCAGCGGCGGGACGCGCTAGCTCGCGCGCGCAGCAGCGCACGGCTCGGATACGGACCGGAACTGCCCTGGTCCGGCGTGGCCGCGGCCGTCGCGGTGGACCGGATCCATACCACGCTGCGCAATGGACTCGCGGCGCTGCGCGCGCACCCGCTTTTCTTCGTCCCGCCGATGGCCATCATGGTGTCGGCCGTTCTCGTCTGCGTCCTGCTCGCCTCCCTCAACATCAGCGTCGGGCCGCTCGGGACCGGTCACGGCGCCGGCGCATATTTCGGCCTGCCGCACTTCTGGACCGGCGGGGGCGTCCAGCCGCGGCCTGCCGCGAGCAGCCTGTCCCGCAGGCCGCGTCCGGCCACCCGCGGTACCGGCAGCGCCCGGCCGGTGAGCGGGTTCTCGGCGCCCGCGCCCCAGTACCCCGCTGCTCCGGGGCCGACGCCCTCCCCCGATCCGTCGCCAGACCCGTCGCCATCCGGATCATCATCACCGCCGTCCGGCAGCACGTCGCCGCCCGGCTCGTCCCCGCCGGCCTCGACGTCTCCGACGCCGACTCAGTCGGCGATGCCGGGCTGCCTCAAGGTCGACAAGCTGGTCGTGTGCGTGCACGTGTAACTGGCTGGCGCGTCCCGCAGGCTGGTTAGCGCCCCGGCTGATGCGCAAGACCGTTCAAGACGGCCGGCCGGCGCATGCCGCAGACTGGGACGCAGACGGCCGCACCGCGGCCGCGGGCCGAGCAGAGCGGAGAGGCGACGTGACCCGCCGGGGCTGGTGGTTGTTCGCAGCGATGAGCGTGATCTGGGGGATCCCGTACCTGCTGATCAAGGTCGCGGTGGCCGGCGTGCCGGTGCCGGTGCTCGTGCTGACCAGGGTCGGTGTCGGGGCGCTGCTGCTGCTCCCGGTCGCCGCGGGCCGCCGCGAGCTCGCCGTGCTGCGCCCGCACTGGCGGTGGCTCGCCGCCTTCGCGCTGGTGGAGATCGTCATCCCGTGGCTGCTGCTGTCCGAGGCCGAGACCAGGCTGCCCAGCTCGCTCAGCGGACTGCTCATCGCCTCGGTTCCGATCCTGGTCGCGATCCTGTCCCGGCTCACCGGGGGAACTGACCGGCTCAGCGCGGTGCGCTGGGCGGGCCTGCTCGTCGGGCTGGCCGGGGTCATCCTGCTGGCCGGGCCCGGCGCCCCGGCCGGCGACCTCGGATCGATCGGCGAGGTGCTCCTGGTGGCCCTGTGCTACGCCACCGGCCCGCTGATCGCCAGCCGCAAGCTGAGCGAGCTGCCGCCGATCGGCATGACGGCGGCCTGCCTGGCGTTCGCCGCCGTCATCTACGCCCCGCTCGCGGCGCTGTCCTGGCCGTCCTCGTTGCCGTCGGCGCGGGTGCTGGGCGCTATGGCCGGGCTGGCGGTGCTCTGCACGGCCGTGGCCTTCCTGCTCTTCTTCGCGCTGATCGCCGAGGTCGGCCCGGCCCGGGCCAGCGTCATCACCTACATCAACCCCGCGGTCGCGGTCGGGCTGGGCGTCTGGGTCCTCAGCGAGCGGCTCACCCCGGCTATGGCGGTGTCGTTCGCGCTGATTCTCGGCGGCTCCGTGCTGGCCACCCGCGGCGGCCGGCGCGGCACCGAGGACCTGGCCGCCGAGGTCGCCCCGCGGCAGGCCGACCTCGGTGATCGGGGCGGCCTGCCCGGCGATAACTGCCCTGCCGTCGGTCAGCAGCCCGGCTAGACTCGCGCAAGTGATTGACCTCAAGGCTGCACGGCAGGAACCTGATCGCTATCGCGAGGCGCTGGCCAGGCGCGGCGCCGCGGCGGACTTCGACGCGCTGCTCGCCGCGGATGCGAGCTGGCGTTCCCACACGGAGCGGGCCGAGGCCCTGCGCGCGGCGCAGAAGCGATCGTCGAAGGGCAAGCCACCGGGGTCGGCCGAGATCGAGGAGCTGCGCCAGCTCAAGGAGGAACTGGCCGCCGCCGAGGCCGACCAGGCCCGGTCCGGCCGGCAGCGTGATGAGCTGCTGGCCCGGATCCCGAACCTGCCCGATCCGACGGCCGCCGACGGCATGGACGAGGAAGACGCCCAGCTGGTCAGGACCTGGGGCCAGCCGCCGCAGTTCAGCTTCGAGCCGCGGGACGCCATGGAGCTCGGCTCGCCGCGCGGCTGGATCGACATGGCCAGGGGCGCGCGGCTGGCGGGATCCCGGTTCGCCTACCGGATCGGCGATGTCGCGCTCGCCGAGATGGCGCTCTACCGGTACGTGATCGACAAGCTGACCGGCCAGGGGTTCCTGCTGGTCCTGCCGCCGGTCCTGGCCGGTGAGCGGGCCATGTACGGGACCGGGTTCCTGCCCACCGAGGAGTCCAACCTGTACCACCTGGAGAAGGACGACCTCTACCTCACCGGCACCTCCGAGGTCGCGCTGGCCGGCATCCACACCGACGAGCGGCTGGAGGAAGACGAGCTGCCGGCCCGGTACACGGCCTTCACCACCAATTTCCGTCGCGAGGCGGGCGCGGCGGGCAAGGACACCAAGGGCATGTTCCGCGTGCACCAGTTCGACAAGGTCGAGATGTACGTCTACTGCCGCCCGGAGGACTCGGCTGGCCTGCACGAGGAGCTGCTGTCCTACGAGGAGGAGATCGCCCGCGAACTCGGGCTGCCGTACCGGGTGATGAACATCGCCGTCGGTGACCTGGGCGCGCCGGCCGCGAAGAAGTATGACATCGAGGCCTGGTTCCCGACTCAGCAGCGCTACCGGGAGATCACCTCCTGCTCGAACACCACGGACTACCAGGCCCGGCGGCTGAACATCCGGTTCCGCCGGGACGGCAAGCTGGAGTTCGCGCACACGCTGAACGGCACCGGCGCGACGGCCAGGGCACTGCTGTCCATCATGGAGAACTTCCAGGACGAAGGCGGCAGGGTCGCTGTGCCGGAGGCGCTGCAGCGCTTCGGCGCGCCCGCCGTCATCGGCGGTCCGGCCGCCGGTTAGCCGAGGGCCGGCCAGCCCGCGGTCGCGGTCCCCTCGCTGGCGTTTTCCTGTCCGGCTCCTTTTTGTGCCGTCACATGTTTTTCCGGCTTTGGTGAATAGTGGCGATCCAGCCGGGTAACTGGGCGTGAACTTCGCGGGGCGCGAACCTCGCAGTCGCCGGCAAGGGCCGGGGACGGATGGTCACGAGGCTCGCAATATATCCGAATCCTCACGATAAGATGTTAAGTATTCTTTTAGGTAAACAAGTGATGACTTACCGGCATAGCGTGCATAAGGTATCCGAGAACATTTACCGTATATTTCTGCCAAGGAAATGCGCAGGCATGTAAACGGATGCCGATAACTCCTCTAGCTGCGAGAACACTGGTGGCTTGACCCTCCCGCGGCGGCACGGCGGCGAGCGGATCCTCCCGCATTACCGCAGCGTAATATCCCGTTTGCCAACAGGTCGGTCTATACGCGCACTCGACGGGCAGCTCGCTACATAAGCGGCCATCGGGTATTCCGCAGCAACGTCAACCGGTTAAGCAGCCGAAGAGTCTGTTAAGTATGCCTGTCCGCATTTTTGGTTCTCCGGAATACATCGCCGGCCACGCCGCGCGTAGCGCGCATCGGGTCAGCTGCGCAGTGCAGCCTCAGCCGGCCTGGCTTCCTGCCGCCGACGGCAGGACGCGGGGAACCCGATGAGGGCGATGCGCTACTACCAGCACAGTCGCTGGCACCACTCAGCTTGCAGTATCCCGGCCTCGACCGGTCAGCGCCACCGTGCTGACCGTCCAGGCGGAGTTCGCTGCCGTGATCTCGAGCTGCCGCCACCTACCGGGGGGAAATGACGACGATGCCGGAACAAGACTTCGCCGCTCTCGACATCGCGCGGGTTGTGCGACACGCCGCGGAGGGGGAGCTGTGGGCCTGGGAACGCCTGATCGATCAATACGGCAGGCTCATCTGGTCCATTACCCGCGATTTCAAGCTGGTGGAGAGTGACGCCGCCGACGTCGCCCAGGCAACATGGCTGCGCCTGCTGGAGCACATCGATCGTATTGATTACCCGGCCAGGGTTGGCTCCTGGCTGGCGACGACCGCACGGCACGAGTGCCTGCGCAGCGTAGCGGCACGCAAGAAGATCGTCCTCGTGCACGATGACGATGCCCTGAGCGATGATGTCGCGCTCGAGCCGCCGATTGACGAGCGCATTCTCGCCGATGAGCGGGCTCAGGATGTCCGCGACGCCCTCGCCCGCCTGCCGCGCCGGTGGCAGCGCCTCCTTGAGCTGCTCATGGCTGATCCGCCGGCCTCCTACGCCGAGATATCCGACCAGCTCGGGCTCCCGGTCGGCAGTATCGGCCCCACCCGCGGACGATGCCTGGAAAGGCTGCGCGTGCTGCTGGCGGCGTCCTGAGCGCGTCCAGCCGGCGGCAGCGTGAGCGCCGATGGCGTGGGCGTCTCTCCACTGGCCGCCAGCGGCCTCGACTTCGGGGAAGGTGACCATGCCGCAGTTTTTGCGCCTCCGGTGGCTCAGTTTTCTGTGCTTGCGGACAAAATCGGATTGATGTCTGAAAAATACTATTATTTCCATCTAGGGAGATATCATCGCATACCGTCGCGCGAAGATCATGGCAACCTTTGGGCGCTTATGTCATCCGTTCCGATGGGCTGCGCGTCTACCTTCAAGTTGAGCAGTGGTTCTGGCACATATCGCGCCTGTTTACCCCACGCTGCAGTCTCGGGGGACACAGGCCGGAGACTGGCAGTTCGAGGAGGCATGTTCTTGATGCACGTCTGCCGCCTGTGCGGCGCGAACCTTTCGCGCACATTCGTAGATCTGGGCATGTCCCCGCTCTGTGAAAGCTATGTTCCGGCCGGTCAGCTCGACGAGCCCGAGATCTTCTATCCATTGCACGTACGACTGTGCGACTCATGTCTGCTGGTGCAGCTGCCCGCTTATGTGTCCGGCGAGCATATCTTTTCAGATTATGCATACTTTTCGTCATACTCTGACTCCTGGGTAGCGCACGCGAAGCAGTATGCAGAGGCCATGATCGGCCGGCTTGGCCTCACCACAGGAAGCCTGGTCACCGAGGTAGCCAGCAATGATGGCTATCTTCTCCAGCACTTTCGGCGCCGGGAAATCCCGGTGCTGGGCGTCGAGCCCGCTGCGAACGTGGCGGAGGCGGCCCGCGGACTGGGCATCCCGACAGAAGTCGAGTTCCTGGGGGCCGACACAGGCCCGGAGATCGCCCGTCGCCACGGCCGGGCTGATCTGGTTGCCGCGAACAACGTTTTTGCTCATGTCCCTGACATACGGGGCTTCGCCGCTGGCCTCCGGGCGCTGGTCAAGGACACCGGCTTGGTGACGCTGGAGTTCCCGCACCTGCTCCGGCTGATGGAGCGACGGCAGTACGACACGATTTACCACGAGCATTTCTCGTATCTCTCGCTGCTGACCTCGTCCCACGTGCTGGCCACGGCGGGCCTGCGCGTGGTCGACGTCGACGAGCTCAGCACGCATGGCGGCTCACTGCGTGTCTACGCCCGCCCTGAGGAGAGCGCCGGCGAGCCGACCGCTCAGGTGAAGGCAGTGCTCGACGAGGAAGAATCTGCCGGACTGCACACCGTGGCCGGCCATGAAGGCTTCGCCCGCGAGGTCCTGCAGATCAAGAGCGATCTGCTCGGCTTCCTGCTCGGCGCGGCGGGGGAGGGCCGCTCGGTGGCCGGCTACGGCGCACCAGGCAAGGGAAACACGCTCCTTAACCACTGCGGAGTGCGATCGGACCTTCTCTCCTACACCGTGGACCGGAGCCCGCAGAAGCAGGGGAAATTCCTTCCGGGCACGCATATCCCCATCTACCCGCCGGAGCGCCTGGCGCAGACCCGGCCTGATTACGTTCTCGTCCTGCCATGGAATCTCAGGGAGGAGATAAGCCAGCAGCTTGACTACATCAGGTCATGGGGCGGGCGTCTTGTCTTCCCGATCCCCGCGCTGGAAATCATCTGAGTGGAGTGGTTGCTCGTGAAGGTTGTCCTGTTCTGCGGTGGCCTCGGGATGCGGATGCGCGATGGTGTCACCAGCGGTCCCAAGCCCATGGCGATGGTCGGGCACCGGCCGCTGCTCTGGCATGTCATGCGCTACTACGCTCATTTCGGGCACACCGACTTTGTGCTCTGCCTTGGCTACGGCGCCTCCGCGGTCAAGGATTTCTTCCTGAACTACGACGAGACCGGGTCGAACGATTTCGTGCTGGAGAACGGCGCCCGTGAAGTGAAGCTATTCAGCACCGACATCTCGGACTGGCGAATCACGTTCGTCGATACCGGCCTGAACTCTCCGATCGGTGAGCGGTTGCGCAGGGTCCGCCGGTTCGTCGATGGCGAGCCGATGTTCATGGCCAACTACGCCGACGTCCTCACGAACGCCCAGTTGCCGGACATGATCGAGCGTTTCCAGGCCAGCGGTGCGGTGGCCAGCCTGCTCGCAGTCCCGCCCCAGTCCTCGCACCATGTGGTCGACATCGCCGACAACGGGATCATCGCCCAGGTGACGCCGATGCGGGATTTGCGGCAATGGGAGAACGGCGGCTACTTCCTGCTCAGGCCGGAGATCTTTGACTATCTCAGCGAAGGCGAAGACCTCGTCGAGGACGCCATGATGCGGCGGCTCGTCCCGCAGGGG
>Ga0187869_10002289_pt1 | contig 15449 bp, 14 predicted proteins | sample June2016WEW_13_1_2_FD_132972 | JGI IMG/M metagenome (GOLD analysis project Ga0187869, IMG submission 132972) | Peatland microbial communities from SPRUCE experiment site at the Marcell Experimental Forest, Minnesota, USA - June2016WEW_13_100 | ecosystem: Environmental > Terrestrial > Soil >...
AACGCGCAGAGTGACAACACGTTTACGGGCGGCAACAATGGCGGCACGAGCCTGTTTGACAACTTCGGAACGTTCCTCAAGTCGGGCAACACGGGCACCACCATTCTTGATAGCGGTGTCGTTTTCAACAACACCGGCACAGTGCAGGCCAGCAGTGGCACGGTGAGTTTCGGCAGCACCTTCATCCAGAACACCGGCCAGACGGTGCTGAATGGCGGCAACTTTGCCTTCTCGCAAGCCGCACAACTTCTCGGTGGCACACTTACCGGTGCCGGCACGATCACCGGCAGCGTTTCCAACAACGCCGTCATCGGCACCGGCGCGTCACACGGTTTGCTTGCCATCAGCGGCAACTACACCGAAGGCCCCAATGCGCATCTGGCAATCAAGCTGGGCGGCACCTCGGCGGGCACCAACTACGATCAATTGTCCATCAGCGGCAGCGCCGCGCTGGCCGGCACGCTGGACATTTCCTATTGGAATGGCTTCACCCCCTCGGCCGGCAACGTCTTCACCGTGCTCGCTGCCAGCGCAGTCACCGGCGGATTTTCAGCCATCACGGCCCCAACCAACAGAATTGCCGTCCTCTATACCGCTACGAACGTCCTGGTCGAACCCGGCAACGCCCCCCCTATCGCGGAACTCACGGTGCCCTCGCAGCCGCTCGCCGGTCACACCTTCGTGATCGTTGGCTCTGGAACGGATCCGGATGGCACCGTTACCAACTTGACCGTGCTGTTCGGCACCAACGTCCTCGCGTCGGCGCCGGGAAGCGTGGCTCAAGCCAGCTTCAGCTCCGACTTCCCCGGCAACCTGACCTTCACCGCTGTGGCCACCGATAACGATGGTGCCCAAGGCGCGACGAACGCCACCGTGACCATCACCACGCTGCCGCTGCGAACACTCGATGCCATCGGCTTCCAGAGTAACGGCGCCTTCAAACTGCTCATGTTGGGCGATGTGGGCACCAATTATCAGGTGCTGGTCAGCACCAACCTGGCGGTGACGAACTGGACCGTACTTGGAACGATGCAAAACACCAATGGCATCTGGCGTTATTTTGACACCACCGCCACGAACTTCGCCCAGCGCTTCTACCGGGCGAAGCAACTGCCGTAAGTTTGCTGCCACCATCGCTAAAACAAAACCCCGGAAGCCAGTTGCCTGACTTCCGGGTTTGAATATTTGGTAGGGACGCCGTACGGCATCCGCATTGCCGTGAGCAGCGGCACTATCTGGTAGTCTTCCACCTCGATGGCCCCGTGCCTCGGCCACCGCCCATGATAACACAGAGATCCTGGCCGCTGTTGGTGTGCAATTGAAAGGAATTGTCAATGAATGTGATGGTCTGGCCGCCTGAAACAATTTTGAAAGTGGACATGGTGATTTTCCCTCACGATGCATCAAGAGAAGGCAACTACGATAGTGGCACATTGACAATAAAGGAACGGTGACCGGCGACGATTCCAAACGATCCAGAGTTTGTCGAGTTCATCGCCGTGATCAGCATGAATTTGAAAGGGAGGCGGAGGTCGGTTTTCAACCAACGCCCTAAAACTTAAAAATCTACGTAAGTCGTTGGAGGCGAGGGTCGGAATCGGGCAGGCACAGCGAGCTTTGACTTGCTGACCCTTCTTATCCCAAACCCCAGCTAAAACGCAAATTACAGAAATTACGCTGCTAACATTGAGAGTTTCGCAGGTTTTCTCGCTTCGGTCAAGACTTAGAATTAACCATCTGTAACTCCGGTATTACTCCGGCACTACTCCTTTATTACTCCGCTGCTGGCAGTTTTGCTGGCAGTCGAATACACAAATGTTTTTGTCGAAGTCTCAACAATCTCACTGTAAATGAGTAAATGGAAACCGTGAATGGTTGGAGGAATGATCTGAACACGACAAGGGAACGATTGGCCTGTCGGCACTCAAGGAGGAATTGACTGGTCCGTATTAAAAAAGAGGTCGGCCGTGTGGCGGCTTCTTTTTCTTAACCATCAGGTCTCGAAAGCTGGTCGCGGCGGGCTTTCAAAGCGCTCCACCCAACAACGGACCATGATTCACCTTCGCGCTGGTTTCGGTTAGATAGGGAAACCTCAGCAATACCTGCGTCACAATACGTCCGGTTTGACATCACCTTAAATTGCTCACCGATGACAAGAATGGTGGATTGACCCGGTTCTGGAATCGTGCGCAAATCGTCATTGCTGTGAAAGTGGTCAAGTAGCCTATTTATGCAAACTCCAGTACTTCGCAACTCAAAGTTGAGGTTTCATAATGTAAATCTTGTTTGCCAGCGAGTTCGGCTTGGCTGCGCCATGAGACTGCTGGAAATGCTGCTGCTGGTGTTGCCCTCGCTAGCTCAAGCCCAATTGATGTTCACGATGAATAATGACGGCTCGCTCAACATCACCGGCTACTCCGGTTCCAACGGCATTGTGATCATCCCCAGCACAATTAATGGCTTGCCGGTTGACAGCGTCGGAGACTCGGCGTTCTATGACTACACCAACCCGACCAGCATGGCGATAGGCACTAACGTCATCACCATCGGGGGCCAAGCGTTTTATTCTTGTGAATAACTTGCCTTTCGCTCGATGTAATGATTTTATGAATTAAATCTTTTGTGCGGGCTATCCTCCACGAGGGCTAGGATGATCACGCCTTCTGTGGCACCACGTGCCGGGCGTGTCCCAACTCCAGATCGGGTCGGTGAGTTTTGTTGCAGCACTATGTGGTCGCTGACGATGGACGGAAGCTTCAACTCCGCGTGCAAAGCGAGCGACGATGTACAGGTGAGGAGAGCAATCGCGGGAAAGACAAGGAAATATTTCATGGTCTATAACAGGTAACGAATTCGGAGACTGTCATGAATTTGGTTGACAGGTGATGTTTGTATCAAGCGCTGAAAAAATCAGGCGCTCGCGGGTTCAAGTGCCCGGATTCGCTTTCGTTCGACGCGAGCGGTTAAACTGGAGCGCAGGGAATCCAGCGCAACTGCAATGAAAATTACGATACCGGTTGTCACGGGATAGGCGTAAGGGTTGGCGTTAATCAATGCCATGCCGTCCTGAACCGTCGTGATCAGAACGACGCCCACGATCGGTCCCCAGACATTGCCGCGCCCACCGAAAAGGCTGGTGCCGCCAAGCACCGCCGCGGAAATCGCGAGAAACTCGGCATTCAATCCAAACGCCGGCGAAACGGAAGCTGTCTGGGCTAGAGAGATCAGGCCGCCGATGCCGGCAAATGCACCGGCAAGCACATAAACGCTCCAAGTCACTCGAGTGATGGGCACGCCTGCCCGCCGTGCTCCTTCGTGGTCTGCGCCAATGGCCTGCACAAAGCTGCCGAATTCCAAGGCTCGCATCAGGGTCAGTGAGACGAGCAAACCGGCTGCGGCGAACCAGATCACCACTGGAATACCCAACCAGGACCCTCGACCCACAGCAGCGAGGCGGGCTCCGGCGTCAAGCGCCTGGGCTGCCGAGAAAAAGAGCCCCAACCCACGTCCGATGAACGCGGTTGCGAGTGTCGCGATGAACGGTGGTATTCCCAATCGAACGATGAACAATCCATTCGCGCTTCCGAAGACGGCTCCAACGAGCATGGCCACCAGCACCACGACCCAAACTGGCGCGGTGGGAACTGCCAAGCTTACGGTCACTGCGGCGAGATACATGATGGCGCCGACGGAGAGGTCCACGCCGGCGGTCAGCAGGACGAAATTCATGCCCAACGCGACGAGTGCCAGCCAGCTTGATTGTACGAAGATCGCTTGGATGTTGCTGATAGTGAAAAACCGTCGCGTCAAAATGGTGAAAACGATGGCCACAACGCAGAGGAACAGCAGCGGCGACCACCGTAGAACTCGGTTTAGAATTTGAACGATTGATTCTGTTTTCATACTGCCTTCGCTCGACCGAAGGCGGCCGACAAGATTGTCTTTTGATCGAATTCCATGCGGCTGAATTCGCTGACGATGCAACCTCGATGCATCACGACAATGCGGTCGCACAGCCCGATCAGTTCCTCGATCTCAGACGATATGACCAGAATGCTCTTTCCTTGCGCGACTAGCTTGGCGAGCATGGCATAGATTTCTTCCCTGGCGCCAACGTCCACGCCGCGGGTCGGCTCATCCAGAATCAGAAGCTTGGGCTGGCACAAAAGCCAACGCCCAATTACGACCTTCTGTTGATTGCCGCCGGAGAGGGAGCGCACCGGCGCGATTTCAATGTTGTCGCACTTCAAACGAAGTTGCCCGGCCATTGCCTTCAACGCCGGCTTGAGCCTCGCCGTTTGCAGTCGTCCATAAATGCTCGACGAAAAGGATCGGAGGGCGGCGAGCGACATGTTCTCGGAGGCGCTGGCATCCATCATAAGCCCTTCGTGCCGACGATCCTCGGTCAGGAAAGCCATGCCTGAGCGAAGACGGGCGCTGAGATCGCCCGAAATCAGCGAGGCTCCGTTCACCCTGATCTGTCCCTGACGGTGGGGATCGAGACCGAAAACGATGCGCGCCAACTCAGAGCGACCCGAGCCCATCAAACCGAAGATGCCGACGATTTCACTCACCGTCACCTTGAGATTGATGCCTTCGACAATTCCGGGTTCGCTTACACCGCGTAATTCAAGGACAGGAGTTTCTTCTCGTTTGGACACCGTTCCGCGAGATGGCGGAAATAGCGCATCAATGGATCGACCAACCATCGCAACAATCAATCGTTCCGGGGACATGTCCGCCCTGGGTCCGTGAAAGGTCACCCGGCCATCGCGCATCACGAGAAGTTTGTCGGAGAGTTGAAGGACATCATTCAGCACATGGCTGACATATAAAATCGCGATGCCGGAAGCCTTGAGCCTGCGGGTCAGCGCGAACAACCGTTCCGTTTCCTTGCTGGTCAAGGAAGTGGTCGGCTCGTCGAGGATCATCACCCGGGCATCAATCGAAAGCCCGCGAGCGATTTCCAATAATTGCCTTTCGCCAGGCGAAAGCCGGCTGGCCGGCGTGCCCGTGTTCACGTCGAGTCCCACAGCCTGCATGAATTCCATTGCCTGCCTCCGGCGCTGCTTTCGGTAAATGAACGGCAGGGCGCCTGATACCCGCGGCGCGCGGCCCAAAAGCAGATTCTCTTCAACCGACAGATTCGGAAAAATTGTCAGCTCCTGCTGAATAAACGCGATGCCGGCCTTTTCCGCGGCGCGACGATCTGCAGGAGCGAACTTGTGTCCGTCCAGCGCCATGGCGCCTTCATCGGGAGCAAGGACGCCGGCAATGATGTTCATCGTGGTTGATTTGCCGGAACCGTTTTCGCCGACTATGCCGAGGACTTCTCCCGCGCCGATCTCAAAACTCACGCCGTGCAGCACGCGAACAGTGGAGAAGCTCTTGGTCAGTCCATCCACCCGCAGTCGCGGCGTATTGGTCATGGTGGAATTCATACTCATGCTTTGGCGGCGCGTCGGCGCCGGGTAATATCAATGAATGTGGCCGCGAGAATCGCGATGCCTTTAACACTGAGCACGATGAAAAAGGGCAAACCCATAAGCTGAAGGGCCTTGTCCAAGACGGAAAGGAATAAAACTCCGACGACGACCATTCGAACGGTGCCGCGCCCGCCGAACAGACTCACTCCGCCGATGATTGCGGCGCCGATGATATCCAGAAGCATGTCTTTCCCAAGGGTTGGGGAACCAGTTTGCATGCGACTGGTGTAGATGATTGCTGCCAAAGCCGCACAAAATCCGGAGGCCGTGAAAGCCCCGATGGTCACAAGCGTTACCGGCACACCGGATATTTGCGCGGTTTTGGGATTGTGGCCGATCGCATATATCCAACGTCCGATGATCGTGCCCGACAGAATGTAAGTCGTCGCGAGCAGCACCGCAGCGCAAAGCACGAAAGCAATCGGAATTACGAAACAAGTGCCGTAGCCGATGGAGCAGAACGATTCCGGCAGGCCGCCAATGCTAACCGAGTTGCTGAGAGTCGATGCATACCACACAGCTGCTCCGCTGCCCGTCATCGTCGTTGCCAGCGTAACAATGAACGAGGGCATCTTGACCACAGCGGTGCAAACACCGTTGAAAGCGCCGATGAAGATGCCGATCACGAGAAAGACGAGTATTCCTGAAACACTTGCCAGCCATTGGCCGTCGGCATGCCGTGTCATGACCGCAGCGGCGAGGATAGCTCCCAAGCCCATGACGCCGGGCATTGAGAGATCAATCTCGCGGAGCAGCAACACGAGCAATTGGCCGGTAGCGAGAATCGCCAGCGGGAGCATGGCTGTGAAGATGTCGGCTGCCGTGCCCCACGTAAACATTGAGCGAATGCCGGCGGCGAGATTCGCCAGCTCTGAGCCTGCGTTTGACTGGGCTTTGGGAGCCTCGGGTGCCGTGCCTTTTTGTTGGTTCGCGAGCCAGACGTGATAGCCCCACATGTCGCTTCGGCTTTCCTTTAGGTTGTCCTGCATGACTACCAAGCCGGGGTCAACAACTATTTTTCCCGGCTTTTCGCCCCGCCACTCGCGTTCCAAAGTCTCGTAGGCCAGTTTCACTTCGTAGCCGATATTCTGGACGCCATCCACATCGTAGTAGCCGGCGGCAAGTTCGCGATAGGCGTTCTCGTCGCCATCGAACCCGGCGATCCAAACATGTCCGGGTTCGCCAGTCATCTTCCATTTTTCGGCCTGCCGTAGCGCCTGTTCGATCTGGGGCGTTAGAAAGTCGGAGGAGGTCACGAGCATGTTAATGTCGGGGTGGGCTTGCAAGGCGTTGACCAGCCCGGCGAAGGCCTTGTCCGCGTTCCAGTCGGTGGGAATTTCCGCCACCACGTCCACGAAGTCTTTGTTTTGCGCTACCGCTTCTTCGAAACCCGTACGGCGGTTCACTGCGTTCAAGTCTCCCAAGTCACCGACCAGGAGCGCGGCTTTGCAATGTTCACCTGTGCGGCGCGCCTTTTCGATGAGGGCAAGCGCCGTGCGGCGCATCAGATCCCGATTATCGCAGACTACCGCCACTGAATCGGCGTCGCTCTCCGCCGGAGGGCGATTGAAACAGACAATGGGAATGTGGGCCTCATTGGCGGCCTGGATTGCCGGAATGACCGCCTTGTTGTCGGTGGGCATGATGATGATTCCGTCAACTCCGCGTTGAATCATCGCCTTCAACTGCTGGTATTGGCGGCTGTCATCCATGTTGGACAGTGCCTCGAGCACCACCCAGCCGCGGCGTGCCCCTTCCCTCCGCAGAACCTCGCGGCTTTGCAGCCAGAACGGGGTCGTCAAGCTATCAAACAACAGGGCAATCGTGTGTTGTTTACCCGCTGGAATCTGGTTAGTCGGCGATGAATCCTGCGGAGCGGCAAAGGAAGCGAGGCCGAAACCTGCCGTCGCAAGAAATACGAGAATGAAGCGAATGAGCGGCGATTTCATTCTGTCTTACCACTCCTTGAGAACCGATGTGCCACATTCGGCCAAAGCCTCTCATGCTTTGGCCAAACGCGATGGCCGACCCTGAAATCGAGTTCCGTGTTGGTCATTTCACCGGTTTGCTGCGTATCTTTGCGACCGTTTCCCACCGGACCTTCTGACACCGCTGCGGCGTCAGTCCATTGAGAATCAGCTCCATTTCGTCCACGACGAAATGCCCCATCCACGGCCAGATTTCTGAACGTTGCCCGCGCGATGCGCTTGCAGCAGGGTGTTTGGCGTCTTGCGCGCGCGATGGTTTGCCGGGATCGGCTCCTCTGGCCAGACATCAATTCCAACGCACACTTGCCCAGCGGCCGCCGCGTCAAGCAGTTCGTCAAAATTGACCCACCGGCGCGGCTCGCCAGCAGCACCATGCCGGCCGAGCGCATCAACTCAAGATAGCGTTTGCCGATGCCGCCCACGTTTGCCATCGTGACGGCGCCCGTCAGGAACACAGCGGCGGCTCTTTGAAAATATTCTTCCAACGGCACGGGCGTAACACCCAGTTCCTTGAACACGTTGGGATGAATCCACGGATTGTGCGCGAGCATTTCCCCGCCGAACGGCCGCATCAGCGAAAGCAGCGCGCTCCCGACGTTGTCGCAACCGACCAACGATATCGTCCGGCCCGACAGCAGGATGGAGTCGTAGTTCTCGTCCATGCCGTAAAGCGACTAGGAACCGCTGCGGATGGCCGCATCGCCCTGATGAATGCGCCGCGCCAGTGAGAGGGCCATGCCCAGCGCCATTTTCGCGACGGGCTTCGCGAACACCGGCCCGATGGAAAGCACATGGATTCCACGGTGATGACACTCCCCATAGTCCACGTTTGGCAGGAAGTTGCTTTCCACGTTAAAAATTGCCTTCAGCTTCGCCGCCCGATCCAGGCGCTCCTTGGGCATTGCCGATTGCCCGACCACAAATACCGCTTCCGGCAAATGCTTTTCAAATATATTCGTTTGATGCGAGGGAGCCTTCGTGCCAGACGACGTACCCGAGGCCTTCCACTCGTTTTTGGTCGCGGGATCAAAAAGGAGATCAATGGGTCGCGGGTGCGGGTGCGGGTCGAACGCAATCAAAGGTTTCTCGGATGAGTTCATAAAAGTTAAGCTGAAATATATGCCATTCAGTGCAGCCGGTAAAGCACGGGGATATTCATTTCCGGTGTGTGACGGTTTCTTTTTTATCGTGGGCGTTCGATTGCAAATACCATTTGGTTTGGTCTGCTAAGTCGTCGCGCTTGAATTGATGTCCCAGATTGACGAGGACGACGTCGGACGAGTTCTCAGGATGAACTTCTCGGATGAACCAGTTTTTCCTGCCTCGTTGGTGTTGACGGCGGTACTCGCTGGGGCTGCTGCCGAAGACCGTATAGAATTGGTGGTTGAAGTTGGAGATGTTGTTGAACCCGCTGGCAAAGGCGACCTGAGCGATGCCCTCGCTGGTTTCGATCAGAAGCCTACGGGCATGCCCCAAGCGCACCTCGCGAACGAAATCGGATAGGGTGCGTCCCGTGACTCGTTTGAAATAGCGACAGAAGGCCGACTGGCTCATGCCAGCTTTCTTTGCAATTTCTTCGTAGTCCAGTGGTTCGCCGAAATATTTAAAGACGTACTGATAAGCCAGTTTAATGCGTTGGCTGGCGAGTTCGTCCAGAAGGGGGGTAAATCCGGCGCTGGAGAGGGGTATGGGAGCTTCCGCTTGAGTCAGAAGTTGGAGGATCGAAAGAAGGTCGATAAGCTGAGCCATTTCTCCATGCTTTCGCATTTCGAGCATGATAGCTGCAACAGCGTCGCGGGTCCGACCGGTGAATTGCAGGCCCCGTTTGGCTGTATGCAGCAGCTTACGAATGCCCGCCATTTCCGGCAGCGAAAAAAAGTCCGGGCCCAAGCAGTCCTGGTGGAATTGAATAACCAATGAATGTGCGAATGTCTCGGCTCCGCACGCAACGGTGTTGTTGAGCCAGACATGGGGAAGATTCGCGCCCACGAGAACCAAGTCGCCCGGATGAAAGAAGCCCATGTGGTCTCCGACAAACCGTCTTCCTTGGCTCTGTAATATGTAGTTGATTTCGATTTCCGGGTGGAAGTGCCAGGGGTTGGAAAAGGCAGGCAGCTTGAATTCGCGCAACGTGAACGAAGATTGCTCGCTGCGCGGCACCAACTCGAACTCGGCTTTCGACTCAATCTGCATACAGGGCTACGATGAAGTTTACGTGACATTGCGCACATCCACGAACTCCGACATCACATTGCTGCTCGGCTGTTCAATCCCGGACAACCCGAGCAAAGTCATGAGGTGCAGGAATGAGCGTTTGTTCAATGAGCGTTTGTTCATTTTGGATTTTGGTTAATGGTCTATTGGCTTAAACAGCACTAAAATTTACGCTGAGCAGATGTCATAAGCTTGTCGCAAGGCAAAGATGGCATCGACCTTGGGCCTGAACTCGTGGCCGAGGTAAAGGTCGTAGCCGGTAGCGTTGATGGCACGGCAGATGCCGGTGTAATTGATCTCCTGGTCGCAGCCTAGATCGCGGCGTCCAGGATTGCCAGCGGTGTGGTAATGACCAATCCAGCGGGCGGCGCGGCGGATACTGCGGATGATATCCCCCTCCATGATCTGCATGTGGTAGATGTCGTAAAGTATCTTTACACGCGGGCTGTTGACCATCTCGCAGAGAGCAACCACCCAATCGGTGTTATCGCAAAGATAATGAGGATGATCAACTTTCGTGTTGAGCAGTTCCATGTTTAGATTGATCCCCTTTTCCTCGGCATAGGGCACAATTCGGCGCAATCCCTCGGCGCAAATAAGAAGACTTTCGTAGTCACTCTCACCCGCGTTACGGTGGCCACTCAACGTGATGATCCCCGGAATATCATAACGTGAGGCCACGTCAATTGATTCGCGCAATTCAGCCTCGATGCGGTCATGGTTCCGGCGACGGGAAAACCCCTCGGCATGGGTACCGGCCGTGGGTGAGATATGTTCGTGACCGACAAAACTAACCACTTTCAACCCCCGACTGCGCGAAGCTTCAATTACCTCTTCGAAACCAGCCTCACGGCTCCAGACTTCCACGGCTGAAAAACCGATTCCCTTTATTTCATCAAGAAATTCTCCTAGGGTCATTGACCCTGGTTTGACCATCGGTATCACTACGCTCTGCTTCAGTGGCATAGAATAAATTCTAACGGATCTCTAGGTTTCTTCAGTTGGGTGGTTTGTCGTTCACTCAGTATTCAACCCCCATTTTGATGGAACGATCTTTATCTGCCATGATTCGCTCGTAATCAGCCACCAAATTATCACCGAACTTGATAACCGGGTGGACGATGGCGTCACCGTCAATTTTACCTTCGATAATAAGTCGGAGAATGGTCTCGCGGACACGAACGTTGTCCCAATTGGGATGCTCGCGGTTGGGATCTGACTCGGTACGGGTGAAGACGATATTCGGACGGTTCATATGTGCCTCGCCGCCAAAGTCGAGCCCTGCTTGATAGGGGTCAGGAAAAGCACCGCAGGCTACAGTGCCCCCAAAGGCAACACCCCGCAGGGCGGCATTCAGTGCAGGAACGACTCCGGAATATTCGATGATCCTGTCCACTCCGCGCCAGTTTGTCAGTTCGCGAAGCTTCAATCCTACATCCAATCCGTCTGGATTTAGTGTTATGTTCGCACCGAGAGTCTCAGCAATTTGTCGACGACTGGCAACAGGATCAATCGCAATGATTGGATAACAGCCGGTCAATTTGCAAAGAGCCACCGCTGTAAGTCCGATAGCCCCAAGACCAAAAATGGCGACGGAGTCACCGATGCGAGTATTGGAATCACGTAAGGCCGTGAACGCGAAGCTTGTAGGATCCAGACAAGTGGCCGCTTTCCAGCAAGTATCTTTTTGAATTAACCATCCTTCCACCTCTTCGATTAAAGACCAAGTTTCGAACCCCCGAAAGCAGACTAATCGGTCACCGACTTTGTACCGGGTGACAAGCGCCCCGACCTTCTCGACAACTCCAACCTGCATGTTACCCAGTGGGATCGGATATGGCCATACGACTCCTTGGCCAGGGGTGTGCATGAGGCGTTCAGTATCCCAAGCACCGCGCTTGTTTCCATGCTTATGAATAAATGCCTCCATTGTTCCATGCTTCTCAGCTCCGAAAATGTTTCGGACAAGAACCTGGGTATCGGCCAACGTTCGTGGTAAGGTGTATTCCAAAAGTTCAATGGTATTGTGGCGAGAGCATATTAACCTTTTGCAAAGCCGTGGCGGACTAAGCCGAGAAGCGGTCGACGCTTCAAATGCTACAGGTTGTTCCATGATCCCAGTAGTTGTCAAAACACCTTGATTTTTAATGGTACTCATACATATTACATGACTCGAAAGCATGCGTAATTTAATATCACTCTAAAGAATACCAGACGGCTAAAGCGTAAAGAATAGTCGTTTGGAGAATAAACATATACTTTTCGATAATTCACTCAATCCTTAATAGAGCACAGTGGAGCCAGGCTTCGGCATTATCGAAGCAGCTTTAGGGTTTCGCTGTTTTCGTCCACGCGGCTAGAAAACGTCCGAACCGAATGGTCTTTGATTGGTTTGGCCTTCAACTGCCGGCGGCGGGCCCTGCGCCGAAGTTGAGGTCCGAGCCGAGTCTGACAAACACCGGCCCCATTGCCTCACACCCCATCGAAAAGTGAATCGGACATGTTCAAACCACAATGCTGGCCGTTAGCAGGCCTTAAGTCCGACAGAATGATTAGCTCGCGGCCCGGCCCCGGCTCGTTTAGCCGGCTGCCGGCGCCGGCAGGACGTTCAACCCCAAAAATTCCTTGCATCCAAGACCAGAACTGTTATGAAATCCCCGTTTCAAAGTAGCCAGTTTTCAACTGCCCGGCGACACTCCTGCAACAAGCGAACACTCTCGGCAAGAGATCCGACGTCTGCGAAGGTTCATCCATGGGCCCGAATGCCGGCAGCTTTATTGGGTCGGCAGCAACTTAGTCCGTCTCAGATAGAGAGTTTGTTAACTGTTTGCAGTCCACCAGAGACAACTCAACTCTTTTGCGCTGAGGCGTTGGTTTTTCCAGAACCAATCTGCTGGAGTCTCCTATATTCACGGGGACTCTGGTGGAAGGCCTTGGTGAAACGGCGGGTAAAATAAAATGCGTTAGAAAAGCCTGTTTGCTCCGCGATCGCGCTGATACGCATTCCTTCGTGCATGAGCCAATATCGTGCTTCTTGTAGGCGCTCTCTCTCGATATATTGCTGCACGCTACAGTTAAGTTGCGCGCGGAAAAGTTGCTGCAAGCGAGAGGGGGAAAGGCTGACGCGTTTTGCCACTACTGCAACCGGAAGTTTTTGCCGAAGGTTTCCTGTAATCCAGTGGCGGGCTCGCCTCACAGGATCCCATACGTCGGCTGAGTGATTGGTGACATTATATCCTCGACAAAGCTCACGCAATAAAAGGTGGATATTTGCGGAGAGAGCAAGCAGGTCGGGTTTCTCAAAGGCTTGAAATTCGCGCAACAGACGCGAGAAGCACCCCAACAGATGCGACGCATCCTGGAATCTCTGCGGACGCTCGAATGCTGCTCGCATCCAGTCCTGTTCTAGGTCATCGCCTGAGAACACGACCCATGAATGATCCCATGGTTGGCTCACATTCCCGAAATAATGCGGTCGTTTTTCATCCCACAAAATGACCGTCCCAGGCAAAACCTCAATGCGCTCGCTCATGACCTCCACTGATACTTTGTCATGGAACAAGACGCAAAGGAACGCCGGAAGCCCCAGTCGTCTTGACACGAAACCAGCCGGCATGATCTCTCGGCAAGCTACCCCAAGAAGGCGGATATGGGTATTAAATCGCGGGTCTTCGTCCGTAAAATAAATGCGATTTAAACTTGGTGTTGTATAACCTAATGGCATCAGTGATTTCATCACCAGTGTTGTGGCTTTGCTTATTGCTGCATAAAGAATAACATGTCTCAATGTTTGGCTCCAGTCCTAGTTGACCTAGCCTAACTTCCTAACAGATCGAACGAAAAGCCCAATGAAACCGAGGGAATATCGATTTTGTCGGGCTACGGGTCTACGGTTTTGGTGGTGCCGCAAAGAGCGAAGTCAGGCCCAACTTTTGCAGTTGCTCATTCAGGTTCTTGGGGATTTGGGTCATCAGCGTGCGCGGCCCCTTTTGGCCCATTTGTAAAAAGCCCAGCCGTATGGTTTGCAGGTGACGCAAGATGCGCGGCACTTCTTCGGTCTCGCCCTGGGCGCGCCATTCCCCGCCCAGACGCGCACTCAACCAATAAGCCAAAAAACACAAGCGCACATGGTTGACCACCCGATCGGGCCGGCGATGATGCACGGGGCGGACTTCCAGGTAGCTCTTGAGTTCGCAGAAGGCTTCCTCCACGTCCAGTAATCCTTTGTAGTGAGCCAGGACCTGCTCCCCCGTGCAGCGCTCGAGGGTTTCATTGGTGTGCAGCAAGTACCACCCGTCCTGCTGGGCCTCCTGAGCAATGAGTTCTTCCTTGCGTTGCCACTGCAACCGGCCTCCCGCCTCGACACGGTAGGTAAAATACTTGTGGGCCTTGAGCCGTTGCAGACTGCGGCCCACCTGGCTGGCCAGCTTTTGCAGGTCGATTTTCTTGCGCTTGACCGCCGCCAGGCGCTTTAACTCCGCTTCCGCCTTGGCGATCCGGCTTTGACGGCGCTCCTGATCCCGTTGCTGGCGCCAGGGGCCACCCGCAATCACATAGCGCTTGCCCTGGTGGCTGATCTCCATGAGCCGCTGGCGATCACCCAACTCCAACTGCTTTTCCAGTGCCAGCTCGGAGACCAGCGTTTGCAGGGTGGCTGCCGAGAGGCGCGTCACATAGCCCAAGTTGGCGGCGCTCATCGCCTCCAGGTTGATCCGGCTGCTCATGCCGCCATCAAAGACAAAGGTCGCCTCCCTGATTCCAAAGCGGCGCCGCAGGGTGTGCAGGAGCCCTTGCAGCGTCTGCGTGTCGTTCCGGTTGCCCCGGAGGATCGAAACGTGCAGGGGCAGGCCCTCGGTGTCCGTCGCCACCGCCAGGATGATTTGCGGCCGATCCCCCCGATGATCCCGGCTGTGGCCGTATTGGGCCAAGTAGTCCGGTCCGTTGCCTTCGAAGTAAACGCTGGTCAGATCGTAGAGCACCAACCGGACCGCTCGGGGGAAAGCCCGCTGGTAGAGTTGCTTTTCCAGGCTCACCCAGTGGCCATTGAGCAGATCCATCGCGGCGTAAATATCGTCCTCCTTAAAGGACTCGGAGGCTTCCAGCCCGCAGGCTGGCGCCAGCCAGGTGCCTTGGGCTTTGTGCGCCAGGGCCAGCTTGGCGCAGGGAAAGAGCAGGCGGCTATAAATGGTGGCTTGGAGCAATCCCCGTTGGCGGGCTGAGCCGATATCCGCAAAGAGTTCTGCCAGACGGAATCGCGACCAGGCATCATTCAGGACGGCCAGACCTCCGTAGTCCAGAGCGGACTCCAGTCGAACCCGTTCGGCGGGCAGGAAGCTCTGCCCTTTGAGGGAGGAGGCGATCAGGTCGCGGAGGTCGGGAGGCAGATCGGTGATGTTACAGACGGTGCGCGAGCGCGGTCCGCTGGCGGTGCGGAAGGACTCGCGCACCAGATAGGAGACGTAGGTCTTGCCATTCTGCCGGGCGGATTTGGTGGTTTGGACGAACACGGGCTACAGTCTAAGTTATACAAGCTATACCTGTCAACATGTATTTTGATATAATAACTATATTACTTGCTACACATTTTGCCAAAACCCAAGCATTCTCCATGTTTTGAATGGTTTTTTTAGGAAGTTAGCCCAAGTTCGTCACATCGGGAGCGGAAGCAGTTTTTTCAGGAGGTTGGTAGGGGCAAAACACTGGTTTTTTTGTCGTTGGCAGCGTCCAAAGCTTCTGTAGTGGAGAAGAGCCTGTTGTGAGT
>Ga0187869_10002305_pt1 | contig 15364 bp, 10 predicted proteins | sample June2016WEW_13_1_2_FD_132972 | JGI IMG/M metagenome (GOLD analysis project Ga0187869, IMG submission 132972) | Peatland microbial communities from SPRUCE experiment site at the Marcell Experimental Forest, Minnesota, USA - June2016WEW_13_100 | ecosystem: Environmental > Terrestrial > Soil >...
CATCGCAGCCACAATCGAGGCGACCTTGGCCGCGTCCGTGCCCTCCGAAAAGTTGGGCACGCATTCAATCACCGCATTCGGATTCAGTCGCGACGGCATAATCTCACTTCCACCAACTGTACCCCAACGTGAACTGCACGCTCGCGTTCACCCCGGGATTCTTGTCGCCCAGCGACGCGCTCGATATATGGATCGCGTTCGCCCCCAGGTCAATTGAGCGCCTGGAGCTCGTAAAATAATGCACCCCCACGCCAAACTGCGGCGTAAAGTTCCACACACTGGTGTCGTCGTTCGGCCCATTGTCCCCGATCGTGCTGTAGCTGAGGCCGCCGGTGGCATTCACCGAAGGCCCACCGAACGCTGGATACTTATGGTTGGTCCACAGCAACCCTCCCGCGCCCTGCGCCCACGGCGCAAAGCGCCGCGACCCGGCAAAGTTCCAGCGCAGGATGATCGGTGTAATGCTCACCCCGGTAAACGTCCCGCCAATCGTAAATGGCAAGGAACAAGAGGCCTCCACGCCGCCGAGTTGGCCGGGGACATAGCTGCAGTTCTGCCGCAGCGAAGTCGGCGTATACGACTGCCAAAACGGAAACGCCTCCATCGCGTACTCAAAGTTGCCGCGCAGCAATCCCGGGCCCGCGTTCCCCGTCAGCACCTTGCCCGCATGCACCCCCGCCATCAGAAACTTGAAGTCGCCGCGCTCCTCGGTCACGCCAAATCCGCTCTGCATCAGCACGCCAAATTCAAACGGCTTCATCTCCTGCTGAACGGAATTAGTCGTGACTGGCAGTGACGCGATGTTTACCGACGCTTGGGCCAACGCGACGCCCGGCAGAAGAACCAGTGCTATCCCACCAACGAACTTGCAGAAACTCTTCGTACAACTCAAAAGTTAGCTCCGATCCTCACCGCAATCCAAACCACGCACAGAAGAAAGCCGCCGGCGCTGCGGCGGCCTCTGTCACCTTCCAAGAACCCTCAAATCCCGTTTTGTATTTTACGCGAAGCGTCGAGAACAGCACGAAGTGCTTACGCGAAGCGTCGAGAACGGCACGAAGTGCGCTATCCGGTATGGGCCGCCATCGCGGCCTCGTCCATGTCGAAGTTGGTGTACACATTCTGCGTGTCGTCCAAATCTTCCAGAACCTCCAGCAGACGCATCATCGCCGCCGCCTGGTTCCCTTCCAGCTTCTGGTGGGTCGACGCAACCATCGTCACCTCGGCGTACTCCGGCGTGATCTTCGCCGCCTTGATCGCCTCCAGCACCGCGTCGAACTCCCTCGGCCCGGTAATCACCTCCCACCGGTCGCCCTCGTCCGCCAGGTCGTCCGCACCCGCATCCAGCGCGATCTCGGTCAGCTTCTCCTCGTTCACCTTCGACTTCTCGATCGCAATCACGCCCTTCTTGCTGAACAGGTAGCCCACCGATCCCGACTCGCCCAGGTTCCCGTTGTTCTTCTGGAACGCGTGGCGGATCTCGCTCACCGCCCGGTTCTTGTTGTCCGTCAGCACCTGCACCATGATGGCCACGCCGCCCGGCCCATAGCCCTCGTACACCACCTCCTCGTACGACAGCCCCTCCAGCTCGCCTGTGCCGCGCTGGATCGCCCGCTTGATGTTCTCCGCCGGCATGTTCTCCGCCTTGGCCGCCAGGATCGCCGTGCGCAGCCGCGGGTTGCCGTCCGGATCGCCCCCGCCGCTCTTGGCCGCAATCGAAATCTCCTTGATCAGGCGCGTGAAGATCTTCCCCCGCTTGGCGTCGGTCGCGCCCTTCTTATGCTTGATGGTCGCCCACTTCGAATGGCCGGACATGTCTTCCCTCTTGACTCTCGATTTTGCAAACTGGCTGGCTTAAGTTGTCATCCTGTAACGCGAACGGAGTCAAGGGAAATCCTCCCTGGTTTCGTTCCTGTCTGTTTCAGGTGGAGCGAGCCGATCTGGGCGCAGCCGGCATCCCGTCGCCAGCCTCACGCAACGTCCGATTTTAGCACGGCAAACGAAGCGCCGGGTGCCCCATCCTAGCCGCAGCTTTATCGCGGCAGGGTGGGGTATCGAGCGAAGCTCGACCGTACTGCTTCACCTATCGAATTTGCCGGGTGCCCCATTCATGTGCGCTTTTGCGCATGAGTGGGATAGACAACCCTACAGAATCTCCGCCACCATCAACTCCCGCAGCGTCTCCCGCCGCCGGGAACCGCCGGAGTCTCTTGTTCAGGCGGGTTGGCGTCTGGTTCTGCCATGGCGGCTACTTCCCTTGGGGCGCGGGAGGGTTAGGGCTCCGGAAGGAAGTCGTGGGGTCGTAGCCGGCGGCCTTCATGCGCTCCAGAGTGAGCGCGCGCGCGGGGGCCAGCAGTTCCTGGGTCTGCTTGTCGGGGAGATTTCGCATCTGCAAAAAATCGGCATTCGTCGGGCCGGAGGTAAAGCCGGGATCTCTTTGCTCGATGAGACGCAGAGCGAGTTCGTAGCGGTAGTGCCACATCAGCACCGTTCTGGTCAGTTCGAGCTCCTTGGCAACCTCGGCTGCAGTCAGATGCGAGGGGTCATCGTCCTGATACCCGTACGCCAGGGCCTCGTGGCTTGCGGCATACTCCTCCTCCGCCATCTCTTCGGCATGGTGAAGGTCGTGATACATCGTCGCCGCCTGGGTCACCTCCTCCTGCGGCATCAGCGCAGTCATGCCGCTCTGCTGGGCCGTCTCCCATGCCCCATAGCGGTACCGGTTGTCGCCGTGGATCCACGCCAGAACGCCGGGCAGCTTCTGCTGCGCGGTGCCGGGATGCTTCTCCAGATACTCGAAGACCAGCAGGTTGTTCTGGTACTCGGCCGTCTCCACCCGGATGTCCCGGCTGGTTTGTTGGAACAGCCTGGTGTTGTAGTCGTACTCCTTGTTCAGCGCCTCGCGCGTCTCTCGAACCTGGCGCATGTGGTGGAAGTGTTCCGCCGCCTCGTCCAGACCGACCGCAATCAGCAACCCAACAACGATAATCGCAATGTGGATGAACGCATCCTTCCAGCTATGGACAGCTTCATGCGGCTCGTGGACCTCAATCATGGGCTCGATCTCCTTCGGTATCTCCGCAACCTCTTCCGTCGCGGCAATCTTCAGCGCGTCGCCTTCAGGCAGCGACGGCGGCGCCTCCGCCACTTCGGCAAGCGGAGGCTCTTCCGGGATTTCCGGGTTCTCTGGCATAGGTTTTCCTACAGGGCCGTAGTCAGCTAGAGGTTCAACTGATTGCCCCATTCATCGCGGCCCGATCGTGATGTGTAGGATGCGGGTGCCCAATCTCTCGATTCTGAGAGATGGGTTCTTTCTTCGATTGAGGCCTTAGAGAATCTCTGCCGCCATCAACTCCCGCAGCGTCTCCCTCCGCCGGATTAGCCGCGCCCCGTCCCCATCCACCAGCACCTCCGCCGCCCGCGCGCGCGTGTTGTAGTTCGAGCTCTCGCTCATCCCGTACGCCCCCGCGTCCAGCAGCAGCACCAGCTCGTCTGCCTTCACGCGCGGCATCTCCCGGTCGTGAGCAAAAAAATCTCCCGACTCGCACACCGGCCCCACCACATCCACCTTCACGCTCGCTCCGCGCCCCTGCTTCACCGGCAGAATCTCGTGGTGCGCTTGGTACAGCGCCGGCCGGATCAGGTCGTTCATCGCCGCGTCCGTAATCACAAACGTCTTCGCCCCATTCCTCTTCACCACGACCACGCGAGTCAGCAACCCGCCTGCCTGCGCCACCACAAACCGTCCCGGCTCCACCAGCAGATGCACCGCGCCCAGTCCCGCCGCGGCCTTCGCCAGCGCCGCCGCGTACTCCGCTACTTTGCGCGCCGCATCGAACCTTGGTTGCATCGGCGAATCGTTATAGTTGATCCCCAACCCTCCGCCCACATCCACATACCGAATCTCGTGCCCATCGCTTCGCAGTTCGCCCACCAGCCCCGCCACGCGCGCCAGCGCCGCGGCAAACGGCCCCACCGCGCGTATCTGCGACCCAATATGAACGCTCACTCCCGCCGCATCCAGCCACTTCGACCGCGCCGCCCGGCGATAGATCGCCCGCGCCAGCCCAATCTCAACGCCGAACTTGTGCTCGCGCAGCCCGGTCGAAATGTACGGATGCGTCTCGGCGAATACGTCCGGATTCACCCGCAGCGCAAACCGAGCCCGCACCCCCAACGCCTCGGCCCGCGCCGCCAGCAATCCCAGCTCCGCCTCCGACTCCACGTTGAACAGCAGAATCCCCGCCTTCAGCGCCGCGTCAATCTCCCAAACCTGCTTGCCCGCGCCGGAAAACACCACCCGCCCCAGCGCCGCCTTGTTCTTCTGTCCGCTCGCCCGCCGCACCCGCTCCAGTTCGCCGCCACTGACAATGTCAAACCCCGCGCCCAACTCCGCCAGCATCCGCAGAATCGCCAGTGAAGAGTTCGCCTTCACCGCATAGCAGACGGTCGCCTCACGCCCCACGAACGCCTCCTGAAACAACCCGAACCGATACCGAATCTGTCCCGCCGAGTAGACATACAGCGGCGTGCCGTGCGCCTCCGCAAGTTCCGCCAGCGAGACCCCATCGCAACGCAATCCTCTCCCGCGATAGTGGAACGGCCGCGCCGCAACCGTCAGCGCCGCAGCGCCTTTGCCCGTGGCCCTCCGCGTGCGTGGGCTCAAACCCCGCTCCCTGTGCTGCTCTCAGGCAACACATACGGCGCCTCGGGAATCACAATCCACGCAATGATGTACGCCAGAATCCCAGTCCCCAGGAACAGTACGCACAGCACCCACAGCAGCCGCACCGTAGTGATGTCCCACCCATAGTGCATCGCCAGCCCGGAGCAGACTCCGCCGAAGACGCGCGGATAGCGTGGCCGCACAAGCTGCCCATACACCGGCACGCGCACATAGCCCACCGGCTGCACGGCCGCTCCGCAGGCGGGACAGAATCGCGCCGCCGCATCCACCTGTCTTCCACAATGAGAGCAATACATCGAACGCCTCCGGGAGTCTCTTATTTTGCCACATCCCACCCTTCTATACGCACGCGCCGTCTCCCAGGTTCCGCTATCCCCCCTACTTCCCCGCATACGGCGTTTTCATCAATCGCCGCGCCATCTCGGCCTGAGACTGGTCTCCGCCGCCCGACGACGCCATCTGGTAGAGCCCGACCGCCTTCGCCCGCTGGTGCAGCAGATCGTACATCTCGCCCGCGTTCAACTGCGCGCGTTTGCGCAGCCAGTCGCTGCACTCGGGCTGCTCGGCAGCCTTCAGGTAGTTCTCCGCTGCGCCGGCAATGTTGTTCCATCCGCGCTGGGTATCGGCCAACCCGAACCACGCCATCTGCAGGCGCGGGTCGATAAAGTATCCCGGCTTGGCCGCATCCGCCAGCACCTCCTTGTACAGCGCAATCGCGCCCGGCCCATTGCCCTCGTCCTTGGTCAGGTTGGCCTCTTCCAGCCGAAATAAATAGTTGTGCGGAAACTCGATCGCCAGTCCATGCTGCACCGCCACCGCCTCCGGGTAGCGCGCGTCGTGGCGCAGAAACAGCGACAGCACGGTGCGCGATTCCACCTTCGTCACCACGCCGTGCTCCGCGCTCTCGCGCAGCAGCGCCAGCCCCCGCTCCCGGTTCCCTCCCACGCCCATCACCCCCACCAGTATGCGCACCCAGCGCGGCAGGCTGGCCACCGCAAACTGCTGGATGCCGATCGCCATCTTCGCGTCCGCGTACTGCGGGTCCAGCTTCAACACTGCTTCGGAGTCGTTGCGCGCCGCATATCCCTGCCGCGCCGCCGCCACATAGCTGTGGTCCACCAGCGTGATGAACACCGCGTGCATCCCGCGAATGTACCCGCGCGCAAAGTACGCGTTCTTGTCATTCGCGTTGGCCTTGATGTGTTCGTCGCAGAGCTTGATGCCCGTGTCCGTGAGCCACTCGATGCGCTGCCGCGTGGCTGCGGGCACAGGCACGTCCCGCTTCGAGGTAAGAAAATTGTTGTGCGCGTAGTACGTCGTGTCCAGCAGGTCCTGGTGGTAGAGCTCGCGGAAGACAGTCACCATCAGCATATAACCGTAGGCCATCGGCTCCTGCGGATGCGCCTTCAGCACCGCCTCCGTGCGGCCCAGCGCGCCATCGAAATCGAGAATATAAAAGTGTTCGTAGGCCTCGCGCACCGCGGGATCGAAGTTCAACGGATCGCTGTGCTGCGCCGCCGCCTCCGCCTTCAACTGCGGTGTGCCAGAAGCGGCAGGCGCGGCAGAAGCGGCCAAGGCAGGCGCTTCACCGGCAAGCAGCATCAGCGCAACCACGCCAGCCAGTCCGGCCTTACCCACGCTGCGTGCGAGGCTCCAACCAGAGCGCCCGGGGCAGTCGTCTGCCGCGAACGAAGAAGCCACTGGACGCATCGGTTCACTTGGGCGCAACGACTTGGTCTCCCGTTCCTGCGGCCCGCTCAACCCGCGAAACCCACCCCATGGACGGTATCTTGGACCTTGCACTCGTCGGCAGTTGGACTGGCTTCCCGGCATCTCAAGCGGGCCACCGTTCGGCCCAACGCATCCTGCGCCGCCCCCCTCACCCAGGCCCAGAACAGGCAGCGGAAAAGAGATGCCCAACGGGAGCGGTTCAGGTTCGCAGGCTTCGGCGGAACCGGTAGAAGCGATGTTCGCAGAGGTTGCAGCGCAAAGGCACCATGCCGATGCAGCGAAACAGGATGTCGAACAGTCGGCGATGCGACCTCCGGATGTCGGGTTCATGGCACTTTGGACATCTAATAGCCATAGCTGGCAATCTCCTGAAAACCTAAGGCCCGGCGAAGTAGGTCTTCCAAGGCGGCTTCCGCTGCATTCAGAACTGCAAGGCGCCCCTCTCCTCACAGACACGAAGCAGCCGGAGCAGTGTATCACTATGATGCACTCACCACGATCAAATCGCAATCAGATCTTCACCCGGGCAGCAGCCACATCGCTGACGTTGACCCGGCAGAAAACAATGAGATGTATAACCGGAGCGAATCATGCACTAAGGCTTCTGCGAAACCGGAAGAAGCGATGTGCGCAGAGGTTGCAGCGCAAGGGCACCATGCCGACGATGCGCAACAGGATATCGAACAGTCGGCGATGCGACCTCCGGATACTGCACTCACGGCACTTTGGACATGATATAGCCATAGCCAGCAATCTCCTGAAGGAACTATGACCTGGCGAGGCAAGTGTTTCAATGGCGCTTTCAACGCATCAACAACTGCAAGACGGCGTAATCCCCAGTTCGTCAGTTCTCCTGGGGGATACCGATACGATGCTCCAGCCACGACAAAGTCGCGTTCATGCGGGATAATTCATATTAATTTCCAATGCGCCCTGTGGCGCATTCTTCCGCGCCGGAAGGTTGGCCTTTACCCCAGGAATCTGCCCTTATGACCCGGTATGAACTGCTTCATCTGCTCATCGCGCAGGCCCGAACCAACGGCTTCGACTTCCGCAAGTGGTACACCGCCAGGCTCGGCTTGCCCTGGGAGTCCACACGCCAGTCGCTCGAAACCCTCTGTGCCCAGCGCCGCTACTACGCCCTCCTCTTCTCCCACGAGTTCGCCTCCAGCTTCTGGAAGGCCGGAGAACGCATCACCTTCCAGGTGCCCAATCAGACCTTCACCCGGCGCAAGGCGGATGGCACCATCGCCACCGTGAGCCGCAAGGCATACACCCGGCGCAGCGCCCGCCCCGATGCCTGGCGCTATCACCTGCGCGAGCTCGCCCTGGCCGAGGAGCCCCTGCGCACCATGCGCAAATACCTGCGCGTCAACGAAGACCTCAACCCAGACGACCAGCCAGAGCCATCCATCCCCGCCGGCCAGCCTTCCCCGCCCACGCCCGTCGACAAACCAGCTCCCGCGAAAATTTCCCTCGTGCGCCGCCGCCCCACTTGAAGCCCTACGGCTTCAGCCCCGCCAGCGCCTTGCGCGCCTGCTTGGCCTCTTTGTCCACCGGATCCAGCTTCAGGCACGCGTTGAACTCCGCTATCGCTTCATCCCGTTTCTTCAATCGCAGCGCCGCCTCGGCCAGCGCAAAGTGCGCGTCCGGGTCGTCGGGTGCCGTCTTCACCGCATCCTGGCTGCGCAGATACGCCCCTTGCAGGTCGCCCGTATCGGTGTAGAACTTGGCCACGCTCAGGTCCTCGGCCTCGCGCTCCTCAGGGGTCTGCAGCTTCGTCCCCACGGGATTCGCCCGGTGCAGCAGGTGCCTGCCCGTAGTGCCTTCACTTCCCTTGTCCGTCAGCCCTGCCGCATCCGGAGACCCCGCCGCCTTTGCATCGGGATCGGTCGTCTTTGCATCCGGATCGTCCGTAGCCGCATCGTTGCCAGAGTTGGAACTGGAGCTGCTGCTCGAAGAACTGGAGCTGTCGCTCGCCCCACTCTCGCTCGCCCCACTCGCACCCGCACCACTCGCACCAGGACTGCCGTTCCCGGCGCCCGTTACGTCCTCAGGAAATGGAAACTGAGCAGCCGTCTTCCCCGCCGATGCCGCGCCGGATGCGTCAGGCGTCTGCGGAAGGCCGCTGAGGTTCGGCGCAGCTGTCCCCGGAGTCAGTGGTACACCGCCTCCGCTCCCCTCCTCGGGGAACGGAAACGTCTCCGCCGCGTTCGTCTTGCCCGAGGCCGCAGGCGCCGTGCCGCACGGCACAGGCTGCGGCGTCACTGAACACGGCGCGGGGTTGGCCGCTGGCGTTGGCGCGGGACCCGTCGCTGGCGTACTCTGCGCGCTGCAGGCAGCCGCAGCCCACGCCATCCACGCACCCGCAACCACTGCAATCCCGAAGTGTCTCCCCATCTCGGCCCGCTCCGACTCCAGTTTAGACGATTCCCCCCGCGTAAACGTCTTTCTCCCACCCCCACCGGCAGGGTTCGCCTCGTGCGTCTGGTATCGTCTGCCCACCACCTCTACTCGTCGCACAGAATATCGGCGTTGTAATTCAGCAGCATCGCCTTGGCCGGCGATGGCAGTTTGCCCAGCGTTATCGTCTGATCGATTGCTCCGTCTCCGTGTATGACCACGTTGAACATCCGCTTGACCTCGCCGTCCTTCAGCTCCATATACACCGGGACCAGCATCACAAAGCTCGGCGACACGTTGCTCTGTGAAATCTTCAGATGCACGCTCGTAATGCCCTTGGCAACGGTGAAATCCGAGCTGATCGTATAGTGCGGCAGCTCCCTTCCGTACACCCACTCGTCGAAGAACCAGTCCAGCTTTCCGTTGCCCTTCAGGTCCATCCAATGCGGCATGGAGCGCTCCATCGCCGTTTTCCAGTCCTCGGTGCGCGCCAGCTTGCCCGCGTAATCCCGCACAAACTTCTGCATCTCCTGGTGGAACTGCTTGTCTTTAAAGGCCGGGGACCAGAACAGCATCTCCAGCATGTGGACCACGTACGCGCCCTTGCTGGCCATCAGCACCTGGTACAAGTCTTCGCCGGACTCGGAGTTCGAGGTCCGTTCTCCCATGGTCAGCGTCCCTGCGTCGAACGCTCTCACACCCTGACTGTTCTTCTGCAGCAGGTTCTTCTGCTGCTCCTTCCAGAACTCCCGGTAGTCCTCAGGCTTCGTCGACGTGCTCTGGATGAACACGCCCGCCGAATAGTTGGCAAAGCCCTCGTTCATCCATTGGTCGCGATAGTTGTAAAACTGCACCAGCCCCCCCCACCATTGGTGCGACACCTCGTGCGGCGTCACCTCCTTCCAATAAGTGCTGTCGAATAGCCCCAACTGGTCCTGCACCGTCGGGTCCAAAAAGCCGCAGATGGGCAGCGATACCAGCATCGGCCAGTTCTGCCCGTTGTTGCAGGCGCTCTGCTCGGCCAGCGCCACATGGTCGTAGGGCAGCTTGCCGAAGTTGTCCGAATAGATCTGCATGGCCGCCTTGCCCTGTGCCAGCTCACTCTTGAGCGCCTGCACGCTCGTCAAGTTGCCTGCGGCAGCGTTCTGCAGCAGAGGCTTGTACGCATCCGGCATGCCCACGTCGGCGTATGCGTCCACGCCGACGCCATCCGTCGTCTTGTCCCCTTGCGTTTTAAAGTTCCCCAGGTTGAATCCCGCCGCTGCTATCGGCGCGTCCGTCTTCCACTCCGCCTCCATCCTTGCATCGCCCTCCGGAGCCAGGCTCACCTGCTTTCCCGTGGCAACCAGCTGTAGGTTCTTGGGCAGATGGAAGGTCATGTGGAAGTTAACCGCCTCGGCCACCCCTCCCTCCCCGCAGGGATACCAGCGGTTCTGCGCGCCCGCAACCAGGTGGTATGTATCGTTGCCGTCCGCGTGCAGCGCGTCCCCGCCGCTGTAGACCGTCAGCAGCCGCAGCCTATCGCCCTCCTTTATCGCCTGCGGCAGCACCACCGCAAAGTCCGTATCGCCGTCCTTGTCCTCCTGCACAAAGTCCAGCGGCGCTCCGCTCTCGCTGTACACCCCCGAGACGCGCAGCGTCGGGTACAGGTTCAGCCGCACCACGCGCACCCCATCCCACAGCGCCGTCATCGTTGTCTCCGCCGAGGCCTTCATCGTTCCCGTCAGGTCCAACGTCACGTCCAGCCGCTCGTCCGTCACCTGCACGCGATTGCCGAAATAGTCCCCCTCTGAGTTCTGCATCAGGGACGACACCCAGGGCTGCAACCCGGCGTCGTTCCAGGTGGATAGCTCCACCTCATCGGGCGCGGCGTGGAACGTCCCTTGGGGATCGACGATAAACAGCATGTTGTGTCCGCTCAGCGCTCCACTCATGCGGTAGGACGCCAGAAAGAACTCGCCCTTGCCACTGCCTCCGATCACATCCGCCAATATCCGCAGGTCCAGGTTCTCGCGCAAATGCTTGCGAAATCCGTTCGCCAGCTCCGCGGCCGCCCCACCCACTTCTCCCGTCGGCGCGCCCGCTGCTCCTGCCGACGCCTTGCGTATCTCCTCCGCCGTCCCGTCGGTAAAGCGCATCGCCAGCGTAGTAAAGTTCTGCTCCATCGCCTTGCCCTTGGTCAGCAGGGCAAGTGAACGCTGTTCGGTTGCGTTCCTCACCGTCAGATTGAACTGTCCCTTGCCAACAAAGACCGCGCCCGTCACCTGTCCCTCCACCGGCGCGTAGAAATAAAAACTGCCCTGGTCGAAGTAGAAGCTGCCGCCCTCGCGCTCCAGCGTAAAGTCCTTCACCGTTACGCCATCGGCCCCAGGCAGGTCGGCCCGCAACGCCGCATAGACGCTCTGCGAATTGGGCGCCTTCGCCGGTCCGTTCGGCTCAATCGGCCGTGACGCGTTCTGCGCGCACGCACTCGCCGCCATTAACAGCACGGGAAGATAAATTGCCCTGCAATCCATGCCTGCCAAGTTACAGCCGACACAACGTCATGCGCAATCAATACATGAGCGGCTTGTGCAAATACCGCCTGGGAAATCTCTGCACAAGTCCGTGTCCTGATAGGGCGGGACTTTAGTCCCGCCGCAAGCGGTCTATTGCCAGCGCGGCTTTAGCCGCCGAGGGAATCTCGATCACTTGTGCAGACCTTACCTGGATTGCACAAATGTCGCACACCACCCTCATCCGCACCACTCCCGCTAGTTGTCGCTCAGCACATCCGCGTTGTAGTTCACCAGGAACGCCTTGGCCGGCGAAGACAGCTTGGGCAGCGTAAACACATGGTCGATCGTGGTGTCGCCCGACATCGGCGCTTTAATAAACATGATTGTCGTCCCGTCCTGCATTTGCAGATACACAGGCACCAGCATGATGAAGTCCTTGGACACGTTGCTCTGTTCCAGCTTCAAGTGCGCGCTGGTGGTTCCATCGGCGTTCACCTTGAAATCCGATGTCACCGTGTAATGCGGCAGCTCCGTCCCGTAGACATACTCGTTGAAGAACCAGTCCAGCTTGCCGTCGCCCTTCAGGTCCAGCGTCTTGGGCATCGTCTTCTCCAGCGACGCCTTCCACTCCTCGGTCGTCGCCGCCTTGCCCGAGTACTCCTTCACAAACTGCTGCATCGAGTTCTTGAACGCCGCCTCCTGGCCCTGCGGCGTCCAGTACATCATCTCCAGCATGTGCAGCACGTACGCGCCCTTGCTGTAGATCAGCAACTGGTAGACGTTCCCGTTCTTCTCATTCGACACCCGTTCGCCCATCGTCAGCGCCCCAACGTCGATCGGACGCTTGCCCTCGGCGTTCCTCTGCAGCAGGTTCTTCTGCTGCTCCTTCCAGTAGGCGCGGTACAGGTCCATGTTCGGCGAGGTGTACAGCAGGAAGATTCCAGCCGAGAAGTTGGCGAATCCCTCGCTCATCCACTGGTCGCGGTAGCTGTTGAACCCCACCAGTTGTCCCCACCACTGGTGCGACACCTCGTGCGGTGTCACCTCCCTCCAGTAGCCCGCGTTTTCGTCCAACAGTCCCAGCTGGTGCCGCACTGTATTGTCCCAGAAGCCGCAGATCGGCAGATACACCAGCATCGGCCAGCTCTGCCCGTAGTTGCACGCCGTCTGCTCAGTCAGCGCCACATGGTCGTACGGCAGCTTGCCGAAGAAATCCGAGTAGATCTGGATCGCCGCAACCCCCTGCGAGACCTCGTTCGGCAGCGCCGTCACGGCCGATAGGTTGCCCACTGCCATCTGGCCCGTATCCTCCGCCAGATCAGACAGATTCTTGTAATCGTCCGGCAGGTTGACATCGGCGTACGCCGTCACATCGAACCCCTGCGGCGTCTTGGCCTCCTTCGTCTTGAAGTCGCCCAGGTTGAACCCCGCCACCGCAATCGGCGCGTCGGTCTCCCACACCGCCTTCATCATTCCTCCGCTCTCCGGCGTCAGGCTCACCTGCTTGCCGGTGGCCACAATCTGCAGGTTCTTGGGAATGTGAAACGTCATATGGTAGCTGGCGAAGTCGCCCATCCCGCCTGTGCCCGCCGGGTACCAGCTCTCGCGCGCGCCGGGAATCAGGTAGTACGTCTCGTTGCCGTCGGCGCGCAGGGCATCATGTCCGCTGTACACCGTCAGCAGCCGCAGCGTATCGCCCGCCTTGGCCACCGCCGGCAGAATCACCCCAAACTCCGGATCCAGCTTCTTGTCCTCCTGCACAAAGTCCAGCGGCGCCCCGCTCTCGCTGTACACCCCGGTGACGCGCAGCGTCGGGTACAGGTTCAGCTGAACTACGCGCACCCCGTCCAGCAGGACCTTCACCGTCGTCTCCGCCGACACCTTCATCATGGCGCCGCGGTCGATCGTCGCGTCCACCCGCTCGTCGGTCACCTGCACCCGCCTGCCGCTGTTCTTGTCCGGGTGCTGCATCTTGTAGGCCACCCACGTCTGCAGCTCCACGTCGCTCCACGACGTCAGCTCCACCTGGTCGGGCGAGGCATGCGCCGCACCATCGGGATCCACAATAAACAGAACATTCCTCCCCGTCAGCAGGTTGCCCATATGGAACGACGCCAGGAAATACTGACCCTGCCCGCCGCTGAGCAGATCGGACAGCATCCTCAGTTCCACGTTGTCGCTCAGGTCCTTGCGATAGTCCCTGGCCAGGTCCTCGGCCGCGCTCCGCACATGCCTCTCCGGCGCGCCCGCTGCCCCCGCAGACGCCTTGCGGATCTCCTCCGCCGTCCCGTCCGTGAAGCGCAGCACCAGCGTCGTGAACTCCTGTGTCATCGTGTCGCTCTTGGTCAGCAGCGCCAGCGAGCGCCTCTCGCCCGCATCCCGCGGCGTCAACTCGAACCGCCCCGTCCCCACAAACACCGCGCCCGTCACGCGTCCCTCCACCGGCGTGTAGAAATAGACGCTTCCCTGGTCGAGGTGGAACTTCCCGCCCTCGCGCTCCAGCGTAAGGTCCTTCACCGTCACGCCATCGGCCCCGGGCAGGTCGGCGCGCAACGCCGCATAGACGCTCTGCGAATTGGGGGCCTTCGCCGGTCCGTTCGGCTCAATCGGCCGTGCCGCACTCTGCGCGCACGCACTCGCCGCCATTAACAGCACGGGGAAGAAAAAAGCTCTAGTAAACATGCCAGCCAACTTACACCCGCACCAGGCACGGTTCAATGAAGAAGTAATGGAGAATCAGTGATCTACGTGCGAATATCGCACAATCTGTGCTAACACCGTCTATCCACCACATCCTCGCCGCATTTGGGGTGCCCCATTCATGCCGGAGCCCCATCAAGGCATGAGTGGGTTGCAGCACAGCCATCCACAACGCCATCCGTTCGGGCGGTACAATCAATCTCGTCCATGGCCTACCAGGTTCTAGCCCGCAAATACCGCCCTCAGCGCTTCGCCGACGTCGTCGGCCAGGACCACGTCACCGTCACCCTCGCCAACGCGCTCGCCCAGGACCGCATCGCCCATGGATACATCTTCAGCGGCCACCGCGGCATCGGCAAGACCACCATCGCCCGCATCCTGGCAATGTCCCTCAACTGCCGCAATCCCATCGGCTCCCCAGCCCGCCCCACCGTCGAGCCCTGCCAGGTCTGCGAATCCTGCACCGAGATCCGCGCCGGCAACGCCGTCGATGTCATCGAGATCGACGCCGCCACCAACCGAGGCATCGACGAGATCCGCGAACTGCGCGACGCCGCCCGCTACGCCCCAGCGCGCGATCGCTACAAGATTTACATCCTCGACGAGGCACACCAGATCACCGACGCCGCATTCAACGCCCTTCTCAAGACCCTCGAAGAGCCGCCCCCCCACATCATCTTCATGATGGCCACCACCCAGCCCGAGGACATTCCCCAGACCGTCCGCTCGCGCTGCCAGCACTTCAGCTTTCACGCCGTCAAGCTCATCGACATCCTCGGCCAGCTCCGCTCCATCGCCGCCGCCGAAGGCGTCCTCGCCGATGACTCCGCCCTCGCCCTCCTCGCCGAGGCCGGCGACGGCTCCATGCGCGACGCGCTCTCCATCATGGACCAGGCCATCGCCTCCGCGCCCATCGAAAACGATCACCCGCGCCTCGACGCCGCCCAGATTCGCGAGCTCATGGGCACCGTCCCCAACGCCGTCTTCGAGCGCATCTTCGAATCCGTCAACGCCAGCAACTCCCCCGAAGTCATCACCCAGGCCAACCAGCTCCTCGACGCCGGAAACTCCCCCGCCCAGCTCGCCCGCCAATGCGTCCGTTACCTGCGCAACACGCTCATCGCCAAGATCGCCGGCCTCACTCCCGAGGGCGAATCCGCCGAGGGCATCGGCAGCGAGCTGCTGCAAATCTCCCCCGACGAGCAGCGACGCGCCGCACGCACCGCCGCCCTCTTCAGCGAGGAAGAACTCAGCCGCTTCCTGCAAGTCATGCTGCGCACATTCGACGAGCTGGGCTATCGCCAGGAGCAGCGCTTCCACTTCGAGCTCGGCCTGCTCAAGCTCG
>Ga0187869_10002311_pt1 | contig 15338 bp, 8 predicted proteins | sample June2016WEW_13_1_2_FD_132972 | JGI IMG/M metagenome (GOLD analysis project Ga0187869, IMG submission 132972) | Peatland microbial communities from SPRUCE experiment site at the Marcell Experimental Forest, Minnesota, USA - June2016WEW_13_100 | ecosystem: Environmental > Terrestrial > Soil >...
AATCATGCCGGCTTACATCTACAACCCAGGCCTGATTGATTCCTGGTTCATTGCGACCGGTGTTTTCGGTCTCTTGATGATTATGAACAGTTCATTGGTTGCATCCGCAGCGATGGTGAGAGAACGAGAAACCGGGACGATGGAGCAACTGCTCATGTCTCCCGCAAGCACGACCGAGATCATCATCGCCAAGATCGTGCCCCTATTTGCCTTGCTCTGCATCATGATGCTGATGTGCGTTGCGACCCTCAAAATCGCATTTCACATCCCGTTTCACGGCAGCTTGCCCTACGTTTTATTTGGCGGCATGTTGTGTATTTTGTCCGGAATCAGTATTGGCACGGTGATTGCAACTTTCAGCAAGTCTGCGCAGCAAGCACAGCTAACTGCCTTTTTTATCAACCCCCCGTTGTCTTCTTTATCGGGAGCCCTGAACCCAGTCGAAGCGATGCCGCGATGGATGCAGTCCTTTACGATCCTTAATCCCATTCACCATTTCGCGACCATCGCCCGCAGCGGCATGCTCAAAGGAAGTGGGATCGTCGCGCTCTGGCCCAATTTTCTGGCCCTGTTGATTTTTACCATCGTCCTGGTTTCGCTCAGCGTCTGGCGATTTGGCAAGCAACTCAGTTAGGAAGGAAAGGCACGGTCAATTGTCCATGGTCAATTGTCTATGAGGAAGACGAAACTGAACACGCGGCCGAGTCGCCTGAAGACGATTGCCACATTGACCGTGTTGAGCATTTGCATTGCAGGCGGAAAAACGTCTGCACAGACGGCGCTGTCCCAATCCCAGGGCACGCAAGCAACACAGTTGCCGCTTTCGGGCCGAACCAGTCAGAGCGGCTCAGTGACGGCCACGCAGTCAACCACTCCGGGGGTAGCGAGCACGGTCAACACTCTGAATCCCACGGTTCAAGTTCAAGGGGCTTACTCGGGAAGTACATCTGGTATTTCCAACGCGCCGTTCTCCGGCAAGCTGTCTCTGCGAGACGCCATCCGACGCGGGCTTGAGTACAATCTTGGAGCAGTTGGGCTCGCCCAAGCTGTGCGTCAGGCGCATGGGCAAACGCGTGTGGCACGCAGCGTACTACTCCCGAACCTCACCGGCGATCTAGCCGAAACCGTGCAGCAGACCAGCCTGGCAGCCGAGGGCTTTAAGTTCAAGCTTCCAGGCTTCTCTTTGCCGTCTATCATAGGGCCCTACAACTACATTGACTTGCGGGCCCGTCTCACGCAAAACGTAGTGGATCTCACAGCTTGGAAAAACTACAAATCGGCCAATGAAAGCTTCCGTGCAAACCAACTTTCGGCTCAAGATTCCCGCGATCTCGTGGTATTAGCGGTCGGGGGCGCTTATCTTTTGGTCATTGCCGACAAAGCCAGAGTGCAATCAGCCCTTGCTCAACTGGACACAGCGAACGCTCTTTACCAACAAGCATCACAGCAACGAGCAGTAGGCGTAATGGCTCAAGTGGATGTCGATCGCAGTCAAGTGCAAGCTCTCACTCAACAGCAGCGAGTAACTTCACTGCAGAACGATCTTGCGAAGCAGAAGATCAACCTGGCGCGGATGACCGGTTTACCGCCTAACGATCAGTATGACCTCTCCGATGACGTCCCTTACTCGACTACCCCGCCGATTACCATGGAGGAGGCGTTCAGACAGGCCTTCGAGCAACGTCCGGATCTAAAGGCCGCGGCGACTCAAGTCCGCGCCGCCGAACTCGCGCGATCTGGCGCGCGCTCTGAACGACTGCCCTCTCTTGGGGTGAACGCCGATTATGGAGTGATCGGGACCACTCCGGACCACTCTCACGGAACGTTCTCGGTTACGGGAACGCTGAGCTTCCCCATCTGGCAGGGCGGCCGGACGGGCGGCGATATCGAGCAAGCCGACGCCACTTTAACGCAAAGACGCGCCGAACTCGAAGATCTCAAACTGCAAGTAGAGGGAGACATTCGAAAAGTCTATCTCGACTTAGAGGCGGCAACGAGCGAGGTGGAAGTGGCGCAGAGGAATGCGCGGGTCGCCAAGGAGACTCTCGATCTCACGCGACAGCGTGTGGAGGCGGGTGTGGCCGACAGTGTTGAATTGGTTCAGTCGCAGGAAGCGCTGGCGGGCGCTGAGCTTGACTATATCAACAGCGTGTTTTCCCACAACGTCGCCAAACTAAGCCTTGCCCGCTCCATGGGCCGCGCAGCAGAAAACCTGCCGAAGTTCCTTAGCACCCCATGAAACACGCGTGCAGCAGCGTGGTCCTTCCGAAAAACGATTGATGAGCATTTGCCACGGAACGAACCGCACCGCTGGACTGCGATCAATCGAAATGTTCCTAAACCGACGGATAAGTCCCGGTAGACGGGCTTGTGGCTACCAAGGTTTGTGATTGGCCAGAAACGGGCTTCGGGGAGATTAAGAGATGATGTCCTCGAAGAGGACGTCTGGACAATCGCCCCGCTTGCCTCATCAAACACCAAACGATTTCTGAATGCTGCGCGGCGTTATGGGAAGTAATCTCTGCGGCAATGTTCGGGACTCCTACAGGCGCAAGAAAACCTACCCGCTCGTCGGCTAACGCTCCTTCAGTCCAGTGGCCACTTTGAAGATCGTGCCGTTTTGAATATCCCCTGGCGCCACCGTTCCACCTTGCACTGCCAGGCCGTAGAAATTGCCATCGCTCGCTTCGATCAGGCTGAGGACGTCGCAACCAACGGTGTTGCAGTCGAATTCCTCACTGAAGATCGTCTTTCCCTTTGGAGTGATGGCGAATACAGCGCCGGGATAGGGTGGATAAACATTGAGGTCGTTGATCAGGCCATACAGATTGCCATCGGAGCCTTCGAGCAGCAGAGTTGGGGGGTACGCGCCCTGAGGTGTTTTCTGAAGGACTTTGTACGTCCCGGCGGTACTGATCTCGAAAATGCCGGTTTTCTCGTTGTTGAATACTCCATAGAGCGTGCCGTTCGAGCTTTGGGTCAGGACGGTGGCTCCGGCATTTTTGGGGAAGGTGTGAACGGTGGTGTAGACGCCGCCCGTAGTCAAACGGAAAATGCTTTCCCTGACTTTGGGCGCGAAGGAGGACGCGACTCCATACAAATTGCCGTCGGTGCCGGCGATGAGCAGGACGCCCGCACTCGAGGGGAGGTGGAAGTTGTAGAACTGGCTCCAGACGCCGTCGGGCGTGAGTTGGAACACAAACTCCGGGGTGATGCCATAGAAATTGCCGTCTCCCCCGAGAACGATGGGAAAGGCCTGATCGGGACAACCGGAGAGCGAACAGAAGCTGTATAGGATCTGCTGGGTTCCCGCGGTCGTGAGGCTATAGAAGACACCGGCGTCGTTGGCCCCGCCTAATGCGGTTACGCCATAGAGATTGCCGTCAGCGCCTGCTACCAAGCCATTCGAAGGAACCTCGCCGTTGGGATATTGTCCCGAACCATTGGGCGAGAAGTTATACAGGGTATTGACGTCGCCGGAGAGATTCGCTTGCCACACCGTCCCTCCACCGTTGCCGGACGCGCTATACGCGGTCGCTCCGTAGAGATTGCCGTTGGCGAGTTGGATGGGTCCGGGACCCGGTTGGAAGCCATAGGGACAGGTCGCGTAGTTGGGGGTGCAGTAAAAGGCAAAGAGTTGAGAGAGGGGCGGCGCGGATGGCGCTTGTGCGAAAGCGGAAACCGCGAACCCGAAGAATGCAACGTAAGTGAGAAGTGATTTCATAGATTTGATCTCCGGTGGTGGAATTCGAACGTTAACAAGTCTGGCGGGCTGAAGCTTACCCGATTGACTTTCCCGATCAATACGGGAAAACTCGCCTTCCGCGTCATGACCGGCCAGCGTTACTGGAGCGGAGTCAGCAGGAACGCATGTTGGTTGCCTGCGTTGTCCGTCCCGGTGCAAACGATCTGTCCCGCATCATTGATGCCACGGGCTTCGAACAGCACCCATTGCGACTGGGGAATCAGACTGTTAAGGTCCTGCATCTGCCCGCTTTGATAAACGAAGGCATGAACGTCACCAGTGACCTTGGCGGTGGCTTGGCCAACGACCACGCCGGAGTCATTGATGGCAAAGCCCCAGCTCCAGGCGTACGCGGGGTTGCCTCCGAGCTCTCCCAAAACGCCCAAATCTTGCATGGTGCCACCGACCGTCGTGATAAAAGCGTGCTCCCCGCCATTGGCTAGATAGGCGACACCGGTAATCTGGCCGGAATTGTTGATGGCCCATGCTTGGCTGAAGATTCCGCCGAGGGTCCCCAGGTCGGTCATCGTCCCGTTGGTCCAGGCGAAGCCGTGCAGTAGGTCCTGCGCCGTCCAGGAGGATCCGACAACGACTCCGGAGTTATTGATTCCGCGCGCCGTGGCCCATCCTGTGTTCGACCCCAGGTTGCCTAAGCCAATCATGGTTCCGTTGCTATAGAGGAAAGGTTCCTCGCCGCCGCCTGCCATTGCCGACTCGCCCGCGACTTGCCCGGAATCGTTGATTGCTTCACCATACGCGGTGCCGCCGCCCAGGTCGCCGATGTCGACAAGCTTGTGTTTACCAGAAATGAACGCGCGATAGGTTCCTTTCTTGTTCGTGGAGCCTCCCGCCACTTGGCCGGAACGATTGATGGCGATGCCAAAGGCATTGCCACCACCACGAAGAGCTCCAAGATTCTTCATCGCGCCATCGGAGTAAAGAAAGACGTCTCCGAAAGACCCGCTGGCGGGGCCGGACTGGCCGGTGACTTGACCGGACGAGTTGATGGCTCGAGCAACGGCAAAGCCCGACGGTCCGACGACCGAACCCAAATCCTGGACGCTGTACTGCTGAGCAAAAGCGAGTTGGAAAGACGTAGTGAGGAACAGCAGACTTGCAATTTGCTTTAAGCTCGGACATTTCATGGTAGCGATACCTCGCGGGAGACTTTGTCTGAGAACCCGCCGATCATGCGGCTCCCCAGGGAAAAGTGTCAAGCGCCATTCAACGCCGAAGAGACCGATTTTCGCAAATCACATGTCGCTTACATCCACCTCACAGGCTAAATGACTGATGAATAGGTATTTAGCTCTTCTTTTCGTCAGCGTTGACGACTGCTGTTGGCCGGGTTGACTTGGCCGTTACACTATTTGGAAGATGATTTACAAAGCGTAATGTTGAAGGTCTTCCCATTCGGCTTTGAATATGTCACCAGTTGAGCCAGGCAATTCGGAAAGCGATCGCTTGAATGAAAGTTCGCCCGGCCCCGGCGACCTAAAGTCAGCGCCCCAGCTGCATGTGAGTTTCGGGCTCTATGAATTCAACTTGCAAACGCACGAGCTTCGTAAGGGAGGCCTCAGGCTTAAGATTCCGCACCAGTCATTTCAAATTCTGGCCATGCTCCTCGAAAAACCTGGCCAGGTCGTCTCCCGCGAGGATCTGAGACGGAAGTTGTGGCCGAGCGACGTCTTCGTCAATTTTGAATCGAGCCTCAATAGTGCGGTGCAAAGGTTACGGAGCGCACTACAGGACACCTCTCTCGAACCCCGTTACATCGAAACCTTGCCCAGGGTAGGTTATCGCTTTATAGCTAGCGTTGAGTCGCTGGTTCCAGTCGCCGAGATTCCAGTCTCCCAGATTCCAGTCTCGGATGAATCGCTGCAAAGCGCCGCAAAGTTGGAGTCCGCGGAGTTTTCTTCGGTCGACACGACCCTCGGCCAGTTCTCGACTGTACAGCCAACAAAGCGTCGCATTCGGTCATTCTGGGCTGCGGCGGCTCTACTCCTGTTTCTTCTACCTCTCGTTCTGCTCGTCGCATATGGTGGGTATCGTTATAGCCGCCGAAATCAGCCTGTGCCAAAGGCGCAAGCTCAACCGTCGCTGGTGGTTCCCTCCAGTCTCACACGTCGGTCGGTTGCCGTGATGGGTTTCACAAACGCTTCCGGAAATGCGCGGGACGTCTGGTTATCGACCGCCTTTACCGAAATGCTCGCCACGGAATTAGCTGCGGGCGACCACCTCAGAACGGTGTCGGAGGAGGATATTGCCCGAGCGAAACTGGAACTCTCCCTAACCAATAATAAGGATAGCTACGGCGGCAATACCTTAAACAAGATTCGCAAGGACATTGGTTGCGATTATGTCGTCGCCGGCTCGTACCTCGCAATCGGACAAGCCGGCAATGGACGGCTTCGCCTCGACGCCCGCCTGCAGGACGCAGTAACCGGGGATACGGTTGCGAGCGTTGCAGTTGTCGGTTCCCAGTCGGACCTGTTCGATCTGGCGTCCCGCGCTGGTGAACAACTGCGGGCAAAACTGGGTGTGGAAGGGCTGACCTCGACCGAGGCGGAAGAAGTGAATGCCGTGTTGCCTGCCAATCCTGATGCAGCCCGCCTCTACTCCGATGCCCTCGCAAAGTTGCGCGTTTGGGACAATTTTGCAGCGCGAGTACTTTTGGAGAAAGTCATACGCTTGGACCCCAAATTCGCTCCGGCGCACTCCGGGCTGGCAAGTGCATTATATGGCCTGGGCTACCAAGCCATAGCATCCGCAGCCGGCCGACAAGCGATGGACTTGTCAGGCAATTTGCCGAACAGATTGCGGTTGGAGACAGCCGTGCGCTATTACGAGACTAACGGACACTGGGCGGAGGCGATCGGCGTATATTCCCGTTTGCAGCAAATCTACCCCGACCATCTTGATTACGGACTGGGCTTGGCCCGGGCGCAGTTTTATGCGATGGACGACGGCGCGGAAGCCGCAAGAGCGACCATTGCCTTCCTTCGGAAGTTGCCATCACCCCAAAGCAACGATCCGAGAATCGATCTTACTGAAGCAGTGATTCTGGGCCACCTTGGAGACTTTAAACGAGAACAGGCCTTAGCTGAAAGTGCAGCGAAGAAATCGGAAGAGATTGGAGCCTTGTTGCTGCTGGCAAAGGCAAAACAGATTACAGGAGACGCGCTGGATGATCTCGGAGACTTTCGTGGCGCGCTGGATGCCTATGGCATCGCTGAACGGCTCTACACCCAATTCGGCAATCTCGATCATTCAGCCGAAATCGCCATGAACGTGGGTCTGGTGTTAGGGCAACAGGGCGATCTTTCAGGGGCCCAGCACAAGATCGAGCAAGCGGCACACATATTCCGGACAACGAACAGTCGAGGGAATCTTTGCGCCGCACTCTCGAACCTTGGCGACATCTACCGCAGCCAGGGCCAGTTGCCAAAAGCCGAAACCGTGGTTCGCGAAGCTTTGGCTATCTTCGACCAACTTAACCTGAACGCGACGGGCCACAAGAGTGTTTTGACTTATAATCTCGCTGCACTGCTCCAACGTCGCGGGAGGTATCGCGAGGCACGAAATCAGCTGGAGCCGCTAGTCGAGAATCTTCGCCACGGGGGCGATAAGTCTCTTCTGGGGGCGGCAATGGGGTCCCTCGGTTCAATTGCTGAAGCTCAGGGAGAGATGTCAACCGCACTGCCCATGTACCAGGAAGCCGTTTCACTCTTCAAGGAGACAGGCTACAAGCCGGAATACGCCGGTGCCATGCGGTCTCTGGGGAAAGCCCTTTTCAAATCGGGAGATATTGAAGGTGCTAAGCAGGCGCTTTCCGAGGCGCTGTCAACGGACCGCGCGAACGGTGCCAAAGCCAGTACCGCGATAGACCAAGTGGCAATGGCCGAGGTATCGCCGGCGCAAGCGCCGGAAGAAGTCGCGACACTGCGATCCGCGATAGAGGAACTTCGCTCTCAGAAAATGAAGGACGACGAAATCGAAGCAGAACTCGTTCTCGCACGAGAGATGGTTCGGCAAAGGAAAACTTCCGATGCCAACCGTGTGCTGTTGCGAGCTGTCACTCTCGCGGCGAAGAGCTACGATCCGACCATCCGTTTCGATGTCGCGTTGGCCACGGCTTACGTCCAAGGCGCGGAACATCGTCTTAACGACGCCAGTCGCACCGTCCGTTCGGCACTCCGGAGCGCCGTGACCATGGGCTGCGTACGCTGTCAGCTCGAAGCGCGACTGGAACTAGGCGAGATCGAGATCCAATCTGGAAATGCGGAACAAGGGTATGCTCAATTGCATGAGCTTGCTGATGAAGCTGGGCGCAGAGGCTTCCGCCTGATTGCCGAGCGTGCCGCCGCCGATGCCAGATAGCCCCTTCAAACTCACCGGAGCAGCTGTATGCGGTCCAGAAACGGGCTTCGGGGAAGTCTCGGCTGGGTCGATTCCGACAAGCCGACATCTCGGTACTGATCCCACTTTATCTTTGTACCCGGGGTTCCTTGTGAATTAGGAACAAGGGGCTATGTTCCGAGTGGGCTGAGCAGAACGCAGCGCTCTGGATGCACGCGCAGCGCGCAAGATCAGCCATATGCCGCAACCCAGCCTAGGCTATTATTCTGAAATGTGACTGAAAGGCCAGACACACACACCAAGACCCTGCTTCGGAAGGGCTTTCTCCGATCCTTTGTTCGATGGCTTGTCATCGGTGTAGTGCTGGTTTGGTCGCTTGCCGCGCTGACCCTTCTGGCCAGCCGGTGGATCGACCCACCGACAACCGCGGTGCATATCCAGCGCCGTTTGCAGGCCTGGATTCGCCACACGCCGTATCACGAACGCTACAAATTCATTCCGCTCAGCCAAATCTCGCCTGATCTCCAGCACGCTGTTATTGCCGCGGAAGACGCGCGCTTTTACCAGCACCATGGATTCGATTGGCACGAGATCCAAATTGCTGCCGAAGACGATTTGGAAGGCGGTCGCACTCGCGGAGCTTCCACCATTACGCAGCAACTTGTGAAGAACCTATTTTTCGGAACGGGCCGGTCTGTTCTCCGCAAAGGCGCGGAGTTCACACTGGTACCGGTGGCCGAATTCGCTCTCGGCAAGAGGCGCATTCTGGAGATCTATCTCAACGTGGTTGAATGGGGCCCTGGTATTTATGGTGCAGAGTCGGCGTGTCGTTACTATGACGGAACCGCGGCCCGGAATATCGACCGCCAACAGGCGGCACGGCTCGCTGCGATTCTGCCGGCTCCCCTGAAGCGTCGGCCTGAGCGCATGAATAATTACAGCACGCTCATCCTTGAGCGGATGCGCCAAATGAACTGGTAATCGCGCGCCGCATTTCACCGATGCAAGCCGACTTCTCGTTACTGACCTGGCTTCGCTGCTCACTGTATTGATTCCCGATTGCTGACTACCTGGGATGCCGTGACTGGAGTAATTAATGACTGGAGTAATTAAGATGTTGCTATCTGGCTCTGCTCCCATCTAAAGCAACTCTATAATTCCGCTGTGACCAGACCATCCAAAGGCGCCCAGATCTTCCCGATTGTTTTTGGCCTGATTTTTATGGCCTTTGGGCTCGCTCTCGCAAGCGGCTTTCTCTTCGCTGCTCCCGGCCACGTCCAGGGGAATCGCTGGGTGGGAGTGCTGGTCAGCGCGATCTTCGCTCTGATTGGCGGTGGGGTCATTTACGCCGGAATCTATGGCAGCCACAAATTAAAGGAACAAGCAACAGTCGAGGCGTCCAATCCCCAATCTCCGTGGCTATGGCGGAAGGACTGGGCGGCGAGCCGAGCGGAAAGCAAGAACCGCAACAGCGCCTTCGGCCTTTGGGCGGCGGCGATTTTTGTGAACGGGATTGTGTTCACAATCGCGGCCTCGGTCGTGCCTCAACTCTTGCGGACCTCCGACCCCAAAGCATTCTTCCCGCTTGCGTTCTGCGTGGTTGGAGTCATTCTGGCGGGCGCGGCCATACGGGCCAGCATCCGGCGGAAACGCTTTGGCCAAACCTATTTCGAGTTCGCCTCGCTGCCCTTTTCGCCCGGTCGCACGCTGAAGGGCACGATTCACTTGCGCTTCAACACCGATGCCAGACATGGCATCGACCTGAGTCTTTCCTGCGTGCGCCAAGTCATTACGGGCGGGGGGAAAAATCGTTCCACCCTGCAGAGCGTTCTCTGGCAGGCTGACAAGAACGTGCCGCAGGCATCGCTGGCGCACGGACTCATGGGTGACGCCGTGATCCCGGTGGAATTCAGTATCCCGAGCGACGCCTACGAGTCGAATCACGACGATCTGAACGATCAGGTGCTCTGGCTCTTGCACGCCCAGGCCGACGTCCCAGGCGTGAATTATTCCGATGATTTCGAGGTCCCGGTTTTCCGGCGGACGCCATCGTTGGATTTAGCCTCGGCGGACTTGGCATCGGCCTCAGCCGCAGAGCCGGCGCCAATCTTTTTGAGCGACACGCTGAGCGACACGCTGAGCGACGCGCAGGGCGCAACCGCTCCCCCCGCCTTCCAATCCGATCCCACCGACGTGGCCGCTCCGCAGAATCCGAAAGTTGTAGTCTCGGCCGGGATGGACGGCAGCACCGAATTCTATTTCCCGGCGTTTCGCAACCCGTCCCAGATCCTGGTTTTGATCTTCTTCACCGCCGTGTGGACGGCCGTCGTCTATTTCCTCGCACATTCCAAAGCTCCATTGTTCTTCACCGTGGTGTTCGGACTGGCTGACCTCCTGCTGATCTACGGACTCATTCTTGCGACGCTGGTCTCCTTCCGCATCCAGGCAGGCAATGGCAGGATTGTCCGCCGTCGGGCTGTGCTCGGCATCGGAGGGGCTCGTGAATTTCCCTTCTCCGACATTGCTCAGATATTGCCCGTCACCCAGGCGCAACAACCAGGCGCACCAGCTTCTTACTCTCTTCGCTTGCAGATGAAGAATGGAGAGAAGGCGACGCTCGTCGACATGATCGATAACCGTCAGGAGGCGCGCTGGGTCGCCGCCCAACTGGAGAAACTCGCCGGCCTTAAACTTGACACACACGTCGCTGTCGACAATGTTCTCGGTGGCTACGGTCCGCCGCCGCAACGCGGACAAGCGCCATCAAGATCGCTCTCGCCTTTTCGCCGCAATAGTCCGGCCGCGATCGCGGTGGGGATCGCATTCTTCCTCGCCTGGACGGGTTTCGTCAGCTACCGTTTTCTCTCTCGGGGTTACGGCAAGCCCACCCGTGTATCCGGGGTCCCGGCAACGGCCAAGTCTTTCCCGCACCAGGTAGCTCACTCGCCGCTCACAGAGGTTGATCTGCAACATCTGCAAACGCTCCCCGACCAGGCGCAGGCGGAAGAATTGCTCGACCGGGCAATTCAGCACGATACCCGCGCGCTCGACCTGTTCGAGCAGAATATTGGCGTCTGGCACGATCTCCAGCGCACCGCGCTCATGAACGACTTGGAGAGGCGTTCTCAATTCTCCACCGACCTGCGCGTTCGCTACGCCAATGCGGATCTCAACCTGGCAATCAACGGAGTGCCGAAAACTGACGCCTCGGCGGACGCCCTCATCGCACAGGCGCAGGCCGACCCCGCGCATCGCGCCTACAGCGTGTTCGCGATGGGAATGCTGGCCGGCCGCGGCGTGGGCTACGATCGCATTTATCCCGTCCTGGTGGACTACGCCAAAAATGACCCGAACCCGCAGGTGCGCCAGTGGGCCGTCGAAGGCATGCGTTACCTCGGCACCGATGAAGCACTGGACCAGCTCTTCGATTCCTTTACCCACGACTCATCCGACGCGGTCCGCGATCGCGCGGGCTGCAACGTATCGGACTGCGGCAACTTCATGCGCAAACAGCGCATGCGAATGGTGCCCAAACTGATAGAGCTAGCCGCAGATTCCCAAACTACCCCGCAAATGCGTAGCTGGACGTTCCTCGCGCTGCATGAGGTGACGGACGCAGCTCTGCCTGGCGATGCATCGGCTTGGCGAGACTGGTATGCGCAACACGGGGCCGAAAAGATGGCCGAGTTTGAACAGTTGGACTGGTGGAAAGTCCGCGGCGATCAGTAGCACCATCCTTGAGACTTCACGATAGTCTCCGAGTCCCTGGGCAAACCGGGTGTTAGTCCCCGGGCCAGAAGCGGTACAACATCGTGAGCGAAACCGATCTGCGCGAGGCAGCGCGGAAGATGCAAGCGGAAGCGGAGAAGAAACCGTTCGTGCCCCAACTCGGTCACGATTCGGTCACGGTCGCGTTACCTGCTCAGGTGCGTGCGGTCAACTGATACACTGTTTTCAACGGTTTAAATGCCCGCCCGGATGGCGAAACTGGCAGACGCACGGGACTTAAAATCCCGGGTCCGTAACAGGACGTGACGGTTCGATTCCGTCTCCGGGCACCACTCAACCCACTAGTAGAACAATCGGTTAGGAAGCGCAGCAGCAGGAAGGAGTGGATTTCGACGCCAAACAATTGCATCGGCAAGCAGCTTGAGTGTCTCTGGGAATGAGGCCTCTCCATCTCCGGTAATTCTCTCGGGTGGTGGTCGGTCGGGTTCTGGAGACGCTCGGTTCGAGGTGAGTTCATCCCCCGAGCGAGAAGCACGCTGGATTTTCCATCCAGTTCGATGCGTGCGATAAAATATCCCGCCGACTTTGTACTTAAACGACCCGCTTGACAATACAGAACAACACAAATCCGGAGCGCGGAATCCCGTTCTCCGCGCTCCGGCACCGTCAGCCAGGAGACTAGCTACGGGGAACTTGCTTTTTTCTTGCGGGAAGCGCGCTAGAACATCTCCTGATGACTTAGCATCCTGAAGGAACTCAGGAAGAGAGAGCCCGCACACGGCTCGCTCACTCTTCCCGCAAACCGAGTTATGGCGTAACTTCAATCACCGTGCCTGCTCCGTATTCGCCGCCGTTGTTGCCGCCAAAAGCGGCCGTGGTGTAGACGTTGCCCTCGGTGTCGAGCACTACCCCCCCATAGGGTGCGTATCCGTCCGGTTGCTGGTCGAAGTTGTAGAGGGTCGTGAGGGTGCCATCCTTAGCCAGTTCGTACACGTTGCCCAGGTTTGTAGGGCCGCCGTTCAGCGTTGTGCCGTAGAGGTTGCCCTCTTTGTCGAAGACCAACGCCCCATACATAGGGTAATACCCGTCCGTGCCGTTGAAGGAATGAAGGACGGTTTCTTCGCCGGCTTTCTTGCCCTTCGCCAGCGTGTACTCGTAGATCACGCCGCAGCCCTCATTGTAGCCACACGAGCCGCCCGCCAGAGTGGTGCCATAGAGCTTGCCGCTCTTGAACACGGGAGGATTGTAGGGACGGCTTCCGTCCGCCCCACCCGTGAAGTTGTAGAGCACGCTGTACGCACCCGCCGCAGTAATTTCGAACAGGACGCCGTATCCGTAAGCGCCGCCCGCCGCGGCTACGCCATAGATGTTGCCCTTCGTGTCCAAGGTCACCCCGCAGACAGGAGTCCCCCCGTCGGCATAGCCAGTGAAGTTGTAGAGCGTGGTCAAACCGCCGCTCCCAAATTTAAACACATTGCCGTTGCCATATTTGCCGCCCAAGGTTGTGCCGTAGAGGTTGCCCTCCTTGTCGAAGACCGGAGTGACATACTCTGGGTTCGCCCCGTCCGTCCCTCCTTGGAAGGCGTAGAGAACACCCTCCGCGCCCTTCTTGGTTATCTCGTAAATCGTTCCGTACCCTGTGCCATCGTATAAACCGCCGGAGGGCGTCGTGCCGTAGAGATTGCCTTCCTTGTCAAAAGCCAGTCCCCCCAGTGGTTCTAACCCGTCATATGGTGGTTGGGTGTTAGCGGTGAAGGTGTGCAGAATCGTCTCTTTGCCTGTCGTCGTGCTTACCTTGTACACGATGCCATATCCGGTATTGCCGTCGCCGGAAGCGCCGCCGCCCTCCCAGGTTGTGCCATAGAGGGTGGTGCCCTTCAAAACCACTCCGGACTTTGGTTGAGCTCCGTCCGGGCTGCCGGCGAACCGGTATATCAGGGTTTCGGTTTGCGCCTGCGCCGGACGAGCCATCCCGGCCAATATCACCACAGCGGCGAGCATGGTAAGCGCGATTGCGGCCATGCCCGAATACTTCACTTGCCGATAGATTGAGTTCATATTAGGTCTCCTGGGAATCGGACTGCATACGACTTTCTTAGAGTGGGTCCCGTTGTTCGGTCCTCCGCGAGACTATGGCGCGAAGACGTACGGCGGTCAATGGTGTGGAGATAACGCCTGTGCGACGCGTATGCAACGCGATAGCGTTCGTGTTTGCATGAGGTTAGTGCGGATTATTGTCCCGCGGCGGGACGGGTGAGAGCGGCTGAAAATCCTCGTTCGAAGAGATTCGCCAAGGTATAGAATGTTAAGTCTCCCCCGAAGCGCGTCATCCTATGCGCTCTACATACGAGTCTCCGACCGTTGTTCGCTTCGGTGTGTTCGAGGGAGACTTACGCGCGGGCGAACTACGTAAGAGTGGAATCAAAGTCCACATCCAGGACTTGCCGTTTCGTGCCCTGGGTCTCCTGTTGAGCCGTCCCAACGAAGTCGTTACCCGCGAAGAGTTGCGCCAGGCGCTCTGGCCGGGCGACGTCTTCGTGGATTTCGACCGGGGCATCAGCACTGCCATCAAACGCCTGCGCGACGCACTGGGGGATTCCGCCGACAATCCGATCTTTGTTGAAACCATTGAGCGACGCGGCTATCGGTGGATCGGCCCTGCATTCATCGTCCAACCCTCACCGGCTCCCGACTCCGGTTCCGATGGAGTTGCGCCTGCCGAGCTGCCCAAAAGCGAAAGCGCGCCGAAGGCTTTTCCCTCGCCGCAGCACTGGACCTTACCTATGCGCTGGGCAGTGCCTGTCGCAATTCTAGCGGCGGTGGTGGCAGCGTCAGCAGGATTTGCGAGTTTTCGCTGGAACAGCCGCGCCTTCCGTCCCGGCTCAGTTCATTCGCTCGCCGTCTTGCCCCTGACAAACTTGTCCGGCGATCCCAGCCAGGACTATCTGGCCGATGGCATGACCGATGAGCTGACCACCGACTTGGCCCGCATTTCGTCCCTGCGTGTTGTCTCACGAACATCGGCGCAACAATACAGGAACTCGAACAAGTCGCTGCCCACGATTGCCAATGAGCTCGATGTGGACGCCGTTGTGGAAGGATCCGTCAGAAAAGAAGGTGACGTCATTTCCGTTAACGTGCAGCTCATTGACGCCCGCAATGATCGTCACCTTTGGGCGGACGTGTTGCGCCGGAACCTGGGCGGCGCTTCCGCGATACAGGATGAGCTGACCGAGGCCATCGCCCACCAGGTTGGAGTGCAGCTCACGCCGCTCGAGAAACAATATTTCTCCGGCCGCCATCCGATCGACCCCGCGTCGTATCAGGCTTATCTGCTGGGCCGCTACTACTGGAATCAGCGAACGCCGGACGCGCTCGCCAAAGCCGAAGGCTATTTCCAGGATGCGGTCAGCCGCGATCCGAAGAACGCATTCGCCTTCGCCGGGCTTGCCGACACCTACGTGGTCGATGCGTTGTTCGCGGCCAATCTGCCTCCCGATGAGGC
>Ga0187869_10002331_pt1 | contig 15237 bp, 10 predicted proteins | sample June2016WEW_13_1_2_FD_132972 | JGI IMG/M metagenome (GOLD analysis project Ga0187869, IMG submission 132972) | Peatland microbial communities from SPRUCE experiment site at the Marcell Experimental Forest, Minnesota, USA - June2016WEW_13_100 | ecosystem: Environmental > Terrestrial > Soil >...
CTATAATTCAATGCGCTAAAGATTCGGCTAATACAGGTGGAGACGTACGAAAAGTTCTTAATGTATTACAAACTGCTGCAGAAACAGCAGACGTGGAAGGATCTGAAACTATTACTATCCAACACATAAAAGACGCAGAAGAAAAAGTGCAAGATAACGATGTTATTAATGCAGTTTTAGTACTCCCGTTACACCACAGAATCATATTAATGAGTATTGCTAAGTTCATGAAACAAACTGATTCTGTTAGTACAGGAGACATAACCACAATGTATGAAATGCTTTGCAGGCAAATAAACCAAAAACCATCGATTAGGCAGACAGTATCCGAGTGGATAACATCACTTGATATGCAAGGTTATATCCAGTCTACTAAAATAAAGACGAAGACAGGTGGGAAAACTAGAATGATTTCAATCCCGAAGGTGTGTCTTGAACAGACAGAACAGGCTTTATATGGGGATTATCAATTAGAAGAGTTGAAAGAATATTTCCCCGTCATAAAGGGAGGATAATAACTGTGTTTAATCCATACGAGGAAATCGGTTCATGTTTTCCATTTCATCAGAGAGTAGTACTTTTAAATGTTCTAAGAATTGTAAGATCACAATTGAAAAAAAAAATATTAGTGTAGTAGATGTATATTCAAATTATATTGAAATGTGTAAAGAATATGGAATTGAGTCTGTTTATAAGGGAAATATACTCGAAGCATTAAAATTAATTGAGTTAGCAGGTTTTATTGAATTAAAAGGGGGAGTTTGGATTACAAAATTAGATTTAGGGCCATATACAGTGGATGAGTGGATAGAGGCCATTTGTCAAAGTTCTGAGTTTGATACTTTTAAAAAGTAATTGTTGGCTATAGTTTGATACTTTTAAAAAGTAATTGTTGGCTATAGATAGTGCTGCTCAGAGAAGAATACTTTTTTCCTAAAGATGATGGTTGCAGATCATTTCAATTGTTTTATTGATGAACTAATATTAAATTAGGCAGTGTACATAAATTTCTGTAAATTCTAAATGATTCTAGACCCTTTTTTTCTTCACCGCGATGAACAGGATTTATTGACTTTCAGGATGCATAGATTTTAAAGTAAAATATATGTATTTTTCCAATTTTTTAAAACAGCTTAATGCTATCGAAATTATGCTGGAACTGAATGATTATCCAATTGAAGATGGCTTTTTAATGTGGGCTATTTAGCATATTGCAGCTTTTTTTGGCTTATGTCGGAAATTTGAGTTAATTTTTTTCGGAATATCTGTTTTTCAAGTTGGAATGTTGTTATCTTGATGATATTATTAAAATTTTTAACAAGTAAACAATTAAAAGTAATATAATAGTTATTTAAAATGATAACTAAATATATTTTTTAAGTAGAAAAGTTTACTTTGTAGAGTGAAGTATTATTCATTTGTGTTTTTGTAGTTATTTTTACGCATTAATATTTTAACAAACACAGAGAGACTGAAAATGAACGAAGATAAATGTGCTAAAGCAAGTACAAATCAGATAATCATAATGGCTTTAGGAATCACTGCACTGGCACTTTTAATGCTAGTGAGTATCACAGGCGCAGCGCAATCCACAAATATTTGGTTCCATAAAGGAAGCGAGCTAATGAGCTCAGAAAAGTACAATGAAGCCATAAAAGAATATGATAAAGCAATTGAAATTAACCCGCATGATTCATTAGCTTGGTACAATAAAGGACTTGCTCTTGATAAGTTAAACAAGCATGAAGAAGCAATAAAAGCTTATGACAAAGCAATTAAAATTGGTCCGCGGGATTCAACAGATTGGTACAAAAAAGGAACAATTTTAGGGAAATTAGGCAAGGATGATATAACGATAGAAACATTTGACAAAACAATTGAAACTAACCCGCCGGATTCAACAGATTGGTACAAAAAAGGGCTTGCTTTATTTGAATCAAATGAATACAATGAAGCAATAAAAGCATATGACAAAGCAATTAAACTTAACCCGCAATACTCAGATGCTTGGATAAAAAAAGGACGTGCTCTAGAGCATTTAAATAAATCAGATGAAGCCATAAAAGCATATGACAAAGCAATTGAAATTAACCCGCAGAATTCAGTGGCTTGGAGCAATAAAGGAGCTGTTCTGGCCAATTTAGGTAGGTTCGATGAATCAGTAACAGCACATATTGAAGGAATTGAAATCAACCCGCAACTCTGAAGCTTGGTACCTTATTAGATAGAACAATAAAAGTCTATGACAAAGCAATTAAAATTGATCTGCAGGTTTCAATAGCTTGGTATAAATAAAGGAACTCTATTTAAATAGATCAAATAAATACAATTTGTAGATTGAATAGGTACTTAATTTTCATTTATTTTTATCTTTCGTGAGATCAATATAACGACTTTTTGGCTTTTGAATGTAGCACATTTTTTAATAAAAACTACGTATAGTCGACACAATCCGGTCAAAATGTTCGGTGTTTTTGGCTGAAATTGATAAAATGCAGAGATTTTAAGACAAAAACTATGCATAGAATTTCAGTATTAAATAATAGTAAAACTCACAGAACAGAAAGAAATAATGCTAAAATCCAATGTATTCCCTTCATTTGATAAAGTGCTACTTTTATTGCAAACGATGTCAACGACAATTCAAATATAATCCAATAAACTGTACACTAGAATGCGCTGGTAAATTTCTAAGCTGTGATCGGATATGATCTAAATTAAAATATCCGTCGAAAAAAAAGCATATAATTTTCGTTGAAATAGATCGGAGAAAATACTGAAGAGTGCTGCTCCTTTTTATTATAAGGCTTTGGATTATCAGTAAATTCTATTTTTATTGCATATAGACCCTAACATACAGGAAAATAAAAATATAGTCATCAATTCAAGGCAGCTTCTCAGATATTTATTCTCAATGCCTTGAAAGTGGCTATGATGCTGTTTATCCTACTCTCAATAGCTCTTAGATTCAGTGACTGTTCTAATTAGCTCAATCAGTGATGATGATGCCACAAATAGCCATTCACTAGTGGTGCTCCATAAGGATACAAGTTACCAGGGTAAGGGTATAAGTTACCAGGGTAAGGGTATAAGTTACCAGGGTAAGGGTACAAGTTACTAGCTTGATCAGTTACTTTGATTGTAACAGTCTTTGATGCTATATTATAATGTACGAGATCAGTTGGTATGAATAAAACATTCAACATTTGTGTACCTACATTCAATACAGTTCCTGCTGATGGGATATATGCAAATGTTCCAGGTACTGTAGCAGTCGCATCTAGTTGAGTACTGCTCAATGGTGTTCCATAGACTATGTCAGTAGGGTTACTCCAGGTAATTGTAGGAGTAGTATTTTGAGGAGTTGTTGTCAAAATATTTATTGTAGCGAGCATTGAATTTGTGCCGTTTGTGTTGCTTACAGTCTCGTTAACTGTATAAACTCCTGCAGCAAGGTAGGTATGCGTTGGATTCAGCTCAGTTGAAGTAGCTCCGTCTCCAAAGTCCCATCCCCATCCTGTGGCGTCTGTAGAGAGGTCTGTAAATTGAACCGTAAGGGGAACATTACCATTGGTTACGTTGGTATTGAAATTCGCGATGGGTAAACCTTTTTCAGAACTACTTTCTGGATCAGTAAATGCCTTGATGCACACATCAGTATTTGAGTAACCCGGCTCTGTTGTTATATCGGTCCAGGTATTTCCATCAGAACTTACAAAACTTTCTGATGCGTTTGCTGTTGCCTGACTACTATGGCCACTGATAGGCATTTCCACAGGAATCGGGTATTGATATGTAGGGTTTGTAAGCTCTAGTACTACTGAAAATTTTTGGCCGGCGTTGAGCTGCACTCCGAAATTCAGGGGAACTGTATGATAACCTGCACTTGAAATTGTTCCACTCTGGGTAAGAGCAGGACCAGTTTGACTAATGGGGTTGGATCCTATATTATTGTAGATATTGATTACATAATTGCAGTTTAGGTCTGTTGTATAGAAACTTACTGCTTTGAGGACTTCATTAGAATTTGCAGTAAAGATATTTGCACCCCAGCCAGTTGTGGGATTATTTTGCGATGTGTTAATTTGCTGGGTCCATCCAAGTGGATCGTATTGGTAGATGTTTGTATAATCTTTAGGGTTTTCAGCTGTGAAGAATGTATTCATATTGTATCCTACATTAGAATCATAATAGGAAACATAGAAATATCCATTATCATTATTTACATTACCCCAATCTGCTGCAGTTGTACCCCAGCTATTTTTTATGATAAATGCTCCATCTCCGGGTGGAGTTGTGGAGAAATTATTTTTACTATAAGAGTCGTCCCAGCCAACAATGGCCACTGCATGGTCAGAAGATGTTGTTCCACTATAGTAATAACCGTATGTGTTTTGGTTATAACTAGTAGTATCGGTGGGGTCAAAATACAGGGCAGTAGCTACTGCTCCATAATTCATAATTGCTTCTTTTATGTCCTGATTGTCCGTCGGACCATTTCTGTTCGGAAGGAAAGTTACGTTTTGTACATGTTTATGTACAGGAAGTCCGAGCTCGCTGGACGAAAAACTTGATGTAGCACTATACGGATCATCGCTGGTGTTTACAGGTCCGCTCCAACGAGCTTCGTAAGCAGTTGACATCACAAAGTCTCCCCCGTCACTGGGACCGCGATCAAAACCTTGCGGGCTATTTGCAGAAGAAAGCACGTTTTTAATATTATTTTCTGAAAAACTCCACGTTTCTCCTGGCATTAAATATGATTCAAGGGATCCGTCAGTTGCAAATGTCCAACAAGAACCTGCAGAACCCTGATTTTTCACAGGAGTTACCCTGTTCAGAGTTCGTAAGTCATAGAAAGTTGGAATAGATGTGTTTGCGGAAGCATATACGTCTGGGACTGAAGTATGTTTGAGATGACTAAGGTCTACAGGTGAAGGTGCGAAGCCAGATTTATGTCCAACTGATGAGTGTGTCATTTTATAGACAGATTTGTTATTCCGGTATTGGGTAAATTTAGGATTTTCTGGTGCAAGTCCAACATTTGAAGAAAATTTAGTTTGGTTTACAATATCTTTGTGAATAAATTTGTGATCAGTTGGTACGGGTATTGGTTTATTTTCTTCTGAAAATCCTGCATATGCCATTGCTATTGATGAACCTATGACCGAGAACAAAATCAGGAGTCCAGTGAAAACAATTAATTTTTTTAGTATATTAACATCATTATTTATAGTTTGATTTTTTTTCATATTTATCTCCTTATCCATTTATTTAAGAATGTTTCATTAATTCTTACCCTTCACTTTATAAATATTTTAAAAACTATCTCGTCTCAAAAACTAAAATTACTTCTTAAATTTTAAATAGTCTTTGATAGCTATTTATCCGAGATTAAAAATGAATAATCACTCTGTAGTATCTTATTTTTTGAGTTTATAGAGCTTACTATTTCTAGTAACTTCTGATAGTAATTTCTATATATTTAAATTTTTTCTAAATATATTGTATAATGCTTAGTGCATAACTTATCTAATAACATATCAATGTATTGATTATATATATAATTATTTTTTGAACAATCACGTTTCATGTTTTATAAATATTAATATAATTAGACATATATATTATATTGAAAATGGGCTAAGAAGAAAATTTCTACAGATTGAAACTTTCATCTGAAAAATATCAACAGCTTTTGGTTGCTGAAAAGAGATCAAAAAGTGCTAAAATTTACAGAAGGATTTAAGCATTTGGGATGCTTAAGAATGGTTATCTAAACGCATAGGTTACTGAATTTTTTTTCAGTTTTTATAAACACAATTTCAAATTGGGTATTTATTCAGTTAGTGTGCCAACTTTTCTGTAAAATCACAAATATCAAGAAGTTGTGAAAAAGGTAATCACACATCTTAAGAATCCGATTACACAAATTATGTATAAATTTAACATTGGATTTATAGCAAATTTTCAATACTACCAAAGTCAGCAGTGTACTGAAAGATCTGTAAAAATGACTATTCTTCATTGTTTTCTTTTATTACAAAATAGGATTTCTTGTTTTCACTGAGCATAGATTTTATAGCAAAAACTGTGTATTCATGAGAATTTGATCAATTGTATGGTCATAAAAATAACTTTTTAAAATTTTCAAAAAATGTAGGGTATTTTTCTTTGAATAGTGAATCTGGTTTTTCAAAAAAAGTGAGGGATTACAGAACGGGTATATAAAAATAAAATGGCTAAAAATAAAATTAAAAATGTATGTAGAAGCCTACATTGATATCTGTCCAATGGTTTTGCTTCCAATACTTCTCTGCATATTATTCCCTTTTCCAATGTACATGATGAAGGTGCTCGTGACGACCTAGTCCAGAGCGGCTATGGTGACAAACTTCGGCGATTAGCTTTACCAACAGCCATGTTATTATGACTCACACTATTAAAAGTTCTAGTTGGTCTATTATAGTTCTTAAATGTTGTTGTTGGTCTATTATAGTTCTTAAATGTTGTTGTTGGTCTATTATAACTTTTTAATGTTGTTGTTGGTCTATTATAACTCTTTAATGTTGTTGTTGGTTTATTATAGTTCTTAAATATTTTTGTTGGTTTATTATAGCTTTTAAATGTTTTTGTTGGTTTATTATAGCTTTTAAATGCTTTTGTTGGTTTATTATAACTCTTTAATGTTGTTGTTGGTTTATTATAGTTCTTAAATATTTTTGTTGGTTTATTATAGCTTTTAAATGTTTTTGTTGGTTTATTATAGCTTTTAAATGTTTTTGTTGGTTTATTATAGCCATTAAATGTTTTTGTTTGTTTATTATAACTTTTAAATGATGTTTTTTGTTTATTATAGCTTTTAAATGTTTTTGTTGGTTTATTATAGCTCTTAAATGTTTTTGTTGGTTCATTATAGTTTTTAAATATTTTTGTTGGTTTATTATATTTCTTAAATGTTGTAGTTTGTTTATTTAAGCTCTTAAATATTGTAGTTGGTTTATTTAAGTTATTAGGACTGGGATTTGGATGTAATGGACGTTCATTCTCCATGCTCTTACCACGAAATTCGCCATTACCATAACGCCCTGGTCCCTTATCTCCAGGACCTTTAAAGCCATTACCACTTAAAGGACGGCGATATTGTCTATGATCCCAGGATCCCCAGCTAGGCTCGTGTCTACCGTACCACCAGCTTCTATCACCATACCAGCAGCTACCGTCGATCCAAGCCCCGTCTTGTAAGAAACTACCCCCCATCCAGAGTACACCACCAAACAATCCTTCTGGATAGTCGATTCCTTCTACTACAACGGGTGTTGCATCTATAATCCACACAGGTGCGATTCTATTAATCCACCAGCTTTTATCACCAATCCAATAAGTACCGTCAATCCAAACATTATCTACTAAGAAACAACCCCCACTCCAGAGTACACCATCATACAATCCTTCTGGATAATCGGCTCCTGCTACTACAATGTTATTAACTACTATATTGTTATTTACTTCATTACCTGCTACAGCGCCTCCTCCATTAACTACAATGTTATTATCTTTTACCTGGATAGAATTCGGATTAGGTACCTGTCCGAATGCTGTTACCTGGATGCGATTCGGATTCGGTACCTGTCCAAACGGACCGGACGTGTACCATAGGTTACCATCGCTTCCACGCACGTAAACTGTATTGGCATCCACGGCCTGAAAGTCCACCACATTACCATCCACCTGGATGCGATTCGGATTCGGTACCTGTCCGAATGGACCGGGCGTGTACCATAGGTTACCATCGCTCTCAAGCACATAAACTGTATTGGCATCCACGGCCTGGAAGTTCACCACATTGCCATCCACCTGGATGCTATTCGAATTAGGTACCTGTCCGGACGGATCGAGCGTGTACCATAGGATACCGTCGCTTCCAAGCACGAAGGCGTTGTTGGCGTCCATGGCCTGAATTCGCGCTTTTTTTTCTGCACTTACTGTTGTAGCTGCCAACGAGACAACACAATACACTATTAACAAAATTGCAATTATCCTTCGAATTTTCATTTGTATTTCACTCCTTTTTTATTCAGATTGATATATTTTAATTCGATTGGAACTTGCACAGTTGAGCTGGAAAAGCATATCATTGACTAAATTGTATTTTTTTTAACCCTGATAATAATTTGCTCTGTCAGTCGTATGCTGGATGTACTTGGTCTTGTATTTCAGCTGCGGCACTTACTGCAGTAGCTGTCATTGAAATTGTTATAGAAAATGCTACCAAAATAGCTAGTGCATTTTTCTTCTTTCCAATGCTCTTTTTCCATTTAATAAATTCCAGATTTTTTTCTCAATTTGATACAAGTTTAACCTGTTTTTTAGATGTTCTCTTCTTTTGACAAGCTTATTTACTCATTTTTTTTGACAATTATTGAAGACAATTTAGGTAAGATTCAATATTAGTTTTAAAAACAATTTTTTAAAAATTTTAACTCATTCAATTAAAATGAAGATACTTGTGATCATACTTACTCAAAATTAAAAATAAGAAATATAAGTATGTTCATAATCTTTATATTTTTAACATAATATAACTATACTAGAATCAAAATTTCGTAATATAAATATTATAAATTCTTCAATCTAAAGAGATACACTAATCTTAAAGTGCAGTTAGATTGATTCAGCAAAACATTATTTTTGGCGCAAAAACTATGCATTCATGGTAACGTGATCTTTTCATATTTGTATGGTTATAACAAAATTAAATCCAGTTTTTCAAAAAGGGCAGGAGGAAAAATTAACATCTGTTATAATTCATGAGATCAGGATTATATCATTTATATACTAATTAGTTAAAGCCATTGCTATATATTATACGTTCAAAAACAATATAAATAACAATATATGTTTAGAATAATGCGAATAATGTTTTTATAATTTCCAGTTAATACAGGAAAAACAATATTTTGTGGAAAATGGAAGGATTTCTGATATGCAGGAAATTATGAAAGTTAACATAAATGAGGCCACTTTATAAAAGTTGACCTTAACTGGAGAAACTTCAAGAGAGTTTATCTTATAGGAGTTGACTTTATAAAAGCCAACTTAAAAAAATCCTGCTTTGAAGGAATTAATCTTAAAGGAGCTGAATTTAGAGAAGCTCACTATTTAACATTTGAACAGCTTTCTAAAGTGAAGACATGATCCCTTCCCTTTATCATGAAAATTTAGTTCTGTATCAACTACCTAGGTTGAAATTAGCACGTTGCAAAGATATCTTCCGCAGCAGTGTACCAAAAGTTCTATCAAATCCGATTGAGTGTGTATCTTTTTTATCTTGTTTTTTGATTATTGCATTATTTATTACATATTGTTCCCTGTTACCAAACGTTCATTTATCCAAATTGATGTTGAAATCGTGGTCTTCGTACTGATTCTTTTTTAGAGAATTTATCCATTATCCTTTCCCTTCTTTGAATTCTTTGCTGATTGAAGGGCTATTTACTTAAAATTTTAATTGTAACGCTGTTATCAACAACCGAAGATATTTTAACAATAAAATGCAAGTATAATGCATGCCTAATGATGGTAAAATACCTATAACGGTTCGTATACCTGCAAGCACTTATAATGCACTCGTCGAAGCAGTCTCTCGTGGTATATACCCATCACAAACTGCTGGTGTGATAACATCTCTTGAACATGACCTAGATAAATCCGAAATTGCAGAAAGTAACGTGAAAATTATAGGATTGCAAGATACAATTGAGATGCAATCATTAGAATTAAATAAAAAAGATATTGCAATACAAATGATTTCATCAGAATTGTCAATTGCAAAAGCAACTTCAGAAGGACGTTTGGATGTTTATAAAGAAAAAGATACAAGGATACTAGATCTCCAGAAACAAATTGATATCAAAGATGGGCAGCTCAGTATGAAAGACAAACAGATCGAGAAGCTATCTGAAACTATGCACGCTCAAGCAATACACATTCAATCATTGATCAATCAGAAAGCAATAGACGAACCTGGAGCTAAAAAACCCTGGTGGAGATTCTGGTAGTCCGGTGCAATTATACCACATAATCAAATAAGCAGGGAATAATATTCTATTAAAACAGGCTAAGTTATAATAAAAATCATAAATAATTGAATGCTTTTAACTTTCTTGACCCAAATCAAACTTTTCTAGAATTTGTGCCCTAATACCATCTGCATCATTTATTGCTATGTCAACAATCACATTCTGATTCTCTGAAACCATATTTGTTTTCTTATATACCCAACGTCCAAAGTCTGACGCAAAACGCCGTTCGAGTATCCAAGTACACATTTGCGTGTCACCAGATTTGGCGGCTTCGTTTATGCGTTCCAAAAGAACTTTTGCTGCATCAGCGTTGCATTTTTGAATATATTTATAGAACTGATAATATTTGCCAGATTTCTCTGTCTGTCCCCTGTTCATATATTCATTGAACGTCTTGTATGTGATTCCTGCAGCTTCGGCAGCCAATCTATAAGTCAAACCGAGTGCAATATTATCGCCGATTCTTTTTTGTATATCAAGAGTCAGTTTTGATGGGCGAGCCATATTATTCACCGTTTTTACATTATAATTAATATTAATCAGTATTATATTTGAATATTTAGTTCGTTTTGTTCTGCATGGAAATGGGTGCATACACGTCAAATCTACAATAGGCCATTCTCAGACGTTCTGGACCACTTTTTTTAAAAGGTAATGATAATCATTAAACTTATTATAAAAGTCTCACTAGTGAGTCCAGATTAAGTCACTTTTTTGACTAATTCAATTCACCATGCTCGTACATAACTGGAACTTGGGGTAGGTTCTCGAAACTTTTCATATGTTTTTACTTCATTAAAATTATATAATTTATGTTGTAAAATGTAATCACTTAGAATTTAGGGTAGTATTATTGCTAGGATGGAAATTCGCCTAAAGTACGATACTCATTAGTTTAAGTTAGTGCTATTTAGAATATATGCGAAAACTATATAAAAAATTAAATTTAGTTGTAATCTATAGGCTTTTAATGCCTTCGGACAACCCTTCTATTAGACTGCGGGATTCTTTTTTTCCGCAGTTAACAAAACCAACTTTTTGACATATAGGATCATTTGGATCACTTATTGGGGATATTGAATGGATACAAACACGATTCTAATAAATGTTTATAATAGGTATGGCAAGAAATTAATCTTATAGCTTCTGAGTATGTAACGGCTGTAACTGGTAAAATGTGCTCAACCCATTACACAAAAAACGATACTCATTGCCCGTACCAATTTAGTTTGTAACGGGTGTAATGGGTGTAACGGGTATTTTCAAAAACAAAAAAAAATTGATTATATACCCGTTACAAATCTATCTACTTTGTATAAAACAGTATCAATGGCTGTAATTTAAGTGTAACTGGTTATCTGAAAGTTGAATATACCCGTTACAAAAACATTTTTGAACTAGTTGGCAAGAAAATCAGCTTTGAGTTTTTCGATATACATTTTGTTATCAGTATAATATATAGGGTTAGAAAAGTTAATTTGCAGGCACCTTGAATCTGGCTTGCATGTTCCTATTTCTTTGATATTCACGTGTGGAAAACCACCCTTTGCTGGTTCTAACAATCCAGATGAAGTAAACCAGAAAATGTTAAAATATTATTCCTAATTTCAATTACGACAATAACTGCATGGAATGAATAAGTGACGCACAGAACATATTCAGAATACGCCTAAGACGAGCTCTGCCAAAAACAGAATCTAAAGTCAATGAGTACATACAAAACTGGTATTCTAATACAGAGATTTTGCTATAAAATCAGTGTATAATTAACACAATACTTTGGAGAAAAATAGATACAAGATCCTTTGGAATTTACAGAACTTTTGTACACTGCCAACAAACTATAAAGTTATTGAAGAATATATAATTCAATCACTGAAATAGGTGTTGTAAGAATGAATAAGCTGATAGTTTTGACGATCGAGCAGATTCACAATGATAATATAAAAGTATACCATCCTGTCATTTTAAAAAGTGATACCTAAATGGTCTTGGTAGACTGTGGTACACCAGGTTCTGTGTCTAAAATCAAAGAAAATGCTCTGACACAAGGTGTGAATATAGACAATCTAACAAAAGTAGTTCTCACACACCAAGATCTAGACCACGTCGGTTCTTTAGCCGAATTGAAGCGTAAATATCATGGTATCCAGGTTCTTGCTGATATTAAAGAAAGACCATATATTAATGGCGAAAAAGAATTTGTAAAATTACAAAAACAACGTGAAACATATGATAGTCTCCCTGAAAGCCAAAAAGAAATAATAAGGGTTCTACAACAATCATATAGTAGCTACGAACCTGTCGATATTGATGGAATTCTTCATGATCATGATATCTTTTCATGGTGTGGTGATGTTGAAATTGTTTCAACTCCAGGGCATACAGATGGTCATATCTGCTTGTATTTATATGAGTTCAAAACCTTGATTGCGGGAGATGCTTTGTTTATTCAAGATGATGAACTTGTGATCTCGCTGCCAATGTATACTCTAGATTTTGAGCAAGCAAAACAATCTATAAGAAAACTTATTGATTATGATATCGAAGAAATAATTTGTTACCATGGTGGTATATACAAAGGTAATATTAAAGCAGCTCTTAATAGAATATTGATGACCTAAAAATTGTTTAAAAAGTACTATAAAAAGTATAATATATATGCATACATATATATATTTGAAGCTGGTGAAATATTAAAAAATATTTGATTCAGCCTTAAAATATCAATTTAAAAAAATATCATAACTTAAAGGAGACATATCACATGCACGATTTAGCAGGAAAAGGCCCGATAATACAGACTATGATGACTCAGACCTGGGAAATTCTTACTGAAGAACAGAAAAAGAAAGTTACATTAATGAGAATGGAAAAAAGAATCAAAATTTTAGAAATGAAAATATCTGGTATGGAAAAAATGATCGAAATTAAAAGAGAGGCTATAGCTGATGTTCAAAAAGTTCAGGAAATGATCAAAGAAGGCAAATGCTAAATAAAGAAACAATTTCGGAATTTAGGTTCTGTAGAAATATCTAAAATGACAATTTCCATGACTATTCAACTAAGGCAGGATTCATAATTTTCTCTACATTTTATCCAATACACTTTTATTTTTTGTTTACTGTTTGAGTGTATATATAATAGCATGAATCGATATTTTTTTGTAAGTCTTTCATATTTAATATTCAATCTTTAAATGCACCGTTTTTGTATGAAAACTTCTGTATCAGTAAAGATGGTAATTTCATCCTAGTTAGTTGATACAGAACTAAATTTTCATGATGAAGGAAAATTATTATTTAATCATTATTGAAATTAATAGAAAATCAATAGTTTTACTGACAAAATTTTTGTTTTATTTATTTCATATGTTCATAAGCTTCAACAGCTTTAGGCAATGTTTCTTTTAAAACTGACATTTAAAACCCTCCTGATCCGAAATAATTGATTTCTGTATTCCACTGATTGAATACTTATTTATAATATTGATTGACAAAGCCATTATATTGACTTTGTCTTTTTAGAGTCTATCTGAAAAGTGTAGGAATCACGATACTGTGCAGTATTTTATAATGACAAAATTTAGCACATGCCTGCGTAACATTTAGAACAGCAGGACTTTTCGGCTAGATTCTTATCAATTGTTTGAATTACAATTTGACTCAAGGGTGACCTGGAATGACAAGTGCAATGGAACTCTATCAAATGCTTCCAAAAACAAACTGCAAAATATGCGGAAAAGCTTCATGTATGGCTTTCGCAGTAGCTCTCATGACTCATGAGCTCAAACCTGAGGGATGCCCCCCCCTTGTGGAAGAGCCGAAGTACAAAGAAAATTATGAAAAGCTCAGAAGCATCTTCAAGCCGTCCGAAGGTGCAACCGAAACAGGCCTTATAATTCATGAAGACCTGTGTTTCGGATGCGGAAATTGTGTGGTTGCCTGCCCTCCTAATGTAGCAAATGATCCTTATGGAGTAGGCTCGGGAAATGCCCCTACCAATCTTAATAAACTGGTCCTGACAGTACAGGATGGCATTGTAAGAGCCCAGAACTTAGGAGAATGTCGCCGTTTCGGAAAGAATAAAATTCTCTGTAACGCCTGTATAGTGACCTGCCCAGTAGAGGCGATAGAATTCGTATGAGGGAATGGAGACGGAGAAGAACTATCATATGTGCACAGTCTGGAGGAAATGGAAACTTAAAAGATGCATTTGAGAAGGAACTAAATGAATATGCGATAGCTGTACGAGAATTTGTATCGAATGGTGGACGATATCTAGGCACTTGCATGGGGGCATATCTTGTTGGTAATAAACCTGGATATGACTTAGGGTTAGGAGTGAGTCGATATATTAAGACTCCAGGTGCAACAGTGAAAAATGGGTTCCGTTGCAAAAAATCTGGCTATTTTACAAAACCAGTGAAAAACATCACAAATAGGATATTTATATACCATAAACAGGTCAATAATAATACAAAAAGCAATAGTTATAGCCTAAAAAGGCAGTAAAATTATTTTTGCAACGGAACTTTTAAAAGTATCAAAAAAGTTATTAGTAAACACTAAATCAAGGTGCCTATGTGTATCTCATACTTTTTTTTTGTGTTTGATAAGGATATAATCGGTCAAAAGTAGTATATTCCTATAAACTATGGAACATCCGAGTTTTCAAACACATAGTTAAAAGAATGGATATTTTAATTTTTGCAGTGGAATCGTTGGTACTAAAAATATAAATTATCGAAATTCAATTCATTTAATGTTTTGAATGCCACTTTTATTATACTTTTTTAGTACTTTACAAATGCGATGAGTAAACATTAACTTTGGAAGAAATATTCTGCCACAAATAATCAACATTGTGTATATCATTTTGAAAAATAATTATCAAATTAGATCACGTATTTGAGTAGCTAATTTGAAATCAAAGAATAATGAACGGAAAGAGAAAAGTGAGGTCAAAACTTTTGGAAAAGATTTTCAACAGAATTCCTACAAAGAAAAAAAAATAAGAGGTGAATCAAAATCTTCATGGGAATATGTTAACCCTAATTATTCGACAACTGCACATGCAAAGTGCCCATACTCTTGCGCATGATATCCATCTGTACATCCTTGCAAATAGCATCCATTGATGTCATCTGGAC
>Ga0187869_10002350_pt1 | contig 15141 bp, 10 predicted proteins | sample June2016WEW_13_1_2_FD_132972 | JGI IMG/M metagenome (GOLD analysis project Ga0187869, IMG submission 132972) | Peatland microbial communities from SPRUCE experiment site at the Marcell Experimental Forest, Minnesota, USA - June2016WEW_13_100 | ecosystem: Environmental > Terrestrial > Soil >...
CCGGCTTGAGCTCGATGGCGGGCGGCGGAGTGACCACCGCGGCGACTTCCACCACTTCTCCGGTGGGTTGAATCGCCTTAATAGGCACCTGCTTCAATTGCACTACCTCCGGTGCGGTCACCGGCAACAAAGGCTGTGTGACCTCCAGCGGCAAATCGGCCTCCGTGTAGAGAATCGGCGTGTTGGTCGCCTTGGCCAACTCCATTGCTCTCGCCTTCGGGTAGACAAATTCCTCGCCCCACCTTCTGCCGGGATAGAACCATGCGCGGAGCGCCTCCGGCTCGCCTGCCGGCCGCTCCCGGAAAGTAACTACGGTCTTGTCAGTCGCCCTGAGGCGATAGTTCGGGATGGCCAAAATGGTGGCGTAGATCTGCGTTTCGTCCGCGTTGAAGATCTGGACGATGTGGCGATCGGACAGCGAGTCCATGATTTTGAACACGTAGGTGCCGGCTGGCAACACCCCCCACCCCTTGAGGTGGACTCCCGGAATCTCCACAGGCCCGCTGAAAGTCATCGTGGTTTTCCTGTTCCACTCGTCTGCGTTTGCGGCTGGTGAAAAGACCACGCCCATTAACGCCAGGCAGAACACCGTTGTTGTTGCTGTTTTCAAAATACTCATCTGCTCCTTCTCCTTATGCTTTAAAATCCGTGCGACCGGCTCGCAGCTCTGTCGGGCACCGTGCCTTCGAGACCTTGGCTGGCTGGCCGCACACGGGAAAGGAGAAGCATGCCGAGGTCCATCGCACGTCACTGTCGTTCCAGGGCAGTGCTTGCAGCACCTTCAGCACCTTGAGGAACACACGCGCAGCGCGATGCGTGCAGTTATTGCCGGACGGAGTGCAGAAACCGCTCCCAAAGAAAAACCGCATCGGAGCAGCTCATGGACCAGCGAGAGCTGCTGCCGATGCGGCTCGCCCGGGTTCGGGCTGGGATCCGGCGTCGGGTCGTCTGGAGTGTTGCGTCAAATCGTGCCTGGAAAGGTCCGCGTCCTATTCTTCCTTCGCCAGAAACGCCAGACGGCTACCGCAATCGTGATCCCCGGAAAGGCCAGTATGAAAACATGCCGCGAAGAAACCCCTCTGCGGCAACAAACAAGGAAAAGTCAAGTGAGCGGTAATAGAACATCGAGCAACCGGCTCCCGCAAGCACGCTGTCGCTACAGCCCACTCTTCTTCCCCCTCGCCAGTTGCGGCAGAGGGCAGGCTTGAAAGGTAACTTCACCAATTCGACTGATGCGGAGCAATCCGATGGCCAGCCCCTACGGGCGAGCCTGGGCGGGCGATTTCTAAAGGCGGGTGGCAGCGTGACTTTCGCACTGGGAATGCCGCAGCGCGCGCGACCACTCGCCGGCCTGCTTTTCAAGCTTTCAGCGATCAGCGGTCAGCTTTCAGCCACACGGGCGCGGCTGATCGCTGACCGCTGATCGCTGAAAGCTTGCCGGGAGCCACACCATCGGCCTCCATGCGCAGCCGAATTTTGCATCCCCAAAGGCAAATCCTGCACCTACGCGTGCCGTCCGACCCCGCATCTCCGCATCCTGGCGGTCTCCGGCGCTTGGCCCGGCTCGTGCCCAGACACAATCACGACACTTCCGCCCAACCACCCGGATGGGATGGTGCACAAGACCAGGGCCGAGGCCGAGGCGGCCAAGGCAGTGGAACGTGGTTAGGGCGCATTGGCCGTCTGCGTGCATACCTAGCCAACGAAATCAACCGAGGACGGTACCTATGCAACTTGTTCGAGTTATCGGCACGGCTGCCCTGTTCGTGTTTTTCGGGACGATTGGCCTTGCGTGCGCGCAGAACGATCAAAAACAAGGCAAGCCTGAAGGGCAACAGCAGAAGCAACAACAGCAGCCGCGGGCCCAGCAGCCCCCGCAACAGCAACAGCCGCGGGCCCAGCAGCCCCCGCAACACCAACAACAGCGGGCACAACAGCCTCAGCAACAACAGCAACAACAGCAACAACAGCGGGCACAACAGCCTCAGCAACAACAGCAACAACAGCAACAACAGCGGGCACAACAGCCTCAGCAACAACAGCGGGCTCAACAGCCTCCGCAACAGCAGCAACAACAGCGGGCTCAGCAGCCTCCGCAGCAGCAACAGCAGCGGGCCCAGCAGCCTCCGCAACAGCAGCAACAGCGGGCCCAGCAGCCTCAGCAACAGCAACCGCAGCAGCAGCAGGCACAACGTTCCCAGCCGGCCCAGCAACAACACCAGCAACCGCAACGTACCCAACAGCAGGCAGTCGCGTGGCAACAGCAGCGAGGGTGGGCACAGCACGGCGCTTGGCAGGGGCATAGTACATGGCAGCAGAATCGGGCGCAAAGCTGGGCAAGCCAGCATCGCACCTGGGCGCAGCGTGGCGGCTATGGCGGTTACTACATTCCTCAGGACCGCTTCAGTCTCTCTTTCGGGAGTCAACACTGGTTCCGGATGGGCAGCCCCACGATCTATATGGGTTATCCGCGCTTCTCGTACGGCGGCTTTTCGTTCATGCTCCTGGATCCCTGGCCGGAATCCTGGGCGGAAAACTGGTACAGCACCGATGACCTTTACATCGATTATGACGACGGGTACTACCTATATAACCGCGGGTATCCGGGCGTTGGACTGACGCTCATGGTCGTAATGTAGCTGGCGAATCTCACTGACATTTTTCGACGACCACGAAGGTGATGTCATCGGTTTGCGGCATGCCCTGAGTGAATTCCTCAATGGCTTTCAAGAACGTCTGCTCGAGCGCGTGACTTCCCGAGGGGGCCTCTTGCCGAATGAGCTTGAGTAGTCTTTTCTCTCCGAACATTTCTTCCTGCTGGTTTTGCGCGTCGGTAAGGCCGTCGGAACACACCACCAGAATGTCTCCTTTGTCGAGACGGAAGGCGCGGGATTCATAAGAAGCGAAATCGAACATCCCCAGGATATAGGCCTCGGAAACCAGCTTTTCGAGTTTTCCCGTGGCGGAACGGAACAAATAGGCTGGATTATGTCCCGCGCTGATGAATTGCCCCATGCCATTCGGGCCCAGGAGAAAGAGAAAGAGCGTAACGAACTGGAAGGGGAGGGATTTTTCGCAAAGGAGCCGGTTAACCCGGTTCAAGACCTCCTGCGGTTGGGTCCCGGAGTGAAACTCCATGCTGAGAGCGCCCAGCACCATCGAACTTAATAGGGCCGCGGATATCCCCTTGCCGGAGACATCGGCCAGAACCCCCATCCATTCCCCCGATCTCAGTTGCAGGAAGTCGTAGAAATCCCCTCCCACATAGCGTGTGGGACTGTTAAAGGCATGAATGCGAAAATTCTCGAACTGAGGCAGGGAACGGGGCAGCAGGCTTTCCTGAGTTTCCTGCGCCAAGGCTAATTCGCGCTCGCTCGCCTTTCGCTCCTCCAGGGTTTTCAGACGAATCACTTCGCGGCTCGCCTCGAGTTCCCGGACCGTCTCTTCCAACACTTTGCTGTAGTTCTTCGTTTCCAGGTGCAACAGCCGCACTTCCAGAATGTTGTGAACGCGCGCGCGCAGCTCGGCCAGGTCGAACGGTTTGCCGACGAAATCTTTGGCGCCGGCCTCGAGAGCGCGCAGCTTGTGAGCCGGCTGCGCGGTGATCACGAGGACCGGAAGATAGCCGTCCTCTTCGATTTCCTTCAGGCCTTCCATCACCTGGAATCCGTCCATGCCGGGCATCTGGAGATCGAGCAGGATCAGGGAGTAGCGGTTCTTGCGGTGAAGTTCGCAGACCTCGTTCGGATCAGTCGTAGACTCGACCGAAGCATAGCCGGCGATGCGCAGCATGCCCTCGAGCAGAAGGACATTGGCTTCCAGATCGTCAACCACCAGGATTCTGGCGTTCAGAATGTCGGCTGGGCTGACCATGACCCTCGTCCCGGCTTATTTGGCATGACCGGCCTCCTGCCGGGCGAATTCCAGGGCCACGTCCAGCGTATGCATGAACTCATTGACCTTGATTGGTTTGGTGAGATACCGGAAGAATCCCGCCTGAAGGCCCTTCTCGATGTCGCGCGGCATGGCGTTCGCACTGAGGGCCACCACGGGAATGTGCGCCGTTACCGGGTCTTCGCGAAGGATTTTCAGGGCTTCGATGCCACTGATGCCAGGCAGATTAATGTCCATCAGGATCACCTCCGGCTGGTTGTCACGCGCAAGCTGGATACCCAGATTTCCGTCTCTCGCACTCAGCAGGCGCATATCCGGGCGGCGCGCGACGAGTTGCTCGATCAACATCAGGTTAGCCGGGTTGTCCTCGACGCAGAGCAGTGTGCGCAGCGGCGCGCCCTGCTGAACCCGCGCTTGTGGCTTGGCCGCGGGTCCGGCTCTGTCAACCGCAAGTTGGGGTGCGGCGGCCGAGTTCAGTTCGAACCAGAACACACTACCCGACCCGACAGTGCTCTCGACGCCGATCTCGCCTCCCATCAGTTCAACCAGCCGCTTGCTCATCACGAGGCCGATGCCCGTGCCTTCCTCACCCTTCCTCTCTTGTCCGAGACGGTTGAACGGCTGAAAAAGCTGCATCAGCATGTCCGGAGGCAACCCCGCGCCGGTGTCCTTGACGCTGACGCGAATGCGTTCCGGGGTGCTCCCGGCACGGTCCACGTCCACGACCACCGTTCCGTTCGGCTGGTTGTACTTGATCGCGTTGGAAAGAAGGTTGATGAGAACCTGCTTCAACCGGGTCCGATCGGCATTGACAAAGCAAGGGAGGTCGAACTGGGGAAAGGTTATCTTGATGCCGCGCTTCTGCCCCTGCGGCTCGATCATGGCCTGGCATTCGAACATGACTTCGGCCAGCGACGTCGGTTCCAGCGACAGCGCAAGCCTTCCGGACTCGACCTGTGCGAGATCGAGGATTTCGTTGATCAGCTCCAGTAGATACCATCCCGCGTGGAGAATCTGATCGATGCTTGCCGTCTGGGAGGGCGTTGGCGGCGGGGAATCGGAACTGATGAGCTGGGCGAAGCCGAGGATCGCATTGAGCGGCGAGCGAAGCTCATGGCTCATGCTGGAAAGGAAATCCGATTTCGCGATGTTGGCTTTTTCCGCCGCGGCCCTGGCTCTCTTCAGCTCGACGTTCTGCTCCTCGAGCGCCTGGTCGAGACGTTTGCGCTCGGTGACGTCGCGCGCGGCGGCGAACACGCCTTGCAGTTTCCTGTCGCGGTCGTAGAAGGTGGTCGCGTTGTAGGACACCACGGTGGTCTTGCCGTCCCGGGCGCAAGCTGTCAGCTCGTAGTTGGTGATCTTCTTCTCGCGCAGCACCTGCTTGATGCTCGCCTCGGCCCGCCCCGAATCGGTGAAGTAGTTCTTGAACGGCGCGCCGATCAGCTCGTCGCGCGTGCAGCCGGTGAGCGCCTCCATCTGCTTGTTGACGTCGGTGATGATGCCGGCCGGATCGGTGGTCATGATCGCGTCGATGTTGGATTCGATCAGAGAGCGGGTATAGAACTGCTGGTCGCGCAGGCGCTGATCGAGCTTCATCTGCTCCGCTTCGACCTGTTTGCGCGCGGAATTATCGGTGCCGATCAGCAGGTAGCCGATGATGGCGTCTTGGTCGTCGCGCAGCGCCGTAACCGACACGACAGCCGGAAAGCGGCTGCCGTCCTTGCGGATGTAGGTCAATTCGTAGATATCCTCGATGCCGCGCGAGGCCTTGAAGACCAATGCCTGGAAGCCCGGCGTAATCGTGGTTGCGAGCTCGGCGCTCAAGGCCACCGCGCGGGCTATCAGTTCCTGCGGATCGGAGATATCGGCTGGGGTGATCTTGTTCACCACGTCGGCAGCGGCGTAGCCCAGCATGCGCTCGGCGCCGACATTGAAGATTTGAATGACGCCTTTCTCGTCGGTGGCGATACTCGAGAAGTTGGCGCTGTTGAAAATCGCGCTCTGCAAGGCCCCCGTTTTCAGCAGAGCCTCTTCGCGGCGGACCTCGGTGGTAACATCCACCGTGCCGACGGCATCCTCGGCGAGGTCCGCTGTCGCCAGTCCATTGGCCATGTGGTCTTCCTTTCCGAATGTCGTCTTGCCGCGCGACTACCCGAATGATCCGTGCACGCGTGATGCCAACCGTTCAAAGCAACGCATGCCCGCGATCGAACCAGGTCTTGACGGCTTGCACCAAAACCAGGTATGTCAGGGCAAGCAGCGAGATCGCGCCCAGCAACGACAGAGGCAATGGGGTAAACCCGAGCAATGCGCCAAGGGGCGTGTACGGCAGCACGGCGCCGGCCACGGAGACGGCGGCAACCCCGATCAGCAGCCGCCCGCAAGTTTGACCTACAGCAACTGCTGGGCTCGGTGCAGATTCTGCACCTTGCGCCAGTGGAACTCCACCGGTCCGGCAGTGCGCCGATTGGCCCGCAGTCCGTATGTAGCTCAATTCGCCGCTTTGGACCCGCGCTTGCAATCATGCACCGCGAAGGAGAAGAACGATGCTTTGGACAATCTGTCTGGTTCCACAAGTCGAAGAACTGGAAGGTGAACGCGGCGCGCTCGGCAAAGGCGTGTTCGATCAGTGATCCTGGTGATAACGTCACGCCCGGCAAGAGTGCTGCCTCGGCGATGCGCCCATCCATGGCCAGGTGCAACCCTTCATCAAGGGAACCGGCGTCGGTGCGGTCGAAGGTGAGCTGGAAGAGCGCTGCGTCCGTCGTGGCGCGTTCACAGGCGAGTTCAATCCCGGTTCTCCCGGATACCTTGCTCAAGAGGCCGTTCGCGGTGTCACTGGCGCGTTCCGTGAGTTTGGTCACGACCCCGTTGCCGTCCTGGCGCAGCCGGCTCAGCGATGACCACCCCGCGCGCGCCTTGCGGCGCTGTGGTATTGAGCCACTAACTTAGCGCGGACGGTTTACTGAAAACAAACGGGTTGCTCGTTAAGGTGAGGAAGAGCACTAAGCAAATTAGGCCGATAGTGTAAGATAGTAGTAGTGCACACCTATCTGCCCGGAAGCAAGCCCCGCGCTCATTCTCATTTTACGCGCCGTGGGTTTATGCGGGTGGCCGCTAGTGCGGCTGCGATAGGTTTCGCGACCCGGAAAAGAGTCCTGGCCGAGACTGCGGCTCCGTGGAGTGTTGTTTTGGTGCCCGATCCGCAGTATATGGCCGCCACTTATGTTTGTTCCACTGGGCCCACCAGCTACGACAATCTGATGAGCTGGATTGTCGAGAATTGCAACTTGCCTGTGGACGGAGTGCCGCTCGGCATCAAGGCGGCCATCGGCGTGGGTGACTGCGTGAACTTCGCCAGTCCCGTATATGGCGGTGAAAGCTTGATTGCGGCCAAGGCCTGGAGCCGTTTGGACGCGGCCGGCATCCATAAGCAGATGACGCCTGGCAATCACGACTGGGTGGATGGGTGCGGCGCCGGCTTTTCTCGCGACGACGCGCACCTCGATGGGGTATGGACGGGGGGCAATCCGTTCAGCGCCGGCGCGCTGGCTTCGGTGCTGGGCTCCGGCATGTCACTGGCCGGCTCGGACGACATGGCGTATTGGGGTGGATCCTACAGTTCATCCGGCGCGAACACATACACCAGGATGAAGATCGGGAACCGGCGAATCCTGATGATCGGGTTGGAGTTCTTTCCCAGGTCGGAAGTCCTGAACTGGGCCAAGAGCATTCACGACGCTCATCCCGACCACGAATGCTGGATCACCACGCATTCCTACCTTTCCGACCAGGCGAGCTTCTCCTCCGATCCGAACGCCCCGAGCAACCGGGTGTCTCGTGGAACCGGCGGCCCAAATAACTGCTGGGGTCCCGACGCCTACGCGCTGGGGGCCGCCCCCGCCTCCAACTGCGCCCTCGAGATGTGGAACGGGAGCGATCGAACCTGGCAGGACGGCCTTAAGTCGTTTACCAACCTCACGGCCGTCTTTTCGGGGCATTGGATCGACCCAGCGGGCGATGGCGGGTGGTACTGGCAGCGCAATTTCCCGCAATCCTCTTCGGCGCGGGGGCAAAGAGTGTTGGAGCTCTTCGCGAACTGGCAGGAGCTCGACTCGGCCACGAAATGTGGCGCAAGCCCTGCGAATGGCGCCGCCGACTCGGGACACCTCATGATTCTGCGCTTCCGGGAGGACTTGGTTCCACGGGTTGTGGAGGCCTTCGCGCTCTCGACCGTCTCCGGCAGGTGGTATGGTGCCGGGGGGGTCGCACCGGCGGCAGGTCCGATTCAACTCTTCAGCCTGGATTTTCCCGGTGTCCCGCCGGGTGTGTGCCGTAATCCCGTTCGCACGCCAATCAGGCGATCTGTCTTTGCCGGTCCTCTTGGTGGAACGCGCTGTGGGGAAACCGAGAGCGACAGGCCCTAGGCGCCATTTATCACCGATGTAAGCCATGTCAATCCCATGCTCGATCACGACGAAGTTTCGCCGCCTAGCCTTCGGCCTCTTTTCACCCTGACAAAAGCGGTGGCCTTAGCCGGGTCCATCAATTCGCGGCCGGATGCCAGCAGGCGGTAAAAGTTCTTCAGTTTGCGTACGCACTTGGGTTCTTCCACGGTGACCGCGATTTCGCGGCGGAAGTCCAGACTCATCGCCGTCTGCGCCATGCTCCCGATGGCCGCGATGCGCCCGTCGACGATCATCAGTTTGCCGTGCGCCAGCAGACCGCCGAGGTTCCCCTGGCCGAGCACCTGCACGTCCACGCCCTGCGCCTTCTTGGACTTCAGCAGCGCCTGCATCGCGGGATCGTCCAGTTTGTGGTCGATGATGTGAATCGAGCGCTTGGCGCTCTCCAGCAGCGCGGTGAATTGCGCGCGCGCCCGTTCCGGGCCGACGATCAGGCGCGGATTGACCTGCGAGGAAAGCGTCGAATGCGGCGCCAGCCAGTCCACCTCGAACAATTCACGCAGGCCGGCGACCACCCCGGGGTCGTAGGTCAACAGAATGAAGTCGCAGGTCGCTCCGAAGCATTTGGCCGTCAGGTTGAGCGAGGTAATCAAAGCGGGGCCATCGTCCGCCAGGAGATACTTGGCGTGATACTTCACCACCGGGTCCGAATACGGATGTACCTTGGCGCCCATGCTCTCCAGATACGTGCCCAACGCTTTGAGCCTCTTTTCCCAACCGCGGGCCCGGGGCGTCATCAGGAAGCGGACGTCCACTTTGCGGTTCAATGCCTCTCCGATGGCGTCTAGCACGGCGACGTCGGTGCAGCGAAACACCGAGATCAGCAATCGCTCGCGCGCGGAGCGGATGACCTGAAGCACGGCTTCGCGCCGTTGCTTGATCGCCAGAATCACCTGGTCCCGTTCTTGAGCGATGCCGCCGGGCGAGTTTATCATGCTAAAGTCCGGTCTCCTCCGATTGTAAGGTATATTCGGTTTAGACATGTCCTTTCAGTGCCCCGATGCGGCGGAAGACCGGAGACTCCGCGAACTCCTGCGCCGGCAGGACAAGAACCGCGGCTTCCTGGTGGCGTTCGAAGGACCCGATGGCTCCGGGAAAACCACGCAGCGCAAGCTGTTCAAGGCTTGGATGCGCAGCGTCGGGCACGATGTGGTGACTTATAAGTGGAACTCCTCGCCGCTCATCTCGCCCATCTTGAAAGCCCGGAAGCTGGCGCATTCGCTAAGCCCCGAGGAGTATTGCCTCCTGAGCGCGGCGGCATTCCGGCACCAGTTGAATACCGAGATCCTGCCCGCGCTTTGGTCCGGCAAGGTCGTGGTGGCCGACCAGTTTCTGTACACGGCGGTGGCGCGCGACTCGGCGCGCGGGCTCGATTTGAACTGGGTGTTGAACGCTTACCTGCCGCTCTTCTGGCCCGACCAGGTCTTCTATTTTGCGCTCTCCGCCGAGGCTGCTTCCGACCGCGGCCGGGCCAAAGTGCCGAGCTTTTACTCGGCTGGGCAGGACGTAACGAATATCAAGGACCCGGTAAAGAGCCACCTCCAATTCCTGGGCCGCGTGATCCAGGAGTTCGAAGCGCTGTCCACCATCTTTCAGTTCTTGAAGGTGGATGCACGGCAATCGATTTGGGAGCAGCATCGCGAAATCCGGCAGATGTTCATGACGGCTGAACGCAGGCCTTGGGGCGAGTGGAACAGCGAGGCGGTGCTGGCGTGGCTAAGTGCCAGGGCGGGAGCCCCGAATGGCGAAACCGGAAAAGAAGAAGAGTAAAAAGGATCGCGGAAAGGCCGCTGGCGGCACCGGGCCTCGCGGACGGCTGGTTTCGCTGGATGGAACTAATGGCGTGATGCTGCGTTCCGAAGCCGAGCGTCTGGCCCGTCTGTGCTGCGGAGCGGCCGACCCAGCCTGGAGCCTCTGGGACGCTTCCAACACGTTCTACGAATTGCGTATGGTCAAGGCCAAGAACCTCACGCCGACCCCCAGGGTGTTGATGCTCTTATACGCCTCCGACCTGCTGTTCCGCCTGCGCTGGGAGATCGAGCCCACGCTGAAGGAAGGGCGCACCGTGGTGGCCGCGCCCTACGTGGAAAGCGCCATGGCATTCGGTGTCGCCGCCGGTCTGCCCAAGGAGTGGATCGAGGAGTTGTTCCGCTTCGCCCCCAAACCGGCGGCCTCGTTTCGCTTGAAAGAAAAGAGAAAGGGCAAGGGAAAGAAGAAAGACGGCGACGGGGAGCCGGGCTTCGTGGAGTTCTTCTGCGCCAGCCTTGCCAGGCACTACCCGGGCTGGGAGACCGCCGAGGTGCGCCGCGAAATGCTGAAATACCTGAAGAGTCTGGAAGAGCGGGACCGGATCCACGAGTTCGGCAATAAACCCTACCACATCAAACGTGCGCTCACGCCCGCTGGCTAACTGGCAGATCTGCGGCGCTGGCGACCGCGATTGAGCATCACTTGACCGGCAGCGGCACCGCCGGCGCCCTTACTCCGCCGATGTTGATGGTGAGGAACGAGCCGGGAGCCGCGTTTGCGGGAACCTGCACGTTCACCTGATACAGGCCAATGAATCCCGGGGTCAGGCCGGAGAAGGCCACTGTGGCGGGAATGCCGTTAAGCGTGGCCGTCGCGGGCTGCGGGGTGGTGGGCTGAAGACTGGTCGACGATGCGGGCTGTCCGTTAACCATCGGGCCGCTCACCGGCCCCAATCCGGTGGCGTAGACGACCACCGTTTCATTCGCAGTCGCGGGACTAGCGTTCGATACCAGGCTGCCGTCGGCGTGAGTAATCGCGGCCTGAGCCGGAGAAACCATGAAAACATCCGGAGAATAGGTCATCACGCCGGCAGACTGGACGTTGCTGGGCGTGCCGTTCACGATCATGCTGAACGAACTCATCCCGGTAGTTTCCCAGGGCACTTGAATGTTGAACTGGCCCGGCGAGCCGAAAAACACCGGGGCGGCAAGGCCGTTGATGTAGACCGTGGTGTTGTCGCCGTTTCCCATGTTGGAACCAAAAATGCTTGCCAGTCCGCCCCTCGCGACATCGGCCACGAAAGAGGCGGCGCTCACTACACCGCCGTCGTTAAGCTTCGGATAGTTGGAGGGCAACTGGTAGCCCTGCGTCACGATGTCCCTCATAATGAACTGCAACCGCGCCGGGGCAAACGTCACTACAAACGCCGCCGCGGCGTCGAATTGATCGTTGGTGGCGGGCGCATTGTAGCCCCATTCCATATAAAGCTTGAACTTGGTGTCGGCGTAAGCCGCCTGCTGGATCTGGTTGTACTCGCGCGTGGCTTCCTGTTGCAGCCAGCTGTCCGTGATGGCCATCATGGCGGTTTTGACCAGGGCTTCGAAGTAGTAATTCTCGTACTCGGGGATCGCCATGAGCCGCCGCATGAGCACGTTTTGGTCGGCGTTTTGCAGCACCGGCCGCGCCGTCGAGGTGAACGCGTTGTCTTTATCCCAAGGGATGAATTGCGACAACTGCTTGTTCACAAACCGGTAGAAGTGAAAGTTGTTCATCCCGAATGCGTCGCCGAGAATACAGTCGAAATCCGCCACGTAACTCTCCACTGCAATGTGGCTGAGGAAGAGCTTGAGATCGAGATAAGGCGCCATCGCCGAAAGAAAAGTGGCATCCGGCTCCTGATTGATCGTCCGGATCATCCCCTCCAACGTCACGGTGTCGGGCGCATTGGTGTGGGTCTCGGGGCTGAACGGCGTTGGAACGGTGGCCGACGCATACTTCGAAAGATCGGGGCCGAGGTATTCAAAATGGTAGCCGCTACCGAGGATACCCGTCGCCCAGTCGCCCGGAACGTAGTTGTATTCATATCCGGTGCTCTCGTTGAAGATGCGTGTCAGAAGACTGGTATCCGGATACTCGACCAGCAGGTAGACGCCCATATACTCCCCATTCACGTAGAAGGTCGAATGAACCTCGCGTGAACATGGGATGCCCATGCGGCCGAACAACAGAAAGGTCACCCGCTCGTGAAGCATGCTTAGGTCCTGGACATTGGGCTTGAGCTCGAGGTTGGACAGACCGAGAAAAGTCTGGCCCTTGACGTTGGCATCGAAGGTCAGGTGCAACCCCGGTTTGATTGGGTTGCGGCTGCCGTGGCCGCGGTTATGCATCTGGAAATTACCGACCGAGGCGGTCAGACCGCCGGCGCCCTTCCACTGGAACGTGGCGACATTGAACGGCGTGTCGGTCTGGTAGGCGGCCTTCAGCGCCTGCCAATCGGCGTCCAGCATGGTCACGCGGACTTCGTGAAGAACGCTGCCGTCGAACAGGTCCGTGGTGGTCGGGGTCTGGGCCAGCGCAGTCGCCTGCACTCCGAACAACGCGATCAACAAGAACTGCTTCTGGAATGCCACCGCGTTCCCTCCTATGTTCTCAACCCGAACTCAATCCGTTCCGTGCCGGCGTCACGAGGCGGAAACCGGCATAAGCCGGCGGCTTCCGCGCCGGCCATCGGAGCTATTCCGAGTTGCGCGGCAAAGCGGTTGCCACGCGACCGCCCATCTCGCGGTCTTGGGAAGGGGGAAGGCACGTGCGTGGCCAAATGCAAACACATGACACGCTATTAGGCGCCTATGCGGATACCGGCAGAAACTGCACGCAAGTGCACTAGTTTTGCCTGTCGTGAATGTCGGATCGGGAACTACCGGCGCCGGAGTGGAGCCGGGAACCCGCTTCCAATCTGGCCATGCATGTGCTGAGTTTATTGACTGGATTCACATACAACGGAGGCCAGCTCTGTGGAATGGCTCTTGCGCGGATTTCTTACCCTTCTCATTTCCAGCACTCTGTTTGGCAGCGAGCACTACGGTTACGTCCGCTCCGGTAAAAAGGCCATTCCCGGCGCTACCGTCACCGCATCGCTGGACCAGTGGAAGCTGGTAACCACCACCGATGAGAGTGGCATGTATATTCTCGATCTTCCCGGTTCGGGAAAGTGGGTGTTTCAAGCCGAGATGTTCGGCTTCGCGCCGGCCCGCGAAGAACGGACCCTGATAGGCCTGGCATCGGTCCTGGATTTCGACCTGGAACTACAGGCTGCGGGCGTTGCCGAAACCCCGGCCACGGCGCCCGCCGCCGGATTCCAGACGGTGGATGTGAAGGAGCAGGCCGACAGCCAGGCGCAGATCGAACAGCAGATGGAGGCAACCGTGGCTCCCCCCACTACGCAGCCCATGGGCGGCTCCGACGTCAACGAAGCCTTCCTGGTAAACGGAAGCCTCAGCGGCGGACTGCAGTCCGTCCAGCAGCAGAACTTCTTCGACCAGTTGGACCAGGATCAGACGATTGGCAAGAAAGAAAAGAAGGCCAAAGGCGACCTCGCGCCTGGCGAAAAACGCGCCAAGAAAGCCGCCAAGAAGGCAAAGAAGAAGAAGTCCCTGAACGACACGGTGAGCAGCTTCGGCGCCACCAAGCAGCAGAACCAGATTAAGGGCAACGTCCTGTACACCTTCCGCGACTCGGCACTGGATGCCAGTCCTTACTCGCTCAGTGGTCAACCCCTCAACAAGCCAGGCTACTCGCAGAGCCGTATTGGCGCTGCCGCCGGCGGCCCGCTTCCCGGCAGCCCCCAGACCATCTTCTTCCTCAGTTTCGCAGCCCTGCGCGGCCAGACGCCATACGCCAACTTCGATACCGTCCCCACCGCGGATCAGCGCGGCGGAAACTTCTCCAAACCCACCGTTGCCGGACCGCTGGTCCTTTACGATCCTATCAGCCATCTGCCGCTCGCCGGCAATATCGTGCCGGCCAATCGCATCGATCAGATCGCCAGCCAGTTGCTCAATTACATCCCGCTACCCAATCTGCCCGGCGGCGTCCAGAACTACCAGATCGCGACCGCGGTGCCTCTCAACACCGCCGATTTTTCGGCCAAGCTCAACCATACGCTCAGCAGTAAGAACCGCTTCAGCCTGAGTTTCGCCCTGCAGAGCCGCAACGGAAAGCAGGCCCAACTCTACGGCTTTCAAGACAAGCTGGATGGGTTCGGCTGGCAATCCGAAGTGGGCTGGACGCATAACTTCGGGCCGCGAACCATCAACGCCTTTCACTGGGCGTTCAGCCGCAACCGCTCGAACTACCTTCCCTACTTCGCGAACGGACCCAATGTGGCGGCCGCCATCGGCATTCAAGGCACTTCGCCCGATCCCGTCAGCTACGGCCCGCCCAATCTCTCCTTCACCAACTTCGGCAACATGACGGATGGCACCCCGTTGGTGAAGCGCGACCAGGCGTCCGCATTGCGCGATGCTGTGATCGTAGTGCGCGGGCTACACAACGTAACCTTCGGCGGCGAATACCGGCGCGTTCAAAGCAATCCCATCACGGATACGTACGGCCGCGGCCTCTTCGTGTTCAGCGGCCTCCTGACCAGCGGATTCGACAACAACGAGCGCCTGCTGCCGGGCACCGGCTTCGATTTTGCGGATTTCCTCTTCGGTTTTCCGAACCAGGCCAAGGTCCGGTATGGAAGCTCCGCCAATTACTTCCGCTCGTCGGCGTACAGCGCCTACGTGGTGGACGATTGGAAGGTCCGCTCCAACCTGTCCCTCAACCTGGGCCTGCGCTACGAGTATTTCTCACCGTACACCGAGAAGTACGGCCGCATGTCCAACCTGGATCTGGCCCCCGGTGTCACGGGTGCGATGGTGGTCACCCCGGGACAAATCGGGACCTACACCGGCGCGTTCCCGCGGGCGCTGATCGATGGCGACCGCAAGAACCTTTCTCCACGAGGGGCGGTTGCCTGGCGCCCCAC
>Ga0187869_10002359_pt1 | contig 15091 bp, 15 predicted proteins | sample June2016WEW_13_1_2_FD_132972 | JGI IMG/M metagenome (GOLD analysis project Ga0187869, IMG submission 132972) | Peatland microbial communities from SPRUCE experiment site at the Marcell Experimental Forest, Minnesota, USA - June2016WEW_13_100 | ecosystem: Environmental > Terrestrial > Soil >...
AGCGCCAGGAGGACCGTCGAGGGACCCTCGCGGTCAAGAGCGGGCCGCCGACGCGGGGTAGCGGTGGAGTCGCCGATAGTCTGCGTCCCCTCCAGGTGGACGCCTGGGGCCCGCCAGTGCGCCAGCCACGCTGGCACTATAGGCCAGATCCGCGCCGGGTCGAGAGGCCTTCCGCATCCCCCGCACTTTTTCTCGCCGGCCGGCTCCTGGGCCCCGCTAGGGGAGCCGGGGCCTTCTCCCCCCGGAACCCCGCGAGGCAGACTCACTTACGCTGGCTGAGAGGTTCCTGGGGAGCGCCGAGGCTGATCTCTCCATGGAAGGGCACCGGAAGAGGATGATGACCTGACGGAGCGTAGGAAGAGCGAAAGTGATGTCTTCCAACTGGCACTAACCAACTGAAGGAGGTGGGGCCAAATCAGACCATCAAAAGGGGCCAAATCAGGTTGACAGAGCCAGGTGGCGAGACTCACCCCGGCCGTGCGGGCCAGGGCCCGGCAGCTCCAGGGTGGCGCGCTCGGCGGCGGTCAGGACAATCGGGAGGGCGACCTGGACAGGGTGGGTGGCCATCGGGCGGGAGCCTACACCCATCCTGGGAAGGCTGTCACCATATTTCTGATACGGTTATTCATTGCACATCCCCCTGCGCTGGCGGGTGCGCTGGGGGGTGCGCTGGGGGGTGCGCTCTCCGAGCGGTCCGGGTCTGCGTGGTCCCCAGGAGCCTCGCCCGGGCGGCCCAGTGCAGGTGCCATGGATCTGGCCACTGCGCTAACTCTTTAGATTCGTTGACTGCGCGGCCGGCGTGCCCCCCGGAAGCTCGGGCCGTGGCTCCCTGCTCCCGGCGCGGCCGTGGCCGGGACTGCGGAGCGGAGTGGGTACCGTGGGCGATCCCCGAACCCCCGATGCACGATTTGACCGGAAAATCGCCCGCGAAAATGGTCGGGTGGGGGGCGACGGGGGGAGCCTGGGCGCCTGTCCAGGCAGGCTGGTCGGGGTGAGGTTTCCCGGCCGCCCGTCGGGACCGGGCCGAGCGCTGTCGCGGGCTTCTCGGGCGGAGGCGTGCCTCCGATGCGCCGCGCCGCGGGCCCTGGTCCACTGGCGGCCCCGACCCAAGGCTTGGGGAAGGCGACACCCCGGCGGGGGACGCGAACGCGGCAGGGCGGAGTCCGTGGCCACCGAATCCTGTTAATGCCAGCACATCTGCGTCGGGTCGACAACCGTCCTCGCTTGTCCTTGCCAGCCAGTGGGCCCCGACAGGCAGCCTGGAAGTACGCTCTACATCAAATCAAGGCGCTCAAACTGTGACACCATGAACATTCACGCCGGATTCAGGTTAAGTACATGGATTTAAAGACCATCGATCGATTCACTACCCATTCGAGGAATCCCTGCCCTCTGGGCAGGGAGGAATCGAATCCTTGCCGGGGGATTATAAAGGGGGCCGAAGGTCCCCTTTATCTTGCCCCTTGGTTGCCGCACGGAGTCATGAGAGAATCCCCGCATGACCTGGCGGGCGAGTCGCCATGCGAAGTACGACTGCCAGGACCATCTGCTCTGGGGCCCCAAGCGACGACGGGGGCTCGGCGACACCCAGGTGCGAATGGCCCTCACCGAAACGTTCCGCGCGATCGCCGAGGAGGTCGGATTCTGGATTGAGGAACTGGCGGGGGAAGAGGACCACGTCCACGGGGTCCTCGAATTCCCCCCGCGATACTCCATCGCGCGGGTGATGGGCCTCCGGCAGAGCATCTCCGCCAGCCGCACGTTCCAGCAATTCCCGTGGCGCCGTCGGAAGTACTGGCCCACCGCGCTATGGGAGGATGGCTACGCCGTCCGCGCTGTCGGCGACCGAGTGACAACGGATCTCCTGCGACGATCCAGCCGCCGACATACCGAAGAGCAGGCAACCAATCAGCCGGAGCGCTTCTGAGAGCGACGGCTGACGCAGCCCCGCCCCTTGGGCGGGGAGGGTCGCTAATCCCAGGCTCAACTCGTTCATCGGCTTCACAAGGACCGGGCAATCTTGGCCATGCCCATCGCGGCGTTGGCTAATGGAATGGATATCGGCGGTTTCTCCGGGCCTTCCTGCGGCATTCTCTTCTGAGCACATCACCCATTCTGGCCGCCACGCTGGATTTCCGTCAGTAGCGCGATATGCGCATTAATATACCACCCGATCTCAAATTCTGCTTCTGCTCTTGCCCTTGCCCTGATGCCCATAGCCTTTCGGCGCGCAGGATCATTTAGTAGCTCCGACAGTGCACGTGCTAACGCTTGAGGTGAGCGACACGGGACGGTAAGGCCGCATTCTCCAGCGGGAAGCATTGCCGCCACGCCCCACGGCGTGGCTACCCAAGGAAGACCGCACGCCATCGCTTCCAGCAGTGCCAGCGGCCCGCTTTCTTCGTCTGACGCTAAGACGAACACATCGGCATTCCACAGATAGGGACGCACATCCTCTGTGGCTCCTACGAATTCTACGCGGTCCTCCAGTCCTAATCTATGGGCACACTGAATGGCGCGCTCAAAGTGTGGTCCGGTCCCAACCATCACGAGTCGGGTGCTGGGTGGAATTGTGGGGTCTGAAAGGGCTTCGACGATGTCTACGACTCTTTTCTTTGGGTTAAAGTTGGAGACATGTATCACCGTCGGCCGAGAATCGGTCCGTGTAACGCTAGGTGGCGGAGGAACAAAATGACTGACGTCAATACAGTTTCGAATGTGTCGGATCGGCAGCAGGGCGCCCGGAAGAACCTCCTGAATTCTCTGCGCGAGGTGTGGAGCGGGGATGGTAATGGCAGCCGACGCGCGGAGCACTTGCCGAAGAAGCAGCCTTAGAAGCGTCGGAAAGCGGCGATAGGGCCAAATATCATTACCGTGCCATGAGGTAACGAGACGAACCCTCAGGATGTAATGGACGAGTAGGAATGGCCAAGCGGATGCGTCCGGGTAGATGAGCACGATGGTTCGGATGTGTTGTGTGCGGATGAACCGCAAGAGGCGCCAAAGGCATAAGGGGGCGCGAAACAGGGTACCGAATATGGATCGTAAACCGAGACCGGTAATTGCGTAAGCGGCTACGTGAAAGCGCCAAAGGTCGTTAGCAGTCGGATCAGCCCTTACTGGGTGGTGCGGCTTCTCTTCGTCCTCTTGGGAAACCAAGAGGTGAGCCCTGATGCCAGCCCCACGGAGGCGATGCCATAGGGAGTCCGCGACCTCAACCACCCCACCGACAGCTGGTCTATGCCAGGGTGTAACAAGCAGGACCGGGCCAACCTCAGTGCGCACCTGTCTGGGTGGAGTGCAAACACTCAGTGAACCAGTCGCACTCTTTCGATTCCCAGGGGGGGTTGACATTCGAAAGCCTCAAACCAGAATTGGGGGGTGGGAAATCAACCCTGTTCCGACTCGATGGAATGAACCTCTGATACCGAAGAACTAATCGGAAACCTACCGGAGGGCCAATCAGATTCCAACGTCAACCAAGGTCCAGCGGTCGTTCGGGGGGGATACACGTCAGACCATCTCTTGCCGGCCATGGGCTCCGCTGGCCTCTCCAGTACGCACCCGGATGGGTACCAACAGGATCATTATGCAATCGCTGCGGCTCGGGCTTGATTGGCCTGCAATGGGCCCTTGGGTATGGCTGTAGGACAACCTCAGCATTCTCCATAGCCCTGATATCGCAGGGATGCAGTTCAGCGGGGACTCCGTACCCGCGCGCGCATCAAGTGCCCAAGAGTCGCTTTGGGATTTCCCAGAATATCAAGCACTGCCCACAACACGTAGCCCAGAAGAGGGAGCTTCTGAATCCTTTGCCCGACCGTGGCGAGGCCTTGGGCGTGATATTGCCAAAACGCAGCCGGCCGGCCTTCTAGCAGCGCACGCCCAAGACATCGGTAATGTGCCGACTTGGCACGGCGCAGTACGTGTCCGTATTCAGCTGGCCCGAAAAGAGTGGGTCCGTAGCGATGAGTCAGGATCACCTTGTTCAGCTCGTCCGCATGAAATTTCGTCATGTTCCACCAAAATGATCCCTCCTGGCGTCGGTTGAAGGTGAGAACTTGGTGGACAAAACCAAAGTCCCCTTTCTGCAAAACCTCAAAGCAAGCCTCAATATCCTCGACCGGACTCCCCAGGTGAAAAAAATCGGGTGGTGCGAGGATGTCGCTTGTCCTATACAGAACGCAGGTGGGGGAACCAAACAAACAGAGATACTCAGCGAGATAGCGCTGCAGCGTGTGACGGCCAGCCATGACGCGACAACTATACGGCAAACCACCATGCCCCAGATATGGCCGGTCGCCATACCCCGCCAGGGGGTCATAAAGGGAATACGACCCGACCAAGGAAACATTCGGGGCAGATTCGGCTACACGCACCATCTCGTCCAGGCAGCTCGCAAAGATCCAATCATCCGCTTGAACGATCTTGCAGTACTTGCCTTCGGGTGCAATCTGGCGCAGGGCATGATTATAGTTCTCTACTTGCGTCATAAATCGCACATTGTCGATGAATCGGATCCTGCGGTCCATTTCCGCGTACTGTCGCGCGATGTCCGGAGACCGGTCGGTGCTGCAATTGTTTACAAGGATATACTCCCACTTCTCATACGTCTGGCCCAGGACGCTTTCAATGCACTCCGCCAAGTATTTCTCACTATTGAAAAACGGCGTGACGACACTGACCAACGGTTCCCCGCCCCCCTGCATCTACGGCCCCAAGACAACATCATATTGGTGCTGGAGAGCACAAGCGTAATCATCACGCTTCTGCGTCAATCTGGACTTGATGAGTTCGGAGGCCATAGTCAGCGAGGCAAATGTGTTTCGGAGAGAAGCTGCGTCGATGCTATGGATATCCAGACAGTATTCTGCCAAGCCGATGTCTCGCATGTGAGTATCCACTTTGCGATCGTAGGAAATGGCGAGCACCGGTAGGCAGAGAAGCTGCGGAAGCAGGACGCCGTGAAGTCGGCTCGCGACGACATAGTCGATATTTGTCAACTGACCAAAGAGTGCATCGAGGGTGTCTGTGCGCGGCTGGTAGAGTTTACCAAGGGGGTCGAGGCTGACCTCCTCAGCGAGATGTTCAAGCACGTCATTGACGGCACAGCGGTCAACTGGGTCCGTCGAGAAGAGGACAATCGAGTATCGCTGGCGCATGAGGTTCGCGATAAAGGTAACCAAACTGTCTATATACCGTTCATATATAGGACCATCCGTCTTGGGCCAGCCATGTGGTGAGAGGTATGCTATGGGGCTCACACCGACGACGCGGCCGATGTTATTGCGGCGGCCTAACCTCTGTGGTAGCCGACCGGCCACGTAACTAAATGCCAAGTCTGGGTACACGTGGTCGTTGCGCGTGAAGGCGAGGTGCTTCAAGGCTTGCTTGGAGGTGTGGTCGCGATACGATCGATAAGCCGCCAGGCTGAGGGCGAGGCGAATTAAGAGGGCGCTGGATCTCAATTCAAGGGAACAGGTACCGACGCTGAGATAAACGTACGGTGCGCCTACCGCCCTCGCGATGAGGCCCCATTTGAAGAGGGCATAAGGATGCCTCCAAGCTCCCCAATAGTCGTCGAGTTGTCCTCCGCCCGACACAATCAACAGGCGGACGCCGCGCATGAGGCGATAGGCTCTTCTGATATGGAGCAATTCTCTCAGAGCACGTCCGACCACGGAGGATAGTGCAGTGCGGTAGAGACGCGTCAGAAATGGGTAAAGCAACGAAGACCGCTTTAACGTCGCCTTAACGCGAGTCAGCAGGCCGTGTCCATGAGTGGGATGTGCATCGGCAGTGCCGCCTTCCCTATAGGCGATAGATGGACCCGGCGGAAACGTGGTTATGCCGATAGGGAACGAGGGGACGTGATGGAGCGCCGTAGTGTAGTCGGGACAGAGAGTGATGAGGCAAATGTCTGCATCCTGGTGACGTCTCTTGACATTCGCGATAACGGCGTCCTGGATTGCCGCGTCACCAAGATTGCCACCGGTGTAAGGGGTCAAGAGGGCGATCTTGTTTTGTGCGTGGCTCCTGGGCTGGCCGTGGCGTGCAAGCACAACAGCACCGGTTATTGGATTTCGGGGTCGGGTGTCGACGCGAGCGGTCCCAAGTGCCGCTCGGGAGGAATCGAGAGCATGGCACGACCAGGCGACCAACCTGAGGGCAGACGGGGTATACCCTTGGGCAGCGCGCGGAGAGCAGAGGGTCGGGCAGGCATCGATGGCTGCTGAGCGCACGCGGTTACTGGGAACGGCTGGTGAGTCGGGACGCAGTAGCCGCGTCGAGGAAGAGCGGCGAGAGGAAAGTCCGGGATCCCATGGGGGTCTCGGGTGTCGAAGGGATCAGCGTCAGACCGATCAATTGGCAAGCGGGAATCCGAAGCCGCAACGCACGGGTCACAGCCTCGTGGATAGCACCATCTCCCAAGGTGCCCCATCCACAGGGACTCAGGACAGCGAGTATCTTGGTGGCGGTACTCTGTCTCTTTTGCTTTGAGAATCTCAGGCTCGGCACGCCGCCTGCTCCGTGGCGTGGTCAGACCCAAGACCATGCCGCCGCTCTCTGTCGTTCGCACAGACGCCACCGCAAGCAGGCGCAGTCCATGATCGCGGCGTCCGGGGTCCGCCGTAATCAGAAGACACGGAGCTCCGGCACCCCCCTGAAGGGGAGTCGCCTGGACGACGCGGTCACAGTGCATGACTAGAGCGGCACCTATCGACCCGGCCACGAGGTCCTTCTCCCTGCCAGGCCGATGCGACATTGCGTGCGGGAGCGCTTCCTCCGGAGGCAGAAGGAGGCATTTGTTGGCAGGAGAACCTCACGACACTTCAGCCTTCATAGCACGCCATTCCGTATCATTGCAGTACGACAGCGTCATGCAGCGCCGTGACGCGCAACGCCCTCCGTAAGCGATCCGAGATCGGGCGCGACAGGGGGCCAGGTGACTTGGCCTCGCGGCGACTCGCATGCCGGTGTCCCTGGAGACGCAGCAAAGGCATACCTGATCCCGTCGGAATGTCTGGCTCGCTCTCGGTAAGAGCAGAGAGCCGCCCCTATCTCTCGACGAGCTTCCAGTTGATCTTGTACGCCACGACATCCTCTGATCGGAAGACCAACTCGAAGTGTCGCGGAATCTTGGCCGAGTTCGGGTCAAGGAGAAAGGCGAATGCGGGAGAATCACGCAACGAGGAGGGGGACACGTTTCGCGGATTCGTATAAACCAGGTAATCTGCCCTGAGATCGGGACCTGACAGATCCGACGGGTATTTAGGCGCATAGGTCTTGAGGGCATCAGAGAGGCCAGCGTACGAGACGAGCCCATCCACCGAACCCTCATATTCCAGCGGCGTGGCAAGATATTTTGCCCCGGCATGATAGGCTCGACCAGGATCGATGGCCATTATGACCTTGGACGCCAAGTCCGGATCCCGTGCCTTCAGGGCTCGGGTCAGCTCGGTCGATTTCCATAACGGGTAGTATAGGGACGGCTGCCGGGCATAGGACCGCAATTCCAGGGCTGAAAGGCAGAGATTCCCAACGAGCAGGATGGTGAGTAAGATCCATCGGACACGATACCTCCGCAGGAGCAAATAAATCTGTTCGATGCGCGATAGATACCGAAGCAAGAAAGCGACGGTGACACTGGTGAGGAGGACGACCCAGTTCAGGAGATACCAAGGGGCAAGATACGCTTGGGACACAAGAAAGATCGAAAGCACAAGCTCAGAGACTATAACCAGCCAATACCGCGGCCGTATTGAGATGAAGCCGTCGAGAAGACTGGGGAGGACAAATACCGCGAGGGTCCCCGTTAAGATCCACTGTAGGGACACTTGAACGTTACTGTAGACGTTTCGCACGTAGTCGCCGGGATAGGTGAGTGCAATGGCCAAAAGGCCCTGGAGGTCAGGACGCCCTGCGCATCGCCATAGGGCATGGAGTGAGAGACCCAATTCATTGCGGAGGACGCCGACGCAGACATTGAGATAGTCCCACGTATAAAACGGGGACCCGTTCGAAAGCATGTTCGAATACCACCAGGGGCACGAGACGAGGGTAAAGCCGAACCAGAATACTAAGGACGAGCGAAGCGCGCGGGGAAGTCGCTGGACGAAGACAAGGGAGAGAGGTAGGAATACCAGGACGTAACTGGTGTAGCGGGTCAAGCCGGCCAAGCCGGAGAGCATACCTGCGAGAAGCAGATGCGACCAGGAGGGAGTATCCATGGCGTTGAGGAAGATCAGCAGTCCGGCGGAGAAGAGGGCAGCATCCAAGAGATGATTATGTGCCTGAAGGGACTCGTACATGTATAAAGGATTGGTCGCCAGGAAGACTTGGCTCCAAAGGGCGAAATCCGTTCGACTGAAAAGCAACAGCGAGAGGTGATATGTGACGTACAAGACGACGGCGCTTGAAACGATAGCGATGGCCTTGCCCGCAGCAAACCCGGGAAGAATCAGGCTCCCGAATCCAATTAGCACCGAGAACAAGGGGGGCCAGAAATGGGACGTCCAACCATGGTAGCCTTGTCCTCTCCAGATCTCTTGCCCCGCGAAATACTGCATGACGCCCCCCCACTCGCTGAACAGCGAATGGAGAGGCGACACCAAGAAAAGGATAAGGACGTAGAGAAGGGGGATCGCTACGGGAAGCAAGCGAGCACGGCGCGGGAGGGATAAGTCGAGCATGGCCCACCTACACTGTGGGACGGCGAGGGGCCGTTCCAGACCCTAGGATCAGCGGGCGACCCGAGTTTCGGGGGAGTCTCAGAGTTGGAAAGCCCGGAGCCACGGGGAAAAGTCAGAGTGCGCCAGTGCCAATAGAACCACGGTGACCAGCGCGACCAACCAACTGACCCAATCTTTCGCCGCATAGACGATCGGGTCATCGAGCATGAACCCACGACTGGTGGCGAGCCAGAGGCGGCATTGCCAAAAGAGGCTCAGGGCGGTGATGCCCCATAGGAGATCCGGTGACAAGTAGTTCTGTTGAACGGTAGGACTCTGAACGTACAGGGCCAGGACCAGACAGGACACGAAACTGGCAGCAATGCCCATCCCCTGAAGAGGCAGTAGGTCAGCAGGCAGGTAGCCTCGGCGCGCGTTGACCCGTCTCTGAGCCTGCCACGCGGAAATCTCCGCAATGCGTTTGATCGTGGCCAGACTGAAAAACAAGAACCCGGAGAACGTGAGGAGCCACACCGACACGAGGTAGCCGCTTAGCACCCCGCCGGCAAACAACCGTATCCCGTATATGCCCGTGAGCATAAACAGATCGACCAATGGAAACTGTTTGAGGCCCCAGGAGTAGGCCAGCGAGGAAGCTCCGTAAACCCCGACGAGCGTCGTGGAACCGCCCATCGCAGATACGGCGACGGCGAGAGCAATTCCTGGCGGCAAAATGGCGAAGCCCAGCCAGAGCGGGAGGTCACCCGCTGCAAAGGGGCGCCCTTGCTTCTGGGGATGGATCCGGTCCGATTCGAGATCCGTCAGGTCGTTGAGGACATACAGCACCGACGCCATGAGATTCATGGCAAGAAACAGCCCCGCGCATCGCCCCCACGCTGCCCAATCCGAAAGAGCATTGGCCGTGATGATCGGAACAAATACGAGCAGATTCTTCGACCACTGGTAGGGGCGGAGAAGCCGAATGAAGGCCCCAAGTTTCGAACTTCCGTCTGGCAGATGAGCCTCCACTTCGGTAAGTTCGGCGACCTGCTCAGCAAAACGAGCCGTCGGCCCAACGACGACTGCGGACCGAGAGAGCTTCCACACCTCGAGGTCGGCGCGGTCGTTGCCGGCATACGAGAAGCCATGCGAACCGAATCGCGCATGGAGAACCTTCGCCTTCCCTTTCCCGGTCAGATTGTGAACTCCGTCGGAGGCGATGACTTCATCGAAGACGCCCAGGTGCTCTGCGATTCGGGTCGCAATCGCGTGATCGCTCCCCGTCGCCAACACGACCTTGCGTCCGTTCGAGCGCGCGGTCTGGATGAACTGCAGCAGGGCGTGGTTGTATGGAAGCGTCCGGACATCGAGCGAGATGCTTTTCGCCAGTTGCGCCTTCAGAAACGCTCTCCCGCGGAGAAGCCACAGCGGCAACTTCAACAGTATGGACGGGCGGCGAACCGCTCGTGTAAGGGCCTCGAACAAGATATCAGACCGCAGAAGCGTTCCGTCGAGGTCCACGCAGAGCGGCGTTTCGCTGGTTCTGGAAACCGACGTCTTCGCCTGGACGGCCAAAGCTTCCTTGAATATCAGAGACATCGATTGGCTCTTCTGTAAGTAATGGAGCAGTTCACGAGACCAATCCCGCCACTCAACCGAAGGCCGCGAGCTGCAAAATGGGCGATGGCTACCTGGCGGACAGGTAGAGCACCGCGGCGCCCGAAAAAGGCGCGGTCAAGGACTGCTTGGAACCCCCCTGTATGGAGAGCGGTCGTACTAGGTTTCCGGTGGCGACCTCCATCCACTCGACTTTGAGGACGCCGGGAGAAGCGGAGAGATCGACTACCACGTTGGCGCCGTTGGGAAGGAAGACGAGGTACTCCGCATCCAGAGCGGACGGGCTCGCCAGGCAGTAGCCGCTCGAGGCTAGGTCGCCACGCGGGATCATTGCCTGGAGCCGCAATCGCTTTGCGTATGCCAGGGTATAGCCCAGGTTTATTCTCAGATCGACCCATTGCCGTCGATTGGGGCGCATGGACTGCTCAATTTCAAATCCTGAACGTCCGTCGTAGATATCCATGAAGACGGGGTTCAGTCCCCGCAGGAAGCTCTTCCAGACCCACTCGCGGTTGCCGCAGATGCCGCACAGGTGGTCAGTGTCGGAGAGGATGACCTTCCTCCCCTGAGCCGGCTGCGGGTCGTCCCGGTAGTTTTCAACGCCAGAATTCGGCGAAATCCAGTCCGCCGGGCTGGAGAAGAGGACGCCATTGCCGCCATCCGGCCACTCGGCGGTCATCCCCACCGGATGCTGCTTGGGCTTGCCCGCCTCGTACTCCTTGATGTAGCGAATCATGTGATACTGCCATTGCCACGAGGTGGCGTGGCTCTCGTTACTGATCTCGTAGAGGACGTTGTCCAGGTCGTTCACCGTGTCGATGACTTTCCGAACATAGGTCTCCTGGAGAGCCGTCACACTCGGGTTGGCCAGAGTGTGCACTTCCGCGCCGCTGTCGTTCCCATTGCTGTCCCCGTTGATGCCGTTGATGTTGTTTGCGGCATTGAAGGGGTGGCCATGCCATGGATTTTCGAGGTGCCACTCTCCCTTGCGCTTTTCAATGCTCCAACCGTTGAATAGCATGACTGCTACGTAGAATCCACGCCTTTCAGCCTCGATGACCCGTTCCCGCAACCGGTTGAAATAGTTCTCGTTGAACATAGTGAGGGTGAATTTCGGCTTGCCATCCAGGGCACTCCCGGGGCCGGTGCGGCGGTATGGGTGCGGCTCAATCCAGAAGTCTCCAACCGACTCGACAGTCCAACGCGACTGCTCCCAGCGCCACAGCCTGAAGAAATTGTGGTGGTGGCGAGAGAGGAACTCGAGGAAACGAGCGTAATCGAAGGCGCTCGGCGGATCCGTCCTGCCCGTGTCCTGCAGATTTGCCCAGGTATGGGAGCCCGTAAGGTACACGACGTGGCCCGAGGGGTCGGCGAAGTACCGTGGGTTGACCCGACTGACGCGGAGGGGGCCCCGGATATTGCCTGAATCGCTCCCATGGCCAAGCCGGCGGAACGAAGCGAGCAGCTCCAAAGGGGGTCGGGAAGGAGGCGCGACTTGAGGCCCTACGAAGAACCACGCAGCAAGTCGTGATGGAACCAGGAGAAGGGCCGAGACGATCCACCATTTCCCGAGCCGGAAGAGCCGATGGCTGCTCATGCAGCAGCACCTCAGTCCTTCTCGGCCAAGACGACGATGGTTTGGCCAAGCCCGAGCCGCTCCTTGATGGCATCGAGCCGCTCTTGGGGGAAGACGAAGGCCAGCAGGCCGTTCAGCTTGTAGGAATTAACAATCCGTAGGAACCCGACATGGCCTTCCGGAACAATGGAGGAGAGATGCCGAATTCTGAACTGGTTCGCCATCAGAAGCCGTTTTACCTGTCCTGGAGTTGGCCACTTGCGCACCTGTCCGTGTCCCCGAGGCATGACATCGGTTCGCCGCTCGAACACGATCCGATTCGGCGTCGTGAGGATCAACCCCCCCCCCGGTTTCAGGACCTCGTGGCAGCGCCGGATGAAGGCGGATTGATCAACAATAGACGAAAGCGTCTCTACACAGACGACGACATCGAAATGCTCGGACGGCAATTGGACGGCCATGAAATCACCCGCGAGGAATCGTATGTCTGGCAGGCGTTTCTGGACCCGCTCCACAACCTCTGTCGCGAGGTCATTGGCGGTCACCGTCCCGAATTTGGCCAACTCCTGCGACAGCCACCCTGTTCCGCAGCCGACTTCCAGAATCTCCGGACGGGTCAACTTCAGTGACTGGAGCAGCCCGATAGCCATTTGTCCCCGACGCGCGGAGACCGTGTCCAGCCATCGATTCTCTCGTATCGTGCTGTTCCACTCATTCCAAAACAGGGTCTGATTCTGCAGCGAAAGGTCCTCTGAATTAGAACTCGATGGGCTCCGACTCATGCTGACCCACCCCCATTGGTTCAAAGAGGCGCGGAAGATTTAGAGCCACTCCTCGTGTCGGAAGAGAGGCGTTCGCCTACCGAGGGCTACCGATACCACCGCCAGTCCTCCTTGAGCTCTTCTGTGGAATACGACCGTGTTAGTGCTCCCGCGGGCGAGGATTTCATCCACAAATCCTAAGACCTGCTCCGCGCAGGGCAGCGGCTTCGGCCTTTTCGTGGGCGGTGATTTTTGGGAAGCAGTTTGCGATCCCGCGAACGTCAGCGTCGGATCGCACGTAAATTGTCGCCGCAGGGGACCACGAATCATATGTCGTTTGAATATCGTACCGATGCAGAGCCAACGAGGGATAAAATGTCCCCTGCACCAAATTTAGCTGCACCTCAAATGTGCAGGTGAAGCACTCACCGGCGTCTAAAGAGAAGCTGCCCATTCCTAGGCGCTCAGTTGAGGTGTCACAAATGTCAACCTGACTGTCATCAAGAATCCAGAAGACGATGGCCAATTTCTGGGTGGGACGACGGGCCATCACTTCCACATCAATCCATATTGTCTGGCCGCTGTCGAAGGTTATGCCCTCGCCGTTCTGGTCGCGGATTCTGACTGTCGAGATATAGACCGGCACGTTCGCGGGAAGGGTCCGCTGGCCGCATGATCCGTCCAGGTACTGGCGAATCACCTGGTTCGTGGGGCCACTGCCAGCCAATTTCCCGTGATCCAGTAGGAGCGCGCGGGGGCACAGCTCTGCGACGGCCCGCAGATTGTGAGAGACGAACAGGACGGTTGCGCCGCTGTGGATGACCCCCTTCATGCGCGCGATGCATTTTTGCTGGAATAAATAATCGCCGACACTCAGGACTTCATCGACCACCAGCACTTCGGGATCCACATGGGCGGCGACGGAGAATCCCAACCGCGCGAACATGCCGGAGGAGTATCGCTTTACCGGTGTGTCGATGAATTCCTCGAGGCCGGAGAAGGCGATGATCTCGGGGAGCTTGGTGGCAATCTCTCGCCGGGACATGCCGAGGATCGTTCCATTGAGATAAATGTTCTCGCGGCCGGTCAGATCCGGGTGGAAACCGGCCGTGACCTCGATCAACGCCGACAGGCGGCCGTTCACCTCCATGTGGCCCTTGGTAGGCTTCATGATCCGGCTCAGGATCTTCAGCATCGTGCTCTTGCCCGCACCGTTGTGCCCGATGATTCCGATCGCCTCGCCCCGCTTGGCCTCGAATGAGATGTCCTGAAGGGCCCAGAACTCCCTTTTGTCGGTCGCGCTAAGCTCGCTTTGGCGAAAGAGCCTGCCGGTCAATGCCGGAAGCAAGTCCCGGAGCGAGTCGTATATCTCGCCCTTGCGGAACTTCTTATACACGTGGTCGAGACGCACTGCGAGGTCCGACATACCAGGTATCCTAGATGTTTTCTGCGAAGGCCGGCTCCAGCCGCTTGAAGAACATGTAGGAGCCGACAAGGAGTACAAAACCAAAGACCACGCTGTATAAAATCCAGGCCGTGTCGGGCGAGTGCCGGTTGGCAATGCACGCCCGTAAGCCTTCGAGGATCGGTGTCACCGGGTTTAATAATAGCACCCGCCCCCTTGGGCCAAACGTGCTGACGTCATAGAAAACCGGCGTGAAGAAGATGCCGAACATGAGAAAGATCTCGACGAGGTATTTTACATCTCGGAAAAAGAGGCTGGCTGCGGACACCAGAATCCCAATGCCGGTCACGAGGACGATTAACGTGAATACCAGAAGAGGCGCCCACAGAAGATAAACGCTGGCCCCGATGCGGGCGATCATCAGAATCACGGCCAGCACGGACGAAGCCACAAGGAAGTCGAACAACTGGGAGAGCACCGCTGCCAGGGGGAAGACTTCCTTGGGAAAGTAAATCTTGGTCACCAGGCTGCTATTGCCGATTAAGCTCGTGCAGGCGAAACGGATGGATGAGACGAGAAACGCCCAGGGGATGGATTTGACGGCGACGCCGACCATTTCGGTGGTATTCAACTGGCTATTCGTCATAAGGGCAAACGCGTACCTGACCACCACACCACTTACGACCACGAGCGCGGGCATGAGGATTGCCCAGAAGACACCCAGAATGGACTGCTTGTACTTGATCTTGATGTCGCGGTAGGCAAACATGTAGAGCAGTTCACGGTACCGATAGAGTTCCGAAAGGTCCTCTTTCATGGGACAAGCTCTTCCTGTGGGGCCCGCGCGATTAGTTGAAGCGCCGATTAACCGGTTTTACCGGCCGCCCCTCGAGATACGTGTCGATTCCCTGGTCGAGCGCCTTTCGGTACGTGGCCAGAGCGGCGTGCACAGCATCTGCCGTCCGGTCGATGTCGTTGTCCGTGTGGGAGAAGCTCACCACAAAGGATGGCGCGAGGACGCCGCGACGGATCAGTTCCTGCAGAAACAGCGTCCGGTACG
>Ga0187869_10002364_pt1 | contig 15066 bp, 10 predicted proteins | sample June2016WEW_13_1_2_FD_132972 | JGI IMG/M metagenome (GOLD analysis project Ga0187869, IMG submission 132972) | Peatland microbial communities from SPRUCE experiment site at the Marcell Experimental Forest, Minnesota, USA - June2016WEW_13_100 | ecosystem: Environmental > Terrestrial > Soil >...
AACGGGCGGCTCATCCGAAGCGGTGATGCTTGGCTTACTAGCACACAAATGGAAGTGGAAGAAACGCCGCGAAGCAGAAGGTGCGGCGTGCGATAAGCCGAATCTGATCTTCGGTGCCGATGCACACATTTGCTGGGACAAATTTGCCAAATACTTCGACGTTGAGCCGCGGGTGATACCACTTGAGGAGGATCGTTTTACCATCACCAGGGAGGCAGTTACTGACCTTATCGACGAAAATACTATCTGTGTCGGCGTTATCCTGGGGACGACGTTCACTGGCGAGATCGACCCAATCGAGGAGATTAACGACCTGCTTGTCGAAGTCAAGAACACACACGGATGGGATATTCCCATCCACGTCGATGCCGCAATCGGGGGATTCATCCTGCCGTTCACACAACCAGAGCTGCGGTGGGATTTCAGACTGTCCCAAGTGAAATCGATCAACGTGTCCGCCCACAAGTACGGCTTGGTCTACCCCGGCCTTGGGTGGCTTATCTTCCGCGATACCAGCGACTTGCCGGCGGACCTCGTGTTTTACGTGAATTATCTCGGCGATGAGATGGCCAGCTACACCCTGAATTTCTCGCGCGGCAGCGGCATGTTGCTCGCGCAGTACTACAACTTGCTCCGGCTTGGTTGGAAAGGGTACGCGATGGCCGCCGGGGCAGTCCTCGAAAATGCCCAGTACCTGACCAAGCGGCTCTTGGACACGGGGTATTTCGACATCCTCAACGCAGGTGAAATCCTTCCCGTCGTTACGTTCCAGCTCAAAGAACCCGTCGATTTCTCCGTGTATGATCTATCCGCAAAGCTGCGGGAACGTGGCTGGATCGTCCCCGCCTACACGCTGCCACCAAATGCCGACGCAATCCCGCTTATGCGCGTCGTCGTCCGACAGAACTTCAGTCGCGACATGGCAGATCTCTTCGTTGACGACATTAAAAAGGCGTACGCCGCTCTGATGGCACCAAAAACCAAGACCATCGTGAAGCAACGATCGCCGCGAGAAGCACATTCGGTATCGTAAGCCGAGTGACTGCGCTTTTCACAACCTGTGTGAACGCGGCATCGAGAGCGCACATAGGGGGCTACGTGCTGAGTTGACGCGGAAAGCGGCCCCGTGACGCACCCTTTCGAGCAGGGCTCTCTTGCACTGTCAGCTAGATTAAATCGCCCTGGGGCGCACGGGGACTTGCGGACGCCGCACACTAACCCAATACGCGGAACTGGTACGCAAGCAGCCACCAAAGCACAAAAACAAAGATGATAAGCACAATCAAGAAGATTCCCGCAAGCTGGCGCTGTTCCGTGGCAGATCACCTCTTTAACCCGTGAAGCATTACTTGATAAAAGTCTGCCGATTAACGACTGAAGCGTTTCGCGCACACGATTGGCTTAGAGAGACCTGGGCACCTGCAGTCAACCGAACGGCGCACAATGGGGTCTTGCGCTCAGCGGTGGGCTCACTTCTAGCCTGCAGGAACATGCGGCTCCTCATTGTTTGGTAGCTCGACATCCGGGGCCCTTTTTAACACGTATGCCGTCACAACGCCAACGATACTCAAAATAAGTGCAACGACCGCGATGTACGCAAACGCCTGATTCGTTGGGGCGAGGACCACGGTCGGCCCCGCTGGAAGGACGACCGTAATCGGGGCCTCATACAGAGTAAGCAGCGATCCTGCAATGGCGGTACCGACGGCGCCTCCGATAAACCGGAATACCGTATTAAGGGCCGTTTCTGCGCCGGTCTTGCTCGGTGGCACATACATGATGAGAACGTTGATGGCGGCGACAAAGACGCCCCCGATACCAGCGAACAAAATCACCGTCCCTATCACGATCTCCGCGAGCGTCGCATTGAACAGGAAAAACCATATGAAACTCGCCACTACGATCAAGGATGCGAGCAGCAGCGCATTCTTGGCGCCTCGACGGGTCACTATCCTTCCGAACAGCGGACCAGCGACGAGAATAACAAGGCCTGCGGGTACAAAGACCAATGCCGATTGGAACGTATCAAGACCAAAGCCGACCGGAGGGGGGGTGCGCGTGAGGTACACCATCGCGAGGTATACCATAAACATCGCGAAGCCGGCAATGAACATCATAAGATTGGTCTCAAGGACGTGACGGACACCCTTGAGCTTAAGGTCGATGAGGGGATCGCGGACGCGCAGCTCTGCATACACGAGGGCGATCACGGCGATTATCGCGATCGCAAACAGGCTGAGCGTGTAGACTGACGTCCATCCCCAGACGCTAGCTTCGGTTAGGGGCACCAGGAACCCAACAATCGCAACCCCGAGGAGCACGATGCCCCAGATATCGAGGCGAGACGGCGTCCGCACTGGCGACTCGCGAATCCTCCAGAGTACGAGGAGCGTCACGATAGCGGCGACAGGAGCCAAGAGGTGATAGTTGGTTTGCCAGCTGTAGGTCTGTGTAATATAGCCGCCGCCAATGAATCCAATTGTCGCGCCGACGGCAAACATCGCGCTGATGATGCCTGTCGCGGTGGGTACCTTCTCGCGCGGGAACTCATCCCGAATGAGCGCGAATGCGAGGGGAAACATTGCCAACCCTACGCCCTGAATGGCACGAAACGCGAGCAAACTATCTATGCTCCACGCGAACCCGTTTCCGATAACGGCAATCGTGTAGAGCGTCAGTGCCACGAGCAACAGCTTCTTTTTCCCGTATGTGTCCCCCAGCTTGCCAAATGTCGGCGTCGTCAGGCTTCCAAAGAGCAGATAGATAGCGGGAACCCATGACACCACCGCTTCCGTGGTGTGAAACTCGGCCTGCAGTGTGGGCAGCGCTGGAATGAGCATTGACTCGCTGAATGATACCATGAGGCCGGTGAGACTGAGGATCACTAAGACAAGCCCAGTGCCGCCGCCTAAACCGTTTGAACGTCCCGCCATTCAGCGCTTCCTCTCGGAATAACTTGCGAGACCGCGGTGCGGGAAAGGGGTGCCTGCTCCTCGAGCCCGCACGCGGCCTCTGCTTCGCTTTAACAAGAGCAAACTTTTTGCAAATTGGATAAAGTTTTTCATTTGATCGCTCTCGAAGGAACGACTGAAATGGTAAAAAAGGCCGGAGGTGAGAAAGGCGATCGCACTAAGTCAGTGTCTTTCGCGTACGCCTCGCGGTCGCTGTATTTGAAGCTAAGCGTGCTCGCCGCCCTGAGATTCCTTAGCTCCGGCTTGTGCTCAGCGTTTCAAGCGTAACGATGTTATCGATCTGTTTGATGCTATCGTACGCTAGGTTCTGGATCGTGATTTTTGTGTACTCTTCGTGCACCGTCGGCGCGTGGCGAGCGACCAACTGGTACGCCTTGGCTTGGAGGGACGTCACGTTCGTCGTGAGAACGTACCCGGACTTGTCGAGACTTTGCACGTAGTTCGTTGCGTCGTCAATGGTTTTGAAACGGATTATAGTCTGATTGTCATTAATGCTCGTGGTCGCGGTCAGGTTGTACTGTAGCTGAACGTTGACCGTGGTGGCGTTTCGCCACTTCACGTCCCACGAGATGAGGGTTGTACTGTTCTTAAACTGTCCATAAAGCGATGATGCAAACTGCGAAAGAAACGCGTCATGTTGTTCGCTCGGTTGTGACGTTGCCGTTGACGGCGTTGGTGATGTGTTATTTGAGAAAGGCGATGTGCAGCCGGCCACCAACACCGCCCCAACCACGACGAACGCGAGGAACAAGGTCTTGTATGACGTATTCATTTCAAAAGCTCCTTTCGGTATGGTTTCGGATTCAACTGTTGCTGATAGCCCACAAAGGCAAATAGCGCAACAGCCGTGTTTTTTATAACGTGCTTGTTTTATAAAAGCAGCGCTATGCCGTGCGCCTCACGTTCGGGCGGCTACCGACCAAGGACCATGCTTCGCAAGGCAAACGCCTACTACATACCCATCGGCGGCACGCATCAATCTTTTACTGGGCAGCCGCCCCAAAGGCGTCGAACAAAAGAGAAAGCTTTAAAATTCAGGAATTACCTTTTTGTTCGAAATCGCAATCTCAAGGATCGTAAAAAACGGGTTTCCGATGAATACAGCATCGAAAACTTTCAGATGGCTTTACAGAGCATCGCCTCATTTGCGTTGAAAACGCCGGTTGGAGGATTTAGCTTTGGCTGATATGAAAGAAAATGCTGAGCCCGTGGAGCACCAAGCCGAACCAGTGGTCCGCGTTTCAGCAGACGAACGAACTCCCAAGATTCGGCAGATTGTCTTTGTCGCCTTGATTTCTGCCCTCTTCGCGCTGGTTTGGCTAGAAACGTTAGGTCTTCTAAACACGTCCTTCTGGCACAACGACTTCGTCACAGCCAACCGCTGGATGGTCCCCGTCCTCGTCCTGTTCTTCTCGCTGCTTGTCGGGCTGGTGGGGAAGTACATGCGCGCCCCGAACGTGATCCACGGCACCATGGAAGATGCCCTGACAGACCCGAACTTCAATCCCGACTTCTCAACGTTTCCTGGAGCGTTGCTTACGTCCTTTTTCTCGATGCTGTCCGGAGCGAGCGTCGGCCCCGAGGGCCCTCTCATCTTTCTCGTGGTGGACATCGCCGCGTGGTTCGGCACTAAGCTCAAGTTGACGGGGCAAACGCTGCTAGGCTTCGCCGGGGCCGGCCTCGCCGGGGCCCTCAACGGAATTATCGGCAATCCCCTCTTCGCTGCGTTGTTCGCGAGCGAATTGCAGGGAAGTGAGAAAGGAGGCCTGCAGCTGATCGCGTGGAACCTGGTCGCTGGGGTGATCGGCTACATCTTCTTTGTGCTGGTCGGGTACCCAGGATTCGCGTCAAGTATAGCTGTCGCGCAGGTGAGTGTGCTTACCATTCCGTACGCGGTCGATGCGGTCATCCTCGGCATCCTAGGCGCTCTGCTGGCGATCTTTATCGGCATTTCGTTTCAGGTCTTCGGCAGGATAATGGACCGTGCGTTCAAAGATCGGTTTATCGAACGCGTTATGGCAGGAGGGGTGATCATTGCCATCGTTGGCTACTTCGTTCCCGAAGTACTGTTTTCCGGCGAGGCGGAGATTCACCCGATCCTCGCTAACCCACTAGCATACGGAGTGCTGATGTTGCTGGGCTTGGCGATCCTCAAGGTCCTCCTCCTAGGACTCTCGTTCAAGAGCGGGTACATCGGAGGGCCTATATTCCCGACGCTGTTCGCCTCCACAATGATAGCCCTCGCCATTAGCCTGCTCTTTCCGAGCGTGCCTACCGGTTTGCTTGTCACAAGTGTCATAGCAGCGGCTATCACGCTCGTGCTGGGCGCGCCCTTTGCCGCCATCTTGCTCACGGTCACCGTGGCGACCGCTAATACGTACGAGCTCGGGTACATTGGCCTGGCAACCGCTACGGCGCTCATCATCGGTACGGCCTTTAGGACGCGGATGGCACAGCGCACCGCGAAGCTCGCAGGTTCGTAAGACCTTAGCGCTCACATTCCCGCTGCGATCGGATGCTAACTTGCTTCTTCGACTTCCCGCCCGTTTTTAGCTTACATCGCAGCTTGCTCGAGCCACCGTCTCCGATTTCATTCGCTCCGACCATTGGCGCTCAAGAGCGATAACTGCGTTGCCGTTCATCGGTGCGAATCTCACTTCAGAGCTCCTAAGCAGATCACGCCGAGTCATTTCGCAACTTTTATAGTATCCCGCAGGAGTTAACTGGACAAGTCGTGCGGCTCGGGAGATCAAATCGAGTGTCTCATTGTGAGGAACTATGAAGCCTGCGGAGAAGCTTCCGGACTTGCTTGAGTTTTTCAACATTGTTGCGCGAATCCGTCGTCTCAACGAGGTTTTTCGCCTGAGCTCGAGAATTCGCTATTTGTACGAAGTCCTGTGTTTTATCCTGATTCTTTTTGACGGCTTTTTTTTGTTCGTCACAGTGATTTTCCCTCTGAAGTCAGGCACCCTTGAAGCGGTCGCGACGTTTGACGCGGTTGTGGTGCTCTTTCTATGGGTCGAATACCTCTTTAGGGTGAACGAGCAGGATGACAAGTGGCGTTATGTCGCCTACCAGTGGAGCGACATTCTCGCCATTATTCCTTTTGATTACATTGCTCTCGTCTCGTTCGGCATCGCCCTGCCGCTGACGATTGCCTTCAAGCTTTTGCGACTCGCGCGAATCGTCGCCCTTCTGAGGTTCTCGCGCAGAATAGAACGAGAAGTCCTGGCGTTTGCCGAAAAGACCAGGCTTATCTACGGCCTCGCTATTTACCTTCTTGTCATTATTGTCGGCGCACTGCTCTTCTTTTACATCGAATCACCGGTGAATCCCACCGTAAGCACGCCGAACGACGCCCTGTGGTACATGATCGTGACCATGACGACCGTTGGCTACGGCGATATCGTACCCCGTACTGGATTTGGCAGGATAATTGGCGTCATCGCAATGATTACTGCTATTCTCTTTGCCAGCCTCGTAACAGCGACAACGACCTCAGCCTTGATGGAGAAGTTTCGAGCTGAGCGTGAAGAGATTACGGAAGCAAGCAAGGAGACGATCGGAAACGTCCTCGCACAACTGAGCGAACTCAGAGACCGGTTGGATGAGCTCCCGAAAGTGGCGGAGCGGACCGATGAGATCAAAGCTGACTTGGACGAGCTCAAGGCGATGCGAGCCGAGGTGCAGAGCCTGAAAGAATCTGTCGAGGGGAAGAAATAAACGATGCGGTTTTTGAGGTTTCCGGACACTTGTCGCTTCAGCTTTCGAATAATCACAGACGGCGATGAGCGCGGGAGCAAAATTGATGCGCAGCTACGCAAACGCTTATCTTTAAGTGTGCTCTCTTGGAGTAAACGGGGCGCGTATATGCGTGCGCCGAAGCGAGTTCTGCAAATAGGGTTTTTAAAGCTTTTTTTGAGCGAAATGTCTCCACGGGCATTTCTAGCAGCGAAGGCCAAATTCTCTTCTAACTCGCGTCAACAAGTCGCTATTTTGCCTGTCTCGGCAGAAACAGGACGATCACAAACCCAAGGAGCAATATTAGAGCAAGTGAGACAAAGGTGAGGTGCATTGCCGAGCTGATCGTACTATCGACGATGCGCTGTGCTTCAGGAATGAGATTTTGGGGGATGCTCGGCGGTGCGCTTGTCTGCATATTTTGGGCGTAGGCGTAGAGATTCTGTTGTATCTGCGCTTGAGTCGTCCCGTTACTCACGAGCGTGGAGGTGCTGATCCCTGCAACGAGCCCGTTGAAGATTCCCACGAGGAGTATAGCGCCGACGAGCGCTGTGCCCACGGAGTAGCCCAAGTTCTTTGCAGTGTTGAGAAATCCTGAGGCGTCGATCTCTTGGTCTTTTCGCACCGCGGACATGGTGAGATTGGTCAACTGAGACAGCAACAAGCCCACTCCGAGGCCGAATATCACCGTACCAGGGATGATGTCAACAATCTGAGTGCTCTGGCTAAACACGTTGCTCAAAAGGTACGCGCCTGCAGCGGAAATCAGAAATGCGACGAGGATTACGACCTTGGGTCGTACAATGGATGAGAGTCTGCCCCCAGTGAGCGATAGCACGAAAATTGCGACCGACAGGGGGAGCAAGGCGACGCCTGTCATAAAGGCGCTCACGCGAGTGACTTGCAGGAGGAATACGGGGAGGATAAACAGCACGCCGGCGAACGCGATCTGCTGGATTGCACTAGCCGCGTTGCCCAAGACATAGAGTCGGTTTTTAAGCATTGAGATATCGAGTAACGGCTCCGCGTCGTGGCTTATGCGCCGCCTCTGCCAAAGGAGGAAGGCAGCGAAAACGATGAGGCCGACCACTATGAACAACGGTACTAATTGCCAGTACTGTGGAGAACCGAGGAGCAAAATGCCAAATACGAGAGAGAACAGCGCAATAACTGAGAGCACGACGCCTCCGAGATCTATGTCACGCCACGCAAGACGTGGCTTTGACTCGCGCAGGTACGATCTCATCACGATTACGGCGAGGACACCCAGCAGTTCGAATGCAAAGATCAATCGCCAGGTGGCAAAGGACGTGAGCGCTCCTCCATAGAGGGGGCCGATAGCAGCCCCCAGAGCGGCGATGCCCCCCCAGATGCCAAATGCCGTCAGTCGGTCTTTGCCTTCGTACGCCGCACTTACCATGGTGGTCGTCGCGGGTAACATTAGGGCGGCACCGATGCCTTCGAGAAGTGACCAGCCGATGAGAAGCATGAAGACGTTAATGCTCAGGGTGGCTGTAGTTGTGCCGATGCCGTACACGATGACGCCGATAAAGAAGGTCTTCTTCCTCCCTAAAACGTCCTGCAGCTTGCTGCCGGCAAGCATCAGCGACGCCATCGTGAGCGCATATATGGCGATCAAGGCCTGGATAGTGCTCAAATCGGTGTGTAAGTCTACGACCACAGCCGATATGGCCACATTCATGGCGGAACTATCGAGAACGATGATGAAGATGGCTATGCACGAAACTAAGACGACTCCCCATTTGAACTGTGGCTTCTCTTCCATCGAAACACCACGGAAAATATCTATCTAGCCGTGTGCTATACCGCGCGTAGGAATCCACGAGATACGCTAACCAAGCGCAACTGGTCGATTCCGTAGTTTATAGCGGTTTTTAGCTTTTATCTTTTACGGTTTTTATCCGCAGTTAAGAATCGTAGATGCGGCCAAAACAGAGATGATATATTAGCCGTCGTGTTCGCGCCTAGCGAGTAACATACAAACCTACCAGTTAAGTTCAGAGAATTCATTTTGCAGTGTTCGCTTATCCTTTCTTCAGGTGGGCATCTTTTGGGTCTTGCAATTGTCTTCAATTCGAGTGCGTTAAATACCTGCACATCACAACAACTCGAACGATCTCAACGAATAAGAGGTGAAAAACAAATGGCTGAACAATCAATGTGGCTGCGCATTGCAGAGATTATCGTCGGTTTAATCATCCTCATATTGGGCGGCTACGCAATTGCGTATCCGGGAGTAGCTGCAGCGACTCTCATAGGATTCCTTGCGGTGGGGCTCCTTGTTCTAAGCGGTATGGAATTCGCCAGGGTTTTTGCACTAGACATATCAGGATGGCGGCGACTTCTGAACTTAGCTCTATCAGCGATCGCATTTTTACTCGCACTAGCAGTACTCGTCTCCCCGCTCATTTGGGGCGGATTAACCCTCGCGTGGCTGGTAGCATTGGCCTTGGTCTTTGCGGGATTCGCGGCCATCGGACGCGCCACTCCGGGGACAATAATCGTCGGCATAATCGCGATCATTATCGGCTTTGCAGTGTTGGTATATCCCCCGCTCGGCGTAGCCACAGCAGTACTTTTGCTGGCGATAGCCCTGATCGTATTCGGGTTAGAGTTGATAGTATCAGGCCTCTTGGGAAGATGGGTGTAACCCACTTCTCCCTCTTTCTTTCCTGTAAGCCCCACGAGTGCCAAAAAAAGGGCGAATTCCGCAAGCGTGCACTTCGAGCTCAAGCCGCAAAACAACAAAAAGCAGTTTTCGTTTCATACTTTCTGTCGAGTTTGCGTGACGAAAGTAACATTTCGCTCAAAAAAAGTTAGCTACAATATTTCCCAGAATCAGAGTGCCCCCCAGACGTGAACGTCTTAAGCAGGATATGAAATATGTCCTTTAGAAGGCTAACGCACGCCTAGAAGGCAATCTTTAAGTAACTTGTGCTTCGATCCACAACCGCATAGGTGGGTCCCCTTGCGAGTAACGATTCGGAGCGCCTCAGGTCGGAGTGGCGCTCTAACCAGAACCGGGACCCGCTGCACTAAGAGAGTGTACGGCGGCAACCCATTTGCGCAACGCTGCGGTTGAACACTCAACGACCACCATGTTCGAAATAGAGTTCGCGATTTTCGCTGCCATTGTTTTTGTTTTTGCGCTCGTCTCGCGTCGCGTTGAGAGACTCAACGTGACAGCGCCCATGGCATTCATCGCTGCAGGCATGTTCTTCGGCGCCTCTCACCTAATCAACGTGTCGATCAACAATGAGGCCCTACTGCTTATCGGAAGCATCGCCCTTGTGCTGGTCCTGTTCACCGATGCATCGCGTATCAACATTTCGCTGTTCCGGGTAAACGCAGAGTTGCCTGCCCGGCTGCTAATTATCGGTCTACCGCTTACGATCGCGGTTGGCGCGGTCATTGCAGCCCTCCTGTTTACGAACCTCACGATTTGGCAGGCGGCAATCATAGGAGCAGTGCTCGCCCCGACCGACGCGGGTCTGGGGCAAGCGATCGTAACTAGCGAACGAGTGCCCATTCGCATTCGAGAGGCGCTCAACGTCGAAAGCGGCCTGAACGATGGTGGGGCGGTGCCCTTTCTTTTGGTGTTCCTCGCTCTCGCGGCGATTCAGGAAGGCGTAGAGCCCCCCAGCTTCTGGATAGTCGCAGTAGAGCAGATAGGCATTGGCGTTGCCATCGGCCTTCTCGTCGGAGTCGCGGGCGGGTGGCTGATCAGAAGCGCCACGCGACGTAGCTGGATGAGCAGGACGTTTAAGCGCCTGAGTTTCCTAGCGCTCGCCATTCTCGCATGGGGTGTCGCGGGGCCAATTGGCGGCAGCGGCTTTATTGCAGCCTTTGTCGGAGGGTTTGCCACGGGAGCAACAGTCGGCGACGTCGAAGAGGTGGCCACCGACTTCAGTGAAGCAGAGGGGGAGCTTCTCCTCTTAGCGGTTTTCTTCCTCGTCGGCGTTGTCGCAACTTCGCTGCTGGGAACCCTTAACTGGACGATCGTCCTCTACGCGATTCTCAGTCTGACGGTTATCCGCATGCTTCCTGTAGCGATTTCTCTTATTCGCACGAAGTTGCGACGCAGTTCCGTGCTGTTTCTTGGCTGGTTCGGACCGCGCGGCCTCGCGTCTATCGTCCTCATGCTGGTCGCCTTGGAGGAGCCGGCACTCGCCCCTCTCGCGCCGCAGATCGCGGCAATCGTCCTCGTGACCGTGATTCTCAGCGTTTTCGCGCACGGCATTTCCGCCCAACCTGGGGCAGCCTTTTACGCGCGCAAGGTGGCTGCAATGGACTCTGATGCTCCCGAGCTGCGCGACGTTTCGCAACTCCCGGCCCGTAAGAGGAGGATAGGTAAGTAAGAAACAACGCTAACGCGAGCCAGCAAGCTTGCGCGTGACGAATGCTTTGGACGCTTTGCAGTTGCACCAAGATTCAAAGGCGCCTCGAGAATGAACACTCAGCAGCAGACAGATCGGAGGGCTCACTATCCAAGTGCCCCCTGAACCGGCGACACCGCCGTCCTCTAAGGAAACTGCAGCTTTGTGTCCTCGTTGCTAAACGTCGCCCTTTTTTCAGAGACAGATGAAACCAGCCAATCGGACACTGGCGGTCGTGCGCGCGCCCAAAACGTGTCCCGCGGAATCAGAACGATCAGACTAAATACTTTCTGAAAAGTGTTTATAGAGACATTTCAACAAACGGGAGGTGAAAATCAAATGGCTGAAGAAAAATCTTCAATGTGGCTACGTATAACAGAGATTATCATCGGTCTAATCGTGCTTGTGTTGGGTGGCTACGTAATTGCGTATCCAGGAGTAGCGGCAGCGACCCTCATAGGTTTCCTCGCAGTCGGGATCTTTATTCTAAGCTTTGTAGAATTCGCCCGGATTTTTTCAGAAGGCATCTCAGGATGGCAGCGACTTCTACGCTTGATTCTATCAGTGATCGTATTTCTACTGGCAATAGCAATACTTGTCTCCCCGCTCATTTGGGGAGGATTAACCCTAGCGTGGCTGGTAGGACTGGCGTTGATCTTTTTGGGATTCGTGGCCATCGCACGCGCCACTCCAGGGATGATAGTCGTCGGCATCATCGCAGTTGTAGTCGGCTTTGTCGTGTTCATATATCCTCCGCTCGGCGTAGCCACTGCAGTACTTTTGCTGGCGATAGCTCTAATCATATTCGGGTTAGAGTTGATAGTATCAGGCCTCTTGGGAAGATGGGTGTAACCCACCCCCTCTCTTTTTTTTTGCAGTACCTGCTCGCACAGAGTAGATATCTGGGTAGCAAAACATGCCGCCTGCGTCCGCGTCCTTTTCCATATGTGCCATGAAACCGAGAGGCCCCTTAGATAACAATCGACATCTCGCAAAACGGTCAAAATATTGCCGGAAGTATGAGTAGACTCGCTATACCAAATACTAGCAGCACAAGAGACACAATAATCAGCGCTCTGCGGGCAGATTTGTTCTCGAATCGTTGACTGAGAGCTATCAGCACGAGGACTGTAGCTAGGAAGACCGTACTTCTTACATAGCTGTCGGCGATTGACCGGTCGTTCGTGCCCTCGATTATTTTTGATGCAGCTGTCGCGGTCAGGTTATTTCCTTCGTCCAGCTTTGCGCTGTGATACTCTGGCATATATCGCGGGCCAGGCGGTGCTGAGCTGTTGTTGCTGAACGGATCCAGCTTTAGCCAAGCTTCAAAGGCTACTTTGTATTCGGGAAGGAAACGATTTTCATAGAACTGCTCTGCTGTTATGTTTCCTTGCATTTTGGCATTCAGCCAAGCGTTTAACGTGTTCGTATTGAAGAGCAGGTCTTGACCGTCACTGACAATGAGTTCATTACCCTTTACATTAAGCGAGCTAGCTTGAGCGTAAAGCAAAGCCTGCTGGCCATCCCATTGTGCCGCTTGATAGCCGCTGTAGGCGGTACTTATGGCAACAAGGGCCAGAATTATGACTTCCAGGATTTCGATTTCAAGTTTGAAACGGGACGAGCGCGGCGCGTTCTTCTCTCTTCCCTCTTGTAACTTGTGAGCGATCTCAATATTTGACTCACCAGCCTCAGGCATATCAAAGAACCCCCAAATACTGAAGTGCGAGTTGCGACTACAACATAGATAGCTACCGCGTCGCTGGCTTTTGTTGTGCTTTTTCGGGTTTTAACTTTTTGTTGTGATGCCGCTGGCCGCTTAGTTGATCTAGCCGTCGCAGTACTGCGAGGATAATTGTCACGGCAGAATAGCGATCATAATCAGCTTGCGGTCTTGACTACTACCGGTTTAACCCCCTGCGTTTTCGCTCTGCGAGGCAGTTTTTGATGACCCGGGAGCTTGTGTAATGATTTTTACTGCATCCACAATCCCTGGCAGCATCTCCGCGGGAAATCCCATCACCATCTCATCTTCGACAATCCCGGAAAACGTTCTTGAACCATCGCAGCCAAGCGAAAAGTTCGGCTTTCCGGTAAGATGGGTCTGTGCCACTGCGTCCGAACAGACCGACTGGATACCGGAGAACTCAGCGTGTGATCTCCCCCCCAGCTGGAATAATGAAGATTGCGCAAGTTTCAGCATAGCCCATGGATTTGCAACAATAAGGATTACCTGCGGGGCAAACGGTGTCTTTTCCAGGGGAGCGTACATAGTTGCATAGGTCTCTCCGATCGGAAGGTGTGGTACGCTGTCCATTGTCCTTTTACTGGAGGTAACGCTCTCAAATTTCCCCAGTTTGAAATAAAACTTGCCCGTCTTGAGGGCCGGAGTAAGATCCCTAAGTCCTAGAGCGAAGGAACCGCCGTTACATTCATGTTTTTCTGCAGTCGCATAGAAGACCCTGCCCTCGTTCCTTGCAAGGCTTACCATCATATAGTGCCTGATTCGTTTGTCGATCTCTGACATGCCGGATAGAATATCATCCTGCGCCGTCGCGAAGCCCAATGCGACGGGAGCTCCTTTCAGCTTCAGGGCTTTGAGGATTTCAGATGACTCTGCGAAATCCATTTTGATTTTCAATGATTCGTCTACCATATGTGGCTGTCTCCTGTTGTTGTGCCTACGCTTAGAGCTTAATTATTTAACGTCCGGAATATCGCCCTGATGTAACCAAGGACTATTTCAGTTACGCTGCAGCGCGTTTATGAAGCCTGCAAACAGTCATTGCAGCCCACTGGCCGCCTCTTTGTGCAGGGATTCCTGCTGCGTCTAGTTCAGCGGCAATGCGCCTATACAACGTGCCCTGCGCGCGCCATGCCCGGATACGCGCGAGTACATGCTGTTCGTGTTCGTTAGTCGCAGCCTCCTCGCGCGCAGCGTGTTTGTTTTTCCTTCTGATAACGCATAGGGCATATACTCTTTTTTCGTTGCTACGCTGACCATAATATTCCTAGCCCGGTCAGTTTCTCACCGGGCGCAAAGCTGTCATTAAGGTGCATTGATCATGCTTTCATAAAAAATAAAGGAATCGAAAAAAAAAGAAAGAATAGCTTATTGGAACGCTTTGCTTTATGTCGCTGCCGCCGTTTTGAGGGCGTCTGTACACCCTCTATTTGCGTCTGTGATGTACTGCAACCGCCGCTCCCTTGTGTTCTATGACATCATCATCCTTCTTGTCATCATCCTTCTTCTCTCTGTGATGATGAACGGCTGCGGCTTTTCCCACTGGTCCTACCAAGTTTTTCACCTCCGTTATCTACGTGGTAACTGGCGATGCGCTTTTTCAGCTACCGCTTCGCCTCTCTTTGTTGTGCGGTTATGTGCTTCAACTATTTATTTCAATGCCACTGTGCTCGCACGCCAAGGTCCCTAAAGTCGTTTTGTGCGTAGGCCGTCGCTGCTGCCTTGCTGCTTTCAGAAGATTTCGCACCTTCCCATTAATTTATGGTTTTGTGGTCTTGAGGGTTCGACCTGGTTCAGCGCCAGAAATTTCGGGTTTTATTAACCACGATGAGAGATCGGGCGATGCAGACTATAATCGTCGGGGAAGATATTTTAAATGGAATCCACCAGTTACCTTATGGCGTCCTCTTCATGACGGGGAATGCTGGGAGTATTATGACACAAGGTAAGGTAATGGGTCCGGTGGACTATCTGATGGTCAAGTTTCCCGGGAACAAGTTCAGTGGCAAGGCAGCCCCTGAGCTGTTGAAACTTGAAAAACAAGGCATCATCCGGGTGATCGATATGGTTTTCGTTATGAAGGATGAGAACGGGAAACTGGTAACATCCGAGGCAGTCGACCTGACAGAAGAAGCGCGAGCTGCGTTCAATGAATTGTCAAAGAACACCCGTGAATGGTTCTCACAAGGCGATATAGAAGAGATCACCGAAT
>Ga0187869_10002383_pt1 | contig 14992 bp, 13 predicted proteins | sample June2016WEW_13_1_2_FD_132972 | JGI IMG/M metagenome (GOLD analysis project Ga0187869, IMG submission 132972) | Peatland microbial communities from SPRUCE experiment site at the Marcell Experimental Forest, Minnesota, USA - June2016WEW_13_100 | ecosystem: Environmental > Terrestrial > Soil >...
ACGGGAACACCCGGTGCCCCGGGTGCGGCTGGGTGGTCCGGGGGTGCCGGTAGAGCGCGTCAATCCCCATCCGGCGCATCAGGGTGGCCACGTGCTTGCGCCCCACGGGCACGCCGTGGAGGCTTACGTTACGGTCCATCACTTCGAAGCGAGTTCTAAGGAGATGATCGACGACACATGCTACTGAAGTTGTAGCAGAGCATTTGGATGGGGACGAGTGTCACTCGCAGACAACGCGTGGGTCGGCAATCGCCCTTTGGCGGTGGAGAAGCGTAAAACTCGTCCGAGGAGAGTGGCCTTAGCGAGGGCGTGTTTCTCCTTGGCTAGAAGGCTCTGCTCGTAGCGGTTTCGGCCTCCCGAATGAGAGGGACTGCAGTGCCGTCAGTGACCGTTTCCGCGGGCACTACTCTGGGGCAACAATTACAGTCCCAGGCACCCCCCGACCAAGTGAGACCCCATCTGCGCTCTGAATCCCGGATCCCCGCAAGGTACTGTAGAGATCCGACGTCGCCTTCCTGTTCGGCAGAACTGTGCGTGTCGCTTGGGCCTTATCAGCAGTCCCCCAAATGGAGGTGTGCCATGCCCATTCTTGCCGCCCTAGTAATCGCTATTGCTATCGCGTTTTCTTTGCCTGACGCTCAAGCTGCCGGTCCGATCGTCATCAAGTACAACCACGTTGTCCCTGCGGGGACACCTAAAGGCCAGGCCGCTGACATATTCGCAAAGCTTGCGAACGAACGTCTGGCTGGTAAGGTGAAAGTCGAGGTATTTCCCAGCGCCCAACTCTTTGAGGAGGATTCCGCGTTCCAGGCGCTGCTCCTCGGCGACGTTCAGATAACGGCACCTGTTACCTCCAAGGTTGCGAGGTACACCAAGAAGCTCCAGGTGTGGGATCTGCCGTTCTTGTTCGACAGCAGAGAGGCCGCCAACCGTTTCGAGCAAAGTCCGGTTGGCAAGAAGTTGCTCGATTCAATGCTTGACAAGGGCTTCAAAGGCCTCGCCTACGGGCGAGAAGGCATGAGGTCCATTCTATCGAAGAAGCTCCTGCGGCGGCCCGGAGACATGGCCGGCGTGAAAATCCGGATCATGGAGTCGGACGTCCTGGAAGCCCAGTACAGGGCGATCAATGCCGTCCCGCAGAAAATGGCGTTTTCTGAGCTCTATAACGCGCTTGAGACCGGCGTCGTTGACGCGTGCGAGAGCAACTGGGCCAGCTTCTATGGCGCGAAATTCTATGAGGCAGCGAAGTACTTTATCGGGATGAACGTTGCCGCGAGCGAGTATGTCCTCCTCACGAACGCCAAGTTCTGGAACGGTTTGCCAGCGGATATCCGAACACAACTCGAGGCAATTTTGGCCGAGGCGATGAAGGAAGAGTACAGGCTCGATGCCGAGCAAGAGGTGACGGACAAGGAGAAGATCATGAAGATGGGGCTGAACGAGTTTGTGACAGTGACGCCTCAAGAAGTGGCAGCCTGGCGGGAGGCGATGAAGCCGGTGTGGAAGCAGTTCGAGGCCGAGATCGGTAAGGACATCATTGATGCGGCCCTGGCTTCCAACATTCCTCGGTGACCTTGGCGGCATGAAAGGGGACGTGCCGTGATTTTTTCCAGGAGATCCCTCCTGCAGATACTGAACCGAGTGGAGGAGGGCGTCATCGCCCTCCTCCTTGGAATCATGACACTTGTGACCTTCCTCCAAGTTGTCGTCCGATACGTCTTTCATTCGGGATTGATCTGGGCGGTTGAGCTTACCACCTACGCTTGGATTTGGCTGGTCGTATTCGGCATGTCATACGGAGTCAAGGCGGGGCTGCATATCGGCGTTGACATTTACGTCAGGAAGCTCTCCCCGCGCAAGCGTCGATTTGTCGGCCTGGTAGCCGCTCTGTTATGTGTCCTATATGCTGTGATCGTCTTCGTCGGCGCTTGGCATTACTTCGTTAGCGTGTACACTCTCGGTATTTTCGCCGACGACCTACCGATCGAACGCTGGAAACTGCTGATTATTCTCCCCGTCGGCTTCGGCATGCTCTTCTGGCGCCTAACTCAGGCAGCAGTGCGCATCTGGATCGGCAAGGATGCGGGGCTCAAGCTTGGCGATGAGACATCTGAGATGAGCAGCTCGATGCAGCCACCGGTCGGCGGGTCGGGCGCGCGCGGGGTCCAGCCATGACGACGGCCTTCCTGTTCCTCAGTTTGTGCCTCTTTCTCGTGATTGGAATGCCCATCGCCATCGCGCTTGGCCTGGCAAGCGTGCTGAGCGCTCTATTCTTCACCCATGATTCTCTTGCTGCACTGGTGCTACAGTTCAACAAGACCATGACCCTTTACACCCTGTTGGCTGTTCCATTTTTCATCTTATCGGGCGGGGTGATGAACACCGGCGGCTCAGCCAGGCGTCTGGTCAACTTCGCGAACGCGCTCGTCGGCCACATCCCTGGTGGCTTGGGAGTCGCCTCCGTCTTCGCTTGCATGATGTTCGCCGCCGTCTCCGGTTCCTCCCCCGCCACGGTGGTCGCGATCGGCACGATCGCCATTGGCGGCATGGCACGATCGGGCTATACGAAGGAGTTTGCCGCAGGGCTCCTGTGCAATGCGGGGACGCTTGGCATCCTAATTCCACCCTCGATTCCGATGATCGTGTATTGCACGGTCACCGAAGAGTCGGTCGGGCGACTATTCATCGCTGGCATACTCCCCGGCATTGTCCTGGGAATAATGTTCATGTGCACCGTATACGTGCTCGCACGTATCTATGATCTCCCATGCCAACCGCGTGTCTCTTGGCGAGACACATGGATCGCATTTCGCGAGGCTGTATGGGCATTGATGCTAATCGTCATCATTCTCGGCGGGATTTACGGCGGCGTATTCACCCCTACCGAGGCTGCGGCGGTTGCGGCGGTCTACGCCTTCTTCGTTTCTGTGGTCGTATACAAAGACACGAGGCTCGCGGATATTCCTAACGTACTCGCACATGCGGGCAAGATGATCGTCATGCTATTGTTCATCGTCGGCAACGCTTTTCTGTTTGGGCATATTCTCGTTAGCGAGCGGATCCCACAGGCGATAACCAATGCGATCATCGCCGCCCACATGCCGGTGTGGCTCTTTCTGCTTGTGATAAACATCATCATGCTCATTGCTGGGGACTTTATGGAACCTGCGGTGATCATCCTCATCTTGGCTCCGATCTTCCTGCCAATCGCCGTAAAGCTCGGCATCAACCCGATCCATCTGGGCATCATCATGGTGGTGAACATGGAAATCGGGATGGTCACACCACCGGTCGGCTTCAATCTATACGTTACCTCCAGCATAACCGGCATGGATTTTTATGCGGTATTTAAGGCAGCGCTCCCGTGGATGGCCGTTCTCCTGATATTCTTGCAGATTGTCACCTATCTGCCCAGCCTCTCCTTGATTCTGCCGAATGCACTATTTGGGAAGACGGTCAGCATGGTTGAACCCCTCCTTAAGCTAGCTAGCAGCGGGCCCGGCCCGTGAACACGATCACGCTGAGAACCCAACGGGACGAAGGAAAAACGCCCAGATCACGATTGAAGAGGCGGCGACCGGAGGACTAAGGAAATGAAAAGCGCCTGGTGAGCACAACCCTCATGACGCGAAAGGAGAAACTCCCATGGCTAGTATTTCTGTGAATGGTTTCTATGACACCCATATTCACACAGGACCTTGCCCTTTTCGTCGAATCGGCGACACCATTGATATTGGTCGATGGTGCGCTGAGGCGGGGATGGCTGGAATCGTGGTGAAGAGTCACTTCGAGAGTACCATCGCCAAGGCATACCATGCGCAACGGGAGGTGACAAATCTTCGCTTTTTTCCGGCGATCGTCCTCAATCGGGGCGTCGGGGGAATCAATCCTGTGGCGGTGAGTCACGCTCTTTACCAGGGTGCAAGGGTCGTGTGGATGCCTACGATCGACGCCAGAAACCACGCTAAGCACTTCGGCAGCACCGGGACGTTCGGGTTTGCCAGCATGACTCTCAGTTACCAAAAATCAGCCCGACCCCAGGAGGACTTGACCGTTCTAGAGAACGGGCACTTGGGCGATGCCACGAAGGAAGTGATCGACCTAATCGCTCGCTACGATGTTGCATTAGCCACCGCACATCTCTCCGAAGAGGAGATCTTCCAGGTGGTCGATTATGCGTTGAGCAAGAAGGTCCGACGGATAATCATTACACACCCGGAGTACATTGTGCCTCATCTTGACATCAAGATACAGGTCCAATTAGCGCAGCAAGGCTGCTTTATGGAGTATTGCGCCGCCTCCATCTTTCCCATGGTCATTTCCGCGACCGCTAACCAAGTCAAGGAAATGATCGATGCGGTGACACCCAAGCGAGCAGTTCTTGCCACGGACTCGGGCCAGCCATTTACCGCCCGTTCCCCAGAGCAGTTGCGGGTCTTCGCCCAGATCCTTCACGAGAAGGGCGTCAGCGAAGCTGCCATCGCGCAGATGGCCATAAAGAATCCGGCTTTCCTTCTCGGGGTGACAGAGACGGCGGACTAGCGATTCCTCCGCACCGACGTGGCGAAAAAAGAGGGGCTGTCAGCAGAATCGAATCTGACCGCAGGGCCCTGTTATTTGGTAGTGAGAACGGCAATCGTTGGTAAGGAAGAGATTGCTATCGGGCGGGGGGCAGACGACTGGACAGTATGAGACAGAAGGAATGTACACGAACGTCAAGCCAAAGGTTCTCATAGCGGTCCACCATCTGGGAAGACGCGCGATTCCATATGTGCGACGACTTGAGGAGGCCGGATGCAAGGTCGTCGTGACTCCGCTCGACCGCGTATACACGGAAGATGAGCTAATCCAAGCGCTTCCCGGGGTATTTGCGACGATGGCGGGAGGCGAGCGCTACACAGATCGAGTGTTTCGAGAGGCAAAGGATTTGAAGCTTGTGGCGCGTTTTGGCGTTGGCTATGAAAAGGTGGATGTTTCAGCGGCTACACGTCACGGTGTGATTATCGCAATGGCCTTTGGAACGAATCACGAGTCGGTTGCTGACTGTGCTTTTGGCATGATGGCCGCGCTGGCAAAGAATCTGGTCACTAATCACCTCCGGGTGAAGGCGGGCGGCTGGGGCTTTGATCTTCATCGTGGCCTTTGGCGATCGACGGTAGGAGTTGTGGGACTAGGGCGGGTCGGGAAGGCGATGGCACGGCGGTGTCGCGGGTTCGAGATGCAGGTCCTTGCCTATGACGTTCAGCCGGATACCGCGTTCGCCCGGGACAACGGTATCATCTTGGTGCCGTTGGAGACTCTACTCCGGGAGGCTGATTTTGTGACTCTCCATGTCCCCCACACACCCGAGACCGAGAATCTCATCAACGGGAAACGCTTGGCCCTTATGAAACGGACAGCGTTTCTCGTGAACACTGCCCGGGGAGCCCTTGTGGACGAGGAGGCTCTGTACACTGCTCTGGCCTCAGGAATGATTGCAGGAGCCGGGCTGGATGTGTTCAAGAGGGAACCTCCCACTGGATCGCCTCTCCTAACCCTTGAGAATGTTATCTTGAGCCCTCACGGCGCCGATGCCGATGCTACGACAGAGGCGGCAGTGGCTGATCGCTGCATTGCTTCAATCTTGGCTGTCGCTCGCGGGAAGAGTCCGGGGCGGGAATGCGTCCTGAACCCCGAAGTCCTTCCCTCGGGACGCATCGACATTTGAAAGGACGAGTGGAAATCTGTTCACTTTCGTATCTCAGAGCATTCATCTACGCTACCGGTCACGAGCTCCTAGAGATTTGCTTGAGAGATTGCTCAATTAGAGAAAGCCGAATACCTCACGCGTGAAGGAGACTGGTCATGCCGACGCAGCCGGCAGTGGCGGAACGCATCCTCACCACCTACAGGGAGCACACCAAGCGGTCCCGGGAATTGTTCGAACGGGCGGGGCACATTCTCGAGGGGGGTACCACACGGACCAGCGTCTTCTTCGCCCCCTACCCCTGCTACGTTGCGGAGGGGCAAGGCTGCCGATTCACCGATCTCGACGGGAACGTCCGGATCGACTTCCTGAACAACTACACGTCCTTGATGCACGGCCACGCCTACCCGCCTATCGTGGACGCGGTCGCCCGCCAGATGCGGAAAGGCTCCGCCTTCGCGGCCCCCAGCGAGGGGGAGGTGGAGCTGGCGCGGCTGATCCAAGACCGCCTACCCAGCCTGGAGCGGCTCCGGTTCACCAGTTCCGGCTCGGAAGCCGTCATGTTCGCCCTCCGCATTGCGCGGGCCTTCACGGAGCGGCGCCAGATCGCCAAGTTCGAAGGTGGCTTCCATGGCTCCCACGAGCTGGCCCAGGTGAGTGTCAACCCGCCCCTGGAGAAGGCCGGCCCGCGCGAGACCCCGCACAGCATCCCCGACTCCGCCGGAATCCCGCCCGACTGGGCGGACGATGTCATCATGATGCCCTTCAACGACCCCGCGGCCGTGGAGCGCCTCCTGGACCGGCACGCCGGGACTATCGCGGCGCTGATCGTGGAGCCGATCATCGGGGCCGGCGGCATCATTGCCCCGAAGCCGGGGTTCCTCCAGGCGCTCCGCGACTTCACCGCGCGGCGGGGGATCTTGCTCATCTTCGATGAGATCATCTCCCTCCGCGTCTCGTTGGGTGGGGCTCAGGCACTGTACGGGGTCCGCCCCGACCTGACCACCGTCGGCAAGATCATCAGCGGGGGCTTTCCCATGGCGGCCTTCGGCGGGCGGGCGGACATCCTGGGGCTCCTGGATCCCCGCCAAGGCGCGCCGGCCATCTCCCAGAGTGGCACCTTCAACGGGGCGGCCGTCTGTTGCGCCGCCGGGGTGGCCGGCTATGGGGCCATCACCCCGGCCGTGCAGGCGCACATCGACAACTTGGCCGAGGACCTGCGCCGCCGGGCCAATGCCCTCTTCCAGCGGCTCAAGGTGCGCGCCCAGATGGTCGGCGTGGGCTCCCTGTTCAATCTCCACCTGACCGAGGAACCCATCGTGGACTATCGCAGCGTGGTGCGGGGCGATCGGAAGATGCTCGCGCTGCTGGCCATCGCCCTGATGAACCGGGGAATCTTCATCGCCCCGCGGGGCATGGGTTGCACGTCCTCCGTCATGACCCCCGCGGAGGTAGACACGTTCCTTAATGCTCTCGAGGCGGCTCTAGTTGAGGACTTGGAATTGGCCCACTAAGACGGCCCATCCGGGGGTAAGTAGCGGATCTCGTGCTGGACGGTAGGCATGATCGCATCTCCTTACATCGCATCCTGATCGAGCGCGGCGCGCGCAATTCGGGGGATTCGAAAGGAGGAGTCCAGCCCATTCTTAGTTGAAATTGCAGAGCGGCTCCTAACATGAGATTACGCAGCTCGGTGTTGTGCTGTGACCTCCTTCCCGTGGATCTCCGCTTGGAGTGCAGGCCGGAGAAGCGGGAGGGATCGATACCCCCGGATGCGCCGCAGTGGCGGCTCGATGTCGAGCAGGGCCGCGGCGAGCCAGCGCTGCTTCTGGGCGCTGTTGGTCCACCGATTCACTTTGGCGGTGCGCTGGCCGACGAGCGCGTTGATGGACTCGAGACAGTTGGTGGTCTTCAGGCTCGTCCCCAAGGTGCCGAAGACGCCCAGCCGATGGAGGGTGAGGGTTTCCTCGAAGCCCTCGTCGAGACTCGCGACCGCCGACTCGTTCAGCAGCCGCAGTTCCTGCCGACAGCGGAGGAGGGCTGCCTTCGCCTCGGCGTAGCTCGGGCGCTCGTAGGCCGCCTGGAGCTTGCAGCGCCAGGGGGCCTGTTGGCCCTTCGGCAAGTAGGCCACCACGTTCTCCCGCTTGTGCCACTGACAGCGTTGGACCACGGCCTGGGGGCCGAACACGCTGGCTACCGCCTTGCGGAACCCCTTGGACCCATCGATGACGCAGAGGAGTCCCTGCTCGTACCCAAGCCCGCGCTCCACCAAGTCGCGGAGGAAGGCGGCACACACTTGCTCGTTCTCCGTGCCGGTCTGGACGAAGCCGAGGAGGACCTTCTCGCCCGTCACGGTGACCCCGAGGGCCAGCACCATTTCGTCCTCGGCGAAGGTCTTCCCGTCGAGGAGGAGGGCGGCAATGTCGTAGCGGTCCAGCCGGCGCTCCAGGAAGGCGCGGAGCTTCCGGGCAGAGGATGGAAACGAGGGGTAAGCTCACAGGAGGACCGAAACTCGGGCTTTAGCCGGGAGCCGCAGATAGAGGCATCCATGTATTTCTAGCTTCCCGTGTTACTGAAACGGGGCGGCTTTTCTGATTGAAACCGCGCTACCCCCTCGATAGGCTCCCACATGAGCCCTTCGCATAACGAAGGCAAATCCCATCCTGTCAGCCTCACCGTCTGCCGACCGCCGGTCCGGTCGCAATTGTTTTCCGACAGAGGTGTGCCTGTAGGAGGAGGACAAAATGGGAGAAATCGGTTTGTTCAAGAGCCTCTTGTATGCGATGCATCTCTATAAGGTACGATGGGACAGTCAGTTCCCAGATGCGAAACCGGGCGATGAACCGATTCCCGACATCAGGCGGGAAGCAGAAAAGGGGCCATGTGAGATATGTCACAGGGCGACCTCATGGCGTAACACAGTCACGGATACTTGAGTCTGTAGCCTTCGCTGTCGAATGAAAGCACTACGTGCACTCCAGCGGAAGAATCGACCGGAGGAGTGGTTGCGACGGTTGTGAGGACAGTTGTCCCCGGACCGAAGGAGGGAAGAAAGGCGCTGGAATGGACGCTGCCACGCCCTTCCTGTTATCTAGTCGACTGCTTGATTTGTGGCGAGCGTGGGAGGAGGATCATGATGCTATTCGCAACCGTCGTAACTGCCATCGCTACCGTCATCATTGCCGCTGCGACTATCGCATATGTCTGTGTCAGCAGAAAACTGTGGTCCGCTACACTTGAGACAGCACGTCGCACCGAAGAGCTAGCCCGCCTGGCCCGTGAGGGGTTTATGTTTCAGTTCATAACCACCTACATGGATATGAACAAAGCATTGCCGAGCCCCACTCCAGAAATGAAGGGAAAAACTTTCGATGTGCAGCAATGGTACAAGGATCTTGATGCCATGTTGAGTAAAGGCTTCCCGGAGGTGTGGGAACAGATGCGTAAGTACTTGCCCAAAGATATCAGTACATAATCTGAGGGAATTAAGGTTGTGTGATGGCAGACAGTCGTCCAACTCTCGAACTGGGCACCTCAAGGGAGTGCCGGCCAGATATACCCCTCGTGTTTTAGTCGCGCCCATTTTTTGGCAGCTTCCGACCGCGCAACTGTTTGCAACTAAAGGCGAAGACGTGATCGTAACCATAACTCGGGATTTGGCGGCGGACCGCAAAGGGCGGCAGCCCATACAGTATTTTCCGCCCCCCGTGTTACTGCGACGCGGGGCGTTTGTGGTTGACACCCCGTGAGCGCGGCGATACTCTTCTACTGACGGTTCGCCCGGCTTCGTCAGTCCTCTTCTCCAAGTCCTTGTTCATCCAGAGGCTACGCCGGTTCGGCAGGTGGGGTGTTATGCGGACTCGATGCCAGATATGCTTCTCATACGGAAACCACATAAGGTAGTTATGCGTCACGAGGCGTCATCCCACTACCATGAGTGCCCGAAGGATACTGACCGTCGGCCTTGAGCTGGCCTCACCCGACACCCAGCTCGCCAGCTTTCAGTCGAAGACGTCTCTACTCGACTGGGACATTGTGCTGTTCAAGCCGCGAATCGGTGATTTCATATCGTACAGCGAATACTTCCAAGGCAAACCTAGGCTCAATGAAAGCGATTCGTTTCAACTCAAGGAGTGCTGCGAGCACTGGCGACGAGAGATCAAGCAAGCCTTCGAAACAGGCAAAACGGTAATCGTCTATCTTCCAAGCCTTCTAGAGGTTTATGTTGACACTGGGCAGCGGTCCTACTCTGGAACAGGTCGAAATCAGAAGATGACGCGCCACGTTGCGGAGTACGACAACTACAAGGCGATACCGGCCTCTCTCTCGCCTGTAACGGCGACTGGCAGTTCCATGAAGTTGTCGCCACGCGGGACGGAAGTACTTGCGCCGTATTGGAGTGAGTTCGAGAGCGTCTCGCAGTACCAGGTAATACTCACCGATGCCAAGGTGCCTGCCTGTGTAGTCACAAAGACGGCCGACAAGGCGGTTGGTGCGCTATACCGAAGCAAGTCCTCAGCAGGAACGCTATTGCTGTTGCCAGACATCGACTTCTACCCCGACCACTTCGCCAAGGTGAAGGGAGACAAACAGACCTGGACTCGTGCGGCGAGTCAGTTCGCTGGACGCATGGTTTCCACCGTCGTGGCGCTAGACAGAGCGCTACGGAGCTCGGCCGAGGTTACATCGGAGCCAACATGGGCCCGCGAACCGAGGTTTTCGCTAGGGTCAGAAGGTACATTCCGTGTCCAGCTGCTCGACGCCGAGAGAAAGGTGGAGAAGGCGCAAAGGCACAAGGAGCAGATTGCGGAGCAATTGAAATCTGCAGGAGCTTTCCGAGGTCTATTGTTTGAGAAAGGTAAGCCTCTCGAAAGTGTGATCATCGACGCGCTTCGACTGCTCGGCTTCACGGCAGCGCCCTACAAAGATTCGACCTCTGAGTTCGACGTGGTCTTCGAGTCGGGGGAAGGTCGCCTCATTGGCGAAGCGGAAGGGAAGGACAACAAACCCGTCAACATCGACAAGCTCAGGCAGCTTGCGATGAACATTCATGAGGATCTTCAGAGAGAAGAGGTTACATCGCCAGCAAAGCCTGTCCTGTTTGGAAATGGGTTCCGCCTTCAGGCGCTAAACGAACGGCACGATCCCTTCACTGAGAAATGCCACAGCGCCGCAGCAACGTCATCCACAGCATTGGTGTTTACCCCGGACCTCTTCTGGCCGGTGCAGTATCTCCTCAATAATTCAGACAGCGAATACGCGCGCTCCTGTCGGCAGGCACTCCTGTCGACAACTGGCCGCGTGACCTTTCCAGCTCCTGCTTTAGTGCAACAATCTGAAGAAGAGACGCGGATCGAGGAGACCAAGTGACGCATAACACGCCGATGAACACGGACCCTCCACAAGCGAGCTTTGCCCGCTCGTGTCGGGCCGGTTATCAGCATTGTTAGCCTTCACATCAGCGACAGCCTCTCCTCCCAGTGCCCAGATTCGCCCCCCTTGGGGAGCCGGGCAGGGCTCGAACTAGCAGCACCTCACCCTGGGCAGCCAAAATCACCCTCGGGTGTTAGTCGTACCCATTTTTCGACTGCTTCCGAGCCTGTAACTATTCGCAAATAATGGCGAAGGCGTGGTCGTAACCATAACTCGGGTTCGAATCCCGATAGGGCCACCATGTGTAGAGGTATTTCCCTTGACTTCGGGCAAGTCTTGCGCGTAAGGGTGTGTAGGTAACCGCGGCAGGGGACCAACCGAATAGGTTCCGGGAGGCTCTGCCCTTCCGGTCTGCGAGGCCCTGGGTGCGGCTGCCCGCCGTGCGCCCGGGGCCTTGCTGTTTAGGGAAGGTAGGAAGGCCCATTCGGGAAAGGGGGGCCACGATGAATGGTCCGACGATGGAAGCTCTCGCGCAACGCCTGGAGAAGGTGGAACAAGAGAACCGAAGGTTGAGAGGAGCGGGAATTGCGGTCTTGGTGTTGGCCGCCGCTGGGCTACTGATGGGACAGGCAATGCCGAAGGCGCGGATAGTGGAGGCGGAGGGGTTTGTCCTTAAAGACGCGGCGGGGAAGGTTCGGGCCGAGCTGTACGTGGGCAAGGACGGGCCGGGGCTGCGAATGTACGACGAGAACGGCAAGGGCCGCGTCGGGCTGGCCGTGGTCAAGGAAGGGGCGGGGCTGTACCTGCTCGACGAGAACGGCAAGGAGCGCGTCGGGCTGAATGTGAACATGGCTGGGCCGGTGCTGACCCTGGCCGACGAGAACGGCAAGGGCCGCGTCGGGCTGGCCGTGGTCAAGGCTGGGCCGAGGCTGGGCCTGTACGACGAGACCGGCAAGACCATCTGGAAGCAACCATAAAGACGCTTGCCCTGATCAACAACAAGGGCGGGTGGGGAGGACCAACGCATCCGCCCCTCTGTGCGCCTTCAGGACGGGCGATCTCTCCCCGCCTCCAGAACCTCGGGGACCCCCATTTTCTCCGAACCGCGCCCTTCCGGCCCCAGGGACCGAAACTGGACCGTCTAGCTTGCCCGTCAGGTCTTCGACGGTGGCAGTCCGCGCAATCTTCTCGTGGGGTGCCCTGCTCCGCTCCGATCCTCGCGATCCCCTCCCTGGCTCGGAGTCGGCAAGGACGCACTCGCCACCTGCTGGGCGACCTCGCTGGTTGCCCCCAAGCCGACCCGCCCCTTCCATGCATCTGGGCCTGGCCGACCTCGCCCAGCCACTTGTCCCCCATCTGGCAGGAGTCCGGCGGGTTGCCTGCGGCCGCGGCGGTGATGAGCTGCTGACGTGCCTGGGCCTGGGGGGCGAACCTCCCCCTGCACGTCGCCGTCTGCCTGGGACTGGGTGAAGCGGTCCATCAGCGACTCGATCCAGGAGAGCCGGAGCGGCTCGGGGACGCTGAACTTAAACCGCCTGGTGCCCCGGCTCCGGATTCGGCGGCGGCGCCTGGGCGGCGAGCAGCTGGGGTGACAGCAGCGCCGCCACCCCCAGCTGCCAGGATGCGCAAGGCTCGCATCTTCGTGTTCCTCACTCCCCCGCGTCGAGGTAGGCCTTTTCCCCGTGCAGCGATTCGTCGAGGCCCATCTCCTCCTGTTGGCCCGACACCCGGACCGCGGTCATTCGGTTGATGATGGCGAGCATCGCGTAGGTGAAGCCGAAGGCCCAGACCGACGACAGCGCCACGGCGGCGAGCTGCTTGCCGAAGAAGGCCGCGTTGCCCGCGAACAGGCCGTTGGTGCCGTTGGGGTTGAAGGCGGTGGTGGCGAACATGCCCAGCATCACGATGCCGAGGAACCCCCCGACGCCGTGCACGCCCCAGACGTCGAGCGCGTCGTCCCAGCCGATCCGGTTCTTGAGGGAGACCGCGAAGTAGCACACCACGCCGGAGACGCAGCCGATCAGCACGGCGGTGGCCGGCGAGACGTAGCCGGCGGCCGGCGTGACAGTGGCGAGGGCCGCGACGGCGCCGGTCAGCAGGCCGATGAAGTGTGGTTTCCTGCCGAACAGCCAGTCCACGAAGAGCCACGCGACCGCGCCGAACGAGGCGGCCACGTCGGTGTTCAGGAACGCCACCGCGGTCGTCGAATCCACCCGGAACTCGCTGCCCGCGTTGAAGCCGTACCAGCCGAACCACAGCAGGCCGGTGCCGAGGGCGACCAGCGGGATGGAATGCGGCCCGCGGTCCGCCACCTGTCGCTTGCCGACGTAGATCACCGAGGCGAGCGCCGCCATCCCGGCGATGTTGTGCACCACGATGCCGCCGGCAAAGTCGAGGACGCCCCACTGCTGGAGAATCCCGCCGCCCCAGATCATGTGGACGAAGGGGAAGTACACGAACAGCAGCCAGCCGGTGAGGAACAGGAAGTACGCCTTGAAGGTCACGCGGTTGGTGAACGCCCCCGTGATGAGCGCCGGGGTGATGATGGCGAACATCATCTGGTAGGCGCAGAACACGATCATCGGGATCGTGTCGTTCGGCGAGGGAGTGTTGAGCGTGATGTTGCGGAGGAACGCCCAGTCCAGGTTGCCGAGGATGCCGAAGAAATCGGTTCCGGTCTTGAGGTTCCCCGAGAAGCAGAGCGAGAAGCCGCAGATCCACCAGAGCACCGTCGTCCAGCCCATCGAGACGAAGCTCTGGATCATGATGGCCAGCACGTTCTTGCGGCCCACGAGGCCGCCATAGAAGAAGGCCAGGCCCGGCGTCATCAGCATCACGAGGCTCGAGCAGAGGATCATGAAGCCGGTGTTGCCCGTGTCGAGATGTAACATCCCGCGTCTCCTTTCAGACCTGAGAGGACAAAAAAACCGGCCCGCGCCACCGATGAGGCGGCGACGAAGCCGGATGGAACGCGATCAACGCTGCGAGTGGGTGTGCGGTCCGGATGCCCGGAGCGGGCGGAGGCCGGGGCCGCCGCGAGAGGGCGAGGACCTCACTGGCTCCCGAGCGCATCCTCAGTTCCCGACTCGGGAGGCAGGCTGCGGCGCCGCTCCCGAGTCCGGGTGCGCGGCACGGCATCACCACCGCGTCATCCCTGCCGCGGGGAGAGCCGGTGGCACCCGCGACCACCACCGTGCTCCGGGCGCGGACGTCTTTGGACGGGCGGTCCAACAGCCAACGCATGAACGGCTCGCGCGCGGAGGCGGCGACCCGGAGGAAGCGAGTCGGGGCGACTTCCGGCGCGATGACCACCGGGCCGCCGGCGCCGAACCGTGCGATCACGGCGGCGGGGCCCAGGGCCAGCGTACCGGCCGCGATCAGCGACATCGCGAAGGCGCCACAGGCCCGCACAAGGCGGACTTGGCGTGTCGGGATTTGCAGGATCTCAGGTTGCGGCAGCCCCCGCCCGGGGATGGGGGCATTCGGAGGGAATCGGCCGTTCAGCGCCTGCAGCCCAGGAGCCATGACGTCGCCGCGCGAGACACCTGGGGGCGTCGCAAAATCCGCACCGCCGTCAGCGCGGATGCCCGACCGGCATGATGCCGAGCGGTGTCTGGCCCGCCGGCAGGCCGACGAGGCGCGCCATCGTGCTGTCCTGGAACGAGCCGGCGAACGTGGTGCCGAGGCCGAGCGCGGCGACCTCGAGGTAGAGGTTCTGCGCGGCGAAGCCGATTTCCATCGGCACGTAGCGCTCCGCCCGGTCGCGGAAGCGCGCGCCGAGCCGCTGGTAGTCGCCCGCGAAGATCACCGCGACCGCGGCGTCGGCCTGCCACGCCTGGTGCGTGGCGGAGTCGGTGATCGCCTGCAGCCGGTCGCCGGAGGAGACCGTCTCGAGGAGATGCCCGGCCTGGCGGTAGTGATAGACGCCCGCCG
>Ga0187869_10002389_pt1 | contig 14963 bp, 12 predicted proteins | sample June2016WEW_13_1_2_FD_132972 | JGI IMG/M metagenome (GOLD analysis project Ga0187869, IMG submission 132972) | Peatland microbial communities from SPRUCE experiment site at the Marcell Experimental Forest, Minnesota, USA - June2016WEW_13_100 | ecosystem: Environmental > Terrestrial > Soil >...
CATTGGACTCCTCAGTTTGTGCTTCAATCGACCGCAGCACCCGGGCCGGATTTCCAGCCACGATGGTGTTGGGTGGGACATCTTTGGTTACGACGCTCCCGGCGCCTACAATCGCGTTTTCACCGACGCTTAGATTACAGAGAAGAGTGGCACCGGAGCCGATCGACGCGCCCTTGCGCACGATTGTGGGCCTGACTTCCCAGTCCGCGCCGTTTTGCAGGGTTCCATCGCTGTTCGTGGAGCGCGGGTAGGTGTCATTGGTAAACGTCACTCCATGCCCGATAAAGACGTTGTCCTCGATGGCCACGCCTTCACAGATGAACGAGTGGCTCGAGACCTTGCAACGCTTTCCAATCCGGGCATTCTTTTGGACCTCGACAAATGCCCCGATCTTGGTCTCATCTCCGATCTCGCATCCGTAGAGATTGACAAACTTCGACAGCTTCACGTTGACCCCGAGCTTCACGTCTGCCGCGACAGAGTTGAATTCGCTCATAAGCGGACAAACGCTCCCTTCTTGTTCAAGGACTGACTGCCAGCTTCAAGCATCCTGACGACGCGCAGGCCCGCGTGCCCGTTATTGAATGGCTCCTTCCCGGTGGTAATGCACTCGACGAAGTAGCCGAGCTCCTGGCGCAGGGCTTCGACTTGCTCCAGTTGCGGAGACCACATATCTCCCGATCGGTAACTGACCAGGAGATCGTAAACGCCCTCCCGGCTGGTAATCTTGACTCCCTTGTCATAGACCTTCACTTTTTCGTCGGCCTCAAGATCGTTCCAGACGATCATTCGCTTTTCGCCGCCAATCAGCGTGGTCCTGACCTTGACCGGGGACAACCAGTTCACATTGATGTGGGCGATGACGTTGTCGGGAAAGTAGAGCGTCATGAAGGCTACGTCCTCATGTCCGTTCAAATGGCCTTGACCGGTGGCCACGACCGCTTCAGGGCTGGCCTTGATGAGATGATCCATGATCGAAAGATCATGCGGCGCCAGGTCCCAGAGCACGTTGACGTCGTGCTGAAAGAGACCAAGATTAACGCGAGTCGAGTCGTAGTAATAGAGATTCCCCAATGCGCCTTCGCTGATTAGCTGTCCAATCCTCTTGACCGCGCCCGTGAAAAGAAAGGTATGGTCAACCATCAATTTCAGATTCTTCTGCTCCGCGAGGTTGACGAGTTCCTCTCCTTGAGCGACCGTGCTGGTAAACGGCTTCTCGACAAAGACGTGTTTTCCATTGTTCAGCGCAGCTTTGGTCAATTCGTAATGAGTCCAGACAGGCGAAACGATGGCCACAGCATCGATGTGAGGCGAGGTGATCACTTCCATCGCGTTGGCTGTCACGGTCACACCGGGATAAGCCTTGCGGGCGCGCGCCTGCGCCGCGGGGCTCAGGTCCGAGATGGCGCGCACCACGGCGCCTTCAAGGCCGGCAAGATTTCTGACAATGTTCGGACCCCAGTAGCCGTATCCGATTACGCCGAAGTCCATAAGTTCTTCTCTCCTACCCAGCGATCCGCGCTGCCAGACTCATCCGACGGGCGCAGGAATTGTTCCCGCTCCGAGTGCAACCAGAGTCACGTCGTGAAAGTGTTGTTTGTGAGTGAACGAGTGCTCGAAAGCATCTCGTCGATGGGGTCCCGCCGATGCGACAGCTACAAGAGAGCGGCGCATTGACTCCCCAAGCGCGCGGCCGGGGAAGATTGCGGGATTCTGAGTTCAATACGCTCCGGTACCTTTAATAACCGCCCCCGGAGTGCGCAGCAGGATCTTAAGGTCCAGCCATGGTGTCCAGGTTGATGCGTAGCGCAGATCAAGGCGCACCATCTCGTCAAACCGGATGCTGCTTCTGCCCATCACTTGCCACAGGCCAGTGATCCCCGGCTTCACCGCCAGGAGTCGCTGCCGGTGCCATGTCTGATAGGCAGCCAACTCGTAGGGAATCGGGGGGCGCGGGCCGACAAGCGACATTTCTCCCTTGAGCACATTGAGAAACTGAGGAAGCTCGTCGAGACTCGTTCTGCGCAGAACCCCGCCCACGCGCGTGATTCTCTTGTCGTTGGTAAGTTTGTAGACGCTGCCGCCACATTCGCTTTGCTTTGCTTCACGAGGATTGCTGGCGATGAGCCGCGTGACATACTCCTTATGCACGTTGCTGTCGTTGTTTGCAAACATGGAGCGGAATTTCAGGAACGTGAAGGTCTGACCGTAACGCCCGACTCTTTGCTGGCGATAGAAAACCGGGCCCCTGGAAGTAAGTTTGATAGCCAGAGCGATGAAAAGAAATAGGGGCGCCAACAGGATAAGCATCGTTGCGCTTCCAGCAATGTCAAATCCGCGCTTGACGATGAGCACCGTGCGGCGCCCTTTGTCATCGCTCACCAGGTCGGGATACAGAGCTGCGTTGGTCGGCCGGCCCGGCTTTTCATGATCCCAATCATCCGGGAACAGGTGAAAGGATATGCGCACCTGATTGAACTCGTCGGCGGTCAGCTCCTCCTGGAGCGTGGCGCTGACTTTGGCGAGAAATGTGTCGAGGAGGGCCCGTTTGTCATTCACGATGAGACCCGTGAACATTGTGCCGACGATGGCGTTGTCCTTGTACCAGCCGACCAAGTCTGTGTCTCTGCTGGAGGCAAGCAAAGCGGTGGCAATGCGCCGGAGTGTAACACTGCTGCTCTTCTGGCCGCGATCGCTGACCGCTTCGAGCAACATGAGGATAAATGGAGCCTTGGAGCGCTCCGTGCGCTTACGCTCGATCGCAATCATGCGCTGGAAGGTCGTCTCGTCGAGAGGCGTGCGATTCATTGCAGGCGCACCCTCCAGCAGTGGATCAGGGGAATTCGAAGGTTTAGGTTGATGCAATCGTGTCACGATAGACTCCTCTGGTGTCATTAACGTATATGTTCGTTGTAGCCAATGGGCAGGACGAAAAACCACTGCGCGTCTTGCCGATCCCGGATCCCGGTTAAGGAAGGTTTGCGAACGAGGCGGGAGCCAACCGGCTGCAAACGCGTTCTGCGCTTGCCGCAGGGGTTCTATCACAGAAACGTGGACAAATGGAACCCGCCAGATTGGATAATCACTTCGCGCTCAAAGAGTATTTGCTAATCGGAAATCGACGGGGTGCCATAGTAACTACTGTAGGCAGAGGCTATGGCGCCGTTCAGGATTGTGCCGAGCAACTTTTTCTGATCCAGCGCTTCGAGCCCCTTTTGCAATTGGTGTTTCTGCGTCGTCCCCTGGCGTGTAACGAGAAGAACCCCGTCGGCCATGCGCATCCAGATGCTTGTATCTGCCAGTGGCAAAACGGGTGGCGAGTCAATGATGATCCAATCGAAATACGCAGCAAGCTGATCCATCAGCGCACGCATTCTTTGTGATTGCAGGAGTTCGAGAGGGTTACTTGGTGATCGTCCAGCGGGAAGGACCCAGCAGCCCGCGCTTTCGAGATGGTAAATACCATCAAGCAGGCGCCCATCCTCCCTTACGCATTCAGAGATACCCCGGACCCTTTGAATGCCAAACATCGGCATCAGCGATGGGCGCCGCAAGTCTCCTTCGATGAGCAAAGTCTTTTCGTCGGGCGCCTGCGCAAGGGCACATGCAAGATTGGCAGAAATCGTGCTCTTGCCTTCTTGCGGGATTGTGCTCGTAATGAGCACTTTCTTCAATGGGCGCGTTCGCCGGAGATCTCTTAAACGGACCCCCAGCAGTCGAATCGCCTCGGCAGTCGGGCTTTCCTTATCAGTAAGGCACACTAACCGGCTCTGCGGGGTGAGCGAAATCTCCAGCGATGGGAGTCGTTCGAGAACTTCTGAGCGGCTCGAGGTCGACGGGCCTTGCGCAACACTGGCCGCTGGCTTGGCGTGGACCGGCGAAGACACAGCAATTCCGCCGAGTTTATCCTCTCGACTGTCTTCTATCACATCGGGTTTCGAGGGTGGATCGGAGCTTCCCCACTTATCCGAAACCCGGCGTTCCGCGCGCCGCAACAGTTCAGGCCCCTGAGGCAGCGCAGAGGAGTCACCTCCGGACCGCTCGGTTTCCATCCGCTGCAAGGCATCAAAGATTCGGCTCACTATTGTTCCCCTTCACGGCAATACTGTGAATTGAGTCGCCTATGGATTTTGCGGCACAGGCGCAAAAGCTTCGAGACGGAATTCGGTGGCAACGTCTTCGATGATTCGGCCTGTTACTGTCGACGACTGCCGGGCATAGGCACTAATCAACGCGTTTTCGCAGATTGTGTTGATGAGGCGTGGAAAACCACGCGAATAAGAGTACACCTGATCAACGGCTTGCGCGGAAAAGATCGGCGGTTGACTTGAGTCCACGCCGGCGATCCGCAGGCGCTGCTCGATGTACTCCTGAGTCTGCTTGGCATTGAGGGCTCCAAGTTGCGTCCTGAGAGCAATGCGCTGTTTGAGCTGCCGAAGTTCGACAGAATCGAGTTTCTTGTCAAGCTCCGGCTGTCCCGCCAGAATAATCTGGACCAGTTTGTCTTCCGCCGTCTCCAGGTTAGAAAGGAGACGAAGCTCTTCCAAAGTGTCCGCAGACAAATCGTGCGCCTCATCAACAATCACGACACTTGTCAAGCCATTTGAGCCGCGGTTTACAAGGAACTTGCTGAGGTCGAGCAAGAGCTCGCACTTGTTTTTTCCCGAGGCGGGCAGCCCGAAATCAGAGAGAACGTATTGCAGAAAGTCCGTCGGCTCGAGACGGCTATTGAACAGGTACGCGTAGGCAATATCCTTGCTGTTCTCGAGGAGGCGAAGGAGGCAGCGCAGGAGCAATGTCTTTCCCGTGCCGACTTCTCCGGTAACGACGACGAAGCCCTTGTGTCGCCGAACGCCGTAGTACAGCGCCGCGAGCGCCTCGTTGTGCCGGGGAGTCGGCACGAAGCAATGCGGATCGGGGGTAAGATCGAACGGGTTACGTTTGAGATGAAAATGGGCTTTGTACATCGTCAATGGGAACTAGCGTCGGAGAAAGCTAAAGGCAGAACCGGCGAGAATTGTGACCACGACGAATGCCGTTGTGGCCCAGCTCAAGACCAACTTCCTTTTTGTACTTTGTTCATCGAACGGACTTACAACTTCTGGAATCTCGGAAAAGACCGCGATCGGCAAAAGCGACTTGATTTCCCGTTCACTGTACAGGCGATCGTCCATGAACTCAAGCCCGGCCACCACGAACAACCCCAACGCCAGCCCCGCTGCCAGACCGAACGCGCAGAACTTGAGGCGATCGGGAAAATCCGGCTTTGAAGGCAAACTCGGGGGATCGAGCATCGTGAACCGCTCGCCCTGCTGCATATGTTCCATGCTTGTGGCCATCTCGGAATCGTCTTTCTTTTTCAGAAGGTCGTCATAATTGGCCTTGGACTGCTCATAACCGCGGGTCAGCTCTTCCAACTGCTGCTCAGTCGAGGGCTCAAGGTTGAGGCGCCCCTGGTAGTCGTTGATCCTGCCTTTCAGGCTCTGGATCGAACTTTCCCGGTTCGCGATTTCCAACTGATTCGCCTGCAACTGTCCCTGCAATTGTCGCCCCGTATTCAACGATGGATCTGAAGCGCCGTCGACCGGCTGTCTGGAGCCCGGCCCTGGGGACTTGGAGGCTGTGATGAGTTGTTGTTTCATAGCCTCGGTCTTCGCTATTTCGTCTTTCAGCCTTTGAACGTCAGGATAGCGGTCGGTGTACTTTGAACTCAGCTCCGCAAGTTGCCCTCGCAATGTGTCGAGCTGCTTGTCGATCGTGGCCAAATCTGTCTGCGTCGATGATTCTGTTCCATCCGCGCCCAACCGAGACTTCGGCTGTGAACTTTGCTCCTGAGCCAGCAAAGTTTCCAGGTAGACACGCTGCTGCTTTGCCGTATTCAGGGCGTCCTGCTCGCCCTGGAGCTGGGAATTCAATTCTGCCAAAATCTGAAGATTGCTCTGTTCCTGTGTCGGCAGCGCACCGATGTGTTGTGATTCAAATTGCTGGACTTTGGATTCCTGCTCAGTCAGGTTTTCGCGAGCGTCCTCAAGTTGCTGCTCGAGGAAGGTCGTGGTGCCTTGCGACTCCTCTTCGCGTACCTTCAAATTCTCGCTGATAAACAGACTGGTGAGTTCAGTGGTAACCTGCTGCGCCAGGTGCGGGTTGCCCGCCAAATAGGAAATTCGAAATGCCGTGACGTCGCCCTTTTGCGGGTCCCTCACCAGATCAATTCCAATATCCTTTCGCATCTTGTCGACTTTTTGATCGTCGGTCGCCTTTCCCTTGTTGCCGTCATACAGGTGAAGCCGCTGGATGATCACAAGCAAGCGAGTTCGGCTGAGGATCTGCTCGGTCATGCTCTGCAGCCTTGCCTGAAGATCATCGGTGATATTCGGCGCGACATAATTCTGGGGCATTGTTGGCTGCTGGACCAGGATCAAGGTGCTGGATTTGAAGCGCGGAGAGAACACCCAGCTCGATCCCCACACCAGGAGCCAGCCGAAAAACAGCGGCACGAGGAACTGTAAGTACCGGCGCCGGAGGATTCCCTGGATACGCTGGATGTCGAGGCCTTCGGTTTTTTTCTCTTCTAACTCGACTGCCATGTTCATTTCCCCAGTGGCTTGCTGAATTGGTAAGTGATCGTACCATACACTTGGCTAGTGTCAGGAATCGCGGAAACAATCGTAGTAACGGGATAGTCCTGATGCAGGCGCTCATAACCAGCCCTGACAATCAGCGACTCACGGAACGTATGGGTTATCGATGCCTGTCCCGAAACCGTATTCCCGCCGGCGAACGTAGAGATCTGAGGCGTAGCGTTGCTTGTACTCGCATAAGACAACGATAGGCTGGCAATCCAGGTGCGAAAGAGATTCCAGCCACCAGCGAGGCTTGCAGCGTTCGTATTGAAGGCGCCAAGCAAGCCCTGCCCGGACGTAATTGTGCGGGAGTAACTGGCGGCAAGATTGCCGCGCTTGCCTTGGTAGCCGACGCTGACGTCGGCTTCGGGAAGCCACGAATTCGAGGCCGGCAAGCCAGGCGAATCAGGCGAAGTGACGCTGACATGCTGTGCGCCTCCGGAGATCGAGACCGAGGCTGTCTTTGTAAAATAGAACGAGTAGAAGGGAAGCAGCGAGTTGATTTGGGTATCCCTTCGTTGACCCGTGGCTTGTTGTTGACTCGTGGCTTGCGCAGCGGTTCGCGTCCACTGATAAGAGAATCCCATATATTGCGTTCGGGAAATACGCCGGTTGTAGAAAGCCCACGCGCCCGTTTCGTTCGAATTTGCAAGCCCTGTGTTCGAATTTGCAAGCCCAGCGGAGGAGGAGGGAGCGGGAAAGTCGACTACTTGATCGGATCCCCCGCCACCGATCATCCCGTCTCTCGCGAATTGATAGCTGAAGAACGCGTGGGCCAGGTTAGTCAACTGTTGCGCGAAAGGAGCGATTATCGTTGTCGCAGAAGTCTGCGATGAACCGCTGACTCCGCCACCGGAAAAGACAGAGGACTGGTCGAAAACATCGGATGTTCGATAGAAGAAGTCTTCCGCGTTGAAGGTAACGTGTGGACTGAGGCGATCCTGATAGGTCAGCGACGCACCGTGATTTATGGTATCCAGGGCAGTCGTATGTTGATAGAACACAAAGCTCGGGCTGTACGTAGCGATCGCTTGCTGGCGAAGTGTGGATCGAGCAAACGTGAAAGTCGGATACAGGGAAAACGTGTCGTCATTTACAGGTGACGCGGGTGGTGCGGGGGGCGCGGTTTGGGTTTGAACGACGTTTTTGATATACGCTGCGTTGGCGCTCACTCTAGCAGAAAGGACATTCGGGGCTTCGTCCGAGGCGGCGGCGTTCGCATACGGTATACCGCTCACGGGAGGTGGAGTCATCATTTGGGTGTCGTCCACCGGAGTCGGGCCACCCTCAGCCTCCGGCTCCACTTGAGACCAGGCGGGAACAGCCAGCAGAAATGCAAATAGGAGATAAGTTCGTGCAAGCATAGGCGCCTTTTACGGCACGACGATTGTGTCATGTGGTTTAAGTTGGATGTTATGGGCCGCGTTCTTTCCTTTAATGAAGCTCAGATAGTTGAAAGGCAGCCGGGTCTCTTCGCCGCTGGCGCTTTGGCGGATGACATAAATGGACTTCTCTTTTGCGAATTCCTTGAATCCGCCGGCCAAAGCAATCGCGTCAACGATTGTTGTATCGGCGGTGAGCGGGTAGGAGCCGGGTTTTGTCACTTGTCCGAGGATGTTAAAATTCCGGCTCTTGATTTCCTGCACGATCACCGTCACTTGCGGGTCAGTGATGTATCCGCGGAGGGCGACCGTAAGCTCTTGCTCGAGCTGGGCCGGGGTTTGTCCCGCAGCTTGCACATCACCCACGAGCGGCAATGAGATTCTCCCATCTGATCGCACGGGAATCACTTTGGTAAGGTCCGGGTCCTTCCAGACATTGATCGACAGGACGTCATTATCGCCGATGATGTAGGTATCATCGGCACGAGAGCTTTTGGCGGTCGAATCGGGCTGTTGCGAAGAGGCTGCCGTCGCAGCTTGATCGGGTCCGGCACTGGACGCGTTCGAATCACCGGCCTGCCCCCACAATGCTGCGGAGAACGCCATAAAGCTTAGAATGCTGAATTTAAGCGTCAGATTGCCCCAGCGTCTCGCGACAGTTTTTCCTAGCCACGTAGGACGGAGTGAATTTGCTTCTGTTGCAGAATTTCCCATTGAAGACTTCCTGGTTACACAGATTTTCGAAGAGTGATGCCCGGATGCTCGCCAGGCTTTTTAGCGCAAACCGATCGGTTCGCGGAATAGATTCTGCCAGTCATTAAGACGCAGTCACCCGCAGCGGGATTGCCGTTTGTGTCCGGTTCTGGCCCGTATAGAGCGACGAACTTCGCAACTCGCTTGGTTGTTGAACGGGAGCGCATCGTTCCACATCAGAGGCGTGGACCTCAACGGCCACGGACTGCGCCAGCATGTCAACGGAGAGAATCAGACGAAACAGATTCTTTTTCCGAATCAGAATTCCCTCGACACCTTCGAGTGCTCCCCTAATGACGCGAACCCTTGTGCCGCACTTGAGAAACGGATACGGCTCGACATTGCAAGGCCCATTAATAGCCCTTCGAATCGCTTCCATCTCCCGGTCCGGAATGATTGCCACCTGTTCTCCGCGATAGAGAATCGTGTAGATCCCCGGAGTTGTCACGACCTGCAGTTTGCGATCGAGGCCGCCGCGAACGAAGAGGTAGCAAGGAAACAAGGGCAGAGAAAGCACCATTTTCCTGTCTTTCCAGCGACGGATCGATTCATAGAGCGGCAAGAAGACCTTAAAGCCCTTCGCGGTGAGCATGTCCGCAATCGCCTTCTCATGGTGGTGGCGAGTATAGACGGCCCACCAGGGTGAGGCATCAAGAACTCCGGATTCGAAGGTTTCAACGGCGGGCATTTCGAATTCCCTTGTTTTGGAGAGCGGCAGTCCCAAGCTAGGCGCATCAAAACGTAGCTTCGCCCTGTGAGTCACATTTCGTGGCCCTTACTTGGTTCCCCGAGGGGTTCTTTAGCCTCAACGTCTGTTCACAAGACTTGCGTGCTAAAGATTTCGGCACAGAGGAGTTGCAAGTGTCTTAATCATCAGGGGCTGCCATCTGTGTGACAATACCCGTATTGTGCTAGTCACTAAGGCTCCCGGTAACCAAGTTCCGTGATCTCGAGTAACCCCGCGTGCTGAATTCCCAACTTCAATCGGCGCGCAATTTTGGAGCCTCTCCGGCCCCATTTCCGCGCTGACAACTCCGGAGAACATGATGGATTCAACCCGGAAACCCTCTTGCCAGTCTCAGAACTCATCCTCCAACCTGGGCACTTATCACTGCTCAAATCGTCCCGCCTGATCGTCGAGACCTTCCTGGCGCGAAATCGGCGGCTCGATCATTGCAAGTACGGAAAATCCCGGTTTCCTTTGGGTCGCCGGCTTACTCCGATGTCGCGTAATTCATCGAGCAAAGCTCGATAGCTCACCTTCAAGTCTTTGGCAGTCTTGCGCTTATCCCAGTTATTAGCCTGCAAAACCTGCAAGATCGCGGACGCCGCTGCCGTCGAAGCTGCTTGAGACGAGAGATCCTTTGATTGGAGGAAATCCGCTGGCCTGATGTCATTCTTTCCGGCCGACTTCACTTGCCGCTGCAGCTCTGCGCTCAAGGCTTCGTCATCGCCAAGAATGACAGCTCGCGCAACCCAGTTTTCCAATTCGCGGAGATTGCCTGGCCAGTCCCACTGCTTGAGGAGGTGCGGCGTAACCGGATTGAGCTGAGGTATGCGCCGCCGGAATTGACGGGACAATTTCCGAAGCAGGTACCCGCAAAGCTGCGGGATATCGCTCTTGCGGTCGCGGAGAGCCGACAGGTGCAAGGTGACGACTTCAATACGATAGAAGAGGTCCTCGCGAAGGGCGCCCGAATCGACCGCCTTCCGGAGGTCAGTATTTGACGCACAGATGACTCGAATGCGCCCACGCCGCTCTTCGCTGCCGCCCAAGCGCGTGAAGGAGCCATCCTGCAAGAATCGAAGCAGCTTTCCTTGCAGTTCCCAACTCATGTCGGCGATTTCGTCGAGGAAGAGGGTACCGCCGTCCGCCATCTCAATTAGTCCAAGCCGATCCCCTTCAGCTCCATCGCGGGAGCCTCTTTCATGGCCGAAGAGCTCGCTTTCGAGCAGGCTGGCCGGGATTGCTGCGCAGTTCAGCTTGACGAACGGAGCATCGTGCCGGTTGGATCGCGTATGCAAAAACCTTGCGACAACCTCTTTGCCGGTTCCACTCTCTCCTTGAATCAACACGGGAAGATCGCTGGAAAGAACGCAGTCGATCTTGCTCCGAATCTCGCGCATGGCGGGAGTAGAGCCAAAAATGATCGCCTCACCCGGCAAATCCGCGGGGTCAATGCGATAGTTCCGATCTAAATCTGCAGGCATTATCCTTTTCGAGACCAAAGACCCTTTTCAGAAGTACTCTGCATTTGGGCAGCCAATATCCGGCCCAAGCGCCAGTGATGGGGGTGAACCCTTGCGGCTGATTCCATGGGCTATCCGGATCAAATGGTGGAAGTGAGGCATCTACATGGTTTCCGATAGTTGCAAAACTTTGCACACTTAGTACGATTTGCTTGCAGCACAGTCCTTGCTATAGCGAGTGGTTAAAGCGATGGCGAACGTGGGGTAATTTGCTGAACGATTGAGCTGGCTCTCTCTATATGGCATTCTGACGCGGGGAGCCGCTGTTCGGAACCGACTGTTTCGTATCCATAGCTGACCAGGGCTGAAGGTGATGCTGCTGGATCTTGTAAAGCAACGCGCGGTAGCTCATGTTGAGGTACTGCGCGGTGCGCCGGCGATTCCAGCCGAAGGTCTCCAGCGCACTCTGGATCATTTTCGACTCGGTGCGTGCTTTTACATCGCGAACGACCGATCGTATTCCCAAGAATGGCGCCGGTGGATCGGTCAACTGATCCTGGGGATCTGGCGTGGCCGATGCGGCTACCTTAGCTTCCAATTCACGCGTAGCCGCGTCTGTGTCGCGCATGACGATGGTGCGTGTAACGAAATTCCGGAGTTCCCTCAGGTTTCCCTTCCATTCGCAAAGGAGAGCCGCATCCATCAACCGGGAGGGAAGGCTGCTTCCAAATCCGCTCTTCAATTCCGCGGGTGAGCGGCGAATAAACTCCTCAATAAGATAGGGAATCTCCTCGCGCCGTTCGCGGAGGGCCGGAACCTTGATCGTGAAGACGCTCAGCCGATAATAAAGATCCTCGCGGAACGTTTTGGTGAAAAGCGCGTCTTCCATCAGAACATTCGTGGCCGCAAGAACTCTGACATCGACTTTGGTGGTCTCCTGGGCTCCAAGTCGGGCAAACTGCCCATCCTGAAGAACATGGAGGAGTTTCGCTTGCATCTGCACGCCAATCTCACCAATTTCGTCAAGAAGCAGCGTGCCACGATTGGCTTGTTCGAACTTGCCCGCCCTGTCGCTGATGGCACCCGTGAAGGCGCCCTGGCGATGACCGAAGAGCTCACTCTCAAGCAGGTCCGCCGGCAGGGCCGCGCAATTCACTTTCAGAAATCTCTCCCTGGATCGCCGCGAATTCTTATGAATCAGTTGCGCGATCATCTCCTTGCCGGTGCCGCTTTCGCCCAGGATCAGCACGTTGACGTCGATATCCGCGAGCAATTTGACTTGACGACGGATTTCCAGCATTTGCGGAGACGCAGCCAGAAAGAAATTTCTGTCACCGAGCTCTTCCACATAGGGAAGGACGGGCGTGTCTTCGGGATAATGCGCAGAATTCGCAGGACTGCGCGTCGTAGCGGCAAGATCGTCACCATGGGAAGGCAGGACGTGCGCCAAACAGATCTGCGCCTTGGCGGGAGTCAACGATTGAATGACCGACTCGACGTCTTCACGTGTCACCGGCAGGCTCAGGGTGCGCTCAATGCCGAGCTCAGCAGCTTCTTTGCGCAGCCCATGTTCGCTCAATCTCGTAATCACGCAGATCTTGAAGGCGGGCGCAAACTCCAGCAACCGACGGAACTGAGGGGTCTGCGATGATTTGACCGGCGAAGCCTCACACAGCAACAGGTCGGGATCAAGGCCATTGGTGAGGAGGGCCTCGACTTGTGCACTTCCGGCCGCCTCGACCACTCTGTGGCCCGCACCTTCAAGAACCATCTTGACGGTGGCGCGCGCTTTGGCGTTTTGAATGTGAGTCAAAACCAGGAGGAGTTGTTTCACCAAGGCCTCTTTCTTTGAGTGCAGTGTTACAAGAGAATCCTTACGAGCCTGAACCGCTGCATGCCCACACCCGGCCATAAAAACACAAGGTCTTCCGCATCCACAGGATGCGATGGGTGCATGGCCGCTTAAGCCAAAGAACAAAACGACCCAGCAGCTGGACTGATTCCCGAGAAGTGGTCAGCCGGTGGGGTGATGGAGCTCTTATGCGGCTTTTATTCTACGAACCGTTTGAAGTGTTCTTGTTTATCGTAGCGTCCAATAATCCATTACAGCACGTTCGTCCGATGCCCATCGGCAAAACCCACGGGAAGCGGGGACCTCATTCAACATTCCCAGGAGCATTAATCAACGCCCCCAAAAAGCATTGCTAACACCCGACGCTCACGATTTCGGAATTTACCTTTGTGGATCGAAGATAGGAGAGAAGCAGTGGAGTGTCAACGGAATAATGGTCATGACCGATGCGCCCCGGTAATGCGCGAACGTAACCGGAGGGGATTAACTTTTCTGACAACATCGGTATCCGACAGATAAAGCGGCCCTTGTTGATTGACTATTGCGATCGTCGAGAGATTCTCGGCCACGGTCTTCAGAGTGAATTGTATCGCACTGGCTTTAAATCGATGCACTTATCCACAGAGGCCGGGCGTTATCCACAGGGTTGATACGCTGGTACCCTCTTTGCGACCCGCTTGATCGGGGCACGCAGGCCCACTGAGTTCCGACGAACCGTCCCCTCGGCACTTTCGCCGGTTCACTGTTTTTGGGCAAATCGTCGTATGCTGTAACAAAAAGGATTGAGCCGATGAAGACTTTCACTCTCGACGAAGCGCAATCGCTGCTCCCGGTGCTTGAGTCGCTGCTCAAGCGCGCCATGGAAGACAGGCGTTCCGCGCAATCAGTCGAATCTGATCTCACCGGCCTGGCGCAGCGCATCTATCTCTCGGGAGGAATGAAGGTAAACACCGCCAATGTCTCGAAGCAGCGCGCCGAGGTCGAAGAGCATCTCAAGCGGGCCCGCGAAAGCGTTGCTGAAATCGATGCGATTGGCGTCCAAGTGAAGGATCTCGATTCCGGCCTGCTTGACTTCCCCTGCCGCGTCGACGACGAGGTGGTTCTGCTTTGCTGGCGCATGGGCGAGCCGGCGATCGAACACTGGCACACTGTTGAATCAGGTTTTCAAGGGCGCCAGCCTGTCGATGAGCGCTTCCGGCGCCGCGCCGCATCCGGCGGCCGTCCCAACTAGCGCTTATGTGCGGACGATTCGCGCGGAGGTCTACCCGAGAGGTTCTTGCCGACTGGTTCGGCGTGGATCTGGAAGATTTGCCCGCCTTCTCAGCCAGTTACAACATTGCACCACAAAGTGTGCAGCCGGTGGTGCGTCAAGGCCAGGAAACAGGAGCGAGAGAATTCGCGCTGCTGCGGTGGGGCCTGGTCCCCTTCTGGGCCAAGGACGCAAAGATCGGTTATTCGACGATCAATGCCCGGGCGGAGGAGGTAGCGACCAAGCCCGCGTTTCGCGAGGCACTGCGCAAGCGGCGCTGCCTGATTCCCGCCGATGCCTTTTATGAATGGGCGCGCGTCGACGCTAAAACCAAACAGCCATTTGCCATTGCATTGAAGAGCGGCGAGCCCTACGCTTTTGCTGGGCTCTGGGAGCGATGGCGCCCCAAAGAGGGCGAAGCTCCCGGGACATTTCTCGAAACATTCACCATTCTGACGACCGACGCCAACGAGGTCCTCGAGCCCATCCACAATCGCATGCCGGTAATTCTGGAGCCGAAGGATTACAACCGCTGGCTGGAGCCTGCCGCCGTGGAGCGGCTCCCGGTGGACCTGCTGCGGCCTTTTCCGGCGGAGCGGATGACCGCGTGGCGTGTGAGCGACCGTGTGGGAAATGTGCGCAACAACGATGCGGAGCTTCTGGTTCCTTGCGCGTAATCGGGGCAGCGGCTTCGACGAGGAGCGAAATCCCCCAAAATCGCGTCTATTCACTGATCACTGCGATTGCAGACGGCGCCGTACGCGCGCGTTCAATCGGGCGACAAGACAAACCGCGCAATCAAGCAGTACCCTTTGAGCTGAATCCTTTTGTGCGGTTCGCCTCCACGAATTGGGTTTGGAAGGTCAACGCACGAGGAGTGAAGATGAAGATCAGGTATTGGGCAGCACTTGGAG
>Ga0187869_10002422_pt1 | contig 14786 bp, 12 predicted proteins | sample June2016WEW_13_1_2_FD_132972 | JGI IMG/M metagenome (GOLD analysis project Ga0187869, IMG submission 132972) | Peatland microbial communities from SPRUCE experiment site at the Marcell Experimental Forest, Minnesota, USA - June2016WEW_13_100 | ecosystem: Environmental > Terrestrial > Soil >...
CGCGACAAAATGAGCGAAGAACAACCGCAGATCCTTCGACTCCGTTTGGCCCAAAAGCCGGCCAAACGTCGCTCAGGATGACAACTGGATTTATGATGCGGACTTTGGAGACAGGACACTAGGAGGATTTATCCGATGATCTTTTGCTCGGACCCGAGTTTCCCGGAAGGCCCAGTCGTGCTTCAGGATGGGAGCTGGCTGGTAGTAGAAATGGGAGCGGAAACGGGCTGCGTAACGCACATCAGCCCGGAGGGCGACAGCAAGCGGGCGATCGCCAAGACGGGAAGGCCGAATGGCTTGGCTTTAGACAAGAGCGGGTTCATTTGGGTCGCTGAATCCATGCAGTGCGCTCTGCTGCGGATGAAGATGGACGGCAAGGTGGAGGTCTTCAACGCCGGCGTAGACGGCCTGCTTTTGTATTGCTAGCCGCCAGGGTACCCCCATTTACGAAGCAGCGGCTCTCCACATCTAACCGAAGAGGTAGTGAGCAGTGATCAAACAGGAAATCGAGACCCCGGCTCTCTTGGTGGACCTTGACCGGATGGAGGCCAACCTGGAGCGCATGGCTGCTTTTTTCCGAACCGTGCCGGCGAAGCTCCGGCCTCATTTCAAGAACCATAGGAGCCCGGAGTTGGCTGCACGGCAACTGGATGCGGGCGCCATCGGCATCACCTGCTCTACGCTTCACGAAGCCGAGTGCCTGGTGCAACACGGCGTCCGCAGTATCTTGCTGGCGAACGAGATCGCCGACCCGGCCAAGATCCGTCGCTTGGCCGAACTGGCGCGCCATGCAGAGGTCATCGTCTGCGTCGATAACGACAAGGCCGCGGCGGACTTGGCCCGCGCGGGACGAGACCGTCAAACGCAACTCAGCGTGCTGGTCGATGTCGACGTCGGCCAGCACCGCTGCGGGGTGCAGCCGGGAGAACCCGCGGTGCGCCTGGCCCACAGCGCGGCGGAAAAGGGCCTGCGGTTCCGTGGATTGATGGGATATGCCGGCCACGTCTCGCACCAACCGCCTGGCCCGACGAAAGAAGAGGCTGTCGCCGCTACTCTGCGTGCTCTGATGGAGACGAAAGTCTGTCTGGAACGCGAGGGTGTTCCCGTCGAGATTGTGAGCGCCGGCGCCACGGGCACCTATTCTTCCTCCGGCTGCTGGCCCGGCGTGACCGAGGTGCAGGCAGGTTCGTACCTGCTCATGGACACCAACTACCGGCAAACCTGCACCGATTTCGATCTCGCGCTCACGATGTTGGCCACCGTGATCAGCAAAACCGACGGGCAGCGCGTCGTCGTCGATGCCGGGTTAAAGGCCCTGAGTTGTGAGCGTGGTCTCCCCCTCCTTAAGGATGGGGACGGACTGACGGTCAACAGATTCAACGCCGAACACGGCATCCTCGACCTGCAAGAGCCTTTATCTCCCGTGCAGATTGGAGACAAGATCGAGCTCTGGGTCCGCTACTCCGATGCCACCATCAACCTCCACGAACACATGTACGGGGTCCGCAACGGTCAGGTTGAGGAGGTCTTCCACTTATGCCGTTGAGGTCTTCGATGACGATGTGCGGTCTGCCTCCGGCCGGGGTTGTTTTACGACTGAGTTCGAAGGGCGCCGTGGATTTTCGATACGGCTTTACGTCGGCCGGGTGCCCGAGGTCCGGATTTTCAGACCTGGGAGATTACACATCCACACGGTCACAGTACTAGCTTCGAAGGTGAAGGCGGATGAAAATTACACGGTTCCTGAAATTCGTTCTCGCGGCCGGAATGATTTCCGCAGCAGTCGCACAAACCCGTAACGCGACATTGACGCTCAACTTTGCCAAGAATATTGGTCCCATGGAAATGGATCACATTTCCCTCGGACAAGGTGGTCTTTCACCGGATCCGATTTGGGATAACCGAGTTGCCGAGGTTCGTGCTCTCCATCCGCGTTTGATCCGGTTGTTTGTCCAGGAGTACTTCGATCTGCTTCCGGAAGATGGACGTTATCATTTCGAGACACTCGATCGATCGGTCGACGAAATCGTCCGGGCCGGCGCTGTGCCGCTGATGTGCATCACCATTAAGCCAAAAGTGTTGTTTCCGAAGACTGACCAGGACGCGGTGGATCCAAATGACTACGATAAGTGGGAGACGTTGATCTCTCAAATGGTAAGTCATTATCGGGACAAAGGTCTCGCCGGCTTCTATTGGGAGGTCGGCAACGAGGGAGATATTGGAGAATTAGGAGGCTCTCCTTATCGATTTACTTCGGAAAACTATGTGCGCTATTATCGGCATACAGTTGCTGCGGTCCTCGGGGCCGATCCGACCGCACGGGTTGGCGGTCCCGCCGTGTCTGACTGGAGATCGCCTCTTCTTCCGGCCCTGATCGCGTTCTGCGAAAAAGAAAAAGTACCGCTCAATTTCGTTTCATGGCATATCTACAATAGTGACCCAAAGGCGATCCAGGACACTATCGAGGGAGTGAAAGCCCTGCTTGCGCAACACCCATCACTGCAGCCTGAAACGATACTCGATGAGTGGAACATGGCATTGACCGTACCACCCAAAGATGCGCGCATTCAACCAGCGTTTATCGCAGAAACAGCGTGGCGCATGAAAGCGTCGGGCCTGACATATTCCTGCTATTACCATATTCGCGATTACCACGTTGACCGTAATCGTTTTGCGCCGTTCTTCTCGCCTGGGGGAGCCTCGTTTATGGCGAGCTGGTGGAACCGGATGCCCCAGTATGATGGGCTATTCGACTATCAGAACGTCATGCGGCCCGCGTATTTCACCTTCGAGCTGCTGGCAAGGGTGACGGGTGAACGCCTTCAGGCAAGCTCGACCGATGATTCTGTACATGCGTTCCTGGCTTACGATAAGGCGTACGAAACCTACAACCTTCTGTTTTGGAACTTCTCAGGTACGCCTGTCACTGTCAAGATTGATGCGCAGGGCTTGACAGAAACCTTGATTGTCCATCGTAGGTTGCTGGATGCACAATCCCCCTCTGAAGACGAAAATGCGCGGCTCCGTCCACTGCCCGACGTGAAGCTTCTACCAGGATCAGCACTGGCCGAAGTCCACCTTGAGCCGTACGGGATGGAGTCTTGGGCCATGGAGCCCGTTGACTGGGAGCATAAGCTGCTTGGCAAGTAACCTGGATTGGAGACGAGCGGAATCCTGCGACCGCATTTCACTGTGTGGACTAGTACCGTGACCACTTGATTCGGTAATCTTGGTAACGATGATCTGGGTGCCCCAGGTCCGGATTTTCTGACCTGGGAGATTGTATATCCACACGGTCACGATATTAGTAAGGAGGCATCATTCATGAATACGCACTGGAGTAACTACTGCACGATGAGCATCGTCCATTTTATGGCCTTCCCGGAGACCATCTGGGGGGATGGCCCCGTGGTGGAGACGGTGACAAAACTTGCGGAAGATCCATTCTTCGGCGCAATCGAGATCGGGTGGATCAAAGATCCTGGCGTCCGATCTCAGGTGAAGCGGGTGATTGAAACCGCTCACATCCAGGTGTGTCATGTGGCCGGGTCAGCCTTATTGCTGCAGAAGCTCAACCTCAACAGCCTGGAGGAGGCAGAGCGCATGAAAGCTGTGCAGCAGCTTTCCCGTAACGTCGATGAGGCCGCCGAGGTGGGCGCCAAGCGGGTGGGGTTCGTCTCCGGGGTCGATCCCGGCGATGCCGAACGCCCCCGCGCGCTGGAAGCGCTGGCGAAATCCGTCAGGCAGGCGGCGGCCTACGCCCGGAACAAAGGGATCGCCCTGACGTTGGAGGTCTTCGACCGGGCGATCGACCGGAAATGCCTGATTGGCCCCAGCCCCCTGGCAGCGGATTTCTGCAAGATGATCCGGGAGGAATACTCCGACTTCGGTTTACTCTACGACCAGGGCCACATGCCGCTGCTTTACGAGACGCCGGATGCCGCTTTGGGCGTGCTGAAGGACTACCTGGTGCACATTCACTTGGGTAACTCGGTGCTGGAACCTTCGATTCCCGGTTATGGAGACTCGCACCCCAGGTTCGGCTGGCCGGGAGGTACAAACGATACTCCCCAGGTGACAGAATTCATCCGGGCGTTATTTCGGGCCGGTTATCTGAAGGAGGACAGCCCCATCAGGCCGTGGATTGGATTTGAAGTCAAGCCCCAATCCGCCGAGGAGCACTCATCGCTGGTGATTGCCAACGCTAAGCGCGTATGGCAGGAGGCCTGGTCTCGCGCCTGAGTCTTATCGAGAAGATGGAATGAAGCGGTAGTCAGCCCGCAAGACTGTCTGCCGAGAGGAAATCGCGGAGTTCTCACCGTTCGTTGGAGGTGGATATGTCACGCACCCTGAAAGGGGCCATGATCGGGTGTGGCTGGTTTGCGGAGAATCATAGGCAAGCCTGGCTACGCATACCGGAGGTGGAAATCGTTGCCGCGGCAGATCAGCGCCTGGACCGGGCGCAGAGGTTCGCGGCCAGGGCCTATGATTCTGCCGAACAATTGCTCGACAGTGAACAACTGGATTTCGTGGATATCGCCACACATGCGGCATCCCATTTTCATATGGTGTCGCTTGCTTGCCAGAGAAAAATCCCGATCATCTGCCAAAAGCCGATTGCGCCGGATTGGGCAGGGGCAATAAAGATCGTCAATGCCGCCGAAGCGGCAGGCGTGCGGCTGATGATTCATGAGAACTGGCGCTGGCAGCCCTGGTACCGCGTGGCGCATGAAATGATTGCACGGGGAGACATCGGCGCTCCCATCGGTTACGGGTTTCGGTTCCGCACGCGGGACGGGCTGGGGGACGAACCCTACACGGAGCAGGCCTATTTCAGACAAGAACCCCGGTTGATCATACAAGTGACTCTCGTCCATCATATGGATACCGCCCGGTTCCTGTTTGGCGAGATTGATTCGGTATATGCGGAAACAAGCCGCAGGAATCCGCGCATTGCCGCCGAAGACCAAGCCATTATGGTATTAACCCATGAAGGTGGGACTCATGGCTGGATCGACGGCCATCGGTTCCTGAATCCCAATCCGAATGGCCCGGCTATGGGGGATGCATCTTTCGAAGGAGAAGACGGCGTTATCTCGATTCTCGCTACTGGCGATGTCTATCGAGACAATGTCCTGGCGTGGAAGAACAATGTTACGGCCGGCCGCCTGGGAGACAGCGTACACGCAACGCAGGTCCACTTTATTTCTTGTTTGAAAGATGGCTCTCCGTTTGAATCCTCCGGCCGTTTGTACCTGCGTACGTTTGCCGCTGTTCAGGCTGCGTACCGAAGCGCAGCGGAGGGGCGCTGTGTCTCGCCCGCTGAGATTCTCGATCAGCCGGGGCTTTCTGGGGAGGGAAGCCATGGAAGAGCTCATTGATAGGAAGGCTGCGCCGAGCGATGGATATTCGCGGCGCAGATTTTTGCGGGATACCGGCGTCGGATTGCCGCTGATGCTGGGCGGGATGCGGGTATTTGCTTGTAACACCGCCGCGTTGTTTGCACCTGATTCGACCTATCCGATCAAGATCGGGCCGACCCACCGGTACTTTGTCGATCAAAACAATCGTCCGTTTCTGATGCAGGGAGATTCCGCCTGGTCGCTCCTCGTAGCTGCAACCAAGGAGGAAGCTGAACAGTATCTTGAAAACCGGCGCCGCAAGGGGTTCAACACCATCATAGTGAACCTGATCGAGCATAAGTTTCCGGGGCGCACGAATCGCTATGGCGAAGGGCCTTTCCTGGTGAAAGGCGACTTCAGCACTCCTAATGAGAAATATTTTGAGCACGCGGATTGGGTGATTCGCAAAGCGGGGGAAAAAGGAATACTGGTTCTGCTCCTCCCCATTTTTCTCGGATACAAAGGGACTGACGAGGGTTGGATAGAGGAAGCCTTGGCCAATGGTCCCGAGAAATGCCGCGTTTGGGGACGCTTTATCGGCAAACGCTACAAGGACTACGACAATATCGTTTGGATGATGGGGTCAGATCGCAAACCGGGCGACGCCCTGAAGGACGTAAGCGCTATCGTGGCTGGCCTTAAGGAGTATGACCTTCGGCATCTTATCACCGCACAGGGGCCGCCCGACGATTCAGCCGTCGACGACTATGGCGACACCGGCTGGCTGGATTTCAACACCACGTATATCTACGAGATAGTCCACCACAAGCTGTTGTCAGATTACAATTACAAGCCCGTGATGCCCTTCGTTCTGGTCGAAGCGACTTACGAAGGCGAGTATAATTCCACCCCGGTTCAGATCCGCCGGCAAGCCTACTGGGCCATGCTGTGCGGAGCGACGGGCCAGTTTGTAGGAAACTATCCGCTCTGGAAGTTCGATCCCGGTTGGCAGGCCGCCATGGATGCGACTGCATCCACGGACATGGAGATCTTGCTAAAGCTATTCAAGTCGCGGGCTTGGTACGACCTCGTGCCGGATCAAAAAGGCCCCAACGTCGGCGGCTCACCCACTGCTCCCATGCACCGCGAAGTGGTTACGGCGGGCTTAGGCGAACTTAACGGGATGGATTACGTTACCGCAGCGCGAACTTCGGATGGCGCAACGGTGATGGCCTACCTGCCCAGCAGCCGCCGCATCACTGTTGATATGTCAAAGATATCCGGCAGACAGGCCAAGGTGTGGTGGTTCAATCCGCACACGGGGAACGCTACGGCCTCGGGCGAATTTCCTACGCGCGGCTCGCGGGATTTCACTCCACCGGAGGAAGGTGATTGGGTCCTGGTAATTGATGATGCGTCTCGAAAACTGCCTGTACCAGGAGCGGCGGTTCTTCCTCGCTCCCAGGGGATAGCGGCCGTGCCACACGGAAATTTGCCGCACAAAGGAGAAAAAGCATGTTGATTGATATGAAGACTACGCCCAGAGATGGTCTGTCGCGTCGCGAATTCTTACAGGATACAGGCATTGGACTGTCCCTAATGCTGAGCGGAATGCAAGCATTTGCTCTATCGGGCAGTGCGGACACCGAAGCAGAGAGCGCCGGCACTGCGGCGGGAAGTAGCTCCGTTATCAAGGTCCATCCCGCCAATCCCCACTATTATCTGTTCCGTGGCCGGCCGACGATTCTGATCACCTCCGCGGAACACTACGGGGCGGTGGTCAACATGGACTTCGATTATGTCCGCTATCTGGATGCGCTGGCGGCTTATGGGCTGAACTATACGCGCGTCTGGCCGGGCGGGTGTCTCGAGATGGTGGGCGAGTATTACCCGGGCAACCCTGTGGGTCCGAGGCCGTCAAGAACCATCGTGCCCTGGGCGCGGAGTAGCGTCCCAAGTTGTGTATATGGCGGAAACAAATATGACCTGGACAAATGGAATCCGGAGTTTTTCGCGCGTCTGAAAGATTACATTGTCAAGGCCGGCGAGCGCGGCATTGTGGTGGAGGTAAATTTCTTCAACTCGCAGTATTCGCATCGTTGGCCTCTCCATCCCTTGTATTACGAAAACAATATCCAGGGGGTGGGCAAGTGCGATTACAAAGACGTCCAGACGCTGAAATACCCGGACTTGGTCCGGCGCCAGAGTGAATACGTGAGCAAGATTACCGAGGAAGTCAATGCGTACGACAACGTCATTCTGGAGATTTGCGACGAGCCATCCAATTTCACGCCCCACGCCGAGGCCGGTCCTTGGGTTGGCCACTTGTTACAGGTGGTGCACGATACGGAAGTCAGGCTGCCCAAGAAGCACCTGGTGGCGCAGATGGTGGAAGGACCGATAGGAGGTCCTATCGATTTCTCTGCAAGTCCACTTCTCTCGATTATTACCGGACAGTACGTGTGGGGTGGGGAACAGGACAGAGAGCAGATGGGAGGGATGAAGGGCCTGGACTATGAATACGGCCACAACAAGCCGATTGAGATGAATGAAACCTCCTTTTACCCATTTTGGTACCAGGAAGGGGACCCCATTTTGGACTCGCGCGTGGAAGCCTGGGAGTTCATCGTGGGAGGGGGAGCAAGTTTTAACCAGTTGAACTCGCTATACACGGTTGAGGATCCGGCCGGCAACACGCCCGATAATGCGCAAGTCCTAAGCGCCCTGCGCAACCTGAAGGACTTCATTTACAGCTTCGACTTCGTCAAGATGAGTGCGGACAAGAGCTTCGTGGTCAGCGGCGTCCCGGAGGGAGTTTACTGCCGTGGCATCAGTGAGCCGGGAGAGCAGTATGCGCTCTATCTTCACCATAGCCGGCTTGTCCCGGCGCCCGATATGACCTACTACATCGCAACGCCTGGGCATTACATGGGCGAGGCCTTCGTATTGGATATACCTGGAGGCACTTACAAAGCAGAGTGGGTTGACCCTGCCGCGGGTTCGACAATCGGCAGCGCAGTTTTCATGCACCAGGGAGGGGAAATGAACCTTGACGTTCCCGCGTATACTTTGGACATCGCGTTGCGAGTCAAACGCGTTCGCTGAATTCAACGTATGAGGATGGAACGTCGTTTGCCGACTGGCGTTCGAACCAGCACAGCGGGAACCATGAAATACATGTGACACGATTGGAGAAACGAATCCCGGCTCTCTCGTCTCCTGGGCTGGCCACGGAGCGTCCCGCGTCATTGCTTGTAGCTGCCTGAACCCTCGCCGAATTGCGGCTGCCAGGAGGTCTTTGAGCATGGCGCGCAGGCATTTTTTGTCGTGTCTAACGGGAAGGTCAAGCTATCCTTCGCGTCGCGCGACGGTCGCACCATGGCGGTGCGCTTTGCGGTTGGTTCTCAAAAAGGAAGGGTCAGGATGAATTACTCACAGCGGTTCAAGGTTGCGCCGGGAACCAAGGTCAAGCTCGAGAAGATCGACCCCTCGTTCAAGGACGGTCACAAGAGCCACAAAGCCGCCGCCGAGGAGATCGCGCACTACCAGAAGAAACTGTGCGAGCTGCAGGACCTGCTTTACTCCGAGCGCAGGCATTCGCTGCTGGTCTGCCTTCAGGCGCTCGACACAGGAGGCAAAGACGGCGCAATCAACCACGTCCTGAGCGCCATGAATCCGCAGGGCTGCCGCATGGCGGCGTTCAAGCAACCATCCGCCGAAGAGCTGGCGCACGACTTTCTATGGCGGGCACACAAGGCCGCTCCCGCCAGCGGCGAAGTTGTGATCTTCAATCGATCGCATTACGAGGATGTGCTCGTCGTCCGCGTGCACAACCTTGTGCCGAAGCAGATCTGGTCCTGCCGTTACGACCGCATCAACGCCTTCGAGAAGGGCCTCGTCGAGCACAACACGCAGATCCTGAAGTTCTACCTGCACATCTCCCAAGAAGAGCAGTTGCAACGCTTCAAGGCGCGGCTCGACGACCCCGCCAAACAATGGAAGATCAGCGAAGCAGACTACAAGGAGCGCGGCTTCTGGGACGAATATGTCAAAGCTTACGAAGAAGCGCTTTCGCGCTGCAGCACCGAGCACGCTCCGTGGTTCGTCATTCCCGCCAACCACAAGTGGTTCCGCGACCTTGCCATCGCGCGCATTGTTGTCGAGCACATGGAATCGCTGAACATGAAATACCCCAAGCCGACAGTCGATATAGAGCACATCCGCCGGGAGTACCACGCGGCGGAGCGTGCATAGCCATGCGCGCGAGCAGCGGCCTGAGAATCGCTGGGCGGCAACGTCTGAATTGTGAAAACCGCAACCCTGCTTCGCGAACTACATCGAGATTATTGTTGAAGCGCCGGCGGCAAGTTGTGTTTCAACGACTTCATAAAACGTCCGTCCATTGCGGCGAGGCCGCGAATGCGGCATGGATCATCCCGACGTGCGAATAAGTCTGCGGAAAATTGCCCCACATCCGCGGCTCAGCCGGGTCATAGTCCTCCGACAGCAACCCCAGGTTCGACCGCGCTCGATGGATCCGGTCAAACACAGCCATCGCCTCCGTTCTGCGTCCGGTTGCAGCCAGAGCCTCGATGAGCCAGAAGGTGCATATCACGAAGGCTACCGAGGGTTTGCCGAAACCGTCATTGAGGCTATAGCGCTGCAACCAGCCTGCCATGGACAGGTCTTTATGAATGGCATCGACGGTGCTGATCAGGCGGGGATCGCCGGGGGGAAGAAAGCGCAGGCGCACCATCTGCAGCAGGGAAGCGTCGAGATCCTCGCCGCCGTAGTGGCCCACAAAACTCTTCCTGTTCGCGCTCCAGGATTTATCGAGGACTTCTGCATGAATGCAGGCAGCGGCAGAGCGGAACTCCGCCGCATGTTGTTGTGCGTGTTGGTCGGCGATCTGCGCCATGCGGTCGGCTGCGGCCCAGCACATAAGGCTCGAAAACGTTTGCGGCTTCCATTCTGTCCGGTATTCCCAGATACCCGCGTCGGGAACGCCTGTCACCGAGATTGCCTTTCGCGCCAACTCCTCCATCAATTGCAGTGCCGCGGGAGAACGCTCTTCACTCATACGCTCATCGAGGAAGATCGGTGTCAGCGCCAGAACCATCTCTCCGTAAATGTCGTTCTGTGATTGCGGAGCGGCGTCATTGCCGATGCGTACCGGCTTTTCGCCGTTGTAACCCGACCAGTTATGCAGAATGGATTCTTCAAGATTCTGCGAGCCGTCGACGCGGTAGAGCGGCGCCAGATTGAGACCCTCGGCTCCCCCGGCCAGGTTCAAAAGGTACTGCACAAATTGCTCCCGCTCTTCAAACTGGCCCAACAGGCCGAAGGCGTTCAGCACGTAGTACGAATCGCGCAACCAACAGTAGCGATAGTCCCAGTTGCGCCCGCTGCCGGGCGACTCGGGGATGGAGGTGGTCATGGCGGCGATGATGGCGCCGGTGTCTTCAAAGCAGTGTAACTTCAGGGCCAGTGCCGAGCGGATCACATCCTGCTGGAAAAGGGGCGGAATATCGCATTGTTTGACCCATCGCTCCCAGTAGCGGGACGTCTCATTGAAAAAACGCTCGCAAAGAGGGGCAATCGGCTCTTCGACCGGCGCGCCCCAAGTAAGTACAACGTGCTGGCGCCCAGTGAGCGTGAAAGGCAGGCCGCCGAGGTAAGAGAGAGGGATGTCCGTGGTGAGGCGCAACTGGCTCGCGAAGCCCTCGAAGCGGACATGATGCGAACCGTGTACCTGCTGTGGTCTTTCCTTTGACCAGCCCAACCGCGGTTCGCAGACGACAGAGATGCGGGGTGAGCCCGCGATGGGTTCCACGATGCGCATCAACTGAGTGGGACGGAATGCGCGATCGTAGTGCAGGAAGCGGGGAGCAAAATCAATCACCCGAAAGGAGCCGGTCGCAGTCTCAAACGTCGTCTCGAGAATGTTTGTGTTCGGCCGGTAGCATTGAAGGCCGGCCTCGCCGCCGGCGGGACCGATGCGAAAACTTCCTCCCTCGCGGCTATCTAAGAGCGTTGAGAAAACAGGTTCGGAGTCGAAACGCGGGAGGCAGCACCAGACAATCTCTCCGCTCTTATGCACCAGCGCGGAATATTGACAGTTTCCGATCAACCCGAGATCTTCAAGCCGCATACAAGGGATGCCCATGCACGGGGTCGCCGTGCTTCAATAGAAGTATGACACGAGTAGCGCGACTCATACTCGCTCTGATCGTGGGCCGGGCGCGGTAGTATAGGGGCGGCCGTCTGACCATGAAGTACCTTCTCTCAAAGGAGTCGCTGCCAGTGGCGGCCCGTCTGGCTCGAGAGCAAACTTTGTGCGCTTTCGACTTTGACGGCACGCTAGCGCGCATTGTCAGAAGGCCCGATCAGGCTGCCATGCGGGCCAGAACGCGCGACCTCCTGTATCGCCTCGCCAAACTATACCCTTGCATTGTCGTCTCCGGCCGGGCCCGGCAAGATGTTATGGGGAAGTTGCGCGGCGTGCCGGTCGCGCAGGTGATCGGCAACCATGGCGCGGATACTGAAGTGACACAAAATGCCCGCAGCTTGATTGAGCGATGGAAGGCAGTCCTGGAAGCCAGGTTAGGTTGTATTCCAGGGTTGTGGATCGAAGACAAAGGCTTATCTCTAGCCCTGCATTATCGCCAGTGCGCGCAGAAAGCCCAGGTAAGGCAACGCATCCTTGCAACGACCGGGACGCTGCAGCAGAGCGACTCCTTTGGCGGCAAGCAGGTCATCAATGTCGTAGTTGCCGGATCGCCCAACAAAGGCGATGCCCTGGCTGCCGAGCGGGATCGCATGCACTGCAATTGGGTCCTTTATGCCGGTGACGACGAGAATGACGAAGCCGCCTTCGCCGTGGGCGGCAACATCGTCTCAGTGCGTATCGGCCGCAAGCAGAAATCCAGCGCGCACTACTATCTGCGCACGCAAGCGGAGATTGACGCGCTGCTCGATCTGCTGGTCCGGCTTCGAGAGCACGGCACTTGCATCCCCGGGGTGCTCAGAAGCCGATCATAGGTCCGGTCATCATCGGACCTAAGGTCGGAACCAGTTTGTCCAGAGCCGTATAAAACTCCTTCTGAATTTTGCTAAAGCATCCGGGATGCCGGATCTCGTTCGTGTGGATGACACGCGCGTGGCGTGGTTCCTGTCGTCAGGTCCGCTTGCCAAAACCTCTGCGATAGGCCCCCAGAGCCTGCCTGATGGTGCGTCCCGACCGCAACTCAAAAAGAAAATCGGCAAGGCCGGTAAACTCGTTCACCTCCGCCCGGCGTTGACAAAGCGGGTCGTTCCACCAGTTCGTTCCAGGAATGGCGGTGAACGCCAATTGATATCCGGCCTCGGCCACGGCGGCACGCACACGGCCATCGACGCCGCCATAGGGATAAGCGAAAGACTTCACCTCAGCTCCCAGCAAATCTTCCAGGCGGCGCTTCGAGTCGCTCACTTCGCGGCGCAGTTGAGCATCCAACAGGCCAGGAAGCAAGGGATGTGTCAGGCTGTGCGACCCAAATTCGACTCCGTATTTCTGCATCTCACGAATCTGTTCGAGCGTGAGCAGATTCCGCGTGCGTAATCCCGGCTTTTGATCCCATACGTTCGATGCGCCGATGCGATCCGCCACAAGATAAATGACGGGCGTGTAATGATGTTGGATCACCAACGGGAAAAGTTCGGTGTAGAGATCGTCGTACGCGTCGTCAAAGGACAGCAGGACACGTTTGGCGGGAATCAAGTCCTGCAGCCACTCCGCCGTCGTTAAGGTCCGATAGCCCGTAGCGCGGAACCAGCGCATCAGGCGATGAAAGCGCCGCGGCGCAATGTAATAAGCGGCCTCTTCCTTTGTCGTGGGTTCGCTGATGCTGTGCAGCATCAAAGCGCACTTTGATGACCCCGCCACGCTCTTCCGTTGCGCCGGTGTGCCACCGGCGGCCCTCGCACTGCTCCAGTCTCCCGTCGTCAAAGGGCTGTCTCCGTTCGGCCGCGGAAAAGACCCGGCGCTGTACGTGCACCCCAATGGCCCAGATAAATACAGCCGCAGGCCGCAGCGGCTAGCACCAGCCAAAATGGCGAGAGCAACTTCCAGAAGCACAGAATGACCGTGACCGCAGCCATCATCAGAACCGTTGGCTTGGCAACCCCCTGGAGCATCCCGCGCGCCAGAGCCATGGGCGACGCGCGGCACACTTTGCACGCCTCGATGGTAAACCAGGCGCCGCCCGGGAACACTTGCGCGATGGCGATTGCGGAGGCCACGCCCGCTGCCCCATAACGCGAAACAGTCAAAAACATCGCGCAGACACCGATGGCGTTGCCCAGCAACGACATCCACGCCGCCCTCTTCACTCGGCCCACGGCATACAAAAGTGTGCCCGAAGAATACAAAACCGCGTCTCCCAAAGTCGCGAGCAGAAGCAACCTCATGACCACCGCCGCCTGAACGTATTCACCGCCAGCCCACACTTGAATGAGTGGACGCGCAAAAACGCATCCCAGGACAATAAAGGGAAGTATTGCTCCGAAAACGATTCTCTGCGTCCTGAAGAATGTTTCTCGAAGGCCATCGAGATCGCTCTTCGCCGCGTGTTCTGACATCAACGGTAGCGTAACGTGCGCGCCTTTCTCCACGGCGTTCCTTAGCTGCGTGGGCAGCCTCGCGGCCAGCCCAAACATCGCGACTTCTCTCATCGAACTGAGCGATCCGAGAATCGACCAGGCGAAAACGTTAAACAGACAATAACCCAGGTTATCCAGGAAGGCCCACTTACTCAGGTTCATCACGGGTTTGAGCAGCGCCCACTTAAACCGGGTAAGACTGAGAGACGCCTGTGGCACGCTTGCCGGCAAAGCGAGAACAAGAAGAAACAAATACAACACTGAGACAGCAAGCTGCACGACGGCCAGCGCAACAATGCGATAACCCGATGCCAGAACCACAACGGTGAGTACAAACTGCGCGGCGGTGGCCAGCAGTTGAACCTGATTGATGCGATCGTAGCGATTGGATGCCTGATAGGCCTGTTCGAGCGCGATGAGCGGGAGGCTAACCTGAATCACCAATGCTGCGATAACAAAGATGATCGCCGCCTCATGAATATTCTGACTGGGAATGTTGAACGGACCAGGAAGAATGGCCGCGATGGCCGTGAAGATCAGCACGCCGGCGAATCCGAGCATCGTCAGGGCCCAAAATGCCGTACTCATCAACTCGTTGAGCCGGTCCCTGTCCTGCCCGGCGAGAATGGACACATACGACTGAACCAGTACGCCGGAAATGCCCATATCCAGCAGATAGAGCGCTGCGGAGAGCGATAGGACAAAGAGAAACAAGCCGTATTCCGGAACCGGCACGCGCCTGACAATATATGCGGTCGTCCCCAGATTCACTCCAATCTGAAAGATATATCCTGCATAATTCCA
>Ga0187869_10002440_pt1 | contig 14701 bp, 5 predicted proteins | sample June2016WEW_13_1_2_FD_132972 | JGI IMG/M metagenome (GOLD analysis project Ga0187869, IMG submission 132972) | Peatland microbial communities from SPRUCE experiment site at the Marcell Experimental Forest, Minnesota, USA - June2016WEW_13_100 | ecosystem: Environmental > Terrestrial > Soil >...
CCCCGGGATGAGAATCTGAAGTTACGCGACTTCCCTACCCTGGCCAGCGTGATCAAATTCGCTCGCGACCGGCAGCCCGGCGTGGCAAAAGCGCCCCTTGCCAACTCCAGTGCTCTGCCAGAGAAACAGGAACTAACGTCGAAGAAACCGCCGGTGCCTGCATCTTCGGGTGCGGCTGCCAAGCCGATCACGACTAAGCGACCACTGCCTGCCAGTTTCGACGCGGCCAATCGTATTCCGCGCCGCGTGCCTGTTCCCAACCTGCGCCCGCCGCTTTCCCTTTGCAAACCAACCGGCGCAACGCTTGGATCCGATCGGCGAGTGATCATTATGCCCGACAAGTCTGGCGTAGGCGACGCACTGGCCGAACGGCTACAGACTCTGGGCGTGGAAGTTCTCCGCCTCGAGCAGACCCCCGACGTGGAAGCACTGGCCACTCGCCTCAAGAATCTGCTGGCGGTGGGTCCCGTCCACGGAGTGTACTGGCTGCCCGCGCTCGACAACGAGGGTGACCTTGCCGCGATGAACCTCGCAAGTTGGCATGAAGCCCTTCGAGTGCGCGTCAAATCGCTCTATGCCACCATGCGCATCCTGTACGAGCAGGTGGCGGCGCCAGGCACATTCCTCGTCTCGGCAACGCGACTGGGCGGACAACACGGATACGATGAGGCCGGAGCGACAGCGCCGTTAGGTGGCGCAGTCACAGGCTTCACTAAAACGTATAAGCGAGAGCGGTTGGAGGCTGTGGTCAAGGCGGTCGATTTTGAGGCGGAACGAAAGCCGTCAGAGATCGCCGACCTACTGATTGAGGAAACTCTCCGCGATCCTGGCGCGGTCGAAGTCGGCTACAAGGAAGGCCTGCGCTGGACCCTTGGGCTGCAAGAACAGCCGGCCGCCGATGGCAAACCCGGCCTGACCCTGGATAGCAACACCGTCTTTGTCATCACCGGCGCGGCCGGAAGTATAGTATCGGCTATCACCGCCGATTTGGCGACGGCCTCCGGAGGAACCTTCTACCTGCTGGATCTGGTGCCCGAGCCTGATCCGGAGAATCCCGATCTCAAGCGCTTCGCCAACGATAAAGATGGCCTGAAGCGCGATCTGTTCGCGCGCATCCAGGCACGCGGCGAGCGCGCCACACCCGCCCTGGTTGAAAAAGAGCTGGCAGCCCTGGAGCGGGCACAATCCGCATGCAGCGCGATCTCCGCCGTCCGAGCCGCTGGCGGTACGGCGCATTACTTCAGCGTCAACCTAACGGACGCAGACGCTGTAGGCAAAGTCATCCAGCAAGTGCGCGAGCGCAACGGGCACATCGATGTGCTGCTGCACGCCGCGGGCATCGAGCGCAGTCACTTCCTTCCGGATAAGGATGCGCGCGAATTCGATCTGATCTTCGACGTCAAGAGCGACGGCTGGTTCAATCTTCTGCATGCCATCGGCGACATGCCTCTCGGGGCAACGGTGGCATTCAGCTCGATTGCCGGACGCTTCGGCAACGCTGGACAAACAGACTACAGTTCGGCTAACGATCTGTTGTGCAAGATCACATCGAGCTTCCGCACTACCCGGCCCGTGACACGCGGCATCGTCATTGATTGGACGGCATGGGGCGGCATCGGCATGGCGACGCGCGGCTCGATTCCAAAGATGATGGAGTTGGCAGGTATCGACATACTGCCGCCAGAGGCGGGGATTCCCTTGATCCGTCGCGAACTGACGACAGGAGGAACGCGTGGAGAAATTGTCGTCGGTCAGCGCCTTGGCGTTCTGCTGAATGAATGGGACGCAACCGGTGGGCTGGAAACATCAGCGGCTGGAAACCCGAAGACTTTTCCAGCACCGGGACCTGGTTCAGGGCCAATGCTCGGCAAAATCAAGAACGTGAGCATTCAGTCCGGCCTCACCATCGAGACGACGCTGGACCCGGCAATTCAGCCCTTTTTGCACGATCATCAAATTGACGGCACACCGGTGCTGCCTGGGGTCATGGGCATCGAAGCGTTTGCCGAAGCTGCGTTGTGCCTGCTTCCGGGGTGGCATGTCGCCGCGCTCGAAGATGTGAACTTCCTGGCGCCGTTCAAGTTCTATCGGAATCAACCGCGTACAGTGACGGTCGAGGCGCTCCTCTATTCTCAGCGCGACATCCATCCGCAACGCGACAATTTGACCTCGACCCTGCTGGCAGACTGCCGCTTGCTTGGCAGCCGACCGCTCCCAAACCAGGTCGAGCCACAGGTGACAACACACTTCACCGGCCGTGTGCGGCTCACGAAACAGGCGCCCCAAGCGATGACAGTCGCGGCGCTCGGATTGCTCGACGGACGCATCATCGAAGCCGCCGACATCTATCGCCTCTACTTCCACGGACCCGCATACCAGGTTGTCGAGCGGGCGTGGTGGGACGGACACCGGATCGTCGGGCTGATGGCAAAGGGCTTGCCAGCAAACCATCTGCCGTCCCAACTGCCAACCATAATGGCGCCCCGCCTGATTGAGCTTTGCTTCCAAACTGCCGGCATCTGGGAGATGGGCGTGCAGGGCCGCATGGGTCTGCCGCAGCACATTGATCGCATTTCATCATTATTACCGGTGCCGGAGTCGGCCGACACCCGCCTATACGCCGTCGTCACTCTCGATCCTGCTCGTGGCAGCTTCGATGCAGAGGTTGTGGACACGAACGGAAACCGTTACCTGCAGCTTGGCGGATACCGCACGGCAGCGGTTCCCGACGCCGTGGATGCCGAGTCGTTGAAGGCATTGCAAGCTCTGATTTCACTGGAAGAGGTCGCCATATAAAGCGCATGACCCGGTCCTCAGCGGTTGATCGGAAACTATGGAACTCGAATTTCAACGCGTGGTCATCGTAAATCGCGGCGAAGCCGCCATGCGCTTCATCCATGCCGCCCGCGATTTCAATCAAGAGCACAGCACATCGTTGCGCACGATCGCGCTCTTCACCGAGCCTGATCGCCATAGCATGTTTGTGCGTGAGGCGGACGAGGCAGTGTGTCTTGGTCCCGCTCAAGTCCTCGATGCCAATACCCAGCAACTTAAGAGCAGTTACGTCGACTATGCCCGGATTGAACGCGCGCTGGCGAACGCGCGCGCAGACGCGGTCTGGGTGGGATGGGGTTTTGTGTCCGAGCATGCCGCATTCGCCGACCTATGCCGCGATCTAGGCATTGTGTTTATCGGCCCGGATGGCGATGCAATGCGGCGCGTGGGCGACAAGATCGCCTCCAAACGGTTGGCGGAGCAGACCCAGATACCGGTCGTGCCTTGGAGCAACGGGCCGGTGGAGACGCTCACCGCTGCCCATGGCCATGCCGCACGCCTGGGTTATCCGATCCTTATCAAGGCCACAGCCGGAGGAGGGGGGCACGGGATTCGTAGGGTAAGTTCGGCGGCCCAACTTCCGCAAGCTTTCGCCAGCGCCCAAGCGGAGGCGTTCAAGGCCTTCGGCGACCCGACCGTTTTCCTGGAGCAACTGGTGAAAGACGCGCGCCACGTCGAGGTCCAAATCATTGCCGACCACTATGGGACGACGTGGGCCGCCGGCGTGCGCGACTGCTCCATCCAGCGGCGGCACCAGAAAATTCTCGAAGAAGCGCCTTCCCCGGCGCTTTCGCCGGAACAGGATCAGGCGCTGCGCGAAGCAGCGGTGCGCTTGAGTCAAGCTGCGGGATATCGCAACGCTGGCACGATCGAATTCCTTTACGACCCGGAAAATAGCCGCTTCTCGTTCATGGAAGTGAATGCCCGGTTGCAGGTTGAACATCCAGTGACCGAATGTACGACCGGACTTGATCTCGTGAAACTTCAGATTCACGTCGCTCGCGGCGGCCACCTCGAAGGCGAACCGCCGCCGACCACCGGTCATGCCATTGAAGTGCGGCTGAATGCGGAAAATCCACACGACGGCTTTGCTCCGGCTCCAGGAACGATTGAGCGCTTCAGAATTCTACCCGGGCCGGGAGTGCGGGTCGACACCGGCGTGGCGGAAGGCGACGTTATCCCGCCAGACTTCGACTCGATGATTGCCAAGATCATCGCCTACGGACGGAATCGTAACGAAGCGCTTTCCCGCCTGCAGCGGGCGCTGCGCGAGAGCGTAATTGTCATCAAGGGCGGAACCAGCAACAAAGCGTTTCTACTGGACTTGTTGAACCGGCCCGAAGTGCAGTGTGGAGAGTTTCACAACGGCTGGCTGGACCAATTGGCGGCAACTGGTGGACACCTTTCCCGGCGCTACGCCGATGTGGCTCTGGTCCAAGCCGCCATCGAGGCCTACGATGCCCAGTTGGCGGTGGAACAAACGCAGTTTTATGCCGCAGCCGTGCGCGGGCGGCCGCAGGTCCGCAGTGAAGCGGGTTGGACGGCGGAGCTAAGCTACCGCGGCCATCGCTATTCGCCGAAGACCTATCGCCTCGGCCCTCAGCGCTACCGCGTGGAAATAAATGGGGCGCGCATCGACGCTCAGATCGAGCGTTTGGGTCAGTACGAATGCTGGCTCACTGTCTTCGGGCGGCGTTTTCGCATCGTCTCCATAGTCCAGGGATTGAGTTACCGGATCGAAGTGGACGGTGTATCTCACCAGATCGATCGCGATGACGCCGGCGTGGTGCACGCACCAGCGCCGGCTGTAGTGGTTTCCATTTCCGTCAAGCCGGGCGATATGGTTGCGGCCGGCGACCGCCTGGCTGTGCTCGAGGCCATGAAAATGGAGACCCAGATTGTCGCCCCATTTTCAGGAAAAGTCCGGCAGGTGATGATCATTCCCAACGTGCAGGTCGATACCGGAGCCCCACTCCTACAGATCGACCCTGTCGCCGGTGACGACACCGTTGCGGATGCCGAGCGCGTGGTGTTTGGCGCGTCGCGCGCGCTGGATGCCAACGCCGATGCCGTCCCCTCCAGTTGCCATCAGAGCCTGGACGAACTACGCCAGCTCATGTTGGGCTTCGACGTCGATCCCAGGCAAACCACGCGACTGCTCGCCGAATGGAGCGAGAATTGCCCCGTGTTTAGTGAGGGTATAAGACAGTGCGAAGATGAGATTCTCAACATTTTTGTGGACGTATGTTCCCTGTTCCAACGCGCGCCAGAAGTAAACCATCACGCCAGCGGCGAGGAAGCAAGCGCCGAGGTCTATCTGTTTTCTTACTTGCGCATGCTGGAGACGCGCGGTCAGGGACTCCCGCCAGCCTTTGTCAGTGCGCTCCAACGTGCGCTGGCTCATTATGGTGTAAAGACCCTGGATCGCACCCCTGAACTGGAAGAGAGCCTGCTCTGGATTTACAAATCACATCTACGCGTGGAGCAGCAAATCGCGCCTGTCGTGCGCGTCCTCGAAGAACGTCTACGGCGCATCCAGACGCTGTCGCCGCGCGCTGAGGAATCCTTTCGGACGCTCCTCGACCGCATGGCCTCCATGACCAACGGGCTCTTTCCCGCCGTCACCGACCTGGCCCGCGAGGTCCGTTATCGCTACTTCGATCAACCGCAGTTTGAGCAAGCACGCAAGCAAGTGTACGAACAGGCAGAGGAGCATCTTGCCTATCTGGCGGCAAATCCCGACGCCGCGGATCGGAACGAGAGAGTGCGCGCGCTGGTCGAATGTCCGCAGCCACTGTTCAGTCTGATCTCCCGCCGCTTCGCGACCGCAGACCAAGCCTTGTGCAAGCTGATGTTAGAGGCGCTGACATGGCGGTATTATCGGATTCGAAAGCTGACGAACTTTCGTTCCATCGTTCTGGAAACGCAAGCTCTGGACGGGCATGCCGTGGGCGGGCCTGCCGTGGACAGACAATGTTGCGCATCGGCCGAGTACGACCACGAGGGAAAGCACATTCACGTCTTCACCACGTACTCCCTGTATTCCCGGCTCTCCAAGGCGGCGCAGGCGTTGTTTCCCATGATCGCGGAGGTCCCGGCGGACCACGACATCGTTGTCGATTTTTATGTTTTCCATCCTTCTGGCCTCGACGACGCGGAGGCTACGCAGCAGGAAATTCGTTCCGTGCTCAACCAGGTCAGCTTCCCCCGCTCCATACGCCGCATCGTGGTTACCGCCGCCGGAGCAGGACACGTCCAAGGTATCGCCGGCATGCATTTCACTTATCGTCCCAGCAGAAATGCCAGCGGGAATAGGTATGAATATGAAGAGGAGAAACTCTACCGCGGTATTCATCCCATGATGGGGAAACGGCTGCATCTCTGGCGGCTTAGCAACTTCAAGATTGAGCGTCTGCCGTCAACCGAAGATGTCTACCTGCTCCACGCCGTGGCCCGCGATAACCCGAAGGATGAGCGCTTGTTCGCGTGTGCGGAAGTACGCGACGTAACTCCGGTGCGCGACAAATCGGGGCGCATCGCGCAGCTTCCGCATCTGGAGCGGATGTTAATGGAAGCCATGGCCAGCATCCGCTTGTTTCAGTCGCGGCGGCCCACCTATCAACGCCTCCATTGGAATCGCATACTGCTTAACGTGTGGCCCCCGCTCAACCTTGGGCGGGATGAATTGCGTGATCTCGTGCACAAACTCGCACCCGCAACCGAAGGCCTGGGGCTGGAACAAGTAGTGGTGCGCGTCCGCATTCCCCATCCCGCGACCGGCGAGTTGCGCGACATGGTGGTGCGTATCTCCAGCCCGGGCGGCAGCAATATGCTCATTACCTTCCGCCCCGCCGCTCAACTGCAACCCATCCGAGCGCTGACCGAATACAACCAGAAAGTCGTCCGTATGCGTCAGCGCGGGTTCATCTACCCTTACGAGATCATCCGAATGCTCACACCCGCTCCCGAACACACGCGAGCGGAATTCCCCCCTGGCGTTTTCATCGAGCATGATCTTGACTCGGAAGGCCGCCTGGTCGCCGTCGATCGTCCCTACGGTCAAAACAAAGCCAACATCATCGTCGGCATCATTTGCAACTTTACAACCCAGTATCCCGAGGGCATGACTCGCGTTCTGCTGCTGGGAGATCCCAGCAAGGATCTGGGCGCGATTGCCGAACCGGAGTGCCGGCGCATTCTCGCAGCTTTGGACATGGCCACGGAGAAAAATGTTCCCCTGGAATGGTTTCCGATCTCGGCCGGGGCCAAGATCTCTATGGCCAGCGGAGTGGAAAACATGGATTGGATTGCTCGCGTCCTGCGCGCTTTGATCGAGTTCACGCAAGCCGGCGGCGAAGTAAATCTGGTGGTGAATGGAATCAACGTCGGCGCGCAACCCTACTGGAACGCCGAAGCCACGATGCTTATGCACACCCGCGGCATCCTCGTCATGACGCCAAAAGCGGCGATGGTATTGACCGGCAAACGCGCTCTGGAATTCTCCGGCAGCATTTCGGCTGAGGACAATCAAGGGATCGGCGGCTACGACCGCATCATGGGTCTCAACGGCCAGGCGCAGTACTGGGCTCGCGACATCGATGAAGCCTGCCACATTCTGTTGCGCCACTATGACCACACATACGTGGCCCCGGGCGAACGTTTCCCACGCCGCGCCGCGACTACTGATCCCGTCGATCGAGATGTGTGCGTCTATCCCCAAGGCAGAAATGGCACTGGCAATTCCAATTCCAACGGCAATAATAATGACAATAGCAACGAAGGATTTGAAACCATCGGCCAGATCTTGTCCGACGAAACCAATCCCGGGCGCAAGAAATCTTTTGACATTCGTAAAGTAATGCGGGCAGTCACAGATCAGGACCACGCCCCGCTCGAACGCTGGGCGGGCATGCGCGCGGCAGAGACCGCGGTGGTTTGGGACGCCCATCTCGGCGGCTATCCCATTTGTCTTATCGGTATCGAATCCCAGCCCGTGCCGCGATTAGGATTTGTTCCCGCCGATGGGCCGGACCAGTGGACTTCCGGCACGCTCTTCCCACAGTCCTCCAAGAAAATCGCGCGCGCGCTGAACGCGGCGAGCAACAATCGACCGGTCGTGGTCTTGGCCAACCTGTCGGGGTTCGATGGCTCGCCGGAGTCAATGCGCAGGCTGCAATTGGAGTACGGCGCCGAGATCGGCAGGGCAGTGGTGAACTTTAAAGGCCCGATCGTCTTCTGCGTGATCTCCCGCTATCACGGAGGCGCATACGTGGTTTTCTCGCGGGCACTGAATGAAAACCTGGAAGTGGCCGCCTTGGAGGGAACGTATGCCTCGGTGATCGGCGGCGCTCCGGCCGCCGCCGTGGTTTTCGCCAGTGAAGTCGAAGCCCGAGCCAAAAAAGATGCTCGCCTGCAACCGCTGACCCAGGCGATAGCTCAAGCCGAGGGCGCGGAGAAAAGCCGGTTGCGCGCCCAGTTCGACGAACTCTACAAAGTTATACACTCCGAGAAGCTGGGCGAGTTGGCCGCCGAGTTCGACCGCGTGCATAGCGTGCAGCGGGCTCTCGACGTGGGCGCTCTAAATTACATTATTCCGCCCGAAAACCTCCGTCCTTATCTCATCCATGCCATCGAACGTGGGATTGCGAGAGTAGCAGAAGCGGAATCCCGAGTGTCGAAACACAGGCTGACGGTCGTGGCTTAGTCTCAGCCAAGGTAAGTTTGATGAACGTGTATTGGTTGGAACAAACCGAGGCCCACGTACCGGCGGAGAATGATTGGCTCAGCACAAACGAAGCCGTCTGCCTCAACGCCATGCGTTTCGCCAAACGCCGCGCCGACTGGCGATTGGGCCGCTGGACCGCGAAGTGCGCCTTGTCCGCTTATCTGAGCGTGCCCGCAACTATCGAGAGCTTTAAAGAAATGGAAATACGGCCGGCGCCCGACGGCGCGCCCGAAGCATTTCTCAGCGGCCACCCCGCTGCGGTCACAATTTCGCTCAGCCACCGCTCCCGTAGAGCAATTTGTACGGTGGCGTCGTCGGCCCTATACCTGGGTTGCGATCTGGAAATGGTCGAGGCCAGAGGCCACACCTTCGTCGCCGATTACTTCACCGCCAAAGAGCAAGCACGAGTTGCGCGCGCCTCGGCTAAGGATCAAGACCGGCTCGTGACCCTGCTCTGGAGCGCAAAAGAGAGCGCGCTGAAAGCTCTGCGCGCCGGGCTTCGACTGGACACCCGGTGTGTGAGCGTCAACCCCGTTATCCCGTTATTCGACCGCGATGGCTGGAATCCGCTGCGTGTTCGCTATGTCGGCCATTGTTTACCAAACGATCGTTATAACGAAGGTCTTTACTTGGGCGATCACGAATTCCACGGATGGTGGCGACAGGCAGATGACATGGTGCGAACTTTAGTCGCGGCTCCGCCGCCGGATTCGCTGATTCTACTCCAGCTCCCAGACCACGTTTTGGATAGCCCTTGTAAGTTCGAGTCAAAGTTCGCGTAGAAGTTCGCATAGAAGTTCGCGTAAGTTGGCATAGAGGTTCGCGCAAAAGATTGGTGCTTGGCATGACTGCCAGGATACATTTCCGAGGCCCACCCCGCTACCGCCTCCGCAGCGCCGCCCAGTTGAGCCAGTCCGTTCTCGAAGTATCTGCTCGCCGGGCGCTCAACGGCCCACGCATGCCCGGTTGGAACTGGTACTTCGAAGTAGCCACACAAATGGCGAAGCGGCAGACGCTCGCTGCCTTCCGGATGGGAGATGTGAACGAAGCACGTCGCTATCTCGACTCAGTCATGATTAGTTCACCGGAGTTGTCCAAAGTAAGTATCACACCGGTCCTACAGGAACAGTTCAGAGGAAGGTGGTTTGCCGATAAGAATAGAGAGCCGCGTGTGACCGTCCTGTATTTTCATGGCGGCGGATACTCATTTTATCCGCGCGCCTATGCCAACTTTATCGCGCTGATCACACTGGCTGCGAATTCCAAAACTCTTGCCCTCGATTACCGGCTCTCGCCCGAACATCGCTTCCCCACCCAGCTTGAAGATGCGCTCAACGCCTACCGCTGGCTACTGGCGACGGGCGTCGATCCGGACCATCTGATTTTTGCCGGCGACTCGGCGGGCGCCAATCTGACCCTGGCTTTGCTTCTGGCAGCTCGGGAGTCGAAGCTTCCTCACCCGGCACTGGCAATTGCGCTATCTCCACCAACTGACTTCGAAATGGATCTTAAGGCACCTGACCTCACAGACAAAGGTGCCTTTGACTGGATCGACACGCAAATGCTGGAGCAGTGGGCGGACTGGTTCTGCGACTCCGCCGAGCGCAACAATCCGCTGGTCTCACCGATACAGGCCGACCTTCGCGGACTTCCTCCTATCTACATCCAGGCTGGCCGCGCCGAGATTTTGTACCCCAGCATTCAAGCCTTCGCCGATCGCGCCCAAATGCAGCGAGCAAATGTCGTCCTCGAATCTTGGGAAGACATGACCCATGACTTCCCGATGTTTGGCCTCGATTCTCCGCAGAGTGCCGAAGCGCTGCAGAGGATTGGGCAAGTGGTTGATGCAACCCTTCGAACGCAAGAGAATATGGAGAAGGTCAGATTGTGAATAGCCAGATTGCAGATAACCAGATTGCAAATAAAACGACCGCAAGAAATTCGCAATTGAGCGATGGGAAGTTCGTGGTGCGCAACAACAATGAATCCGATTTCGATTTCGACTTCATCGTTATCGGTTCCGGTTTCGGCGGAAGTGTTTCCGCGCTTCGACTGGCGGAGAAGGGATATAAAGTCGCGGTCATGGAGATGGGCCGGCGTTGGACGCCGGATAATCTGCCCCACAGCAGTTGGTCGATCCATCGCTGGATTTGGCGTCCCAACCTGGGCCTGCGCGGCTTCTTCAACATCCAGTTCTTCAGGCACGCCACCATCTTCCATGGCTGCGCGGTGGGCGGCGGATCCATCACCTACGCTTGCACCTTGCTTGCTCCTCCGGAAAAAGTGTGGGAAAAGGGATCTTGGACGGGATTGGCCGATTGGAAAACGGAAATGCCCCAGCACTACCAGACCGCCGCGCGCATGTTGGGTGTAACGGAAAACAGAATCCTCGGACCCGCCGATCTTCTCTTAAAAAAGGCGGCAGATGCCGCCGGCTTTGGAAATACTTTCTACTGCACGAAGGTTGGCATCTTCCAGCCTGCCGACGGACAACCCGGCAATCAGACCTTCCCCGATCCTTACTTTGGCGGAGAAGGTCCGGCGCGAACCACTTGTATCGGCTGTGGTGGCTGCATGATGGGCTGTCGGTATGGCGCGAAAAATACGCTGGACCTCGGCTATCTGTATCTCGCCGAAAAACACGGTGTGCAAGTCTTTCCCGAGACCAGGGTGGTGAACGTCAAGCCGCTCGCTGGCGCCAGTTCCAGTTCCGGTTCCAGTACCGGTTCTAGTACCAACGACGGCAGCGCTGGATACGAAGTCGACACCGTAAAGTCCACAGCGCGAATTCGCCCGCGGCGCCAGCGCTTCACCTGCCGCGCCGTGGTCTTCTCCGCCTCCTCGCTGGGCACCATGGAACTTCTTTTTCATCTCAAGGAAAATGGCTCGCTGCCGGCCATCAGCAGTCAGTTGGGCCAACACGTGCGCACCAATTCCGAGTCGCTCATCGGGGCGCGCACTCCGGGCTACTCCCAGGATGTATCGCAGGGCATAGCCATCGGCTCCGGCATTTATATCGACGAGCACACCCACATTGAAGCCGTTCGCTACCCCAGTGGCTCCGACGCTATAGGTTTTCTGACCACCATCCTGACCAACGGCCGCCCTGGTCCACAGCGCATTGCTCTCTGGCTGAAGAACGTTATCGTTTCTCTGCTGCGCCACCCTTTCAAAACGGTGCGTGTTTTGCAACCGTTGGGATGGGCCCGGGAGTTTGTGATTCTCCTTTGCATGCAGGCGCTGGATGGCGAGATCGAGATGCGCTGGCAACGTCCTTGGTTCTGGCCGTTCAGGAAGTTTCTCGTCAGCCGGGGTGAGAAGGTGCCCACCTACATTCCGAAAGCCAACGAGTTTGCGCAGAAATGCGCGCAACTCACCGGCGGTTTTCCCATGAGCATGCTTCCCGAAATCCTCTTCAATGTCCCGGGCACGGCACACTGTATTGGAGGTTGCGTAATTGCCGATTCGCCCAGTCGCGGCGTGGTCGATTCTCACCACCGCGTCTTCAACTACAAAAATATGTATATCTGTGACGGATCCGTTGTGGCGGCCAACCTCGGCGTCAATCCCAGCCTGACCATTACCGCACTGGCCGAGCGGGCGATGAGCTTTATTCCCCGAGCGGCGGAAACGGATTGGAATGATAAAGCTTGGAACGATGCCGCCGAAACCCTCCACAGCTAGCGACCTCTCAATTTACGCGTGCCCCGTATGCAAACGGCTCTTGCGCCAAGAAGAAGCCATGTTGCGCTGTCTCACATGTCCCCGAAACTACCCGATCAGCAACGGTATTCCCGACTTCATTCTTGAGGAACTATCCCGAAGTGCAGACCCCGAACTAAGGAGAATGCGCTTCATCGATCGGATGGCACGCATCTACGAGACTAGGTTGTGGTATCCGATCGTTTTAAATCTCTACGGCGGATTTCACAGCCCAACTCTTGCACAGCTGGTGAGTACAGTGACTCAGAAAATCCAATTGACCGAAGGCCGCGTGCTGGATATCGCCTGCGGCCCCGGCACCTACGGTCGGCGGATTGCGTCCCCGTCGAGGGAGGTCTTCGGAATCGACATATCCATGGGGATGCTTCGGCAAGGCGCGGCTTACGTTGCCAAGGAGGGCATTCCCACTGTCCACTTCGCCCGCGCCAGAGTGGAGGCTCTTCCATTCGAAGATGGCCTTTTCGACGCCGTCCTCTGTTGCGGCTCCCTTCATCTTTTTACAGATACCGTGATCGCTCTGCGCGAGATGGCTCGAGTCATGAAACCAGCGGCAATTCTTTCAGTTTTCACTTTCGCCGCAGGTCGCGGTGGCATCCTCAAATTTCGGCCGGTCCGGGAGTGGAGTCGCAGGCATCACGGCCTTCATGTATTCGAGCTTCCGGAGATGGAGCACTACCTGACCGCTTCCGGCTTCAACGACTTCCAGCCAGAAATATCGGGCTCCATTTTGACATTCAGCGCTCGCGAGCGAGCGACCTGATAGGTGCGCAAGCGCAGACCGGAGAAGACCTAGCCGTCAATAAGTTTGTCATTCCGAGCGACCGGGGTCCCCAGTCGGCCGCATTTGCCGGATGGGGTGGGGAAGCGAGGGGGATGCAGCTGGGGCCGTAGAATCCGCGGGCAGTAGACGGTCCAGCAGTGCCTGCTCACCCTTAAGCCACAAACGGCTGCTATAGAGCAAGGCGCTGCACTGGAGCGTAATCCAATCCCTCTTCATCAGAGGCGAACGGAATTCTTTGCCATGGAGCATCCAATGCTGAGCAACGTGACGCGCGATGGTGAGGCCGAAGCCCGTGCCTTTGTCCGACGCTCCAATGTCGCCGAGGATTCCGTCCAGCGTGAACATCACTTTCGATAACATAATCAGCGGACCGGGGAACTTGATATTTTTCATGGCAAGCCGCTCCAGGAGCCGCATCGCGTCGACTCCACTGGAAAAACGTGCTGCCGGCAGTTCGTCAAGAAAACGCGCGACCAACTCACAAACCATTCGTCCCTTAGGTGAAGCGCTCTTAATATGCTGCTGGCTGAGCGCCAAGACTTCATTGCAGGTGCCGACGGGGTCGCGCAAGGTCACCAGCAGAAACAAGAGCGCGAGATGCCGGCGCTGATCGCGGCTTAGCCGTTCCCGCAGCGCCCAGTCGATGATCGTCAGTTCGCCGGTGCGGTTGTTATAAAGCAGATTGCCGGCATGGGGATCGCCGTGAAAAATGGCATCCTCCTGCGCCGCCAAAAGAGGGACAGCGATCAGAGCTTCAATGAGCTGCTCGGCAACTTTTCGGCGCCGCGAGGCCGGCAGGCGCGCCGCTGCGTTCGTCACCTTAATCCCATGCTCTTCAGTGAGCGCCGTAATTCGCGATGTACACAAGGGCCGAATCAGCCGCGGCACTCGAACCCCTTTCATCGACCGATACAGATTCCACGCTTCGAGTAACGTCTTCTGCTCACGAACAAAATTGACCTCGTGCCGCAACAGGCGACGGACTTTCTTAAAGGTATCCGGAAGAAGGTTCGCGGGAAATCCGTAATTGCGCTGCTGATCGCTGAAATATTGCGCCAGTCCCTGAAGATAGTCCATGTCCTCCGCAAAATACTCGGGGATGTGCGGCTTCAGAACCTTGAAGACACCTCGTTCACGCTTTCCGCTATGAGGATCAACCCAGGTGAAGCGTACCACCGCACTAACACTGGCCTCCGAGAGTATGACCGGTGCAATCTTCACGCCGTATTTCTCGACCCGTGGCCCGAGTTCTTGTCGAATGATCGCGACTACGTCCTCCGGCCGCACATCGCGAATTCCATTTTCCAAGCGGGCAAGCGCATTTCGCAGAGCTGGACGGAGGTGTTGATTCCGTGCAATGACTTGTCCGAGTTTCTGCAGACCGGGTACCTTTGCGATCAGCCGTAGCAAGCGCACTTCCGGGGAAGTGTTTGCCGGGAGTTCAAGTTGTTCCACCAGCTTGGGGGCGAGGCGCGCGGGCGAGAGGTGCGCCACCACGAACATCATGGCGTCCCGCACCGGTGGACGCCAGTTCTCGTACGCTTTCGGAACTAATCTGTCCACTGGAACAATCGAGTCGACGATCCATCGCGCCATCGCATCCCGCATGGCTTGCCCAGCTGGACTTCGCAGCCCCG
>Ga0187869_10002487_pt1 | contig 14527 bp, 6 predicted proteins | sample June2016WEW_13_1_2_FD_132972 | JGI IMG/M metagenome (GOLD analysis project Ga0187869, IMG submission 132972) | Peatland microbial communities from SPRUCE experiment site at the Marcell Experimental Forest, Minnesota, USA - June2016WEW_13_100 | ecosystem: Environmental > Terrestrial > Soil >...
CAGGGCGGTTGGTATAATGTAACAGATGACAACACAGCGACGATGACTCCGCTTATGGGAACGCCTGCGAAAACTCTGAATCACCTGAACAAGGTAGTTGTCGGCTTCCTAAATGGGGGCCGCATTAAGGGCTACGCTTACGATTTTTCTGCGCTGAAGGAGTCTTTCAGTCTTCTTCCCCAAGAAGACCCACTTAAGGGACAGGGAATAAAGGTTGAAATGAAGGACCTCAAGGCGGTTTTCTTTGTGTGGGACTTCAGTGGCAACCCCGAATACGATGAATCCCTGTGTGCGGACTCACCCATGCACGGCCGGAAAATCGAAGTGACTTTCATCGATGGAGAAAAGATTGTCGGGAGAACAGAGGGATATAGCCCGCAAAGACTCGGCTTTTTTTTGTTTCCCGCTGATCCCAAGAGCAATAACATTCGCATCTTCGTGGTCACCAAAAATACCCGCCAAGTTAGACTTGTCTGAACTGTTCCCCTTTGTTTCGTGCGATTCAGGAAAGAGGCTCCATCCAGTTACCGGATAGGTGAAGCAACGCGATGTGCCGAAAGCCCTCATGAAGTCAGACCTGCCGACATATGATTCTGCGAGTCTGACATCTGTGCTTTTGGTTGTGCCGAAACCACACCCTTTCCAATCACAAAAAGCGATGTGATCATCGAGATGGAAGGCGGCCCGGCCTGGGCCTCTACCGCGCGGTTCTGGGAGGTGGGGTAGAAACAGGCGCACGGCGCAGGGGGGTGAACTTTTGAATCGCCCTATCAGCACCGCGCGCGCCATGTGGTGCGCGGCTCGGCGACCACAATAGGTGAGAACGACAGTTTTGAATCGCCCTATCCCCGACCGGCGTTGACTTGCCGACGCGGCGGCCCTAAGATTCCATCGCGAGATCGCTGCTATCCACTGACTTTTCCCTTGCAGCCGGGGACGCCGGCATGTCTTGGAGCACCCCATGAAATACAAACTGCTGGTCTTGATCCTCCTTCTGAGCAGCACAGGCCTGGCCGGGTATTCTCAGGAGCCGGCGCAGCCCTTGAATCGATATCAGGTGTTGGAACTCCTCGCGAACGGAATCCCCAGCCAGCGCGTGGCAGAACTGGTGGATGAGAGGGGAGTTGATTTCGAAGCTGCCGACCTGTTGCTGGAGGCATTTCAAGTCGCGGGCGGAGATGAGGCGCTGTTCAAATCGCTGAATGGGGCCAGGATCGTGCGACCCCTGACGCCGGACCGCGCCGCTACGGAGGAGGCCGCGCAGGCAGCAGAACAGAACTTGCGCGACGCTCTTTCCAAAGATCCTGCGAATGCCGGTCTGCACTTTGCCCTGGGCTACGTATACATCAGTCAAAGGGAAAGCGACCAGGCCATCGCGGAGTTCCGTGAGGTCGAGCGGATGAAGCCGCAAGTCGCGGCGGCGCATGTCTTCCTCGGGCAGGCCTATGTCTTCAAGAAGGATTGGGACTCAGCCGTGGCGGAATACCAAGCGGCGCTGCGCCTGAAACCGGATGACGTTTGGGCGCATGTGTATCTCGCGCTTGCCTTGAGTTTGCAGGGGGACAAGCCTGGTGCGGTCACAGTCATGCGTGCGGCGGTGCGTCTGAAACCCCAGGACCCCGACGCCCGCCTGCGGCTGGGAATTCAACTTATGGGGACGAAAGACACTTCCGAGGCCATCACGGAATTTCGCAAGGCAGCAGGCCTGCGACAGGATTGGTATCCGCCCCACGCCGAACTCGCCAGGGTTCTGGAGGCGCAGCAGGACTTCGACGGGGCGATGGCCGAATACCGTATCGTGGCGCGGTTGAAACCGCAGTTGCCCTGGGTGCACATACGCCTGGGCGTGCTCCTCGAGAAGAATGGCAACCGCAGTGCGGCGCTGGAGGAGTACCGCAAAGCGTCCCAGCTCGCGCCCGACAACCCCGCTATGCGCAAAGACTACGATCGCCTGTCGCGCCAGCCGAACCGCTGAGGGCGTGGCAACTCCTGAGGCCCGCAGCAGACCCTTCGTCCACTGCGGCGGACTCAGCGTGACAACAACGGCGCGGTGTGAAGTTTACCCTGGAGCGGGCAGAGCGAGATCCTTCACGAAGTTTACCCTAGCAGGCTGCTGAAAAAGGGCATTTGTCATGCTGAGCGCAGCGAAGCATCTCGCCTTGGTTCGGCCCTTTCACGCACAAACCCAGAGCGAGATCCTTCGCTGCGCTCAGGATGACAGCGAAGGGCTCAAGATGACATCCCTGGAGGGTCTTTCAACTGACTGTTAGAGAGGTAGTGTCGGTTCGATTCATTCGGCTTCCGGGGAGGGCTTGCAGAGCTCGGTTGAGAATTCCACGCGATTGCGTCCCGCTTCTTTGGCGCGGTATAGGGCGGCGTCCGCCGAGCGGAGCAATGCTTCCACGTCGCCGGGAGCCGGTTGGTTTGCGACGGCCACGCCCAGGCTGATGGATACCTCGAAGGACCAATTCTTGACCTTGACAGGTTCTGAGCTGACCACGTGGCATATGCGCTCGGCGAGTTTCACACCTTCCTCAATACTGCACCCGGGGAGAACCAGCAGGAACTCCTCCCCCCCAAATCGCCCAATCGCGTCATAGCGGCGCAGGGAGTCTTGCATGCGGCGAGCCACTTCACAGAGGACTTCGTCGCCGGTCAGGTGTCCGTGCGCATCGTTAACTCTCTTGAAGTGATCGATGTCAGCCATGCCAATACATACGGGGCTCCCGGTGCGACCTCCCCGGCTCAATTCCGCCAGCAAGGAGTCAAGACATGCCCTGCGATTCAAGAGGCCCGTCAGGGGATCATGGGTGGCCTGTACGCGGAGGGCCTCCTGGGCGCGGATCAAGCGGTCCTGCAATTCGACGATCCGCCCCCCCGCGTGGATCCGGGCTCTTAATTCATGCGGGTCGAAAGGCTTGATCAGGTAATCGTCCGCGCCCGCCTCGAACCCTTGTACCATGTCCTGCTTCTGATCCCGGCTGGTCAAGAGAAGGAGATAAATGTACGGGTCCGACTTCCCTTGCCGGATGGCCCGGCAAATCTCCACGCCGTCCATGCCGGGCATCATCCAGTCGAGAATGGCGAGCCGCGGGCGATCCTCGCTCCGTAACGCCTCCCACGCTTCCAGCCCATCACTTGCCACCACGACCTCGTAACCCCATTTGGTGAGGAAAGTCTTGAGCATATGGCGGTAGGTAATCTCGTCTTCAGCGACCAGGATTCTCATAGCAGGGCCTTCCCGCCTTACTTCGCTGCCTTCTAGGAACCGTGTGGGTCACGATCTGGACAGGGGGGGTTGCCACCGCCACGAGCGCGCCAAGCAGCGTGCGCCGGGGCTCCGGCCCGTCTCTGCGGCAGCTCCTCCGGTCATTTCTTGTCCTCCGTCCGGACGGCGAGTAACGCCGGCTGCAAGCGTGCGAGTTGTGACTCCAATTCCCGCAGCAAGTCTTGGGCCCCCTCCAAGCCTCCCTCGCGGGCGAGTCGTTCAAGCTTGAGGGCAGCTTCCGAGGCCATGTTCGCAGCCAGGTTACTGGTGGAGCCTTTCAGTCCATGCGCGCCCCTTTCCACGCCCCTTGCATCTTGCTTCTCAATTGCAGCTCGAATCTCTTCCAAGCGATGAGGATATTCCCCCAAGAAAAGGTCCACGAGGTCGTTGAGCAATTCAGCGTCGCCGTCCACGCGCGACATGAGCAGCGCTTCATCCAGAATATCTCCCGGCTCCTTTTCCACACGTCCGTTGAGGGGAACACCGGGGACATCCAAGACGAGGGTGTGGATGGTTTCAAACAAGTCTTGGTGTCGAATGGGCTTGGGCAGATAGCCGTCCATGCCTGCCGCCAGGCAGCGTTCACGATCACCTTTCATGGCGTAGGCGGTCATGGCAATGATGGGGACGTGCTTGCCGCTCAGCTTCTCCTGCGCACGGATGACGGCGGTGGCCTGGAGGCCATCCATGTCCGGCATTTCCACATCCATCAGTACGATGTCGAAGCCCTCCGCGTCCTTCTCCCACAGGTTAACAGCTTCCCGGCCGGTGGTGACTGCCAAGACCATGTGCCCTTGTTTCCCGAGCAGACGCCTCACCAGTTCCCGGTTGATCACGTTGTCCTCAGCCAAAAGGATGCGGAACTTCGGACGCGCTTCGCGAAGCGTGTGACGGGTAATAAGTTCGGCGGGGGCCTTTTCCGGGGAGGACTGGCCCAGCACGAGCAAGATCGCCTCCAAGAGCTCGGACTGCCGGATGGGCTTGACGAGGTACGCCGAAACGCCTAGCTCACGGCAACGGGCAGCGTCGCCGCGCTGTCCGGCAGAGGTCAACATCATAATCGCGCTTCCGGCGAGGGTCGGATCCTGCCTGAGTTGCTCCACCACCGAGAAGCCGTCCATCCCCGGCATTTGGGCATCCAGCAGAAGCAGGGGAAAAGGCTTGCCTATTCCCTTGGCCCGCCGCATCGCGATCAGCGCCTCATGCCCTCTCTCCGCCAAGGTGGGTTGCATTGACCACCGCTTGAGCATGGCCGCCAGGATGCGCCGGTTGGTAGCATTGTCGTCCACGACGAGCACCGGCATGCCCTGCAGGTTGACCTTGGAAAAAGAAGCGGGCTCCGGTGGGGGCCCTTTCGCCAAGCCAAACTTCGCCGTGAAATGGAAGGTGCTTCCCCGGTCGGGTTTGCTTTCCAACCAGACCCGGCCTTCCATCAGCTCTACCAGTCGAGAGGTGATAGCCAAGCCCAGGCCTGTCCCTCCATACTTGCGCGTGGTCGAGCTGTCTGCCTGCATGAAAGCCTCAAAAACCCGCTGATGTTTTTCTTGCGGGATGCCGATGCCGGTATCGCTGACGCAAAAATGCAGGACGGCCCAATCCGCCTCATGAGATTCCATCTCGACCTGCAAGTCCACTTCGCCATGCTCCGTGAACTTGATGGCGTTCCCCACTAGATTCAGGAGGATTTGTCGCACGCGGCCCGGATCTCCCACCAGGCGGGGCGGGACGTCCGGCAGGGTCTCCCAGGTTAACTCCAAACCCTTCTCGTCAGCCCGCGGAGCGAGGGTGCGCATGGCGCTGCTGAGGGTCTCTTGCAGGTCGAATTCGCCCAGGTTGAGCGAAAGCTTCCCGGCCTCAATCTTGGAGAAATCCAGGAGGTCATTCAGCAGGGTCAGAAGAGTGTCTGCGGACTCCTTCACCATCTCGAGGTACTCGCGCTGCTCCAGTGAAAGGGCGGTGTCGAGAGCCAATTCCGTCATGCCAATGATGCCATTCATGGGGGTCCGGATCTCATGGCTCATCATGGCCAGAAACTCGCTCTTGGCGTGGCTGGCAGCTTCGGCGGCTTCCTTGGCCTTGTGCAATTCCGCCTCGGCGCGCTTCCGTTCCGTGATATCGATCAGGCTTCCTTCGATCAGTTGGGCCGGCTCCCCGCCGTTGGCAATCAGGGTGGCGTTCTCCAGCACCCACACCGGAGTTCCGTCCTTTCGCCGCAGGCAGTTTTCGAAATTGGTCAGCAAGCCCAGCTCGCGCAGGCGGGTGGTGAATTCCAGCCTGGCCTCGGGGTGGAGATACAACTCCCCGGCTTGCCGGCTCTTCAGCTCCGCGGCGGTCGAGAAACCGAAGATGCGGGCGCAGGCTTCGTTGCAGTCCAGGATTTGCCCGTCCAGGCTGGCACGATAAACCCCGGCGAGGTTGCGCTGGAAAAGAAGACGGTAGCGTACCTCGCTCTCTCGCAGCGCCTTTTCCGCTCGTTTGTCTTCGGTGATGTCGCGGGCGATAGTCGCCGCACCGACCACGTCCCCGGCTGCATTCTGGATGGGAGAAATCGTGAGGGAGACATCGATCCGGCTGCCGTCCTTGCGCACTCGCACGGTCTCAAAACGGGCGGTCTTCTCGCCCCGCTTGAGCCTGGCCAGAATCGCCGCCGTTTCGTCCACGCGCTCGGGGGGCGCAAGGATGGCGACGGTCTTTCCCATCACCTCTGCGGCCCTATAGCCGTAAATCAGTTCTGCGCCCTTGTTCCAACTGGTAATCACTCCTTCCAAGGTCATGCTGATAATGCCATCGTTGGACGATTCCACGATAGCCGCCAGCTTCGAACGCGCTTCCTCGGCCCGGGTACGCTCGGTGACGTCTCGAAATCCCCAGACCCTCCCGACGTTCTTTCCATTGACTCGCTGAGGTTCGGAGTGTCTTTCGAAGACCCTTCCGTCCTTGAATTCAATCCGGTCGTCACTTTTCCCGTTCGGATGGGCGAAGAGTTCGGCCGCCTTCAGATGGAACGTCTCCGGGGCCCTCAGTTGGGACGACATGCGGGAAATCACCTGATCGTCATCCCTGGAGGCAAGCAGAGGCTTCGGAATTCGCCACAGCTCCGCGAACTTCGCATTAAAGGCGACTATCTTTCCTCGTTCATCGACCACCAGGATTCCATCCGCGGTGGACTCCAAGGCCGCTCGAATCGTCTCGGTTTGGTTCGCTACGCGCCGCCTGAGCAGGGCGACCCAAACCAGCACTGAAAGCATGACCAATCCCGTGAGACCCAGCAGGGACGCCGCGTGCCGTAACGTCCACCAGGGAGCCTGCTGAATGACCACTACATCTTCCGGTCCCCGCAGGAGAAGACCGAAGCTTACGGGCGCCCGGCTCTCATCCACACGCATCTCGCATACCCCGGTCAACCGCACCAGGCTGCCAACTCGGAGGTCGGCGAGCGCGTCCACTCTCGCCTCCTCGATTTCCGCCAGGAAGTCAACGTTGTCCGCGCTGATCGAAAGGGTGTGCAGGCCCGCTTGCGTGCCCAAGGCCAGCAATCGTCCCTGGATTTGAATCAGCTCAGAGTCATAGGCGCCGGCAAGTGCCTGCTGCGCCGTCACGGTGGTTGCCGGGGGCGCCGGGCCGCTTCCAACCTTTCGGAAAACCGCATCTTTCAAGACGGGGCTGTAGTCGCCCACCGCGGGAAATCCCACCACATCGACCCGATCCCCGGGCTGGAGCGCCAGCATCTGGCGCGAGCGGACTTCCACACCCTCTTGTCCGTCGCTGATGAAAACCGACTTCCCCAGCCGCTGCAGAGTGACGGCTCCCTGAACCCTCACGCGCTGGCTGAAAGGTCCCTGGGAACTAAGTCGCAGAACAATGTGAATGGCGCGCAACGGAATCGAGAAAAGGTCAGCCGGTGCGGGTTGTTTCACCACCAGGTTGTCAAGGCCAGGGACCATCAGGGCGGCGCCGATGAACTGGTTCTTGGCATTGTAGATGCCGCTGGACACTCCCCGGACTCGCACCGTGGCTCCCACCAGATCTTCCGGGGGAAGCTTTGGCGCCAACACATAGACCGGAAACTCCACCAGCCCAGAGGCAAGCTGCAGGAGTATGCGTCCTTGCTCCGCGCCTGCCGACATGACGATGCCTTCCACTTCCACGAATTGGCTATCCTGCGCTCCCGACGCAAACTCCTCTCCCGCCACCTTGCGGGGCGCGGGCAGGGGAGCTTCACCCAAGACCCGGACTTGCGGATTCTCAATTTGAGAGGCGAAGTCTCCCGGCCCCGATTTGCCGATAACTTCCACGAATTCTCCCGCTCGCAAATTGAGCGTCTGACCGGCTGGGTTGACGTAGATGCCGCCGGTCGCATCCTGCACGAATAAGTCTCCGTGGATGGCCTCCGCGTACGTGACCACCGCGTGCAGTTGGATCGGGTAACCAAGCTTGGCCTTTTCCGAAGAGAGTTCCCTGACTTGACGGGCTTCCTTAATGACCGAGGGGCCTGGCGATGGGGCGAGCCCCTCCGCCTGGGCCGAGGAGATCCCGGCCAGAATAGAAGGAATGAAGACGCACATGAGTGCGCGCGCGGGGGAGTACCGCCCCAGGGGTTGCAAGTTGTTAGTCATACGGCGTTTTTCAGTCAGCCGAGCCGTGGGCACTGACTCCCATGATGCGGAGAGTCACCCGATCTCGACCCATCCTTTCGCCGCCATCATAGTCAAGGGAACACGGCGAAGCAAGCGATAGCTTGTTGAGGCTAGTGCCAAAGTGAGAACGTGCCGCTCTATGGAGGGTGACAGAAATACGTGATCATGTTCTATCGCGGTCATCACGGCGATTCCACATTCCAGATTTGGCGTGGCTTCGTTGGGGTAAGAGATGGAAAAGCCAGCGGCCAGATGCAGCAATACTCCGCCAATTGTGAGCAAGCGCTTAGGGAGCAGCGGGGGCCCTGACCCTTAATGCTTTCTAACCCGGATTTCTCACCACGGAATCGGAAGGGCGGGGCTTCACAGGCTGCGGAAGAACCTTTCTGAACGTTGTCATTCCGAGCGAAGCGAGGAATCTCGCTCTGGAAGTAAAAGACTTGCGAGATTCCTCGTTGCCTGCGGCTCGTCGGAATGACGGGCTAGACGAGTTTTTCCGCAGCCTGTTCAGCCCCGCCCTTCCGGCAGACCCCAAAACCGTCCCAGCGTGGTGAGAAATTCGGGCTAAACCTACGAGCTTTCCTCAAGTCCGACCTCATTTCTGCCGAAAAATAATAGGGAGGAGTTCAATGCCCGCTGGCGGGCTGAGTTAACTCCGGCACGCCAATCAATCCGTTTCCCCCGCGCTTGTACGTGCGAATTCGGATTGGGGAGGAAGTGAGCGCAGGGATAGGAACCAGTGCTTGCTCGCGAGGAAGGGCATCTTCGCGGGGGTTGGAGGGGCGGGGCGCAGCGCGTCCAGCCCGCCGAGGCAAATTCCGACCGCGCAGAGGAGGATTCCTCAATTGCGCCGCGGCGAGGCGGCCCTCGCGGGAGGCGTCATGCTCCCCGAGGCCAGCAGCACGGCGATGCGGTTGCTGACTGAGATCGTGGGGGGGCTTCAAGCCCCGAGACCTGAGGGGGATTAAAGAGGCTGCGGAAGAACGCTTCACTGCTGTCATTCTGAGCGAAGCGAAGAATCTCGCCCTGCGCATTCTCATGAACATGCGAGATTCTTCCTTCGCTATGCTCAGGACCGCCTGCGGCTCCTCAGAATGACAGCGGCTACGAGTTTTCCCGCTGCCTGTAAAGCCGTTGCCCAGGATGCAGAGAGGGGGTTAGGGCGCAGCCGGGGCCGTAGCTGAGGAAGCGGAGGGGCGGTTTCGTTGCGGCCAGGTGCGGCGCGCTTCCAGAAATGAAGAACCTGACTCATTCACGCAGATTTCATGACTTCCGGACGCCTTTGCGCAAGATCCGGTCCAGCAAGGAGCAGGATGGCCACAATTCCCTCGCGCGATAACCAGCCGATTTATCCATCTGCTGATGTAGCACTCCCGATGGGAGCGGGCAATGGGGCATTGGTGCCTCCCCCGGGGGCCGCCGGCGCCGGCAGTAGGATAGAGGAACGAACCAGCCAGCTTTCTCTGCTGGTGGAGATCAATGCCTCACTGGCAGGTGCACTCGACGCGGAGTCGGTTCTGGGGCCGATCCTAACGCGCTTGGTCGAAAGAAACCGGTTGAGTCACGCCTGGATTTATCGGCTGGATGACCCCGCCCGCGAACTTCAACGTGTGGCTGGCAGCGGAACGGACGGGCCAGGGCGGGAGGTCGTTTCCCTAAAAGAGCCCACGCTCGTTTCGTGGGCCGTACAGCAAAGAGAGGCCGTTTACGTGGCGCAGGTTGAAAAGGATCCGCGTTGCCAGGGTTTCAACTCGGCGGCAGGGTGCGAGTATGCCGTCCCCTTGGTGACGAGTTCGAGCATCTTGGGCGTTCTGGATGTGGCTTCCGATCAACCGGAAGGGATCCGGGCCGTAACGCGCAAGCTGATCGATCAGGTGGCCACTCAGGCGGCTTTGGCCCTGGAGCGCAGCGAACTCTATCGGCAACTGCGCGTCTCGGAGGAGCGCTTTCGCTCCATCTTTGAGCAGGGGTGTTTCGGGGTGGCGCTCGCGGGCCTGGACGGGCGGTTTTTTACCGTTAATCCGGCCTTTGCGGGCCTGCTGGGCTATACCCACGAGGAGTTACAGGGAAAACACTTCACGGAAATCACCCACCCACAGGACGTCACGACGAGCGAGGAGCGCGTGCGGGCACTCCTGGAAGGCCGGGCGGCTCAATTCACGCTGGAGAAGCGGTACCTGCGCAAGTCGGGGGAAGCGATCTGGTGCTCCGCCAATGTCTCCCTTTTACACGATGCGGCTGGCCGGCCCTCCTATTTCCTGACGATGGTCCAGGATATCCGCGAGCGAAAGAAAGCCGAAGAAGAGCGCGCTCGCCTACAGCAGCAGCTCATCCAGGCCCAAAAGATGGAGGCCTTGGGAACGCTGGCGGGAGGGGTGGCGCACGACTTCAACAACCTGCTGAGTGTCATGCTGGGCTTTGCTTCTTTGGCCCGTCAGCGGCTGGGACCCGAAGATCCCTTACAAGAATCCATGCGAATGATCGAGCAGTCAGCCCAGCGCGCCGCGGACCTCACGCGACAGCTCCTGGGTTTTGCCCGCCCGGAACCGCAACAAGTGAAGCCGGTGTGTGTCGGGGAAGTGCTGGACCGGTTGACCCGCATGGTGGGCCGGACGTTTGATCGCAACATCAAGGTCTCCGTGCACAAGGGAGGCGACTCCCTCTGGGTCAACGCAGAACCGTGCTACCTCGAGCAGGCCCTTCTCAACCTGTGCATTAACGCGCGCGACGCCATGCCGGGCGGGGGTGCTTTAATGCTGGAGGCTTCCGCCGTCACGCTCGACGCCCAGCAGCCGGGATTCCCCGCGCCAGGTGCCCCGGGCCGCTACGTCCGCATCTCCGTGCAAGACACCGGGGCGGGAATCGCGCCCGAAGTGTTGCCCAGGGTTTTCGAGCCGTTCTACTCCACTAAAGAACCTGGCAAGGGCACGGGGCTGGGCCTCGCCATGGTTTATGGATTCGTCAAGAACCACGACGGGTTTGTGAGAGTGGAAAGCGAATTGGGCCGCGGCACGCAGTTCATCATCCACCTCCCATGGATTCCTGCCCCGGCGCCGGAAGCAAGTGCTGGGGTTTTGAGACGAATCCAGCGGGGAAGTGGAACTGTCCTCGTCGTGGATGACGAGCCTCTGGTCAGGGCCTTCGCCGAAGAGGGGCTGAAAGGGCTCGGCTACAGCGTGCGGGTGGCTGAGAACGGCCAGCAGGCCCTGGAGATTTACGAGCACCATAGCCAGGAGATCAGTTGCGTTCTGCTGGACTTGATCATGCCGGAGATGGGGGGGCTGGAAACCTACCGCCGCATGCGGGAGTTCAATCCGCAGGCCCGGGTGGTCTTTGCCTCCGGTTACAGCACGGGCGGAATTCTGCGGGAAGCTCCCGACGCGCGGGAGGCGGAATTCATTGGCAAGCCCTACACGCTGGAAGGGCTTTCCAGCGTGCTGCGCAAGGCGGGAACAGGTGGATCCGGCGTGGCATGAAACCAGGGCCAGCACGCCGGCTTTCGGTTCGTGCGCCCGATCAGGTTGGAAAGGATCTCCTCGATGAAGATCTTAGTCGCGGAAGACCAAACCGTCTCCCGCCGCATTCTCGAAGCCAGCCTGCGCAAGTGGGGCTACGAGGTTGAGGGAGTCGAAAACGGGACACGGGCGTGGGAGATCCTGCAAGGTGAAGAGGCGCCGCAGTTGGCGATTCTGGATTGGCTCATGCCGGGCATGGATGGGATCGAAATTTGCCGCCAGATCCGCCTGAGGCCGCAGACCCAGCCTGTTTACATTATTCTTCTGACCGCGCGCAGCGGCCGGGAAGACATGATACGCGGCCTCGAGGCAGGAGCCGACGATTACATTACCAAGCCTTTTGATCGCGACGAATTGCGCGCGCGCGTCCAGGTGGGCATCCGCGTCCTGGAACTGCAGGGCGCCCTCGCGCACCGCGTCCGGCAACTGGAAGAAGCCCTCTCGCGCGTCAAACAACTGCAAGGCTTGCTGCCGATTTGCTCTTACTGCAAGAAAATCCGCAACGATCGGAACTACTGGCAACAGGTGGAAGGCTATATCAGCGAGCGTACAGAAGCCCAGTTCAGTCATGGAATTTGTCCGGAATGCTATGCGCAGTACGTCCAGCCTGAACTCGATCGCCTACAGCGTATTACTGAGGGGGTGCCGTGAACACGAATCGACTTTTCCGGGCCGCCTGGCGATGGGTCAGTGTCCCCCGCCCCGGCCTCCTGCTATGGCTCTTGGCGGGAGGATTGGGGGTCCACCCCACTCGCACGCTGCCGTCTCCCGTGGAGGGCAGGGTGCTGCTCCCCTTGAAACGGCTTGAGCAAGCCGGGAGGCGTGCCCCCGCGCCCAGGGCGGATGAATCAGCAGGGGCAGTCGCCGTGGCGGCCTACCCGCCCCCCACACCGCACGCCGCGGCAACGTACTACTTCCCCGGCCAGGACGCCCAGGTTTTCCTTCCGGCTTTGGGTTTAGGTGTGTTCGCCCTCCTCGCCTGGATGGTCTGGCAGCGGAGGAGAGCACGAGGGCAGACCGCCACCCTCCGCGGCGTCCAGCGCGATGTTACGCCGCCGATCGAGGCGGCTGAAGCCCTCCGCCGTGACGCCATTCTGGAAGCTGTCAGTTTTGCAGCCGAGAAACTCCTCTCGGGGAGTGACTGGGAGGTGGGTATCCAGGCCGTCCTGGAACGCCTGGGACAGTCCATGGGTGTGAGCCGGGTTTACATTTTTGAGAACCACCTTGGGCGGGAAGGAGAACTGCTGAGTAGCCAGCGCTACGAGTGGGCGGGGCCGGACGTCACGCCGCAAATTGACAATCCGGAATTGCAGGGTTTCTCCTGGGACGTGTACCAGTTTCAGACTTGGCGGGAGGAACTGAGACAAGGGAAGGTCGTCCAAGGAGTGGTTGCTGACCTGCCGGAAGTGGCCCGGCGGCACATGCAGAGGCAGGGTATTCAATCCGTTATTTGTGTACCTATTTTTGTTGATGAGTCGTGGTGGGGTTTCATCGGCTTCGACGACTGCCAGAATGCGCGGCAGTGGTCCAATGCGGAAACGGAGGCTTTGCGCGCGGCGGCGAAGACCCTCGGCGCCGCCTTGCGGCGCAAGCAAGCGGACGAGACCCTGCGCAAGGCCAACGAGCTGGTCAAGGCGGTAGTACAGGCTTCCCCCGCGGCGATCCTCGCACTTGACGCCGAGGGTGTCGTCTGTATGTGGAATCCCGCCGCGGAAAAAATGTTCGGCTGGAGCGAAGAGGAAGTCTTGGGCCGGCCGCTCCCCTCTGTTCCGCACGGGGATTCAGAAAACCACAAATCTATGGTGGCGCGAGGGATGCAGGGCGAGATTCTCACGAATGTGGAGTTGCGCCGCAAGCGGAAAGACGGCACCTGGATTGACATCCAACTTTCCACGGCTCCGCTCTTCGACGCCCACCACCGGATCGTCGCCTACCTCGGAATGATCAACGACATTAGCGAGCGCAAGCGGGCGGAAGCGGCGCTGATTCAGGAAAGGCACCTGCTCTGCACCCTGCTGGGCAATCTGCCGGAGTGTATCTACTTCAAGGATCGCGAGAGCCGCTTCACGCGGATCAATAAGGCGCACGCTAAGATCTTTGGGCTGAACGACCCTGCGCAAGCGCTTGGTAAGACGGACTTTGACTTCTTCACCGATGAACACGCGCAACAGGCCTTCGCTGATGAGCAGGAAATCATGCGGACGGGCCAGCCGATGTTGGCCAGAGAAGAGAAAGAAACCTGGCCGGATGGCCGCGTCACCTGGGTCTCGACCACGAAAATGCCCCTCCGCGACGGACAGGGGAACATCATCGGAACTTTTGGTATCTCGCGCGACTGCACCGAGCGCAAGCGGGGGGAGCAAGAAATGCACAAGGCCAAAGAAGCCGCGGAAGCCGCCACCGAGGCCAAGAGCAACTTTCTGGCTAACATGAGCCATGAAATCCGCACTCCCCTGAATGGCATCCTGGGCATGACCGAGTTGCTGCTCGACACGCCGCTGTCCGCGGATCAGGCGGAATACCTCACGATGCTGAAGTCCGCGACGGAATCGCTGCTGGCCCTGGTCAACGACATTCTGGATTTCTCGAAGGTCGAAGCGGGGAAAGTAGTTTTGGACGCCATCGACTTCAAGCTGCCGGAGAGCCTCGGCGACACGTTGAAATCGCTCGCCATCCGGGCCCACCAGAAAGGGCTGGAGCTTGCCTGCCGCCTGGCGCCGGAGGTGCCTGAGTACCTGATTGGCGATCCCGGTCGGCTGCGCCAGATCATCACCAATCTGGTAGGGAACGCCATCAAGTTCACCGAGCAAGGCGAGGTGGTGGTCCGGGTGAGCGTGGACTCGCAGCACGAAAACGGCGTGACCTTGCATTTCACGGTGCGCGACACCGGAATCGGAATTCCTCCCGAGAAACAACAGACCATTTTCGGAGCCTTTGAGCAGGCCGACGCCTCCACGACGCGCCGCTATGGTGGCACTGGACTGGGCCTGGCCATCACCTCGCAACTGGTGAGTCTCATGGGCGGAAAAATCTGGGCGGAGAGCGCTTGCGGCCAGGGGAGTACCTTCCACTTCACGCTGCAGTTGAACTTGGGGAGCCACACGGAA
>Ga0187869_10002489_pt1 | contig 14516 bp, 16 predicted proteins | sample June2016WEW_13_1_2_FD_132972 | JGI IMG/M metagenome (GOLD analysis project Ga0187869, IMG submission 132972) | Peatland microbial communities from SPRUCE experiment site at the Marcell Experimental Forest, Minnesota, USA - June2016WEW_13_100 | ecosystem: Environmental > Terrestrial > Soil >...
GGTTGCCGATGGAGAAACTATCCTCGACCGCGTCTACCACCTCGACCGCGGCTACGAGCACTTCGAAGAGAAACTCCGCAACGTCGGCGCCCAGATCCGCCGCATGGGCGACGTCTTCAGCAAAAAATAAAGGGGGGTGGCCATGAGCGCACGAAGCGATGTCGCTGTTGCGAAGCTGCTCGCCGGGTACAACTGCGCGCAAGCAGTCCTCTACTCCTTCTGCGACGATCTCGGTCTCGACCGCAACATCGCCCTCAAACTCTCCTGCGGCTTCGGCGGCGGCATGGCGCGCAGGCAGGAGGTCTGCGGAGCGGTCACCGGCGGCATCCTCGCCCTCGGCCTCGGCCACGGACGCGGCGAAGGCCAGGATAAGGCCCTCACCGAGAAAACCTACAGCGACGTGCGCGAGCTCATCTCTCTCTTTGAAGCAGAGCACGGCTCATGCATCTGCCGCACGCTCTTGCAGGGCTGCGACCTCAACACCCCCGAGGGACAGCTAGCATACAAACAGAACGATCTCCTCCACAAAACCTGCAAACGTTGCGTGCAGACCGCCGTTGAGACGTTCGAGACACTTCTGTAACTATGCGGGTGCGGAAAAACACCGAAATGTCGGCCCAGCCCCGCCGCATGGTCGACGTCTTCGGCAAGAAGTATGTTAGAAGCTATCGTCCAGTGACATGGTACTCATGATCTGCTTTTCGATCGGCGCGTATGTGTCCCACGTGCTTTGAGGACTCTCGAAGATCAAGAGATAAAGCGTATTTGTCTTTGGATTGGCAAGCACGTAAGTTGACATCACGGTCGTTCCAGACTGGTCGGTGTCCGTAACGTTACAGCCATACTGCTGGAATGGGCCGACGCGACGATCCCAATGGTTCGAGCCCGGATGCTTGGCGACGAGGTTGTCGACGAAAGCCCTACCGCGGTCTATAGCCGAGCCCTGCTTGAGTTTCGGAAACACATTAATCGTGAGGCCCGTCTGGAACTCACCGCCTTTAGAAATGTCTTCTTTGGAAATAAAGTAAGCCAGTGTGCCGTTGTCCATCTCTTGATGGAAGAACCATCCATCGGGTTTGAGAAAGATGGCGTGAATAGCCGGGATCTCCTGCCACGAAAATCCTGGTGGAAGAGGCGGGCGATCAGTAGCTGAAATTGCGGGAACAAATGCTATTCCGAGAATCGCCAAAAGCAATGCCTGCTTCATAGAAACCTCATATCCTGCTCTGCCTTATCGCCAGCTCACCGCCAGGTGCCACCTTAGCCCGGCCTTCACCGTCCGCTGCAGCACGCACGCGTACTCCAGCAGTTCGGCCAGCACCTGCGGCCCCTCGGTGCCAAGCTGCAACGGGTCGCCCTGCAACTCCGCCACCAGCGCCAGCACCGTGGCCAGCCCATCGTCGGCGAAGTACCACTGCGGCGGAGGCAGCCGCCGCATCAGCTCGGGATTCCCTCCGCCCTCTTCGATCAACAGCGCCATCGAATTCTCATCCGCCGAGAAGAACTCGATCAGCGGCCGTACCCCCAGCTTCAGCGCCAGCCGCTCCAGCGCGTCCTCGTGCCGCGCCAGCGCCCGCCCGTTGACGAAGATGTCGAACCCCGGGTCCTCGCCCTCCACCACGATGTACATCGAAGCAGCCATGGAAAGCAGTGTACTTCGCCCACCGTAAGCCGCGTAAGCAAAATCGCCGCCGCGCACCAGCCTCGATTCCTCGTCGGCGTTCCGCGCCGCTATTTCCACTCGTGCGGCAGCGATCCCGCCGGAGCGTGCGCTGTAATCTCCAGGTACACCGTCTCCACGTCCTGCTGATGCAGTCCGCCGCGGCCCGGCGGAAACCATACGTTGTCCGGCGCGGGCAGCTCGATCTGCATCTCCGCGGGCTTCTTGCCTGCGTCCGCCTGCGCCTTTACTGCCGCGTACAGGTCGATCAAAAACTGCCTCTGCCCCTGCAGTATCTCGATCCCGCCGGCATCGCCGTGCCCCGGCAGCACATGCACAGGCCCCAGCGCGATGGCCCGCTCCAGCGCCTTCGGCCAGTTGGCAATGTTTGCGTCCTTCAGCTTGTTGCGCGGCCCATTCACCGCCGCGTCGCCGGTCGCAAGGATCTTCTCCGCCGGCAGCCACACATATCCATCGCCAGGCGTGTGCCCCCAGCCGAGGAAGAGAAAATCCACCTCGCGCGTCCCATCGTTCAGCGTCAGCTTGTCGCCCGTAATCGACATCTGCGGCCGCTGCACGTCGGTTTCGCCGGTGGCCTGCATGTCCGGCCGTTTGGCCAGCGCGTTGCGCCAGCGCGTCGGCTCCCAGCGGTTCATCTCGTCGGTCACGCCCTGAAACGCAAGCGTCGTCGCGCCCGCCGCCGTCCACACCGAGTTGCCGTACGCGTGGTCACCGTGCGCGTGCGTGTCGAAGACATAGCGCACCGGCTTGGGCGATAGCTGTTTGGTGATGCCGAGAAGTTCCTTCGCGCGCCCCGGATAATTCGCATCCACTACGATCAGATAGTCGCGCATCTCGATCACCACGGTGTTGCTGTAGCCGTTCGTATCGCCGGTCATGAACCACACCCCGCGCGCGATCTGTTGCGGCGGCGAGTTCTGCGCCCACAGCACAACCGCACTCGACATCATCAGTAGAATTAAAACGCCTGCAATCCTGCGCCCCATCATCCACCCTCCTCCGCACTCTAGTTCATCGAACGTTACAGCTATGTACGAAGCAAACCATCTTTTGGTCTAAGCTTCATCAGAAAACGAAAAGCCCGGAAGTCGCCGGGCTTCTCATTTCATTTGCTGCAAAAAATCATCGGCCTAGCGATTTCCGCCGCCCTGTCCGCCGCCACCGCCACCGCCGGGACGCCTTCCGCCGCGCCGCCGCCGTCCTCCCGGCCTGCGATCTCCGCCCGGTCCGCCTGGCCCACGCCCTCCGCCAGGTCCGCGTCCACCAGCATTACCCGCGGGAGCCGGAACGCCATCGGCACGATTGAAGTTCGGCTCGTCGTCCGGCGCATCGTCCCCGTCCTCGCCGTCCTCGACGGGAAACTCCTCGCCACCCTCGACCAGCACCTCTTCATCGTCATCTTCAATGGGAGCGGCATAGGCTGGCGCAGCGGCATGTCTCTGCCGGTCGGCGTGCCCGCCGCCCTCGCCGCTCTCACCAACCTCGGGCAGTCCCAGCTTCGCCCGCTGCTCGCGCAGCACGGCCTTGCGCGAGAGCTTAATGCGGTTGCCCTCGATGGAGAGCACCTTCACCAGGATCTGGTCGCCTTCGCGCAGCTCGTCCTTCACCTCCTTGACGCGATGCTCCGCAATCTCGGAGACGTGCAGCAGACCGTCGGTGCCGGGGAATATCTCCACGAATGCGCCAAACTCGGCGAGCCGCACCACCTTGCCCAGGTACGTCTTGCCGATTTCGGGCACGGCCGTCAGATCGCTGATCATCTGAATGGCGCGCGCCAGTCCGTCCGCGTCGCTTGACGCCACATTGACGCGTCCCGTGTCGTCCACGTCGATCTTCACTCCGGTTGCGTCGATGATCCCGCGGATCACCTTGCCGCCCGGCCCGATCAGGTCGCGAATCTTGTCCGTCGGAATCTGTAGGGTATGAATGCGCGGCGCAAACTGCGACTTCTCCGCGCGCGCTGTGGCGATCGTCGCGTCCATGATGTCCAGCAGATGCAGCCGCCCGCGCCGCGCCTGTTCCAGCGCCTCGCGCATGATCTGCGCTGTGATGCCCATGATCTTGATGTCCATCTGCAGCGCGGTGATTCCCTTGCGCGTTCCCGCCACCTTGAAGTCCATGTCCCCGTAGTGGTCTTCCGCGCCCGCAATGTCGGAGAGCACCGCGTACTTCTCGCCCTCCTTCACCAGCCCCATCGCAACTCCGGCCACCGCGCCCTTGATGGGAATGCCCGCCTGCATCAGCGCCAGCGACGATCCGCACACCGTTGCCATCGACGACGACCCGTTCGACTCCAGAATGTCCGACACCACGCGCAGCACGTACGGAGACTCGTCCTCGCCCGGCAGCACCGCCTCGATCGCCCGCCATGCCAGCGCGCCGTGCCCGATCTCGCGCCGCCCCACGCCGCCCATGCGTCCAACCTCGCCCACCGAGAACGGCGGGAAGTTGTAGTGCAGCATGAAGCGCCGCTTCTGCTCGCCCTCGTAGCTCTCCATACGCTGCGCGTCGTCGGTCGTGCCCAGCGTCGCCGACACCATCGCCTGCGTCTCGCCGCGCGTAAACAGCGCCGATCCATGCACCCGAGGCAGCACGCCAACTTCGATCGTGATCGGCCGAATCTCGTCGAACGCGCGATGGTCCGGGCGAATCCGCTCGTTCAGCACCTGGTCGCGGAAGGTCTGCTCGCGCAGCAGCTCATAGTACTTGCTGAACTTCTTCGCGGCCTCGGCGTCGCCCTCGGGCAGCGCTTTCTTCAGCGCGTCCTTGATCGCCTTCACCAGCTCGTGGCTCTCGAACTTGGGATGCTTCTGCGTGTCCAGCGCGTCCTTCAACTGCGCGCCAACCTTCGCCGACAGATCGTCGAGGTACGCCTGATCGATCTCCTCGGCAACAGGCACGCGCTTCGTCTTGCCTGCGCGCGACACCAGCTCCTCGATCGCCGCGCAGATCTTCTTGATCTCCACATGCGCGAACTCGATGGCATCCACCACCTGCACCTCGCTGCACTCCTTCGATCCCGACTCCACCATCACAATGCCGTCCTTGGTGCCGACAACCATGATGTTGAGCAGGCTCTTGGCGCGCTCCGCATACGTCGGGTTCACAATGAACGCACCGTCGATCAGCCCGATGCGCACCGCTCCCACCGGCCCGTGAAATGGAATGTCGGAGAGCGCCAGCGCGCAGCTTGCGCCATTCATCCCCAGCACATCGGGATCGTTCTCCTTGTCCGCCGAGTAGACGAACGCCACCACCTGGGTCTCGTTGCGGAAGGCCTCCGGAAACAGCGGGCGGATCGGCCGATCGATCTGGCGGCAGGTCAGAATCTCTTTTTCGCTGGGCCGCCCCTCGCGCTTGATAAACCCGCCGGGAATGCGTCCGCCCGCATAAGTGTTCTCGCGGTACTCCACCGTCAGCGGGAAGAAGTCGATTCCTTCCTTCGGTTCGGGAGCGGCCACCGCCGTGGCCAGAACCACGTTGTCTCCGCTCGATGTGAGCGCGGCGCCGGAGGCCTGCCTGGCCACCCGTCCGGTCTCGAATTTAATCTGCTTGCCGCCGGCAAGCTCAACTGTCACTTCCTGCTTCATCGTTTGCCTCTTCTCTCGTTTTTCGGTTTTTATCAATTAGGAAACTTGGTGCTGCCCCGCTTAACCAAGCGCGCAGAGATGCATCCGTGCGCGGCCATCCTCGGGGCCGACGGCGGAGTGCATAGTCAAAATCTGTGGGTCGAAACCCTGGCCCGTGGCGCGCCGCAATCGGCCCAGGCGCCGGGCTGCGGAAACGCAAGCATTTGCAATGGCAGCTTCTCCCATGGTCAGCAACTCCGGCGGCAACCGCCGATGCGGCTGCGCGTGGTGTTGACTGCCGAGGTGGGTAGGGTCTTGCGTTCGTCCATGATGGGGGTTGTCCCAGTGGCGCCTACTTGCGAATGCCAAGCTTCGTGATGACCTCGCGGTAGCGGTCCGAGTCGCACTTCTTCAGATAATCGAGCAGACCGCGCCGCTTACTCACCAGCATCAGAAGTCCGCGGCGGGAGCCATGGTCCTTCTTGTGCGTCTTGAAGTGCTCGGTCAACTCGCCAATGCGCTCGCTCAGGAGGGCGATCTGGACCTCCGGACTTCCGGTGTCCGAGTCGTGGGTGCGAAACTTCTCAATAATTCCTGTCTTCTTTACCGATTCCAGCACAGCAGTTAGTGCTCCTGATCTCTAGTTCACTCGTGGCCTTAGTGTCTCCGTAAAGGATAGCACCCGAAGCGAGAGCGCCGCAATTCGACCCAACCCCTAAATGTCTCAACACCGATCGGAGTAACAGGCTGCGGAGAAACAGTTTTGCGTAAGGGCACGGCTTCACAGACTGCGAAGAAACCGTCTTGCTTAAGGGCACGGGTTTACCCGTGACACAAGTGCCACACTTGCACGGCGGCTTTAGCCGCTGAGGTACGATTTTTGCCCGCGCTGATCGAACGCCTCCCGCACCGCAAAAACCGCCGCCTTGGCCTTCCCCTCCGTATCGAACAGCAGCGGCCGTTCCGGCTTCCCATCCACGCGGCCATCCTCATGGTCGAGCCATGTGTATCGGTCCGTAATCCCCCACGTCAGCACCGCGCGCACCGCCGGATCGCCCAGCGCCAGCTCCAGATACTGCTTGTACGCCGCGGCCACCGCCGCGTCGCGCCCAGGCTCGTCCGCAGCCAGCGCGCGGTCGTTCACATCCATCTCCGTGATAAAGACCTGCAATCCCAACTCCCGCGCCGCCGCGATAAACCGCATCAGCCCCGCCCCGTACGCCACGCCCGTCCTGCCAGCCGCGATGTGCGACTGCACCCCAACCGCATCCACCGGGACGCGTCGCGCCGCCATGCGCCGCAGCATCTCGATCACCGCCGCGCGCTTCTGCTCGCCTGCGCGCGTCTCCTCCTCGATCCCGTACTCGTTATACGTCAGCAGCGCCTGCGGGTCGGCCTCGCGCGCCGTCTTGAACGCCAGTTCGATGTACTCCTCGCCGATCAGTCGCAGCCAGAGCGAGTTCCTCAACCCATCCGGCCTCCCCTCTTCCACATGGATCGCCTCGTTCACCACGTCCCACGAGTGCATCCGTCCCGCGTACCGTCCCGCCACTGTCTCGATATGCGTCACCAGCAGATCCCGCGCATTCTCCTTCGTCGCCGTGGCCTCCAGCCACTTCGGATTGCTCTGGTGCCACACCAGATTGTGTCCGCGGATCTTCATCCGGTTGCTCTCCGCGAACGCCACCAGCGCGTCGGTCTGGTCGAAGTTGAATCCGTCCGCGCTTGGCCGCAGCGCGCCCCACTTCATCGCGTTCTCCGCCACCACAATCCTGCACTGCTCGCGAATCAGCGCGGCATAGGCCGCGTCCGCGCCCAATGCATTCATATTCACCGCGCAGCCGTACAGCAAACCGTGCGCCGCCCCATGCGCCCCCAGCGACGCATCCCCCGTAACGCTCTCTGTCGTCGCGCTCGCGCCAGCAGCTCTGCGCGGCTTACCCCCATAAGCGCGACCGGCAGCAATCAGCGGCAACACCGAAGCCGTCGCCACACCCGCTCCCAGCCGCGCCGCCGTCCCAATAAACTCCCGCCGCGAAGCCCCCCTCAAAGTTCCCGCCTCACTCAACGCCCCGCCCTCAATGCCTCTCCGCCGCGTGCGCGTAACCCCTCATCTCCGTCAGCCATTGCAGAAACCGCAGCAACTGCCTGCGCTCGGCATAGGCAAACTGCACGAATTCACGCAGCCCGACCTCCTCCGCGTGCTTTCCCGTGTAGGTCTCCACCCGCCACTTCAGGCACTCGCTGCGCCAGGGCCGAAGCCTGCTTCCGCGCGTCGCATTCCACAGAAAGATCAGCCCAGCGCCCATGCAATACTCCCTCGTCCCCAATTATAGTTTCCGCCGCGCGAAAGGAATTCGATGAATCTGCCCCCGTTTTGAAAGGGCGGGACTTTAGTCCCGCCGCAAGCGGCCAGTTTGCAATGCGGCTTTAGCCACTGAGGGAATGTCGAGCCCTGATCCAGACCTCCTCTAAGCCGCACTCACTGCGCCTGCTGGAAGTGGTCTCCCCGCCGCTTCCCGCCAAAATCCTTCGCCAGCGTGCACGACTCCAGCTTTCCGCTCTCGTAGAACTTTGCCCCGCCGTCGCGCCGAGCTCCGTCGCCGAACAATCCGATGAATCCCGCGGTCATACATGGGACCCCCTGCACCACCTGGTCTCCGGCCAGCCAGCACTGCTGCAGCTTTCCGCTGGGATAGAACCCCGTCATCGAACCCTCGCTCGGCCCCAGTAGCCAATTGCCGCCGCTGCACTTCACGCCCGCGACAACGGAGTCGTGCTGAAGCACTGCGAACTGCGGTCGACCGTCCGGCCGGAGATGGAGGATCGATCCCAAAGGCAACATTGCCTCGCCAAGCGCAAACGCACGCGAGACCGCGCAGCTCTCCAGCTTTGCATCCGCATAGAGCCACGCGTATCCCTTGGCGCACGGATAACCCTGCATCTCGATATCCTGCTGCAGCGTGGTTCGATGCGTCGCGGGGCGGGACTGTGCTGTCTGCGTCACTCCACATCCCACCCCAACCAACAACATGCAAACAGCAACCAGCCTAATCATGAAACCCCCTCAGGTCTGGTTTTGTCTTGCGCAACTCGTCCACAATCTGCCGCGTCTTCGCGTCAGCCTGTAACTGGTCCAGCAGCAGGTCCGTCACATCCACCGTCGCCGCGGTCTTGTCGGCCCCGGAAACCTCCGGCACAATCGACGCCACGTGAGCCTGCGCCGCCACCGCCGCGAACATCGGCTTCATCATCTCCAGAATGTTGTCGATCGGCGCCTCGCCAGCCAGCTGTTTATGCGCCAGCTCCTGCTGGTCCTGGCCCCACTTGCTCAGTTCATCGACCCTCTTCTGATCGCCCGCCGCCCTCGCCTTCTCCCTCTCCGCCAGCGCTGCATTGATCTTCGCCGACCACATCGGCGAGCGATAGAACGCCACCACAATCGACGTCTTATCGAACGTCCCAACCTTCACCGTCTGCGCCATTCCACACTGCGCAGTAACAACCAGCACCGCAATCAAGCCCATCCTAATAATCCGTTTCATCCCAGCCTTCCTTTCCGGCGGATCTCGTCCGCACGCTTCACTATCGCGCAGCCTGACCCCGAATAGAACTTCGCAATCAATGCGGAATCGTTGATGAAATCCTCTTCGAATTCTGAATCGCAACAGAATCAGCGATTTGAAGGAAGGAACTGCTTTTGGACTGCCAGGTGCGCGCCCACCTGCGCAGTAATATCCCGTGCCGCGAGCTTCTGCGCATCCGCCAATTGCTGCACCGGGTACTCGTAGCTGTCCGACCAGATCAGCTTTGCGCTATGCACATCCACCAGCCGGGCCGTCACCCGCACCCGCTCCCCTGCCCGCTGAACCGTCCCATCCACCATCACGTCCATCCCCAGCAGCCGCGCCATGAAAGGCATCGATAGCCGCCCACGCTGATACGTGCGCACCGTCGACGGAGACAGCACATGCACCCCATCAAGCTGCGACAGATGCGCCACCAGCAGATCGTTCAGCCCGTGCGGAAACGTCCCGCAGTCCAGCTCCGGACTCAGGCACTCAAAAGGAATTACCGCGATGTTCGCAATCCCATCGCCCGTCGAAAGATACCGCGATGGCCGGTAGAACTGCCAGTACACCACCGCCAGCACCGCGCACAGCCCCAACCCCGCCAGCAGAATCCAGCGGACCCTCCGCACCCACGGCGCACCCGCCTTCGCACTCGCCGGCCCGCCGTTCTCCATCACCACGTCTCCCACAAACCGGTATCCCCGCTTGGGCAGCGTCTCAATGTATCGTCCGGCCTCGCTCTCGTCGCCCAGGGCCTTGCGCAACTGCGAGATGTTCCGCGCCAGCCCAATCTCTTCGACGGTCGTATCCGGCCACACCGCGCGCATCAGCTCGGCCCTCTCCACCACCGTCCCGTGCCGCTCCAGCAGCACGCGCAGCGTCTCCGCCACCTTGGGGGCCAGCGGCACCATCTCTCCATCGCGAAACAGCAGCCGCTGCTCCCAGTCGTAGCGGAACGGGCCGAAACAGGTTGCGCGCTTGTCGCTCGAATTGATGTCCGTAGAATTCATCTCAGTCGAAGATGGCCGTTAGAACTTCCGCATCGCAAATCGCACTCGATTCTTCGCTTGCAATATCCTACCCCAGCGCACACCGGTAAAATGTTTTCAGTCGATCAAACTCCCTTCCGATTTATCCGGAAGCCGCGCGCAAGCGCCGCGCAGCAGCATCTTCGACCCAATGGAGCAGTATGAAGCCCTCTGGATTTGCAGTTATTCTCACAGCCGCGGCAATCGCCGCCTGCACATCCCTGCGCGCGCAGGACACGCGCAGCGTCACCGAGCCCGTCATCCCTCCCGCCTGCATCACGCTGAAGGCAGCCCTCACCACCGCCCAGGCCACCAGCGGCGAGATCGAAGCTCGCGCCAACAGTAACGTACGCCTCGACACCGCCCGCATCCAGCAGGCCCTCGACCGCTGCCCCAAGGGCCGCGCCGTCGAGCTCGCCCCAGACTCCACATCCGCCGCCGGCCACACCGCCTTCCTTACCGGCCCCATCGCGCTGCGCTCCGGCGTCACCCTGCTCATCGACCGCGGCGTCACCCTCTACGCCTCGCGCAATCCCACGGACTACGAGCTCTCCGAAGACTCCTGCGGCCTGGTCAACGACGCCTCCGCCGGATGCCGCCCGCTCATCGCCGCACGCGGCGCCACCGGCTCCGCCATCATGGGCGACGGAGCCATCGACGGCCAGGGCGGCGCCAAAATCCTCCTCGACGGCAGGTCCTCTGCCAAGTCCTGGTGGGACCTCGCCGAAGACGCCCGCACCGCCGGCCGCCAGCAGGTCCCGCGCCTCATCGACACCGACCTCACCGACGACTTCACGCTCTATCGCATCACCCTCAAAAATTCCCCCAACTTCCATCTCTCCTTCCACCGCGGCGACGGCCTCACCGTCTGGGGCGTCAGGATCGACACACCCAGCACCGCGCGCAACACCGACGGCATCGATCCCGCGCAGTCCCGCAACATCACCATCACCCACTCCTTTATCCGCACCGGAGACGACAACGTCGCTATCAAGGCGGGCGACGGTCCCACCACCAACGTGAGCGTCCTGGACAACCACTTCTACTCCGGCCACGGCATGTCCATCGGCAGCGAGACCAACGGCGGAGTCAGCCAGGTCCTCGTCCGCGGCCTCTCCCTCGACGGCCCCGACAATGGCATCCGCATCAAGTCCAACGCCACCCGCGGAGGCCTGGTCCAGGGCGTCCTCTACGACGACATCTGCATCCGCAACTCCAAATACCCCATCCTCTTCGACACCGCCTACTCATTCCCCGGCAAGGGAGTGCAACTCCTCCCGGTCTACGACGGCATCACCCTGCGCAACGTGCGCATCTCCGGTGGTGGCAGGCTCCAGTTCAACGGCTTCGACCACACCCACCGCATCAGCGTCACCCTCGACGGCGTCCTGCTCCTCGACAAACCCTCCCTCTACAAAGCCCAAGCCATCCACACCGACCTCACCTTCGGCCCCGGCCCGGTCAACCCCGTCTTCACCGGAGACGACTCCATCGTCACCGGCAAGGAAGTCGGCGGCGCCCTCCCCGCCTGCACCGCGAAGTTCGTGCCCTTCCCCGCCCAGTAGCAGCTCCGCAGTTGCCAGTTGATAGGTTCGAGTTGCAAGTTGTACGAAAGCTCTGAATCAGTCCGGTTTTTGAAAGGGGGTGACTTCAGTCCCGCCGAGAGGTCCGCAAATCGAATGGGGGCTTTAGTACCCGAGGGAATGTCGAGTTCTTGTTCAGTCATGCCTGAGTTGCGAGATGTGATCCTGAGTGCTCCACGCCCGCACTCCAACCTTGAACCTCGAACCTAGAACCTAGACCCTGCAACCCGCTCCCCTCACGCCTGCGTCTCTAACGCCGATAGACCCTCTGAGGCCAAATTTAAAAGCATGAGCGTGAGAGTTTTGATTATCGATGATTCCCCGGTGATGCGTAGGATCCTGGAGGGCGCGCTTCGCCTCTCCAATCTGGATCTGTCAGAGGTGCTGCACGCAGCCAACGGCGCCGAAGGCCTGGCAACTCTCGAGAACTCCGCGACCGAAGATCGGCCATTCGATCTCATCCTGTGTGACGTTCACATGCCGCAGATGAACGGACTCGATTTCCTGCTGGAAAAGCAGCGGCGCAACCTTGCGCCAGGTGCGCCGCTGCTGTTGATCACCGCCGACGCCGCCGACCCGCAGGTGCTCAAGGCAGTCTCCGCCGGCGCGTTCGGCTATATCACCAAGCCATTCACGCTCAAGCATATCCAGACCTGTGTGCAGTCCCTCCGACTCGGCATTCACGGCAGCTCAGGCAATCCTGTATCCAGTTCACCACAAATCCTGTAACCGCTCGACACAACAAAGCCCGGAACCTTGATAGCTCCGGGCTTCTTCGCATTGCGTAAGTAGTAAGTACTACGCCGCCTACTTCACCACCGTCTGGAACAGGGGCGATGAAAGCAGGCTGGTAAACTCTCTGTCGGAGGAAGAGTAGTCGACCGTCAGCGCACCCGCGCCGGAGTCGATGGTCATCTCGTCCAGGGCAGTCTTTTCCAGGGGCGTTCCCTGCTGCTTCTTCAGCAGTTGCAAGCCCTTCAGCAGGGTCGCGCAGGTGGCTGCCGTCAGCGTGTCAGACATGTTGACCGTCATGTTGAACCTCACCCCATTGGAGAAGTCCATGGTGTAGCGCGAACCCTTCATCCGGTTCTTCACCGTGTCGTAGTCGGCAAGCTGCGATGCGGTGCCCAGCACGTTCCGCATCATGGACTGTGTGCCCTTGGCGTCCAGCAGGCTCCAGATCGCGTGGCTGTCAACCACTATCATGTCGCTCACCATGTCGCTGTCGGTCAGAAAGCTCGGGGCAAACCCGTCGCGTGAGTCCACTGCCGCCTTGATCGAGTCCTTGTCGCCGAAGACCATCGTGGTCTGGTTCAGGAAGACCACGCTCAGGCCGCTCGTCCCCATGGGATAGATGCTGTTGTTGCGTATGACCACCGCCTTGGTCTTGTTCTTGGTAAAGCTGGCCTGAATGTCGTGGGTGTGGAACTGGCCCTGCGCGATGCCCACAATCCGTTCCACGTCCGCGCCCTTGCCGTCGGGATTCGGCGTACGAAACGAGGCGAAGGCCAGCGCATCGGTGTCCGTGTCCACCTTCAGTCCCGATCGCACCAGAGCCTCCTCCAGACGCTTCAGCTCGGGCGGCATGATGCGGTCCTTCAGGCTCATCGCGGCCGGCGAGTTCTGCATCGCGCGGTAGTCCACCATGATGATCTGCTGAACGTTCTGCGGAATCGAAGCCTTGGCATCGGTCGATAGCGCTTCGGCATTGGCAATGGGCGCCGAGAGCGCCAGAAGGGCCGTCAGCGCGGCAGCCATCGCCAGGCTGGGTCTGCCCTGCCGGTTGGATCTGGATCGGAACTCGGATTCTAAGTTGCGCACAGTGAACTCCCGTACATCGATGGTTGTTGATTTGCCGACTGCGATTCTTGACCACAACTCGACCGTTCTATTGTTCTCTGAATCATCGATCGAGGCAAGTGGCAGTCACTTGCTTGGACGCGCCGAATGCAGAAAGGTTTGGCGCAATCCGGCAGTTTTCTCCGCGCCAGCCAACTCCCCCCAAGACGCTGCAAGTCCATCCGCCTCAACCCGCGGGCCACGGCAGCGGGTGCTCCAGCATGTGTTCCAGCACCTTGGCCTCCGGATCGAAGATGGGGATCTCGCGCAGCCACTCCGCCGCCGCGTCGTACGCCTCCTGCGGAATCAGTCCAATGATCTCGCCCCTGGTCGCAACCGCGCCATTGGCGCGCGCAAGCTCCCGCACCCTGTCGTGCACCCGGCTCATCGGGGTGGCCCGGAAGTCCGTAATGTTCATGCTCACCTGGGCGCGCCCGTTCACGCTGACGCCGATCGCCTTCACTCCGTGCAGCCCGCCCGCCGAGGCGCGAATGGCCCGCGCCACGGCCCGCGCCGCTGCAATGTCCGCCTGTGCGGCCAGCGGCAACCCGCCCCCCGCCTGCTCCGCCGTCTTCGGCGATTCCAGAAAGATGTTGTACGCAATCAGGAAGCTGCGCGCCCCCACCGCGCTGGCGCCCGCCGTCGGATGGATCTCCGGCCCGCCAACGTCGGGCCGCCGCGCCGTGTCGCGGTGCGCCGTCTCCAGCAGCCCCTCGAACTGCCCCCTCCGCACGTCCTCCAGGTTCACCCGGTCCGGCCGCGCGGCCGCCGCCTCGTAAAAATACACCGGGACCCCGAACCGCCGCCATATCTCCAGCCCCGCCTGCCGCGCCAGCATCGCGCACTCCGCCAGAGACACCCCGCTCACCGGAACAAACGGCACCACGTCCGCCGCGCCGATCCGCGGATGCTCCCCCTTCTGCTTGGTCAGGTCGATCAGTTGCGCCGCCCGCCCAACCCCGCGCACCGCCGACTCGAAGACCGCCATCGGCGCCCCCGCAATCGTCACCACGCTCCGGTTGTGCGCCACGTCCAGCGACCAGTCCAGCAGGCGCACCCCCTCCACCTGCATCGCAGCCACAATCGAGGCGACCTTCCCCTCGTCCGTGCCCTCGGAGAAGTTCGGCACGCATTCAATCACCGCATTCGGATTCAGGCTCGTCGGCATCGTCTCACTTCCACCAACTGTACCCCAACGTGAACTGCACGCTCGCGTTCACCCCGGGGTTCTTGTCGCCCAGCGA
>Ga0187869_10002505_pt1 | contig 14487 bp, 12 predicted proteins | sample June2016WEW_13_1_2_FD_132972 | JGI IMG/M metagenome (GOLD analysis project Ga0187869, IMG submission 132972) | Peatland microbial communities from SPRUCE experiment site at the Marcell Experimental Forest, Minnesota, USA - June2016WEW_13_100 | ecosystem: Environmental > Terrestrial > Soil >...
GTTTATGTTCGACTTTGATCGTAACATTGCCGCTCCAGTATTTCCCAAGGTACACACGGGCCCAGACTGCAAAACCCAGGCCAAGGAATGTGATGACGATGCCGACTACCTTCACTACCGTCGTATCAGGGACAAAACGGTAAGCTGAGTTGCTTTGTGCCCAAAAGAGGATCAGCATGCTTAATATGATAAAAATTCCGTATAGCACACGTGAGACATGTGATTCACGTCGTTGTACGGGAGCGTAAGACGTCACCGCAGAAATTAGCCAGTAACCCCAGAATACTAACCAAGCGATAGAAAGTATTGTAAGCAAAAATCAACTCCTTATCATGAAGTAAAAGTCCGGCAGATTGTATTTTAGTGTATTACACTATATTTTAATAGTTGTATTAGATAAATATAAATGTTATTGTATAAGTAACATACCCGCCAGGCCTCTACCGAAAGGCAAGCCCAACTATGGCGGGTTTTTTATTTGGGAGTAAAATGGCAGTCGATTATACCAAGCCTCCTCTTACCTACCAGCAGCAGGTGGAATTGCTGAAAACACGAGGTTTAGTTGTCACTAATTCCGCTATTGCTGCTAATTCTATTTAGTATTCAAGATGGCATTAATCCAGGGCCAGTTTGTTAAGCTTTTCACCGCCTTTCTATTGGAGGCTAGATGTGCCAGCCCATTTTCAGCCTGGAGAGTTGCTGCGTTGAGTGAGTCAAATACTCTGTTGGCAAAGTTGTCTCGCCGAAGGGTATTCCATATTTGTTCCGCTGGATTCAATTCAGGTGAATATGGTGGTAGGAACACGAGTGTGATATTTCCGGGAACTTTGAGTTCCTTGCATTTATGCGATGATGCGCCGTCCAGAACCATGACCATGAAATCCTGCTCGTGAGTCTCACTTACTTGCACAAGAAAACGGCTCATGTTATCAGTGTTCATCTTCTCTGCTGTCATGTAATCAAGTCCTCCATCCCAAGGGCTTACGGCGGCGTATTCATACCGGAACTCCCGGATCAATGCTAGATTCACTGTTGGTCTATGCGGAGCCGGTGCCCAGCAAGCCCGTGGGTCACTCAACCGTCCAAACCGGGCCTCATCCTGAAACATCAGACGAACAGGCAGGTTCTGCTGATTATTTATACAGGCGGTCGCCATAATTTCGGGAAGTTTTTTTTAAACTCTTCCTGAACCGCTGGGTCACTTTTCGGATGTTTCGTGTCCGGCTGTATTTTCCGCCAGCCATGACGAGCCAGCAAACGATACGTCGTGGACAAGGGAATAGAACGTCCTAATCGCTCCACCAGAGCGGCATGGATGGGAGGAACCGAAAGCACACCTCCCTGAATCGCTCTGGCTTCCCAAGTGTGAAGAAATTCACGTTCCTCTTCAATCGTCATACGGCAGTGTCGCCGCCCACCCCAAGTGTTTCGGTTGACTCCATCTTGATTGCGAATATTGCCACAATTGCGAAAAACCGTTCTTTCGCTGATTCCCAGGATTTCGGATGTTTTGCCTGCGTCTAAACCAGCTTCAGCAATTAATAATACTGACAATGCCTTACGTAGTTCCGATGTTGTTTTAGCCTGCTCTCTGAGTTGATGTGCTCTTGCTATTTCCTCGTCTTTAAAATAAGCCGTTCTTGCCATATATCACCTCTCTGGCAAGATTATACCTCACTGTCATCTTGATTGCAATATGGAATAAGCTGGGGAGCAAAGATTAAGGTGCTGGAGCCGGAAAGGTTGCGTCAAGATATAACCGGAAATGAAGGACGTTTTAAGGGAACCAAAGGTGAAATAAAAAGTTGGGTATATACCGTAGCTTGAAAATAGATACCAAATCACGTATCTACCGTAGGCTTAGAGTAGATACCCTAAAGAGTGTCCAAAAAGATTTCCATGCGGACGGTCTCTTGGCAAGAAATTCCAGAATTGGAAAATCTTGCCAAACTGGGACTATCTTTTCGGACAGTGGGTTTGACGTTGCATTTTTCTAGTTTCGGAAATTTACAACCTGAGACTTTGCAAACGACTTCTTTTGCAAACCGCCAACCGGCCCGTCTTTTCAGGCGTCAGAAACTCCTGTTTTTACCTCTGACCATTGCAAAGCCTCCTTAGCCTTATGGGTATATTCCGTATAGATTTCCCAGCCATTACTTCGCAATAATGTTCAGTTGCATTTGGGGCAGCAGAGCAGCCGCAGGAAGAAGTGTGAAGTACTATGGATTATCACGAATTTGTCTCTGGTTTGGCTTCTGGAATACACAGGTGACATCTAAAATCTGAATATGCTTTTCTTCTCAGAGCGAGGTACGTGATTTCGCCCATTTGTTTTATTCTCCTTATTTTTAAGCTGACCTTTGTTACATCCGTAAATCGTCTAAAAACTCAGATGCAGGATCAATTCCTGTCACTAACAGGTGATCACGGGCACGGGTACAGGCTACATATAGTAAATGTCGCTCTGTGTTATAGACCTGTTCCAAATCCGAATCATCTGACACGGCTTCTATGCGTTCTTGCGAAGGTATTATCTCGTCATCACAAGCCATCACGGCTACAGCTCGGAACTCCAGTCCTTTGGCTAAATGCATCGTGCAGATGGAGGCATAACCGCTGGTTGTCTCCACATGCGAATCGAGGATTTTGAAAGATAATTTTGCGGCTTTTACCGCCGCCTCAGCCCTCGGAAGCTGCTTCTCAGAACGTACAAAAATGCCAAACTCGTGGGGTAATAATCCGGCATTCAATTGCTCAGCGAGCCATGCCCCAACGAATTTAATCTCTTCTTCCGAGGTTGCGAATATTCGGATGACAGGCGGAGGCCCATTGAGAATGGAAATAGTATCGTCACGGATTTCTTTATTGCGGTCAATATCCGTTACCGTCGGACCAAGCAAACGATCAGCTTGTTGGCGAATTTGATGGGATGTCCGGTAGTTTATTCTCAGATTCCGTGAACGTCCACGGATGTCAACGCCAAGTGATTTCCAGGAAAAAGGTTGCTGGAATATACGTTGCCCGATGTCACCAGCGAAGAACAGGGCATTAGGACGTTTTCCCCCTAACGCATCAAGGAAAAGTAGTTGAGAAACACTAATATCCTGTGCTTCGTCTATGACCGCAAAATCAAAAGGTATGTTCTTACTTCCGACAAACGCAGATGCCAAACTGGTGAATACTGCTGGCATTGTCATCAGGTTTTTCTCTTTTAACGACTTACGGGCACGTTCGAAAATGGACCACAAAATTATTCGTTGTGCCTCTGGCAGACGAGTTTTACGTCCAAGGCGGGCGACATCCCGATATTGCTCCCAGTTTTCTAACTGCCATGTATCCACGACTTGTTCCCATTCAGTTAGTAGAAAATGGAGAGTGAACTTTTGACCGCCGACAGCTTCGAATGCTTCCTTGAGAAGTGCTTTCATATCGTCTCTGCTTACTAGCTTCACTACCCCGAAATGAGCCTTGTACAAACGCAATCCGATTGAGTTGAGTGAATAAACGTCAATACGTTCGGCGAGGCGAGGTTCATTTGTCAGCATTTTGACTCACCTGCCTTGACCAGTCTGGCATCATAAACCGCTAAATTAGGGATCACCCGGATCAGTTCGGGAATATCCCCGGCCAGAGCCATGGGAGCCAGTTCAGGGACCTGACTGTAAATACGGTAGTGGGGATTGATCAGGTTGTCAATATCTGTGGCCGCGTACTTCAGAGCGTGATCCACAGTCTCCAGGGCGCCTTCAAAGCCATTTCTTTAGGTCAGAGCGGCAATTACCTGTAAGATCTTCCCTTTATCGCCTCTGTTGCATTTAGTCAGGTAGTCTTTTAATGTGTTGGAAAAAGGTTATCATTTATTGCTTTTGTTATTGAGGGCGGCAGAAAAGCAGGCAAATATGCTGAATGTTTGCCTGGGCCGCCAACTACTATGATGATTAAGTCTTCTTTATGGGCAGTCAGCGGCACGAGTTCGTTTTCACCCCAATCTGGGAAATGCTTCTCTATTGCCCTTTTATAAAATCGATTTAAAGGAATTCTACCTTTTTCATAGATGTAGGACCTAACATCGTTTTTAGAAAAACCGTCCGCAGCGATTGTCCTTGCATGTTCTGGACACAAGGCAATGACGGGGCTGCCTTCCTGAAACAAAACATTATTGCTCCCCGTGGTCATGACTGCATTGCATAGCGAAATCAGCATCTCTTCACCAGTGACGGCAACAGTATCGTTAATATTATGTGGATTTTCTGCGGCCACCACCGTGATAGTGCTCGTTTTAGCATTGAAACCTTTCTCAACATGAAGAGGTTCCCATGGGCTGTCACTTTCATTTTCAGCTATGCAATAAGTATATTTGCTTGGCTGACCCTGGGTGGACAGATCCAGTTTGCCAGGTACAGCTCCACCTATATTTAAAAGAATTAACCTGATGGCTCTCCCTATGGTAGCATTTGCTCGCCAGCAAGGCCCAAATGCTCCGGATTTGCTATTGATCAGCAGTTTATCAGCTATCGGTCCGTTGACAATGATCAGGGGAGCCACCGGGTGTGTAGTAGGCTGAATTTCGGCGAGGCGGAATCGTTCTTCAGCCATCGCTTGAAGCGCGGTAACAATCAACGGCATGTATTCAGGCAAGCAACCAGCCATTACAGCGTTGATAGCTATCTTTTCAATTGTTGCTTCACCCCAACAAGGGGGAATGTTTGCCACCACATCTGATGGGGCGCCTTTTATTCCTAAAACCATTTTTTCCACTGCCTGCTCAGTCGGTGGTATTATCGGTAATCCATCACTCCACCCCTTCTCATTGAACAAATCATTAATTGATTCTAAAGAGTCCTCGACTTTCAATTTTTCAGAGGTAAACTTTAAATTCATTTTGACCATCCTTTCAGTCTAGGTACATTCGGTTTGTCAACAGTAGATAATGTGATTAGAGGGCAGTTGTACTTATTGTAATAGGACAATTCCTGCAGATCACGGTACGAATAAATTGCTTGCTATGGTCGTCCAAGTAACCGGGCAATTACGTCATCAACAATCCCATATGCTTTTATTTTGACTTCCTCCTCACTAATACCTCCGATTGGGTGAGGAACGACAACCATTGAGAGATTTGGCACGCCTAAACCAGTTGCAGTAGTTCTGGCTAAAATTTCAAAGCGATTAGTGCAAATGGTAACTGTAGGTTTGCCTCCTTTCTCAATCTCTGCCGCGGCGTGGATACACCACGTCGAACAAGCCCCTCAATCACCGACTGCAATTATCACCATATCAGCGACTCTAGAGATTTGTTGTACTTCTGGAGCGTCTTCTGCCGCGATATGGACTCCATTAGCCTGGGCCCATTCCGTACCGACCAACTTGTATCTCTGGGAAATCTGTTCCTTAAGATATTTCAACAGAAAGTCACCGTTAGGTTTCTCGTCCCATAGAAAGCCGATTACCTTCCCATTGAGATCATGAGCCCGAGGGTTAAGAAGGAATTTTTCAACCTTAGTTTCAGCGGTGGGAACTAATACTTCAATAATTTTCGCCATGTTTTTGCCTCCATCATGTTATTTCTGGGCGTATAAATAGTCCGCTTTTTTGCGATTATATCCTTAATAAACTCCCAAGTACTTAAGCGACCGCAACGCTGCTGTGGCACCATCAGCTACCGCAGTAACAATTTGCATTGAGGAATTATGACGGACATCGCCGGCAGCAAAAATACCCGGAATTTCCGTTTCCATCCAATCATTTACTACAACCTGACCGACTGCATTCATGCTTAAGGTGTCTTTTAAATAGTCAGTATTAGCCGAAAGGCCAATTCTCACCAATAGTCCATCGACCTTCAGACTGTTTTTCTGACCCGTAGGCATATCATAAATTTCTAAGGATTCAACCTGATTTGTACCCCGAATTGCATTAATCCTAACACCGCACTTGACTTCTATTTTGGGATTAGAAAAAACTCTTTCCTGGAGCGTCTTGTTGCCCATTAAATGGGGCATTAATTCAATTAATATAACTTTTGACACAAATCTGGTCAGAAAGAGCGATTCTGTGAGTCCGGAATCTCCTCCACCAGCCACCGCTACGACTTTGCCCGCAAAACGAGGGCCATCACATGCTGCGCAATAAAATACACCCTTATTTGTGAATTCTTCCTCACCAATCACCCCGATTTTTTTTGAGTGCGATCCACTTGAAATAATGACTGCTTTGGTTTTAATGTCTCCCTGAGAGGTTTTGACCACTTTTGCATCTGCACCAGGCATGATCTGTTTGACGTCAGCTAACTGTAATTCAGCACCAAACTTTGATGTTTGCATCAACAGATTAGAGCCTAAATCTGGCCCCGGAATTCCATCTTGATAACCAGGATAATTCTCAATCAGGTCTATATTCATTAACTCACCACCTGGCGTTTCCCTTTCCAGAATCAAAGTGCGGACATGCGACCGTGCTGCGTACACTCCTGCCGCCAAGCCCGCCGGGCCACTGCCTATAATAACAACTTCATAATTTGCATCCAAGGGCTGCTCCTTATTCAAAATCGTCTGTTCCGGTTATTGGTTCATAAGTCAACAAAAGTAATACGGATTACATCCAAGGCCTAATTATTTTTCAGCAATATTTACGTGGTCCCGAGAAAGTTATGGTTTTTTTGGGGCACGCGGGTCGGCGTAGCCGTATTTTTTCTCTTCTATGATGAACGATACACCTTGGATGCTGGTGTAAGCCTTTTCACATTCTTGAATAATCTTGTCTTCGATATCGTATCTGAAAGGGTCTCTAAGCTGTTGTTCAATTTCTCCACCGGATTCAGGCGGGTGCTGAAGAAACCAATGCACCGTGCGCTTTAATCCTTCTTTGGCTGGAACCACATCCCGGTACCCAAGCTCTTTTTTTATCTTGGTATTGTCCAATACGACATGACGTTCACTGGTTGCCCACATGTGACAAGGTTTAGCGAGAGCCCAGGGCAGATCGACAAATTCAAAATTATGCCCCATTTCGTGGGCAATAGTCTCCACCCATTCTCTCAGGGTAAGAGTTCTCTCTTCTGCAACATTGTAAATCTGTCCGCCGGATTCGGGATAATCTATTGCCAACAGTAAAGCATGAGCAGCATTCTCCGCGTAGGCCCTCGATCTCATAACCAAGCCACCGTCAGGAATAAGGAGTTTATCCCTCTTGTCCAGAATTCTTCTTATTATGCTCCATTCTTTGGGAGGAAGCTGCCTTGGGCCGTAGATCATCGGGTAGCGGAATAATGTTGCGTTGTATTCTCCCAGCTGATGCAACCGCATCACTTCCTGCTCGCTTGCCACTATCAAATAACCTATCTTGAATATATTAGGGTCATTTATGACCGGTGCGTTTTCAGGTATGGGCATCAAAAGTCCATCCGGATTATCCGCAGGATTGTTTGATCCGAGGTAAGCCGGCCCCGTAACACCCAGGAATCTGGGAGTCCGCCCTTTCATCCCAACGGCGATTTGCCGTAATCGTCCATACATACTTACAACCAAATCAAATTTCCGTGACCCAAGGTTTTCCATCGCATCTGGAGCGAAGGGATCTATGTGAATGTGCTCTACTGGTTGTGAATATTCAACCTCATGAAGTCCACGATGCAAAATGGCAACGTCATAACCTTTTTTAAGCAATCCTTCAACTACATATGGGCCCGTCGGGCCGGTCCCACCTATAACCAACGCCTTCATAAATGTCCTCCTACCCTTGTCAGGTCGGTAAACTAATTTCGTAATATTATTTGTGGTACTGAACATGGAAGATGGCAAACATCTATGGTGAAAACTTCAACAGCTCTTGTTTGGAACGCGATTATAAGGTGCAGGGAAAACCACCGCGCCATGTTCTCTGCTAGGCAGAATTACTGTAGCAGTTCCTTTAATCGTGACTATTCCATTTTGATTTATATTCTGGATATCGATATCCACACAGTATTTTCTAGCGTCACAATATTTTTTAATAACCCTACCTTTAACCCAAGTAGTGTCCCCCATCATAGTAAACATCCTGATCTGCGAGTTGAATTTCCAAAGAAATCCATCATCTCCCATCCAGTTTGTAAGAAGAACATAACGCCAGGCTTCGGGATGCTGGCCCGCGACAGCCGGCCTAGGATGCGCGGCATTGAAACCGGCTGGTGGTTCTCTGCCAGCAAATGTTGAGATTATAGTTGAAGGCTCTTTCGCCCAAAGCAAACGATTTAAACGGTCTGATAATTTATGAAAGTGGCCACCTGCCATCCAAGCATCCCTCTCATTCTCGCTCATTGGCCCGCGCACGATTGGAATTAGTTCATCTCCTAACTCAACATCTTCCCAATAACGTGGGTTTGCGCCTCTGATCTCTTCTCTATCTTGCGCCTTATAAATTTCTTCTATATCTTGTTCCGTATATTCGGGTACTTTGGCCAAATTTCCATATTTGTTCATTTCTTTGATTTTTTCTATCTCGGCCCATGTTTCGTAAGAGCTATATCCAGCGACTATTTCTCCTCCCTGCCGGTAATAATCGAGTTGTTCATAACCAAGTACTATTCGCTCTGCAAATTTACTGCTCTTCACTTTAATTTCTGAGGGATGTATTACCCGATAAGTATAGTCATCTCCATCGCAAACTGGTCGAAACCATTCTCGGTCACAACCAGAATAAAATCCTGCGATACCAGGAATCATCGGAACCCGACCTTCTGGATGCTGGGCATAACTAATAGTGTAAAGATAATTTGGCGGAGCAATGAGGCATTTATATTTAGTTTTTTTAGCATACTCTGGATCTCGATAGAGTGGGTTTAAATCACCTTCGCCGTCCAAGAAGATTCTTATTTGATCGGCAGAAACAGTTCTATTAAGATTATTATTTGTGGTTATTGGAGCCAGTGCTCTTTGCTCTTCGCTGGTTATAATGTTGCCAATCAGTTTCCCCCATTCTTCGATCAACTGATCGAGCGGACTTAATTTTTCTGACGACATTTTTTACTCCTTCCTAATTTACAATATTGGCCTAATATCCCCATAATACTTGCTGCCTCATTGATTCACTTGGTTGAAGATAATATTTTTTGACATCCATTTCGTCTGGATCTAGTAAATGACTTTCTCTTTTACCAAATTAATGACATCCTCATCTGACATATTCAGCAACTTTTTGAAAACATAATCATTGTGCTCTCCGAGACACGGTGCCGGGAATTCTGTAGCAGTTAAAGCCGATACCCAAGGAGATCGATACACAACGGTCTTGCCCGCAATTGGATGATTTTGTTCAATGAAGATACCCCGCTTCTTTGAATGCGGGTCATTTATTACCTCCTCAATGTTGAGGGAAGCCCCAGCAGCTATTCCCACTGTTTGAAGTTTGTTCATGATTTCATAATGGGTAAAATTTTTTGTCCAATTAGCAATTAGCTCATTTAATTCATCTTGATTTTGCCAACGGCTGAATTGGTCGGCAAACCTTGTATCTTTACACCAGTCAGGGTTACCCATGACATTGCACATTTCTTTCCATTCTTCTTCTTTGCCCACAGCGATTGCCACCCATTTGTCTTCACCTTTACATGGATAGCAACCATGAGGAGCCATGATCTCATCACGGTTTCCCATGCGAGGCCGAATTCGACTATTCATCACATATTCCATAAATATTTCAGGAATAAGAGTTGTCACTCCTTCGCTTTGGGCTATGTCGATGTGCTGCCCCTTCCCTGTTTTAAAACGGTAATTTAGAGCAGTGAGTGTACCAACCACACCATACATACCGCCTATCGGGTCACCAGGATATGTTCCGGAAAGAACCGGACCTTCACCAGGGTAACCGAAAGAAACACTTAACCCTCCTGCCGCTTCTATAGTAGAAGCGTAAGAAACATAATCCTTGTCAGGTCCGGTACTCCCGAAAGCAGGCAATGAGATGAGGATTATATCGGGTTTTACTTCTTTCAGCGCAACATAATCCAGCCCCCAACCGGGCATTACTCTGGGTGCAAGATTAGTAATCACTATATCACTAATTTTAACCAGTTTCTTGAAGATTTCTATCCCCTGAGGTTTTTTTAGATTCAGGGTACAGCTCTTCACACCACGATTGGTAATATTAAACAACCCTCGATTTATATCTGTTTTTTGGTTTGATTCATCTTGCCAAAGTTTGGCAACTCTTTGGTGATCAAGTCTTTGAATTGTTTCGATCTTTATGACCTCAGCTCCCATGTCGGCCAGCACCGCGCCCATCCAAGGTCCCGCCCACATCCACGTCAGTGCAATGATCCGTATGCCTTTGAGATAAGGAGTGCCCTTATGTCCTTTTCTTGCCATTCCTGATACTCCTAAGCGATTGCGATTGTTTTATGTTATTATATAACCCCGGATTCTTTTAGTTTGGTCAGATCCCGTTTGGCATAGCCTAATCGCCCGCAATATATTATTTCATTATGCTGACCCAAAAGCGGCGCCGCTTGAGGCGCTTCCTGCTGTAGGTCAGAAAACTTGTATGGTACCCCGGGATATTTTAATTTACCAATTTCCCCGTGCTCAATGTCCACGAAAAATCCGCGTTCAGACATCTGTTTATCACTGAGCACCTGATCGGCGGTGCGAACTGCCCCTATTGGTACACCTTTTTCCTGGCTGCTGCGATAGATCTCTTCTACAGTGTGTTCCATCGTCCATTCCAAAAGCAAAGGCTTGAGAGCATCCCAATATTCGGCCCGAGTTTGGGCATCTTTAAACAGATCGTTATCAGCCCAATCGGGATGTCCCATGACTTCCACAAAACGTCTCCATTGGTGCTCTTCTGCCAATGCGTTATAAATGTATCCATCCTTACACGGTAAAATATGAGATGGAGCTACTGATAAAACATCCGTCCTTGAAATGATCTGATTTGCATATGAATAGCGAGCTGTCGCCGCATTCAGATTTTGGATGACACTTTCTTGTTCTGACACATCGATATGCTCGCCTAAGCCAGTTGCCATTTTATGGTAAAAAGCTCCCAGGGTTACTGCAGCCGCACTTAGACCAGCTTGGAAACTGAACAGGTGTGCCGGATACTTGATTGGTTCCTTGCTGACATCTCCTTCACGAGTCGAGATGTAACCCACAACCCCCATATGAGTCGTAACTAATTCCCCGCCCTTATAGTCCTTATACGGACCAGTCTGTCCAAAAGGAGTGATTGAAGTCATAATTATACACGGGTTTATCTGCTTAACATAACTGTAGGATAGTTTCAATTCCGTCATCGTTTTAAGAGGATTGTTCTCGACAAAAATATCAGCATTTTTTAACAGCTTGTTGAGTATTTCCCTGCCCGTGGCTGTTTCAACATTCAAAGTAATCCCTAATTTGTTCATATTCAGGTATTGGAAGAGGCCACTACGCTCTAAACCTGGCACATCATTTAAGAAGGGCGCTTGGTTTCTGGAATCATCGCCACAATCCGGTTTTTCAACCTTAATGACCTCTGCGCCAAGGTCAGCCAGGATCTTCGTGCAGAACGGAGCGGAAATAAGATTGCCTAATTCCACAACTTTTATGCCATCCAGCGCTTTATAAAACATTCCACTCCCTTAAAAATTACTAATATTAACAGGAGAAATAATGAACCGTTTTGGACTATAGTATAGGAGGTCTTGATCGCTTAAGTCGGATTGAATCCCGATATAATCAATTTTAACATCAATTTGGATTGTTTATATCTTACCTGCAAAGACTTCTTAAATGCAAAAATGGAAGATGTGTTTATTCCCAACAAGCTACCAACCAACAATTTTCTTTTCAACCTTTGCCATTTAAGGCGCTCCTAACAAGTTTGGTTTTGATTCCGATCCATTGCATCTGATCGACAAGAATAAGGCTTGTTTGCGTAAGATGTGCCCCTGGAGATATGGAGTCATTAATTATTGGAACTTGCAACTCATAATGGATGACTGAACGAATAAAATGTTAGGAGGCAACTTCTTATTTGTTAAGAAATCACGGATTACGGTTGCTGTTACGCCATTGACAAAGCTTAAAACTAATGTTAGGCTGTAATTAATTTATCAAATTTAATATTGGATACTATTGTTTGTAACATACCAAGTTGAATACCGTGACGTTGTAACCAATGTTGAATTTGCAATTGTATAAAATTCTTAAAAATATAAAGGAGGTCGCATGAAAAAAGGAATTGTCTACTTAGCCTTGAGCTGCCTCATTGCAGCATCCATGTCTCTATCATCCTGTTCTAAATCCACCACAACATCATCCACAACATCAACCACAAACACCGCTTCCACCGTTGCGGCAACTACCACTTCTACCGGCAATTGGTGGGCTAGCCAGGGTACGCCCCAATACGGCGGTACGCTAACCCTACAAACACCTTCTGACCTCACCTCTTTTGACCCGTATGACGGAGACTTTAACAACCAGGTATACGATACCTATATGGACCAATTGTTCATGCCTAGCTGGACAATGAACCCATCGGAACAAAATTTCCAATTGAGCTTCTGGACAAACGACCAGGCCGAAGGCGATTTGGTACAAAGTTGGTCATTTACAACTCCCGGTACCTTGGTCCTCGAGCTAAGGCAGGGAGTTGACTGGCAAAACATAGCGCCATCGAACGGGCGCGAGTTTACCGCCTCTGACGTAGTGTATCACTTTGACCGGGAGTTCGGACTCGGTGATGGTTTTACCAAACCTGGTGCCTATTATTCAACAGATACCGATTGGCTCCAGTTACAATCGGTAACCGCAACAAGTCAATTTGAAGTTACGATGCAATGGGGGACACCCAACGTAGAGTTTATTTATGAAAACATGGATGCTCCGGGCAGCGAAGTAACTATTGAGGACCCTGATGCGGTTCAGGCCGATGGGAACCTCGATAATTGGAAGAATGCCATCGGTACCGGCCCATTTACTTTGACGAATTGGGTTGACGATTCTGCCGCAACATTAACGGCGAATTCGAATTACTGGGGGTACGATGAGCGCTACCCGCAGAACAAACTGCCGTACATAAGTGAAATTGATATGCTTGTAATATCTGATCCGGCCACAGCTTTGGCGGACGTGCGCACAGGCAAGATCAGCGCAATCGATGGAATTTCAGCTACGGACGCCACGAACATGCAGCAAACGAATCCTTCAATCGAACAAATACCTGTTCCACAAGGAAACGCTTACACGATAGATCCTAGAAACGACAAAGCACCCTATAACAACCTCCAGGTAAGGGAGGCATTACAGATGGCGATCGACCTGCCCACGATCGCCCAAACATACTATAATGGCAAATCGGAATCCACTCCGGAACCGTTGACCTCGGGTTTCATGAACGGATGGGGATATCCATACAGCCAATGGCCGGCATCCTTACAGGCTCAATACGCCTATAATCCGACACAGGCCAAGGCTCTCTTAACGTCAGCCGGCTTTCCTAATGGTTTTAATACTGATATAGTTGTCGATGCAGCAGCAGATCAGACACTGCTGCAACTTGTTCAGTCGGACTTCAGCGATATCGGGGTTAACATGAGTATCAATGTAATGCCTTCTGCTCAGTTTAGCACTTACGTAATGGTCAACCACTCGAATGACGCGCTGGCAATGCGTACCGAGGGCGCCCTTGGTTTGACTTATTACCCGATCAGACAGCTTACGAAATTCCAGACAGGCGCTTCATCTAATGATGCGATGGTTAGCGATCCTACTTTTGATGCGTTCTATACGCAAGCTATCGCAGCCACGACTACTGCTCAAGTCATGTCTATCGTACAACAAGCGAACGAGTATGTGGCGCAACAACATTTCGTAATATCTTTGCTTCAACCATACCAATATGCATTGTATCAACCATCACTTCATGGCTTCAATGATCAATATGCCTCCATTTCCGGATACTTCGGGCCTTTGCTCCTTGACGAATATGGGGCACGATTCTGGATAAGCCAGTAAAAGGGGCATTTGATACTCAGTATGCGTTAAAATCGTTAAACAAAATATGTGCTACTAATAAAGGGGCCGGGGAAAACCCGGCCCCTTTATTAGTCAATTAAAAAGCCTTGCAAGCGCGTAACTCAATTGACTGTACCCCGGCCTATTGGTGTATACATGGAACGTATACGTGTCAAGTGGTGGTCTGTAGAAGTTCAAAAGTCACTACCTTTTATTAGTGATTATGAAGATTTATTTTAGGAAGATTGAAAATTTAAAGGAAGATAAGATCGAACAATTCCATTTATCTACTTTTGGATTCGCTAACAAGTTTTGATTTCAAGGCAATTATCACCCATTTGGGTATATTCCGTGTTTCCCGTGGAAACTGATTCTCCCCCGTCTCCACCAGAAACACGGGCGAGCCTTGGAGAGGCTCGTTAATGATACGGATATCCGATCCTTCTTTGGTTACCGCGACCTGGAAAATAGGTTTGAAAGGCGGCTTGGGCCGGATGGCTACTATTGA
>Ga0187869_10002546_pt1 | contig 14302 bp, 15 predicted proteins | sample June2016WEW_13_1_2_FD_132972 | JGI IMG/M metagenome (GOLD analysis project Ga0187869, IMG submission 132972) | Peatland microbial communities from SPRUCE experiment site at the Marcell Experimental Forest, Minnesota, USA - June2016WEW_13_100 | ecosystem: Environmental > Terrestrial > Soil >...
AGCGCCGCAATTATTCCATGGGTCGCCCGCAAGTAGTCGGCGGGCGCGATCAGAATCTGTAATCCGCGAACGCCCGCCGAAATGGATACGACATCGAACAGCTCGACGGTCTCGTCCACATACACCGGAAAATCCCGCTTAGCCGCCAGTGCGGTCACACCGCCGCGAATGTAGCCGGTGAGCGCTTGCAGTTCCTTTACCGGGACAAGTTGAATCTTTCTCTCTCCCGCCGCGGTCGCCAGTGCCTTCAGGTTGAGTTCCTGATCGCCGGGGATTACCGCCATGACAATTCCGTTGCGGTCACTTTTTCCTTCAACCCGCGCCACCAGCGTCTTGAAAACCTGCTCCGGCGGCAATCCGATCTTGGCCGCAACCGTTTCTGCGGCGAGGTCCTCGGGATCCACGTCGTACTCCCGCAGTTCATAGCGGATCCCCATCTGATCAAGCAGGCGCGCCGCATTGGTTTTCGTTGCCGATGTTTTCTGAGGCGGCTTCACGTTGTATAGTTTCCAATCATTGCTCTAAAGGAGGTTTATTGTGCGTCTTCTGCTGCATTGGATTCTAAGCGCTGTGGCCGTGTGGGTCGTTGCCCATGTAGTGCCGGGCATTAGCGTAAGCGGCCCGACGGCCGCCCTGATCGCGGCCCTGGTCATAGGCCTGATCAACGCAACCCTGGGATTGTTGCTTAAGATCATCACGTTCCCGCTGACGCTCCTCACGCTCGGCCTGTTCTGGTTCGTGATCAACGCGCTCATGCTAGAGCTGGCGGCATCGTTTGTGCGCGGATTCCAGGTGCGAAACTTCGTCGCCGCTTTCCTCGGCGCCATCCTGCTGAGCGTAGTCAGTTCGCTGTTGCAATGGCTTGTCATGCCGAGCCGGAGAGCCAACTAAGCAATAAGCAATGATCAAGCGGCGGGAGGCAACTCCAAATTATCAGAGACGCGGGCGCAACTCCGCGAACACAAGCTGCACCCGCTGCTCGGTGGCATCGAGCGATCCGGAGTTGTCGATTACGAAATCGGCAGCTTTGATTTTTTCTTCGTCGGGGATCTGTGCCGCCATACGGCGCGTTACTTCGGCACGGGCGGCGTCTTCCGAAATGCCAAGGCGTCGGGCGAAACGCCGAACGCGCTGTTCGGGCTGGCAGGTTACGACGATCAAACGGTCAAAACGGCCGGCGGCGTTCGCTTCGAGAATGAGGGCAGCTTCAACGATGGCGATGGCGTTCGGATCTCGGTGGCCGATTTCTTCCATCCACTGGTTTTCGTGCGCGATCACGGCGGGATGAACAATTTCATTGAGTTCCTGGACGCGTGGAGGGGCGCCGCCAGGGTTTCCAAAAGCGACTTCGGCTAGCCGGGAACGGTTGATGCTTCCGTCGGGATTGAGGATTTCCCGGCCGAAGCGGCGGATGACCTCTTCATAGACCGCTTGGCCTGGTTGCATGAGTTGGTGTGCGACGGCATCGGACTGGATCAGGTGCGCTCCGCGTTGGACAAACATCTCGCCGACGACGGACTTACCGCTCGCGATGCCGCCGGTGAGGCCGAGTTTTAGCAAGATGTGCTCACATTTAATAGATGCCCATCGAATTTTCGTCGAGACGTGGCTGGCCGCGTCTCCTTACGACCGGACAGGCGAATATGGTGCAAGCGGAGACGGGGCAAGCCCCGTCTCTGACAAGGAAATCCCACGCCGTAGCATTGCGGCCTTTACGGTGTTGGCCATCAGCATGGCGATGGTCAGCGGGCCGACGCCTCCGGGAACCGGCGTAATGGCGCCGGCAATTTCGGCTACCTCGGGATGCACGTCGCCTACCAGGGTTGAACCCTTTGCCAGGAACGTTTCTTCGCGCTTTTTGTTTCCGGCGAAAAAGCGATCAAATTCTTTTCGGTCGGTGATCTTGTTGATACCGACGTCGATCACTATGGCTCCGGGCTTCACGTAATCGCGGGTGACCATGCCGGGGCGGCCGATCGCTGCCACCAGAATGTCAGCGCGGCGGCAAACCGCGGGGAGATCGCGCGTCTTCGAGTGACAGACGGTGACGGTGGCGTTCTGATTGAGCAGCAGCATGGCTACTGGTTTGCCGACAATGTCGCTGCGTCCGACGACTACGGCCTCCCGCCCGGCGATTGGTATCTGGCTGCGCCGCAGAATCTCCATGACGCCGGCCGGCGTGCACGGCACCAGGCCGGGACGCTGCGTGGAAAGGTAGCCCACGTTCATGGGATGGAAGCCGTCCACGTCTTTGGCGGGATCGACCGCCAGCAGAACCTTCTTGGCATCGATGTGCGCCGAAAGCGGCAACTGCACCAGGATGCCGTCGATTTCGTCGCGACGGTTCAGGTCGGCGATGAGCGCGAGCAGGTCTTCGGTCGTCGCGCTCTCGGCAGGCTTGTGTTGTTCGCTGTAGAGGCCGACCTCTTCTGAACTCTTCACCTTGCCGCGAACATAGACCTCGGATGCGGGGTTGTGCCCCACGAGCACCACGGCGAGGCCGGGGCGCACGCCCGATGCGGCCAGCGCTCTCACATGGGCGGCTACTTCCGCGCGGATTTCACCGGCTAGTCTGGTACCGTCAAGAATCCTGGCTGCCATCGCGCCTCGCTGCGGAACCCACTATATTGAAAGGCGATTCTATCGCATCGGGTCGGCACGGGATCATCGGGAGGTGAGCTACGAGGTGCGCTACAATCAAGGCTGTATGATTTCTCAGGATCTTCTCGACATACTGGTCTGCCCGGTTTGCAAGAAGCCGGTGACCCTGAATGCGGGTGACAAAAACCTGAAATGTGGCGAATGTCGCCGCGTGTACCCCATTCAGGATGACATCCCGATCATGCTGGTGGACGCCGCCACGATCGACGCGGCCTGAAGAGACCCGGCACGAAGCCGGAGCCAACCGCCAGACTATAACATCCGACAAAGTTGGGTTGTCTTTCGTCTCGAAACGACATTTATTGTCATTCTGACCACGCACACCCTTGTCATTTTCCCGCTCGCCTTCGGGAATAAGCTCCCTCGCAACCTTTTGCAAAATCTTGGGTTCTAAGAACTTGAGGCCCCGTAGGGCCGTATCCCACGGGGTACCGAAGTTACGGCATCACGATTGCATGTAACGAATCCGGTTGCCGATGAATCTAAGTGAGCAACGCCTCGGAGGTCGGACGGTGAGAATGGCCATGAAAGAAAGATTTACGGTGACCGAGCTATGCGCCTTGCGAAACGACCTGATCCAGGGCGGCATGGTGGATTCCCGCGAGGCAGCGGAGCTGCTGCAGGTTTTCTTAGCGGGGCGGGGCTATGGCGTTTCGCAGACCGCTGCGATCGACGCTGCGGGGCGGGTGGAAATGGCGGGCTGTTCGCTGCCCGTACTTGAGCGTGAGCTGGAAGGGCTCGCGCTGGTGATGTAAGGGTTTGCGCTGATATTGAAGTTTCATGCTGTCAAGTGAGGGTTTTGCGCAACGCTTAATACATAAAAGACCAGAACGAGGTTAATGGGAAACTGATCTAGCTCAACTCAGCGATTGACAGTTTCTCAATACGAAGCGCCGGGCACAATTGCCCGGCCTTTTGTTTTTTTCTGGGCTTCTCTTTCCAGCACACGTTCCGCGCGGCCGGATGCGGTCGTGCTGAGGCTCGAGGACCGAGCTAGGCTCGCCTTGGACGGGCGAGGGCCCCCGTCCCTCCACAGCCTGAATCTAGCGGTGTTGAAACTCCGGCGAGCCGATGACGAGCGCGGTCATAGTGTTGAGCGTGCGCTTGGGATCGTCGAGCGCGTGCGCCGCCACCTGCGGGTCGTCCAGCTGCCGGCGGATTGCCTTCTGCGTGGTAGCGGAAATCTCCCCATTCAGCAGCGCGTTTTCCAGCAGGAGCAAGGCGGTTTCTTGTCCGCGCTCGTTATCTGAATCCGACGAATGTGGGCGCGGGAAGCCACGGCTGGTGAGGGTGCCCAGGGCGAGCAGGCGGCCGGCGTCAAAATTCGTTCCGCCGACTTGTCCGTTACTGAGCGCGAGCGCGTAGTTCATGCGGTCGATCAGTGCCTCCGAGTTCATCCAGGTCGATTCGGCCATGGAATACCCGGTCGGTGGCTGCATCAGGTAGAGCGGCATTCCCATCTTGTTCAGAATGCCGAGCAGGGGTCCGGGATTGTTGAGGTCGGTGCCGGTGGCGCGCAGCGAAGAGATGACGAATTCGAAAGGCGTCTTGACCTTCGCGCGATAAGCCTTCGCGGACCAGAATTCCGGCGACTTGAACAGTGTACGGAGAACTTCGCGCATGTCGCCGTCGGTCGAGAGAAATTTTTGCGCTAAACGATCGACGAGCGCGGGCGGAGGATTGTCGGCGACGAAGCGCATGGCGAGTTTCCTGGCAATGAACTTTGCCGTGTTCGGATGATGCGCCAGCATGTCAAGAACCTGCAGACCTTCGTTGACCCCATTTTCGGGAATGGTCTGGCCGAGGACGACTTTGTCTCCGGGATCGTGTTTCTTCGGGTCAAACTGAAACGTCGCGCCCTGTTCGAGGGGTTGGATGGTCCAGCCGGTGAGGACGCGCGCCAGTTCGGTCACGTCGTGCTGGGTGTAGCCGCCATTGACGCTGAGCGTATGCAGTTCCATCAGTTCGCGTCCATAGTTTTCGTTGAGTCCGGGAATCGCCTTGCCGGGCTTGCCCTTGTTCGCGACGAGCGCGGCGACGGCTACGGGCGATTTCGGTCCCACACTCAGCCAGTTATCCAGATAGAAGAGCATGGCGGGGCTTTGCGCGGTCGCGAGCAGCAGATCTTTGAACTTACCCAGAGCATGCGTACGGATGACATCGCGCTCGTAGGCCGTGACCAGGTACTGGTCGGCCTCCTTATTGAGGTAAACATTAAAATGATTGAACCAGAAGTCGGTCATCACCTCCTGCAACTGGCGCTCGCTGTAAAGAGCGCGCAAGAGCTTAGCCTGTTGCAGTTCGCTCACGACAACGTTGACCTGCCCGGTCATAGCGAGGAAAGCTTCGCGCTGGTCGGGCGGCAGTTCCGCCAAGAGGCGCTCGCGTTGCGCTCCGCGAATGTTCGTGACGAATAGGCGGCGCTGGTCGGGCGGCAGCGCGAGGATCGCCTCCATCCTTTTTTCCTTCTGCAGCGCCAGGATGCCATCGGACTGCGCGGCGACCGCGTCCTGATTCTGTTTGTCCATCTTTGCCTTAATGTCGGCATCGAGAGTCTTGCCGTCGCGCGCTGCCTGATCCTGCTTCTGCCGCTCGGCGAGGATGCTGATCTGCACCTCGTAAATCGACCGTATCAAGGGATCGGTAGGCAAAGGAATCTTTCCCTCGGCCGCAGTCTTGACCAGATTCTTATTGGGGAAAGTTTGCACCAAGTCGCGTGTCGACATGCGCAAGGTGCGTAACGGGCCGAGCTTTCCGTCGAGCACGCTGTCGGCGATTTCTTCGGGATGCAGTTGCTGTTCTATCCAATCGTTAACGTCGGTGTCCATAACCTTCTGCAAATCGCCGGGACGGGGGCCGAAAGTCAGGCGGTTCAAGGCGTGGAGGGCGCGCTGCTCTTCGTTTAGCTTGTAAGCGGGCGTGAGTGTGCGTTTCGAGGAAGCGCCGCGAGTGGAAGTAGCAGCGGACTTGGGTGAAGTCGGCGCGGATGGCGGTTGCTGGGCCAGGACAGGGCTAGCCACAAAGATTGCGAGCAGGCAACGGATCATTATTGCGTTCATAGCTGACGGACGTTCACCTCAGTTCTAACACGGGCCGGAGCGCAAAGTTTGGTTACCTCTTCTTAGTGGACAGTGGGAGTGGACAGTCGGGCGTCCCAACCCGGCAGGACGAACGAGACGCCGGTCCCACGGTGCTAGAGGTTCTCAACCGTTTTTTGCAGGGAGTTCGCGATTTCCTCGGGGTCGGTTTCCGGCGCAAACTGGATGGGCTTGCCGATGCGCACTTGAATTTCTCCGGGCGCAGCAAACTTCTTCCCAGCCTTCTTGATTTCAAATAAGCCATCGATTCGCATCGGCAGGACGGGAATGCGTAAATTGTTAGCCAGCAGCCCAACTCCGCTGCGGAACGGCCGGAGCCTGCCGTCTTCGGTGTGCTGTCCCTCCGGAAAGACAAGCACGCTGTAGCCGCGATCGACGGCCTCTCCAGCGTAAGCAAAGCTTTTGCGGAAGCCGGACTGGCGCGGCAGCGGGAACAGGTTCAGCAACGCCACGCCGAGTGTCCACTGCAGGCGGTCGTAAATCCGGGTGAACCACCTGCGATCCGAACCCGGCGAGCGCAACCTTTCGAGCGTCTCGCCGCGGGTTACGGTCGCAAGTTTATGGCGGATCCGCGCGGGGAGCGCCGCCTGGATAAAGCCGATATCGACATCGGCAACGTGATTTGAGACGACCAACAGGGGACCGCGAATGCCACGCAGGTTCTCACGTCCAATGATGCGGGGCCGTCCCAGAAGAAACACGGCCGGGCGCGCCAGGAGATAATGCGCCGCCAGCCGAAGCCACGTAGTTGGCCAGCGGAGGCTCCAGCGCGGGTAATGAAAGGCCGGAGAGTGAAACTCGCGACCTTGCAACTCGACATCGTGAAGCTTGCGGGGAACACTCCGTTCCCCCTGCAGCAGTTTTTCGAGATCGCCAACGGTGGCGGCATTCGTGAACCTGGTTTCGAAATTGGTTTCGCTCAGGTCGATCTGATAGCGGTCTTCGAGGGCGCCGAGCAGTTCGACGCGTTCCAGCGAACTTAGTCCCAGGCCGCTTTCCAGGGTGGCGTCCGGCATCAGACTCGGCGCGGCGCGACCGGTGATTCGTGACAGCAATTCGGACAGCGGGCTGGCGGCGCCCCCGACTGCCTGTCCGCGGAGGGCGGCTTCGACCGCATCGCGAATCACGTTGCGGCGAGGCTTTTGTGTGGCACTGCGGGGGAAATCTTCTTCGGGCCAGACAAACCAGGTGCGCATGCGTTGATAGTCGGCCAGCGTTTCATTGGCGCGCTGCAAGATATTATTCGGCGCGACGACGGCCGATTCGTTCGCGTTACGATCGCGCAGAATCAGCACGGCACAGGGCTCGGCATTTCCGCCGTGCTCGAGCCCGACGACCACGCAATCGCGCACTTCTTTCTGCTGCCGCAACGCGGCCTCCAGGTCTTCCGGATAAATGTTCATGCCCGCGGGCGTGACGATCACTTCTTTCTTGCGGCCCTTGAAAAAGAGATTGCCCTGCTCGTCGACCGCGCCCAGGTCACCGGTGCGATACCAGCCTTCATCGTCTTCACGAGCGACCGGTTGCAGTTCGCGCCCGTTCCAATAGCCGCTGGCGACGCCGCTGCCCCGCACCAGAATCTCACCGTCATCCGCCAGCTTGATTTCGCGCCCCGGAAGAACCTTGCCGATGGAACCCCGGCTGGTATGGAAGGGATGGTTCAAGCTGATCAACGAAGTCGTTTCGGTCAATCCGTAGCCCTGGATCACGGCGTACCCGAGGCGATGCCAGAATTCCTCGGTCTCGCGGTCGAGGGCGGCGCCGCCGCTGATTATGGCCCAGAACTTCCATCCAAATCGGCGGCGCACATCGCGAAACGTCCACCAGCGCCGCAGGAAGTGCTGGCTCTTGGCAGCAGCATAGCGCGCGGCAAAGTCTTCGCGCTCGCCGGCGTTATCGAGATCGCCTTCGACCTTCTGCTTCAGCGAATCGATCATGCGCGGGACGGCCACCAGCACCGAGACTCGTTCCCGGCGGATCGTCGCCATCACTTCAGTCGGGTTGAATGTGTTTTCGAACACGACGGGGCCGCCGAGCAGCGGCGGAAGAAAAATTCCCAGGAATTGGCCAAAGACGTGGCTCAACGGCAGCAGGTTCAGAAAACGAATCGGATGCACCAGCCGCTCGTACTTCAAGTACTTTTTCATCTCGGTTTCAATCGGAGCGAGATTGCCGACCACATTGGCATGGGTAAGCACGACACCCTTGGGCTCGGCCGTGGTGCCGGAGGTGAAAACGATTTCGAGCGTGTCGGAAGGCTGAATCGGGGCTGGACGAAAACGCTGCGAAGGATGCTCGGCGACCGCATCCGCCAGATCGGCGGGATCGATAGTTACGATCTTCTCCGTTACGACTTGCGCGGCAATACCTTCGACCTTTTCGAAAAATGCGGCCCGTTCGCGTGGACACAATATCAACTTCGTTCGTACCTGCGCGCTGATCCGGCGAGCAAAATCGGGGCTGGCGGCATCGTCGACGGGAACGGCAATGACCCCGCAAAGCGCGCATCCGAGGAATGCCGCCACCCACTCGGCACAGTTCGGACTCCACAACAGCACCGCATCTCCCTTGACGATATTGCGTGCCTGGAGATCGCGGGCAAACTGATAGGCCACTGCGGCGACGCGCTGGTAGCTCCAACGCTCGTGACGGTAACCTCGCGGAAACACATAGGCGCAGTCGCCACCCCAGCGCTCGAAATCGTCCAGAGAATCCAAAACACTTGCCCGCACACCCTGTTTAGTAGCACAATTCCCAGAACTTTACAGGACTAACCGCACTCGGGCGGTAGTCTTTGGCTCAATGACAACATTTTTTCCAGTTCGTGCCTCCAGATTTCGGGTCACGGTTCCCGCCGTTTTCGCGCTGGGGATGTGCGTCCTGATCTCGTGCCAGTCGCCTCCTTCCACGAACAGTGCGAGCTCGGAGTCTTCTTCCGCTGCCGGTTCTATGGCCCTTCGGGCGGAGACCCGCGAGACGAATGGTCCGGTGCGCGACCTCAGGCAGGATGAGAAAGCCGGCGGACACATCCTGCGCAAGCATGTCGGGCAGACCGAACAGCAGCTGCGCGACCGCCTGGAACGGGAACGCGACATTACGGGCGCATCGACCTACACCGACCTCTCGACCGCGGAACACGCGGTGGGCGCCGCCATCGTACAATCGCAGAGCCAAATCCAGAACTGGCTCAACCAACCGGGAAGACATCCCAACCTGGTGCTGGACTATGACACCGACGTTCCGATCGGCCGCACCATGAATCGCGGCGAACATCAATCGCGTGTGTGTGAGCACGCGTTGGTCGTACTGAAATATGCCGGGCCCAACGACTACTACGTTTTGACTTCGTATCCGGAGTGCCGCTCATGAATCCGAAACCCGAACTCACCGCCGCCAATTTTCCCGCGCTGCATACCTTCCTGCGAGGCTACTTCCATGAAGATGTCGCCGACGAATATGGAACACCTCCGGAAGCGGCCGACCAGTTCTGCGAAGACGCCGAAACCGACGAGCGCATTCCAGTTGCGCGCGAGTGGCAGCAGATCGTCGAACTGACCGGGGCGCAGCCCGCGCCGTTGAATGCGGCATTGAAGAAACTGGGCAGTGCGATTCGATTGAATGAAGAGGAGATTCCGCAGGTGTCGGCGATCTTCGCCCGTTGCCTGGCCGTGAAATCGCATCGACGGGTGGCCAACGAGTGAGTTCCCGGCCTACCCTTCCCGGCCCACACCCAGCGCGTCGGCCACGCGGTTGATGTAGTTGAACCAGGAAGCGATGAGCGTAATCTGCAGGATGGCTTGATCCTCGAATCCTGCGGCCCGTAATTTTTCGTGATCGTCTTTCCGGATCCTGGTCGCATCTTGGGTGAGTTTCACCACGTAGTCGATCATCACGCGCTCTTGCGGCGTGATGGGCGCGGTGGTGTAATCGCGTTCGAGTGCCTCGACCAATTCCTTGTCCAAAGTGACGCGACGCAGAAACTCTGCGTGGGACTCGATTCAATACACGCACCGGTTGGTCACCGAAACCATGGTGGCGATCATCTCGTGATGACGCCGCTCGAGCGGCAGGTCGGGGGACATCAGCACGCCGAAGGTCGAGAACGCATGATGAAGCGCCTGCGGAATCAGGGAGTGTGAGGCTACGATCTGCGAAGTTACGCCCTGGGAGCTGCCGCCCGCCGCGGGATGGATGGGAACGGCGTACTCCTGCGGATAAAGCGTCTTCTGCCCTTCCATCGCCTGCTTCAGTTCTTCGTCAGCTTCCAGGAACGGTATGGTCCGGATCCAGGTCACGGTTTCGATTTGCCCTCCACGCGGAATTGCCTGCGGTGCCGGCGTTTTCATACCCTACATGCTGGCTACCGCAGTTGCCAATAGTCGGAAAACGCTACAACGCGGCAATCACGGCTCGCTGCTGGTAGCATTACTTGGTTTGCTACCGAGTGTGCAGGTAGATTACTGTTTTCTCACAGATTTTGTTCTTAGGAGACTCGATGCCGCAAGATACCTTGACCATCACCGACAACCGTACCGGGCAGAGCTACACTCTTCCCGTAGAAAACGGCACCATCCGCGCCCTGGATCTGCGCAAGATCAAGACCGGGCCCGAAGATTTCGGCCTGATGACCTATGATCCCGCCTTCACGAATACCGCTTCCTGCCGGAGCGCGATCACCTACATTGATGGCGATCGGGGAATCCTGCGCTATCGCGGCTATCCCATCGAGGTTTTGGCTGAGCACTGCACCTATCTCGAAGTTGCCTACCTGATTCTGTTCGGCGAACTGCCCACCGCGAGTGAATTGAAGAATTGGGTGTTTGAGATCACGCACCACACCATGCTCCATGAAACCACTAAGAAGTTCATGGAAGGCTTCCGCTACAATGCGCACCCCATGGCTATGCTGGTGAGCACGGTGGCGGCGCTGTCCACGGTTTATCCGGAATCGAAGAACGTTCACGACCCCGAGAACCGGCTGCTGCAGATCAAGCGCCTCATCGGCAAGATGCCTTCCATTGCGGCCATGTCGTACCGTCACATGCTTGAGTTCCCGTACATCTATCCGGACAACGACCTCACCTATACCGAAAATTTTATGAACATGCTGTGGAAGATGGTGGAACCCAAGTACGCCGCCAATCCGGTGATTGCGCGGGCGCTCGACGTTCTGTTTGTTTTGCATGCGGACCATGAGCAGAACTGCAGCACGAACGCCATGCGAGCTGTGGGCAGTTCCCAGGCCGACCCCTATCTGGCCACGGCTTCGGCGGCTGCGGCTCTCTCCGGCCCGCTGCACGGCGGGGCAAACGAAGAAGTGCTGCACATGCTCGATGAGATTGGTTCCAAGGACAACGTGCCCGCCTACATCAAGAAGATCAAGGAAGGTAAAGGCAAGCTGATGGGCTTTGGGCACCGCGTTTACAAGAACTACGATCCGCGGGCCAAGATCATCAAGCGGACCGCCGACAGCGTATTTGAAGTTACCGGACGCAACACCAAACTTGAGATCGCTCTGGAACTGGAGCGCATTGCGCTGGAGGATGATTATTTCGTGCGGCGCAAGCTCTACCCGAACGTGGATTTCTACTCCGGCATCATCTACCAGGCGATGGGCTTCAAGCCCGAGATGTTTACCGTGCTGTTCGCAATTCCGCGCACCATCGGCTGGCTGACGCAATGGCAGGAAATGCTGAACGATCCCGAACAGAAGATCGCACGACCGCGGCAGGTGTGGATTGGACACGAGACGCGGGAGTTTGTGCCGATTGAGAAGCGGGGGAAGTAGAACTTGGAGCGCAGTTCGGCAGTTGCTGTGGTCATGACTCTGGATTCGCGCTAGCCGCCGGCAATGGCCCCTATCACGATGAACGGCTCCGCCCCGGACGCAACTGCGTTGGGGAGTGGAACATCCGGCGATTCATGCGACAAATCCTGCTCGCAGGCGAAGAAGCGCAAGAACGCCCGCCGCTGCAGTGTGACGTGGTCGCGGATGGTGCCGCGTAGCATCGGATAACGAGCTTCGAGCGCGTCGAGGACCGAGCACTGCGTGACCGGGCCATTGACGTCTAGTTCGACCTCGCCCCTAACTTGCGCCAGCGTTCGCAGATGTTGCGGGAGTATGACTCGGACCATATCTGCTCGATCACAATAGTCGATCACCCCAGCGTCTGCACCTCGACCGAAAGCACTGCTGGAAGATCGCGGACAATCGGCGCCCATCTGTCTCCCGCGTCGGCCGATGCATACACCTGCCCGCCGCTGGTGCCGAAATACACTCCGCACTTGTCGAGCGAATCGACGGCCATCGCATCGCGCAGCACGTTGACGTAGCAGTTGCTTTGCGGCAGGCCTTTGGTCAGCGGCTCCCACTCGTTTCCGCCGGTGCGGCTGCGGAAGACGCGCAGCTTCCCATCCGGGACAAAATGCTCCGAGTCGCTCTTGATGGGGACGACGTAGATGGTCTCCGGCTCGTGGGCGTGCACGTCGATCACGAAGCCGAAGTCCGTCGGCAGGTTGCCGCTGACTTCTTGCCACGAATCGCCGGCGTTGTCGCTGCGCATAACGTCCCAATGCTTCTGCATGAAGAGCACTGCCGGACGCGACGGATGCATGGCCACATGATGAACGCAGTGGCCGACCTCGGCCCGCGGGTCGGGGATGGTTTGTGAGTACAGTCCGCGATTGATCGGCTGCCACGTCTTGCCGGCATTGTTGGTACGGAAAGCGCCCGCCGCCGAAATGGCGATGAAGATCCGGTTGGGGTCGCTCGGATCGAGAATGATGGTGTGCAGACACATTCCTCCAGCGCCCGGCTGCCATTTTGGCCCGGAGCCGTGGCCGCGCAGTCCGGAGAGTTCTTGCCAGTTGTGTCCGCCGTCGGTTGAGCGGAACAGAGCCGCGTCTTCGATTCCGGCGTAAACCGTATCCGGATCGGTGAGCGATGGTTCGAGATGCCACACTCGTTTGAATTCCCAGGGATGCGGTGTGCCGTCATACCACTGGTGCGTGCCGGGGACACCGTCGTACACGAACTTGTTCCCCACCGGCTCCCAGGTCTTGCCGCCGTCGTTCGAGCGCTGGATTAGCTGCCCGAACCATCCGCTGGACTGCGACGCATACAGCCGATTCGGGTCCGCGGGCGATCCCTTGAGGTGATAAATCTCCCAGCCCGCAAAGTGAGGGCCGCTGACTTCCCACTGTTCGCGCTTGCCGTCCGACGTCAGCACGAACGCGCCCTTGCGTGTGCCGACCAGAACCCGCACCGTGCTCATGTTTCACTCCCTCTTTCTTTTATTTCATTCACCGCGCGATAAGCCCGCTTCCAGCCTTCAACGTCAATCTTCGTAATTTGCAGCATGGCTTTGAAGAAATTGAGAATACCGGGGCCAGCAGGATACACCATGGCGGGCGGTGTGGCATCCAGGTGTTGGGTGGTTTGCTCCCATTCTGGAAGTGGGTAGCGGATTCTTTCCGGAACCGGACGTACACTCCCTTTCGGTAACCCCCGGTAATCGTCGGTAACCGTCGGACTGCGGGTACCCGGCCTTACAATTACCTTACTCCGCGATCTTATTCCGCAATCTTGGTTGCGCGATTGGCGGGGTTTCGTCTGGGAATCTCCCGGCGAGGTTCGGAGCCGTTCGACGCTGGCGGAAATCGCGAGCGTTGGACAGGAAAAAAGGCTGGAGTCCGCTCCCTATGGCGTTTGGTTTTGGCTTCAACAAACAGAAGGTTCTCAGCGCCGCGGAAAAGTTTGTCCAGCAGGGCAAGCTGCAGAACGCCATTGCTGAGTATGAAAAGGTCCTGAAGAACGATGGCAAAGATCTTACCGTCAACAACACCATCGGCGATCTCTACGCCCGCCTCGGCGACACCGCCAAAGCGATTGAGTGCTTCAAAACAGTAGGTGATGCCTATGCCGCGCAGGGTTTTACGGTCAAGGGCATCGCCATGTACAAGAAGATCACCAAGATCCAGCCGAGCGTGGATGGCTCTCTGAAACTAGCGGAACTCTACACCCAGCAGGGGCTGTTCAACGACGCCCGCGCCCAATACCTGCAAGTGGCCGAAGACTTCATGAAGGCTGGCGATCTTGACCAAGCGGTGCGCCTTTTCCAGAAAGTCCTCGAAATGGACCCGGAAAATGTCCCCATGCGGGTGAAACTCGCCGAAGTTTATGTCCGGCTCGGAAAAAAGAAAGAAGCGTGGGAGATTTTCAGCGCCGCGGCGGAATCGCTGCGCTCCCGTGGCTCACTCGCGGCTGCCGAAGATATTCTGAAGCGGATGCTGGTGCTCGATCCGGGCAGCAGTTACGTTCTGCTGCTGCGCGGAAAGTCCGCTCTCGAGAGCGGAGATCCGAAGAGTGCCATCGAGTATCTGGAGAAGGCATCCGACCTCGATTCTCATCCCGAAGGTTTACGCGACCTGCTGAAGGCATACCTGCAGGCCGGAAACCCGACCCAAGCTGCGCCCATTGCCGAAAAGCTGCTGACCGTACACAACGATCAGCAGCTTTTCGGCAATGGGCGCAGCTTGGGTCG